>OUNM010104513.1_pt1 | contig 28242 bp, 22 predicted proteins | sample 1769961 | NCBI WGS metagenome assembly OUNM01 (sample SAMEA3914820, study PRJEB12502) | metagenome | biome: forest; material: soil | place: USA | collected 2012-03-12 | depth 0.3 m | reverse complement strand
CCCCTGCCCTGGCAGACCTGCACCTGCATCGGCCAGTGGCATTACGACCGCCGCATCTACGAGCAGAACGGCTACAAGACCGCCAAGGAAGTGATCCAGCGCCTGATCGACACCGTGTCGAAGAACGGCACCCTGCTGCTCAGCATCCCCGTGCGCGGCAACGGAGAGATCGACGACAAGGAAGAAAAGGTCCTGACCGACATGGCGGCGTGGATGGACGTCAACGGCGAGGCCATCTTCGGTACGCGCCCGTGGGACATCTACGGCGAAGGCCCGACGCGTTTCGTCGAAGGCATGCAGAACGAGCAGCTGGCGAAAAATTTCAGCCACGAGGACATCCGCTTCACGACCCGGAAAGACAAGAATGGGGCGGGCGTGCTCTACGCCCTGCCGACCGAATGGCCGAACGCGCCCTTCGTCACCCTGACGTCGATGGCCGAGGGCTCGGCGCAGCGCAAGGGGACTGTCGAGCGCGTCGAACTGCTGGGCCATGGCCAGCCCCTGCGCTTCGAAATGGGCATGGATGGATTGACGGTGAAACTGCCCGATGCCCGCCCGGCCTTTACGCCGGCACTCAAGATCATGGGCCAGGGATTGGTTTAAGGCCTACTCGGCTTCGAAGCGAAGCGGCCAGGCGCGCACAACGATGTCCTGCGCCTTGGCCGCGGCCTGGACGTCCGGACGCTTGCGCAGGGCGATCATGGCGGCCAGATAGTCGCGGTCGCGTGTCGAATGCGGGACCTGCGGCTTCACGTCCTGCATCAGCATGACGGCCTGGTCGCGGCTGTCAGGGTCGTTGATGCGCGCCACCAGCGCCGCGGCAGCGCCGTTGGCGTCACCGGCGCACAGATAAGGCTTGATCGCCGGAATGCCCTGGGCGTCGGCGCTGAAGGCCAGCGACTGCGTGTAGCGGACATTGTCCTTGAGATAGGCGTAGGCGCACGCCTGGGTCGCGGCCAGGGCGCGCCTCTGGTCGCCGTCCATCGACAGGAAGTCGATCCGCGACCCGACCGCCAGCGCTTCGCGGTCCTGGCCGAGGTCGATCAGGGCGTTCATATAGCCGATCGAGAAGTCGACGGTTCCCGGTCCCTTCAGATACTGGGCGGCCGTCTTGTAGACGTCGAGCGCCTGGGCGGGCCTTTGCAGGTCGAGGAGCAGGTGTGCCTTGGCCTCGATCAGGCCCGGAAAGGCGGCCGGCTGTTCGAACTTGTCGAGGCCGTTTTGGAATATCAGGCTCATTATGCCGTTGAGCTGCACCAGCGCGATCTCGTGCTCGTCGGCGCTGCGTTCGATGCGGATCAGGTAGGTCAGGCCCAGCAGGTCTGTCGGCCGCGACGCGATATGCGCCTTGACCTCATCGATCTGGGCGCGGACCACCGGCTGGACGTTGGCCGCCGGCTGGCTGGCGTCCGCCAGGCGTCCGTCGCCCTCGATCAGGGCGTAGACATAGGCGTCGGGCGCGACGTCGGTGCGGTAGAGCGCGGCCAGGCCGTGGTCGCCGGCGGCGACCGCGCGGCGCAGGCCTTCGACGCGCAAGGTGTCGATGAGCAGCCGCGCCGACGGGTCGTGGATCTGCCAGCGCACGCGTTCGAGATGGTCGAGGAGGTGATAGCGCGTCGCGTCGTCCTGCAAGGTGAACAGCGTCGCCATGACCGTCATGTCGGTCAGCTTCGGCGCCGTGTCGGGAAAGCGCGTAAGGGCCTCGTCCATGGTGGCCGCCGCGGCCGGCACCTGGTCGGTCGACAGAAGCAGGAAGACGTGCAGATCGTAGCTGGCGAGGCCCGCACCGGGGTGATGCGTGTTGTCGGCCGACAGGGCGACGGCGGCGGCAGGACCCTTCAGATTGAGCGTGCACAGGATGCGTTGGAAACGGAACTGCTCGGCCGTGTCCGGATCGGCCGTCTGGAAGTCAGCATCGTCCCACAGGGCGTCGAGCGGCGGCAGGGCCTGGTCGCACTTCCCGCCTTGCAGGGCCTCGGTCGCCTTCATGATATTGAGTGCCGTCGCGGCCGTCATGGTCTGCGCATCGGCCATGGGAGCAGAGCCCAGCGCGACGATCATTGCGCCCGCCGCTGCCAGCTGTCCCACGAAACCCCGAAACGACCGCATAATTCCCCCGCGCGCCAGAACGTTAACAACGGGTAACCGAAAGCGCGGCAAGGGGCAAGCCGAAGACAGCCCCCAAGCGAATACAAGCCGAATTGTGATGTATTTATGTGCTGTTATTTGGTGACCAGTTGCCAGCCCACCAGCGTCAGCACGACCGCCAGGACGACCCGCAAGGCCTGCTCGGGCATCTTGGGCGCCAGGAAGCTGCCGGCGATGATCCCCGGGATCGAGCCGATCAGGAGGGCCAGCAGCATGGTGGGATCGACCTTGCCGAGGAAGAAATAGCCCATGCCGGCCAGGAAGGTCAGCGGCACGGCGTGGGCGATGTCCGAGCCGACGATGCGCACGGTCGGCAATTGCGGATAAAGCAGGATCAGCGCCGTCACGCCGAGCGCACCGGCGCCGACCGACGACAGCGACACCAGAAACCCCAGCACCAGGCCTGTCAGAACGGTCAGCACAGCGCGGCGGCCCGTATGAAGCGGCTTGTGCTGCTCTATGGCCTGCTCGCGGCGCTTCTCGGCCATTTTGCGGATGACGCCGCGCAACAGCAGCAACGTCGCGGTGACGAATAGGGCGTAGCCCAGAACACGGGTGATCAGGTGCGAGACTTCCTGCGACTTGCCGAAGGTCTGGATGCCCCACAGCGTCAAAAGCGTCGCCGGGATGGAACCCAGGGCCAGGAGCCCCACCATCTTCCAGTCGATGGTGCGCTTGCCGCCGTGGATGGCAGTGCCGACGCTCTTGGTGATGGCGGCGTACAACAGGTCCGTGCCGACCGCGGTCGCCGGATGGATACGGAAGACCAGGACCAGGATCGGCGTCATCAAGGAACCGCCGCCGACCCCCGTCAACCCGACCAGAAGACCGACGACCAACCCGGAAATCGAGTACAGGCCATTGATGTGCAGGCCGAAGACCGTGAAGTCGAGGTGGGGCATGTAGATCCGTTCCGCCCCATGTGGGGTAGGTTAAAGCCAGCCTGACATAGAAAATCCGGAACGTCCCGCCAAACGATTAAAACTGCCAGCGGGATTTAGAGCGACTATCCGAGGTATAGCGATCGCATATCACGAATTCGTGATTGACAATCACGGACGCGTGAGTGATGCTCGCTTCATCCTCCGGAGCGACGCCATGACTCGTCTGTTTCCCTTAGCCCTCTTAGGATTACTTCTGTTTTCCGCAACCGCCTGCCAGAAACCGGGTGCGACGGCGATCGACCCCGTGATCGGCACTGACCTTGGCCACGACTGGCCGTTTGGAGCGGCCCAGTCCGTCCGGCTGGCAGACAAGGTGGATGGCGACGGCGAAGTGGTGACGCGGCTCGACATTACGCGGGCCGAAGGAGAGGACCGCGGCTTGGCGGTCAACATCGTCTCCAACACCACCAAGCCGTTCGACGCCGGCATCAGCTATCTGCACCTCAAGCCCATCGTCGCGGAAACCAATGCCGAAATGCATGATTATTGGCTGGTCGGGCTGAACATGACGCGGACGAAGAATCGCTCGGTCTATATCCTGCTGCGCTATCCCAGCACGCTGGCCGTGGCGCCCGGGCAGGACAGCGAGGCGTTCGAATATTCGCTCCTGACCTGCGCCGATCTGGAAGTGGCGCGCCGCCCGACCGCCTATTACGCCCCTCTCAAAGCCGGCGAATCCGCCCGCCCCGAGCCCAAGCCGAACCCGGCGCCGGAAGCCGGACCTTGCGAGTTCAATTCCCCGCGCGAAGTCGCCGTTCTCGCTCCCCTGGTGCTCAGGCACTACGACCAGATCAAGCATTTCGAGAACGCGCCGTCGCAGCTCTGGATACCGGCGCACGTCGAAATCAGGTAGTTATCCCAACACGTACGGCTTGCCTTCCGGCACCGGCAGCGGATAGCCGACCGGCGGCAGCGGCACGGCGCCGTCGAGCCCTGTCCCCGAGACATTGCGCGTCGCCAGCAGCGGCCCGGTAAAACCGGTGACGTCGATGCCGCTCAGAGCCGCGCGGCGGATATTGCCGAGCTTGATCCCCGCCGCGCAGGTGCCGCTGATGTTTTTCAGCGTGAGCCCGTCGAGCGGCTTCGACGGGTGGATGTTGACGCCGTCGACCAGCACCGGCACGTCGTGGACGCGGATGTCTTCGAAGACGAAATCGCGCACCGTCGGAATGCCGTCGAGCCCTGTGACAGGCGCCTCGTCCTGCTTGCCGCTGTCGAGGAAGTTCAGCCGCAGGAAACCGCCGCCCACGCCCGACACGTCGAGGTCGCGCATGACGATGTCCTCGATGAAGGCGCCCCGCCCCGGCCGGCTCTTGATGTAGATGGCAAACGTCCTGGCCGACAGACAGACGCAGTGTTCGACGCGGACCTTGCGGACACCGCCCGAGGTCTCGCTGCCGATGCCGATGCACGCCCAGTTCTTGTCGCGGAAGGTGCAGTTCGAAATGCGCACGTCCTCGGTCGGCCGCGCGATCGTGTTGCCCTCCATGCCGCGGCCCGACTTCAGCGAAATACAGTCGTCGGCCGTGTCGAACCGGCAATTATCGATGACGACGCGCGTGCAGGAATCGACGTCGATGCCGTCGGCGCCGCCATTGACCATCATGTTTTTGAACGCGATGTCGTCGCAATAGACCGGATGGATCGACCACATGTCGTTCTGCTGCGTGAAGACGCCGTCGATACGCGCGTTCTTGCAGGCGACGAATTCGAGCAGGGCCGGATGGCGCAGCCCCGTCGCCTTGTCGACACGGCCCTTGATCGCCGGACTGCCGAGTACCTTGCCCTGGCCGATGATCGCGAACGTGTCCGCGTCGACCGCCGACACCAGCCCGATATAGCCCTTGATCCACTTGCCTTCCCAACGCACCTGGGTCAGCGGATAGTCGGCAAGGTCGGGCGAGCCCTGCAAGACCGCCCCGGCGTCGAGATTGAGCGTCGTGTTGGAGCCGATGCGGATGGCGCCGATCAGGTAACTGCCCGCCGGCACCAAGACCTCGCCGCCGCCCAGCATGGCCGCGCGGTCGAGCGCCTGCTGCACCGCAAGCGTATCCTTCGCCGTGCCGTCGCCGGCGGCGCCGAAATCGCGCACGTTCAGCGTCACACCGGCGGCACGCGATGACACCGGTATCAAAGTGGCGCCGGCCGAGGCCAGGAAAAGGCGGCGAGTCCAGTGGGTCATGACGGAGTTTCCTGATTTTTTTGCGACCTTGGCATGCTTCCGCTTCGGCGGGAAGCCGCTACAGCCTTAGCCTTTTCACGGCCCAGCGCGTCACGCCCGTCGTGCGGCGGTCGCCCGGCGTGTCGTCGAACAGCCAGATAAAGACGATGACGGTGTAGACCAGGTTTAAACGCGTCAGGCTCCACCCGTCGGTCTTGCCGCCGCCGGCGACGCACGCCATCATAACGCGCGCCGTGCGCTGCATGCGGAGAAGCGCCTGAACCGGATGCACCACGTCGAACAGCATGACACGACGGACAAAGGCCTTCAGGTCGCTGTTCTGGGCAAAACGCGTCAGGATGACGTCGGTCATGTCCAGTGCGGATTCTGCATCGAAGGCCGCCTTCATGCTGGCGTCGGAAATCCGGCTGATAAACCAGATTGCGTCCTTGGCGCCGCGCGGAAACACCGTCCGCCAGCGCCGCGGATCGGAAAAGACCGTCTGAGACGCTTCATCCAGTGCCCGGCGGTTCCACCCCCACCGCGCCGTCACGCCGACCAGGGCCTGAGCCAAGGCGACGTGATCGGGTGGACTTTCAATCGCACGCCAGTCCATCCCTCAGTCTCCCAGCGCGGCGGCGGCGATCGCCACGGCGCACCGCGTCGCTTTTTGCCCAACGCCGTCGGCCAGCCAAACCAGGACGCACAGGCTGTAAAGGCAAACCAGAAGCCAGGTCGTGATTTCGCCCGGCGCGCGCCGCGAAGCCCTGCAGGTCCACATCAGCCCCGCCGTCTTGCGCGTCCGCATCAGCGTATCGACTGGATGAAAAAAATCCGAACCCGCCAGGCGCAGCACCGCGGGCTTGAAGGCTTCGTTGTCGTCGAAGCGCGCCCGCAACACGTCGCGCAACGTCGCCGGACTGTCGGCCCACCGCGCCAGCATCTGCACGTCGGCGTGGTCGTTGAACTGACGGCCGAGACTGCGCACGCCTTCAGGCCACATCGTGGTCTGCGCTTCCGAGGAAATACCTCGCTCAGCGCAAAACGCCCGTAATGCCGCCGCGTTCCATCCGGCCCTCGCCGCATGCGCCGCAAAGTCCAGAACAAGACTGTTCCCGGCCGATCCTGTCACCGAAGTCCTTCCCCCATATACAAAAGGCCCGTCCGGAGACGGGCCTTTTTCATCGTCTGTACCCGATCTTACGAGTCGAGGAAGCTTCTCAGCTTTCTCGAACGGCTCGGGTGCTTGAGCTTGCGCAGGGCCTTGGCTTCGATCTGACGGATCCGTTCGCGGGTGACCGAGAACTGCTGGCCGACCTCTTCGAGCGTGTGGTCGGTGTTCATACCGATGCCGAAGCGCATGCGCAGGACGCGTTCCTCGCGCGGCGTCAAGGACGCCAGCACGCGGGTCGTGGTCTCGCGCAGGTTCGACTGGATGGCGGCGTCGATCGGCAGGACCGCGTTCTTGTCCTCGATGAAGTCGCCGAGGTGCGAATCTTCCTCGTCGCCGATCGGGGTTTCGAGCGAGATCGGTTCCTTGGCGATCTTCAGGACCTTGCGCACCTTTTCCAGCGGCATGGCCAGCTTTTCGGCCAGTTCTTCCGGAGTCGGCTCGCGGCCGATTTCGTGCAGCATCTGGCGCGACGTGCGGACGATCTTGTTGATCGTCTCGATCATGTGCACCGGGATGCGGATGGTGCGGGCCTGGTCGGCGATCGAGCGCGTGATCGCCTGTCGGATCCACCAGGTGGCGTAGGTCGAGAACTTGTAGCCGCGGCGGTACTCGAACTTGTCGACCGCCTTCATCAGGCCGATATTGCCTTCCTGGATCAGGTCCAGGAACTGCAGGCCGCGATTGGTGTACTTCTTGGCGATCGAGATGACGAGGCGCAGGTTGGCCTCGACCATTTCGGTCTTGGCCTGACGGGCCTCGCGTTCGCCCTTCTGTACCGTCTGGACGATGCGGCGGAAGTCGTCGACCGCCACACCCATGTCGGTGGCCAGTTGCGTCACGTCGCCACGGATGCGCGAGATGGCGCCCGCGTCGTTGTCGACGAACTTCTGCCAGCGCAGGCCCATGTCGCGGACCTTGTCGCTCCATTGCGGATCGAGTTCGCGCGAATAATAGGCGTTGAGGAACTCCGAGCGCGAAATGCCGTAGCTGTCGGCCAGGCGCAGGAGGCGGCCTTCCAGCGACATCAGCCGCTTGTTGATGGCGTAGAGCTGTTCGACCAGGGCTTCGATCCGCTGGTTGTTGAGCTTCAGCGTCTTCAGGTGGCGCGTGATGGTCGAGGTGACCTCGTCGTGCGCCGCCTTGTCGGCCGGGTCGATCGGCTGGCCTTCAAGCTTGGCGGCCAGCATCTTGTCCTGGACGCGACGGTAGGTCTCGAACTCGCCGGCAATGGCGTCGAGCGTCGCCATGACGCCTTCGCGCAGTTCCGATTCCATGGCCGAGACCGACGGACCGGCGCCGTCGTCGAAGTCGTCCTCTTCCTCCTCTTCGGCGGCTTCGGGCTTCTTCTCTTCCTCGTCCATCGGGACGTAATCGTCGTCATCGTCATCGTCGTCGCCCGACTTGACCTTCTTGGCCACGGGCTCCGGCTTCTTGGCCTCGACGACGGGTTCAGGTTTGGGCTCGGGCTTCGGTTCCGGCGCCTTGACGACCGGCGCGGGCGCACGCAGCGCGATGACGCCGTCGTCCGCCGCTTCCTCGTCGCCCTCTTCCGAGCCGTCGAGCGCACCCGGAGGCGGGCCTTCCGACGGACCGCCGCCATAGGTGCCTTCCAGGTCGATGATTTCGCGCAGCAGGATGCGGCCGGAGCCCAGTTCCTCGCGCCATACCATGATGGCTTCGAAGGTCAGCGCACTTTCGCACAGGCCGCGGATCATGGTGTCGCGGCCGGCCTCGATGCGCTTGGCGATGGCGATTTCGCCCTCGCGCGACAACAGCTCGACCGATCCCATTTCGCGCAGGTACATGCGCACGGGGTCGTCGGTGCGGTCGTAGTTCGACGTCTTGGCGGTTTCGGCCAGCGCGCCGGCCTCCTCGCGCACGGCGACTTCGCCGCCTTCGGACGCATCTTCTTCCGACTCGATGACGTTGACGCCCATTTCGGTCAGCATGGCCAGCGTGTCTTCGATCTGCTCGGAGGTAAATTCCTCCGAAGGCAGGACCTTGTTGAGCTCGTCCATGGTGACGTAGCCGCGCGCCTTGGCGGCCTTGATGAATTTCTTGACCGCGCTATCGGTCAAATCGAGCAATGGGCCGTCGCTCGGGGCATCCGCTTCGGGTTTTTCGGTCGCCGCGCTCATCGATTGCCACCCATAAGCTTACTTGCTTGCATCTAGCTCTCCGCTAATCGGCCTGCTTCCAGCAAACCGTGGGCCATTGCCCAGCCGTTTATTCCAGGATTTTCCTCAACGAAGCCTTAAGCATACGCTTCAAGCCTTCTTTGCCTCATCCTGCCATATCTGTCCGCTTCTCAAGGACCGCCGCAGGGAATCACGTTCCAGCTTGAGCCGCGTAAAAAATTCTGTCCCGACCTGGTCGTAGGCAGAATTCAAGGCGCGATCCAAGGCCGTCAAACGCGACATCGCGTTGAACGCCTCAATCCAGCGGGCATGGGCATTTGCGAGAGTCGTGTCCGGTGCGAGGAATGGCGCGCCTGATTTCAAGGCCGCCTTTTGGATCTCGCTCAACAATGCGCCAAGTCCTTGCTTGTGCAGATGGCGGGTCAAGGTCTCCCTGTCAAGCCCCTGATGCTGAAAACTTAGAGTCACCAGGAGCCGCGCGATCGGATCGAGCTGCGCGTCGCCCAGGCCGTAGGCCTCGACGCCCTCGACCTGATCCTCCATCCATTCGGGGTTGTCGATCAGGCCCTGCGCCAGCGCCGCGGCGATCGGATCGAGCGAGGCCGACAGGGCGTGGCTGGCCCGGATCCCTTCCGGCGTAGTAATCGGCGGCAAGGGTTTGCCGCGATAGCTGCCCGGCCGAAAGTCGCGCCGGTACTCGGCCTGTGGCGCCCCCTGCCCCGTCTGGTATTTCGGCGCGTACAACTTGTCGTACCGGTCGAGCAGGTCCTGGCGGTAGGACTGCGCCAGATCCTTGTCCTCGATCTGATCGGAAAGCGCCCTCAGACGCTTCTTGAAGCCCGCCTTCTTTTCCGGCGTATCGAGCGGCTCGACCTCGAACTCGCGCTGGAACAGCACGTCGACGAAGGGCCGCGTGTGGGTAAGGGCCTCGCGCAGGGCCAGTGCCCCTTTTTCGCGCAGCACCTCGTCGGGGTCCTTGCCGCCTTCGATCAGGCAGACCTTGAACGAGCGCCCGGGCTTGAGCTTGGGAAGCGCGCGGTCGAGCGCGCGGTAGGCGGCGCGCCGTCCGGCATTGTCGCCGTCGAAACACAGGGTCGGCTCGGGATGGCGGCGCCACAGAAGGTCGATCTGTTCCTCGGTCAGCGCGGTACCCAGCGGCGCCACGGCCGCGATCTTGGCGCGCTGGCAGGCGATGGCGTCCATATAGCCTTCGACGACGACCAGTTCGGCGTGCGTGTCTTCGGAGCCCAGAAGCTTCAGCGCCTTGGGCAGGCCGAACAGCATCCGCCCCTTGTGGAACAGCGGCGTTTCCGGGCCGTTGAGATATTTGGCCTTTTCGTCGGGATTGAGCGCGCGGCCGCCGAAGCTGACGACGTGGCCGCGCTGGTCGTGGATGGGGAACATCAGCCGGTCGCGGAAGCGGTCGTAGGGCGCCTTGCCGTCGACTTCGATCAGCAGGCCGCATTCGACCAGCTCCGACACCTTGGCGCCCTTCTGCACCAGGGCGTCCTTCAGCGCGGTATGGTCGCGCGGCGAATAGCCGAGGCCAAAGGCCTTGATGTCGTCGGCCGAAAGCCCGCGCCGCGTCAGGTATTCGCGCGCGTTTTGCGCGGCGGGCGTCTTGTCGTGCAGGCGGTTGACGAACCACTGCGCCGCCAGCTCCATCCAGTCGCCCAAGCCCCGCAGCTTCTGTTCGGCGGCGACGGCCTGCGGCGTCACGGCCGGCAGCGCCATGCCCGCCATGCCGGCCAGGCGCTCGACCGCCTCGTTGAAGCTGAGACGCTCGGTTTCCTGCAGGAAGCTGATGATGTCGCCGTTCTTGCCCGACGAAAAGTCGAAGAACTGGCCCTTCAGGTCGTTGACGTAGAAGGACGGCGTCTTTTCCTTGGTAAAGGGCGACAGCCCGACCCATTCCTTGCCGTTGCGGCGCAACTTGACGCTCTTGCCTATGACCTCCGACGGCCTCAGGCGCGTTTTCAACTCTTCGAGGAAACGGTCATCAAAGCGCACGGCGTAAATATAGTCGCGATTCCGGGTTTTGATACCGGTATTAAGCTTTGTTAACAGTTTCGTTAGCGGATTGTTCCGGCTTCCTCAACCACAACAGCCACATCGATACGCCCGCCAGCCCCAGCGCCATCGCAAACCAGGTAATGGCGTACATCAGATGGCTGTTCGGGAAATGAATGACGGTCAAGCCGCCCTTCGGCCAGCCGCCGGGATTGGACGTGGCGTCGGCGTCTATAAAGTAAGGCGCCACGGCCCCCAGATGCCGCGCCTTGGCGATGGCCGCGATATCGCGCCGGTACCAGCGGTCGTTCGCCGGATCGTTGACCTGCGAAAAGAGCCAGCCCTTCACTTCCGGCACGCGCAGAAGCCCCGTGACCGTCACCTCGGCGTCGGTATCGCCCGCCTTGCGAGTCTTCGGATCCTGTTTGTCGATCGGGACGAAACCGCGATTGATAAAGACGATAGCGCCGTCATCGCGCTTCAGCGGCGTCATCACCCAATAGCCGCCGCCATAGTCGCTGACTGTATAGACCTGGGCTTCGGCGGCGTTGAGGAAGCGGCCCTGCACCGTGACATGGCGATACTCGTCGTCTTTCGCCGTCACGGGTGCCGATGCCGGAGGCGCGGCCACGGCCGGCGCGTTCACCCGGGCGTTGACCCGCGCAATGAGGTCCGTCTTCCAGGCGAGGCGCTGCACCTGCCAGACGCCCAGGCCGGCCAACAGCGCCACGCCGACAATCATCACCACGGAAAAAACGATCCGCCGCATGCCTTTCTCCTTCGCCGCCGATATGGCCCGCCCCTCGGCGCTTGGCAACCGATTGATTCCTTACGGGGGCGTCTCTAGCCGAAAGGTCTGGAGGTACGCATGGCCACGGAGTCGCGAAAGGTCATCCTGGCCGCCCTGGCGGGCAACCTGCTGGTGGCGGCGACCAAGTCGGTGGCCGCCGTATTCACCGGGTCGTCGGCCATGCTGTCCGAGGCCGTGCACAGCTTCGTCGATACCGGCAACGAAATCCTGCTGCTTTATGGCACGCATCGCTCGCAGCGCCCGCCCGATACCGACCATCCGTTCGGCTACGGGCGCGAACTCTATTTCTGGAGCTTTATCGTCTCGCTGCTGATCTTCGCCGTCGGCGCCGGCGTCGCCGCCTACGAGGGCATCAGCCACATCCGGCACCCGGAACCGATCGACCGGCCCTGGGTCAACTATATCGTGCTCGGCCTGTCGCTCGTCTTCGAGGGCAGTTCATGGTGGGTCGCCTTCAAGACCGTCTGCAAGACCAAGGGCGACCAGACCTGGTGGCAGGTCATCGTCCGCAGCAAGGATCCGCCGCAGTTCATGGTGCTGCTGGAAGACAGCGCGGCCATCATCGGCCTCCTTATCGCTTTCGCCGGCACCTGGATATCGGTCGCCACACATAACCCGCGCTACGACGGCGTCGCCTCCCTGCTCATCGCCGCCCTTCTGGCGGTCGTCGCCGCGGTGCTGGCGCGCGAAAGCAAGGAACTTTTGATCGGCGAACGCGCCGACCCGGCCTTGCAAAACGCCGTGGCCGAGATGGCGCGCAAGACCGCCGGTATCGTCGGCGTCAACGGCATACTGACCTCGCAGATGTCGCCGACCGAGGTCGTGGTGGCCATCAGCGTCGAGTTCGACGACCGGCTGACCATCGTGGACGTCGAAAACATCGTCAGCCGGCTGGAGGCCGAAGTGCGCCGGGCGCATCCAGCCGTCAACGCCCTGTTCATCAAGCCGCAGACGCCCAAGGCCTTCGAGACGGCGCATCGCCTGCGCACGGGCGAGGATCAGAGCCAGCCCGTATAAATCTGCGGTAAGGCGCGATTAAGACTTGCTACCGGAGGGCTCTATCCCTATGTGTGCGGCCGTTTGCCGCCCGCCCCCGTTTACAAGTGAGTCCGCCCATGTCCGATACGTCGAAAACTGAACTCCTGCCCGGTTGTACCGGCGTTCTGGTTTTGGCCGACGGCACGGTCTATCAGGGCCTAGGCTGCGGCGCGGCCGGCGAGGCGCTGGGTGAGGTCTGCTTCAACACCGCCATGACCGGCTATCAGGAAATCCTGACCGATCCGTCCTACATGGAACAGATCATCGCCTTCACCTTCCCGCACGTCGGCAATGTCGGCGTCAATTCGGAAGACGTCGAGCAACTGGGCGACGACCCCAGGCGCGCCGCCAAGGGCGCGATCTTCCGCGACCTGCCGACGCCGCCGGCCAACTGGCGCGCCGACATGAGCTTCGACGACTGGCTGAAGTCGCGCAACATCGTCGCCATCGCCGGCATCGACACGCGCGCCCTGACCAAGCGCATCCGCGACAAGGGGATGCCGCACGGCATCGTCGCGCATTCGCCGACCGGCCAGTTCGACCTGCCGGCCCTGATCGAAAAGGCGAAGGCGTGGAGCGGCATCGGCGGCCTCGACCTCGCGCCCGCCGCAACGTCCGCCCAGTCCGCTGCCTACACCACCGACCTGTGGCAATGGCCGCAGGGCTTCGAGGACGGCAAAAAACACAATTTCAAGGTCGTGGTCATCGACTACGGCGTCAAGCAAAACATACTGCGCGCCCTGGTCGACATCGGCGCCGACGTGCAGATCGTTCCCGCCAAGACCTCGGCCGAAGACATCCTCGCGCGCAAGCCCGACGGCGTTCTGCTGTCGAACGGCCCCGGCGACCCCGCCGCCACCGGCGAATACGCGGCGCCGGTGATCCGCAAGCTGATCGAGGCCGGCCTGCCGGTCTTCGGCATCTGCCTCGGTCACCAGATGCTGGGCCTGGCGCTCGGCGCGCGCACCATCAAGATGGAACAGGGCCACCACGGCGCCAACCACCCGGTCAAGGACGTCACGACGGGCAAGGTCGAGATCGTATCGATGAACCACGGCTTCGCCATCGACCGCGACAGCCTGCCGGCCGGCGTCAATGAGACGCACGTTTCGCTGTTCGACGGGTCGAACTGCGGCATCGCCATGACGGGCAAGCCGGTGTTCAGCGTCCAGCATCACCCGGAAGCCTCGCCTGGCCCGGTCGACAGCCTCTACCTGTTCGAACGCTTCGCCGACCTGATGCGCCAGAGCCAGGTCGTCGAAGCTTAACCCATAGGTGTGCAGGCGAACCTGCGCGTGCTTGACCGGGGTTCGCAAGCTTCCTAGCCTCCGCGGGAAATGCGCGGGGAGCCATGGCCGACGATTCGCCCGACACCACACCCGTCCCGCCCACCGTCCTGGTGGTCGACGATACGGAAGACATGCGCGAGCTGGTGAAGGCCGGCCTGTCTCACCGCGGTTTCAACGTCCTCATGGCCGATGGCGGCGCGGCCATGGACGCCGTCCTGGCAGAGACTCCTGTCGACCTGATCGTCCTCGATTCGATGATGCCCGGCGAAAGCGGTCCCAGTATCTGCGCGCGCGTAAGTCACGCGGGCGGCCCGCCCATCATCATGCTCAGCGCCAGCGCCGGAGATACGGCGCGCATCCAGGGGCTCAACCTCGGCGCCGAGGACTATATGGCCAAGCCGTTCAACATGGACGAACTGGCCGTGCGCATCCGCATCGTCATGCGCCGCGCGCCGGTCAAGGCCGCCGAAGCGCCCGATACGGTGCGCTTTTTCGGCTGGACGCTCGACAACAGGACGCGCCGCCTGACCAGTCCTGCCGACAAGGTGCTGGCCCTGTCCTCGGCCGAATTCGCCCTGTTGCACGTGTTCCTCGCCCAGCGCGACCGACCGCTTCGCCGCGAACAACTGCTGGAGCGCATGGCGGACCTGCACGATTTCAGCACCGAGCGCTCGCTCGACACCCTGATCTCGCGCTTTCGCAAGAAGCTCGACTACGTCGCGCCCGAAGGCGACGAGGCGCTGATCCAGACGGTCTACGGCGTCGGCTACATGTTCCGCCCGAACTGATTTTCCAGCTGATTTTTCGCGCCGGCTTTACGCATTGGTCAATTACGACGCGTGCGTAATAATGTTTTCGGCCGGGGTTAAGGCTGAGTCTCCATAGTCGCTCATGCCGGCGCAAGATCGGCAGTTCGAAAAATCGGTGATGTCATGTTTGGTAAGTTTGTCGCTCGCGGTCTCAAGATCGCCATCCTGCCCACCCTGCTGGTCACAGGGCTCCTCATGACCCTGCCGGTTCGCGCCGAAACGTCCTGCGCCGGCGCCAGTCTTTCCCCCGCCGTCGACGGCCGCGTCGTTCTGGGCTTCGGCGACGCAAATCCGGCGGACACCACCGGTGCGGGCCTACATAGCCGCGGCATCGTCTATGTCACCGCAGGCCACGCCGCGGTCACCGCGCCAGCCGGCGGCAGGATCGAATATGCCGGCCCCGTCGCCAACCTCGGTCAGGTCGTCATCCTCGACGTCGGCATGAACTATCGCGTCGTCCTGACCGGCCTGGATCGGGTTTCTGTCCGCATCGGCCAGCGCGTCGCCGCCGAAGACCGCCTGGGTGCCATGCCAGGCATAGGCCGTCAGGCCGCCCACCTCTATATGGAACTGCGCTGCGGCGAGGAGCCGGTCGATCCGGCCCGGCCCCAGACCATCGCGATGCGCTAGGGGCGCGCGAGGGCACGCCTTCAAGGCGCATTCATAAATATATTTGTTTTCAATAATTTACAGCCGAAATTAATATTCGGGTCAAGAATCTGTTGCGCCGCACATCCATTGGCTCTAAAGCACCCGCTTAGCCCAAATATCCGGCCGGCGGCCCGGCCCTTCTGACAGCGGACAGTGACATCGTCACCGCCCGCTTTCGTCGCACGAATACGAAAGACCAAGATGCCCAAACGCACAGACCTCAAGTCCATCCTGATCATCGGCGCCGGCCCCATCGTCATCGGACAGGCCTGCGAATTCGACTATTCGGGGGTCCAGGCCTGCAAGGCGTTGCGCCAGGAAGGCTATCGCATCGTCCTGGTCAATTCGAACCCGGCGACCATCATGACCGACCCGGACGTGGCCGACGCGACCTATGTCGAGCCGATCACGCCGGAGTTCGTCGAGAAGATCATCGCCAGGGAACGCCCCGACGCGCTGCTGCCGACCATGGGCGGCCAGACCGCGCTCAACACGGCGCTGGCGCTGGAAAATTCGGGCGTGCTCAAGAAGTACAACGTCGAAATGATCGGCGCCAAGGCCGACGTCATCGACAAGGCCGAGGACCGCCAGAAGTTCCGCGACGCCATGGACAAGCTGGGCCTGGAATCGGCCAAGTCCGCCGTCGCCCACACCTGGGAAGAGGCGGTCGAGGGCCTGAAGGCGATCGGCGGCCTGCCTGCGGTCATTCGTCCCTCGTTTACGCTTGCCGGCACCGGCGGCGGCATCGCCTTCAACCAGGAAGAGTTCAAGGAGATCGTCGAGCGCGGGCTCGATCTTTCGCCGACCACCGAAGTGCTGATCGAAGAGTCGATCCTCGGCTGGAAGGAATACGAAATGGAAGTCGTCCGCGACACGGCGGACAACTGCATCATCGTCTGCTCGATCGAAAACGTCGATCCCATGGGCGTGCACACAGGCGATTCGATCACGGTCGCCCCGGCGCTGACGATGACCGACAAGGAATACCAGCGCATGCGTTCGGCCAGCCTGGCCGTGCTGCGCGAGATCGGCGTCGAAACGGGCGGGTCGAACGTGCAGTTCGCGCTCAATCCCGAGGACGGCCGCATGATCGTCATCGAGATGAACCCGCGCGTGTCGCGTTCGTCGGCCCTGGCGTCGAAGGCCACCGGCTTCCCGATCGCCAAGATCGCCGCCAAGCTGGCCGTCGGTTACACGCTCGACGAACTGCAGAACGACATCACCAAGACGACGCCGGCCTCGTTCGAGCCCTCGATCGACTATGTCGTCACCAAGATCCCGCGCTTCGCCTTCGAAAAATACCCGGGTTCCGAACCGCTGCTCGGCACGTCGATGAAGTCGGTGGGTGAGGTCATGGCGATCGGCCGCACCTTCGCCGAGTCGGTGCAGAAGGCCCTGCGTGGCCTGGAAACCGGCCTGTCGGGCTTCGACGAAATCGACATTCCGGGCGTCAAGGACGCCGAGCCCCACGCCATCAAGGAAGCCGTCATCCGCCAGCTGGGCATTCCGACGCCCGACCGCCTGCGCGTCATCGCCCAGGCCTTCCGTCACGGCCTGTCGGTCGAAGACATCAACGCCGCGTGCCAGTATGAGCCGTGGTTCCTGCGCCAGATCGAGACGATCGTCTCCGAAGAAGCCAAGATCGGCGCGCTGGGCCTGCCGAAGTCGGCCGAGGCGTTCCGCACGCTGAAAGCGCTCGGCTTCGCCGACAAGCGCCTGTCGCAACTGACGGGCCAGAGCGAAAAGGACGTACGCGCCGCCCGCCAGGCGCTGGGCGTCCGCCCGGTCTTCAAACGCATCGACACCTGCGCCGCCGAATTCGCCTCGTCGACCGCCTACATGTATTCGACGTACGAATCGGGTGCGCTCGGCCAGGTGCCGGAATGCGAAGCGGAGCCATCCGATCGCCGTAAGGCCATCATCCTCGGCGGCGGTCCCAACCGGATCGGCCAGGGGATCGAGTTCGACTATTGCTGCTGCCACGCTGCCTTTGCCTTCAAGGACATCGACATCGAGGCCATCATGGTCAACTGCAACCCCGAGACCGTCTCGACCGATTACGACACCTCGGACCGCCTCTATTTCGAGCCCCTGACCGCCGAGGACGTGCTGGAACTGATCGCCGTCGAACAGAAGAAAGGCGAACTGGTCGGCGTCGTCGTACAGTTCGGCGGCCAGACCCCGCTGAAGCTGGCCCAGGCGCTGGAGGACGAAGGCATTCCGATCCTCGGCACCTCGCCCGACGCCATCGACCTGGCCGAAGACCGCGAACGCTTCCAGCACCTGCTGCGCGACATCGAGCTGACCCAGCCCATCAACGCCATCGCGCGTACGCCGGAAGAAGCCTTCAAGGCGGCGCACGAGGTCGGCTATCCCATCGTCATCCGCCCGTCCTACGTGCTGGGCGGCCGCGCCATGGAAATCATCCGCGACGACGAGCAGCTGACCCGCTACGTTCGTGAGGCCGTGCAGGTGTCGGGCGACTCGCCCGTGCTGATCGACCAGTATCTGTCGGCCGCCATCGAGGTCGACGCCGACGCCCTGGCCGACGGTGAAGACGTCTTCGTCGCCGGGATCATGGAACATATCGAAGAGGCCGGCGTGCACTCGGGCGACTCGGCCTGTTCGCTGCCGCCCTTCTCGCTCAAGCCGGAAACGGTCAAGGAACTGGAACGCCAGACGATCGAACTGGCGCGCGCGCTGAAGGTCCGCGGCCTGATGAACGTCCAGTTCGCCATCGAAAACCCGTACACCGAGCCCAAGATCTACGTGCTGGAAGTCAATCCGCGCGCCTCGCGCACCGTGCCCTTCGTCGCCAAGACCCTGGGCCAGCCGCTGGCCGGCATCGCTGCCAAGGTCATGGCGGGCAAGGCGCTGAAGTCGTTCGACCTGAAGCCGCGCGATTATCGCCACGTCGCCGTCAAGGAAGCCGTCTTCCCGTTCGCCCGCTTCGCCAATGTCGATACGGTCCTGGGCCCCGAAATGCGCTCGACGGGCGAGGTCATGGGGCTCGACTGGATCCGCGACGGCGAGGACATGATCGAAGCCTTCTCGCGCGCCTTCGCCAAGTCGCAGCTGGGCAGCGGCACCAAGCTGCCGGCGTCGGGCAAGGTCTTCGTCTCGGTCAAGGACCAGGACAAGCCGGTCATCGTCGAATCGGTGCGCCAACTGCTGGCCATGGGCTTCGAGGTCGTGGCCACCGGCGGCACCTGCGACTACCTGGCGGCACAAGGCGTCGCCGTCGAACGCGTCAAGAAGGTGCTGGAAGGCCGTCCGAACATCCTGGACGCCATCAAGAACGGCGACATCGCGCTCGTCATCAACACGACCGAAGGCAAGCAGTCGCTGTCGGACAGCTTCTCCATCCGCCGCACCACGCTGATGATGAAGATTCCGTACTACACGACGGCCTCGGGCGCCGTGGCCGCCACGCGCGCCATCGCCGCCGAACGCAAGGGCAGCCTGGATGTCCGTGCGCTGCAGGAATACGCCTGAGCCCGTTACGATGACGGAATACCCCTCCGTCACTCGCTTCGCTCGCGCCACCTTCCCCGCTGTGAAGGGGAAAGAATTAAACTCCCTTCCTTCCCTGCATAGCGGGGAAGGTGGCTGGGTCGGCGTCAAGCCGATCCAGACGGAAGGGGCAATTCCTTGGCCGTGCCGAATTCGACGGCTTCAAGACGATATCCCGCGAGTGTCGCTTTCCGGGAATGATCCATCCTTCGTTTCGCAACACGGTTGAAATAACATGTGTTGTGGACCGGGCGTGTCGCAACGATCACACCCTTGTGAATAACGCAGAATCCGTTATTATTGCGCCGCGGAACGACTGCGCCTTTTGCCTTTTGCACGAGGTTTGCAGGCGCCCGTCCAGCCGGACCTCCACCAGAGTTTTGACGACATGCGTTTGCCTGCCTGGCAGCTGCCCAGCCAAGCCGTAAACTGGCTTAAGACGACCCCGCCAGCCGTTCGCAACGGTCTGTTCCGCGGGGTGTGCCTCGTCACGCCGGTGCTGCTGTTTCTCGCCTTCTTCAACCCCTTCGTGCTCGATCCGACGCGTATCGGCTGGCTGATGATCGCCGACTGGGGCCAGCACGTCCTGGGATGGAACGCTTTCCGCCACACGCCGTGGGAAGCGGGCAACCATGAATCGCTCCTGTACGCGCCGACGGGCCTGTCGGTCCTCTACACCGACTCAAACCCGCTATTCGCCTTTATCTTCAAGCCGTTCCGAGATTTCCTGCCCAAGGATTTCCAATATATCGGCCCGTGGTTCTTCTTCTGCGTTTGCATGCACTTCGTCTTCGCGTGGAAGCTTGTGCGCCCGCACGCACCGGGCCGCTGGTCGGGCTTAGGCGGCGCCATCGCCCTGTCGGCCCTGCCCTGCCTCTACTACCGCATGCGCCACGACACCCTGATGGCGCAGTGGCTGATCCTGTGGGCCCTGCACCTGGTCGTCAACGTCCAGGCCGGCACGCCCGCGACAATCGCGGAAGGCACGTCGCGCCTGAAGTCGCTGCTGATCCGCGTCGGCGACTTTTTCGACGCCAAGACGCGTGGCTGGATCGCGCTGCTCGGTCTGACGGGCATGATCCACCCCTATATCCTGTTCATGGTCGTGGTCATCTGGGGCGGCGACATGCTGCGCTATTTCTGGCCGGCGGCGCGCGCCCTCGACCGCAAGACGCTGGCCCTGGTCACGTGCCGCGGCCTCGTCACCTTCGCCGTGCCGCTTCTGACCATGGGACTGGCGGGCGCCTACGCCGCGGGCCAGAGCCCGGGCGCCGGCGGCTGGTCCTACTACTCTGCGGCCCTCGATTCCTTCTTCAACCCCGTGGTCCCTGAATTCTCGAACTTCCTCAAGGCGTGGCCGCAGAGCCCCGGCCAGGCGTTCGAGGGCTATCAGTATCTTGGGTTTGGCCTGCTGGTGCTGATCGTCACGGCTGTCATCCTCTACGCCGTCACGCCGGAAGCGAAGCGGTCGCGCGCCTTCCTGGGCTCGCTCAAGCCGCTGATCATTCCCTTCGTCATCCTGGCGGCCTTCGCTCTGACCAACCGCGTCCAGGCCTTCGGCCAGACCATCCTGTTCTTCAACCTGCCGCCGGCGACCCAGAACGTCCTGGCCATCCTGCGCGCCTCGGGCCGTTTCCTGTGGCCGATCGGATACTGCATGGTCTTCGCAGCCCTGGTCGTGCTCTACAAGTCGCGCGCCCGGACCCTGGCCGCCGTCCTGCCGGCCATCCTGGTCCTGCAAGCGGTCGACCTCAACGGCTTCGCCGTGACGATGCGCGGCGCCACCGCGTCCGCCGCCAAGCCGCAGACCTATTACCTCACGACCTCGCCCCTGTGGGACAAGCTGGTGGCGCAATCGACCGGCGTCGACTTCTACCCGGTCAACGTCCACTTCAACGACAAACTGTTCTACGAGTTGACCTGGCGCGCCACGTCGCAGGCCAAGCCGGTCAACACCATGTATCCGGCGCGCGAGAACCTGATCCAGATCGCCCATATGCAGGCCGACCAGGACGCCTTCAAGCGCGGCCAGGTGCGCAACGACCGCCTCTTCGTCTTCCTTAAGCAATGCGATGCGCCGCCGGAGCTGCAATCGCGCCTGCGCATGCTCGACGGCGTGTGGATCATCCCGCCCGACGGCGCGAAGGACCTGGCCCTGCAAGCGCCGGTGTGGAGCCCGCTGTCGTCCGAAGTCCGCTTCGGCTGGCTGGATCAAGGGACATGTTTGCTCGACGAAAACTGGTCGCAGCCCGAATATGACGGCACCTGGACCGACGGCCCCAAGGCCGAGGTGCAGATTCCCATCAAGCACGTGCAGTTCGACTACGCCAATCCGCGCGCGCTGGACCTGCACCTCAAGGCCAAGAGCTTCCGCCCGGTCCTGGTCAAGGTCATCGTCAACGGCCGCAAGGTCTCGGAACTCAGCCTGACGCGCCGCACAAGCGAACAGACGATCCCGCTGCCCGCCTCGGTCCTGCGCAGCGAGACCCTGAATATCCGCTTCGTGGTCGAGCGCCCCGACGGCGAGCCCGTCGAAATCGCCAATGCCGACACCGCCACCCCGGCGGCCGGCAGCGGCCGCAGCGCGATCCAGGCCAAGCCGGCGCCCGACATGAAGGCCGAGGCGCGGGAGCTGGCGATCAAGCTGATGGACCTGCGCCTGGTCGACCGCGACCGCCAGCCCAAGCCAAAGACGGTCGCCATCGCCGGGTAAAGCTCGCCCCTCAGAAGTGAATGTCGATGATATTCACTTCTGCAGCGTGCGACTGCGCGCCGCGGCTGATGCCGCGAGCCTGCGCGGCCTCTGAGCGCATAAAAATCCCCCGAATAATCGCTATTTCAATTCGGGCCAAATCCAACTATAAGGGCTCCCCTGCCGTTGTTTGCGCCTGCGAAGGCGAAGACGCGGCGGGGCCTGCATCCCGCGCCGATCTTTCTCTGGCAGCGCCTCTTGCAAGCCGACACCCGCAAACCTATCTGACCCGACCGGTCGTATCCCCCTCGACCGGCTGTTGGGTTTTTGTCATTCCTCAGGGGGGCTGAAGACACTAATCGCACATGGAAAAAGTGCCGATGACCGTCCAGGGCTACAAGTCTCTGGACGATGAATTGAAGCGTTTGAAGTCTATCGAACGCCCCGCCGTTATCGCAGCTATCTCCGAGGCCCGTTCGCACGGCGACCTGTCGGAAAACGCAGAATATCACGCCGCCAAGGAACGCCAGGGCTGGATCGAAGGTCAGATCGCCGACATCGAGGACAAGCTGAGCCGCGCTCAGGTCATCGACGTCACGAAGCTGAGCGGCGGCCAGATCAAGTTCGGCGCCACCGTCACCGTGATCGACGAGGACACCGAGGAAGAAGGCCGCTACCAGGTCGTGGGCGATCACGAAGCCGACGTGAAATCGGGCAAGATTTCGCTGTCGTCGCCGCTGTCGCGCGCCATGATCGGCAAGGAAGTCGGTGATGTCGTCGAGGTCGTGACTCCGGGGGGCGTCAAGGCCTACGAAATCACCAAGGTCGAATGGATCTAGCCGGCCCCGGCATGATCCGTTGCTCAGGCCCGAAAATGTGGGCCTGATCGTATGGACGTGCCCGTCGTCACGACCAAACCCTTAACGGTATGGGCCGTGTCCGACGGCCGCGCCGGCATCGAAAACCAGGCTCTTGGCCTGGCCGAAGCGATCGCACGCCTGACCCCCGCCGATGTCACCGTCAAACGGCTGCACTACGCAGCCGCCTTCGACCGCCTGCCTACGGCCTTGAAGGTCGCGCCCGACGTCATGCTGGCGGCTGACAGCGACCGCATCTGCGCGCCCTATCCCGACATCTGGATCGCCGCCGGCCGGGCCAGCCTGCCTTTCTCGCTGCGCATGCGGCGCCGCAGCCGCGGTCAAAGCCTGGTCGTCCAGCTCCAGGATCCCAAGACCGGCCTCAAGCCCTTCGACCTTGTCATCGCCCCCGAGCACGACGGCCTGGTGGCGCCGAACGTCCTGCCGCTTTTGGGCTCGACCAACCGCATCACGCGCGACAGGCTGGCGGACGACTACATGCAGTGGCGTCAGCGCCTGACGCAACTGAAAGGCCCGCACATCGCCGCGCTGATCGGCGGCAAATCCAAGGCCTACGATCTGTCACTCGACCGCGCCGCCGCCCTGGCCCTGCAGATCAAGCTGGCAGTGGCCGAGGTCGGCGGCTCGCTTTTGCTGACCCTGTCGCGACGCACACCCGAACCGGCCAAGGCCGTGATCAAGGAGGTGCTGAAGGACACGCCCGGTATCATCTATGACGGCGAAGGCGACAATCCCTATTTCGCCTTCCTGCACAGCGCCGACCACATCCTGGTGACCGAGGACTCGGTCAATATGACGACCGAAGCGGCGGCGACCGGAAAACCCGTCCATATGCTGGCGCTGGACCGGCTCAAGGCGGGCGGAAAGTTCGAGACCTTCCATCGCGCCTTGCGCATGCACGGCATCGCCAAGCCGTTTTCCGGACACCTCGAACAGTGGTCCTACGTACCGCTCGACGAAACGGCGCGCGCCGCCCGCCACCTGCTCCAGCTCCACGCCGAAAAAACCGGCCAATTGCCGGTTACGGCGTGACATTCGTATGACGGCCTCTTATCTAAGGGCCGTTAACTTTTGCGATTCCAGAGTCCGTCATGCCCAAAACCAAAGCCGCCACCCGGTCCATTCGCTGCGCCATCATCGGCACCGGCCCCGCTGGCTGGACCGCCGCCATCTATGCGGCGCGCGGGCTCCTGTCGCCGGTCATCTTCACCGGTCCTCAGGACGGCGGCCAGCTGACCATTACGACCGATGTCGAGAACTATCCGGGCTTCGCCGAGGTCATCCAGGGCCCCTGGCTGATGGACCAGATGCGCGCCCAGGCCGAGCACATGGGCACAGAGATCATCGGCGAGATCATCACCAAGGCCGACCTCGGCCAGCGCCCCTACCTGCTGACGGCTGAAAACGGCAACACCTACGCCGCCGAAACCGTGATCATCGCCACCGGGGCCCAGGCCAAGTGGCTGGGTATCGACTCGGAAAAGGCCTACCAGGGCTTCGGCGTGTCGGCCTGCGCGACGTGCGACGGTTTCTTCTACCGCAACAAGGTCGTAGCCGTGGTCGGCGGCGGCAATACCGCGGTCGAAGAGGCGCTGTTCCTCACCAAGTTCGCCGCCAAGGTCTATCTGATCCACCGCCGCGAGGAACTCCGCGCCGAAAAGATCCTGGTCGAGCGCCTGCTCAACGATCCGAAGATCGAGCCGATCTGGAACGTGCAGATCGACGAAATCCTGGGCGAAACCAATGAATTCGGCGGCATGGGTGTCACCGGCGTCCGTCTGCAGTCGGCCAAGAATGCGGACGACTACCGCGTCATCGACCTCGACGGCGTCTTTATCGCCATCGGCCACGCGCCGGCCTCGCAAATCTTCGAAGGCCAGCTGGAGACCAAGACCGGCGGCTATATCGTCGTCGAGCCGGGCACGCCCAAGACCTCGATCAAGGGCGTCTTCGCCGCCGGCGACGTGACCGACGACACCTATCGCCAGGCCGTCACGGCCGCCGGCATGGGCTGCCAGGCGGCGCTGGAAGCTATCCGCCTGCTGGCCGAAGAGGATCACCACCACGCACTGCTGACGGCGAAAGAGGTCGACGAAGAATTTTCGAAACTGCCTCTTGAACGGAAAAAAGTGGCCACCAAATCATAGGGCGAAGGCGCCGCTGACGGGCCTTCTGGTCAAGCAACACGGCCCATTTGGGCGTGTAGATGCTGAGCCAAATCAAACCTTTACGGATGAAGTACTCCGTCCGTAAGGCCTCGCTTCTTGTTAAGGAGAGCCCTATGCGTACCGCTATCGATTTCTCGCCCCTCTACCGTTCCGCCGTCGGTTTCGACCGCCTGGTCAACCTGCTCGACAGCGCCGCCCGCACCGATGCCACCCCGGGCTGGCCGCCGTACAATATCGAGCGCGTCGCCGGCACCGAAGACCAGGGCGACACCTATCGCATCGAAATCGCCGTCGCCGGCTTCCGTCCGGACCAGCTTGCCATCGAGGTCAAGGAAAACGTCCTGACCGTGACCGGCAAGAAGGACGGTGATGACGCCAACCGCACCTTCCTGCACCGCGGCCTGGCCGAGCGCAGCTTCGAACGCCGCTTCCAGCTGGCCGACCATATCCGCGTGACCGAAGCGGACCTCGCCAACGGCCTGCTTTCGATCGGCCTCAAGCTCGAAGTGCCGGAAGCCAAGAAGGCGAAACAGATCGCCATCAAGACCTCGGACGCTTCGTCCCAGGTGCTCCAGGCCGCCGAGTAAGGCCAACGGAGCGGAATGATTTAGGCGATTATTCCGCTCATCCGACGACCCGGCGCGGCGTTCATCCCTGACGTCGCACCGGCTTCTCTTTCGTGTTTCTCCAAACTGAACAGGCCTCCGAACCGCCTTTCCGCTTGAGCCGTGTCTCCCCTCCACGGTTCGCGACGCAAGGCGCTTCGGAGGCCTGCCTTTATGCGTCGGCGAGGTCGGCCTGCGTCATGACGTGGACCAGGAAATCGAAATCGACCTTGGGTATTTCAATCAGGCCCAGCCGCAGCTTATAGCCCCAGCTCTTGTCGGCCGTGAATTCCAGCCATTCTTTCAACGGCGCGATTCCGTGCTCGACCGCTGCCATCCAGTCGACGTCGCGGCGCCACGGCTTGAAATCAAGCATCATCTCGGCCTGATAGGGCCGACCGTCGCGAATACGGCCGATGGCGGTAAAGCTCTGGAAGCCGTCCTTTTCCCCCATGGTGCGCGAAGGCGAATAACAGACCACGCCGTCACCCGGTGCCATACGGCGCAGGGGCGCGGCCTTGCCGTGGCCGGCCTGCACAAAACCGCCATCGCGGCCACGCTGGACGTGCTCGGCGCACGCCACCACCAGCCACGACGTCACCACAGGTTCCTCCCGTCGATGACCTCGACCTTGACCGCTTCAAGGTCGAAATCATCGAACAGGCGGGCATTGAGCGCGATGCGCGGCTTTTCGAAATTGGGCTTGAAGTCTTCCCAGCTCGGCGACTTCGTGTAGGTCGTGCAGCCGCAGTGCGGGCAGAAATTGTGTTCCACGACCTTGCTTTGCCAGCGATAGGTCGCGGTCACGGACGGCGTCTCGATCTGCACGTCTTCTGGCCAGTAGTAGGCCCAGAGCGCCCCTCTTTTGCTGCAGATCGAGCAGGTACAGCGCGTGACGCTTTCCGGTGCGACCTCGACCGAAAACGTCGTGGCGCCGCAATGGCAGCTTCCCTTGATGGTCATGGTTCAGCCTCCTATCGATACAAGAACGATAGGGCTGTCAGCTGCCAATTATTGTCAGTATCTAAAACGTGCTAGCGAGTTGTCCGCGCAGGCCGACGCAGGTGACGTGCTCCAGCTGCGCCAGGTTCATGCTGGCGTTTTCGAGATTGGCGCGCGACAGGTCGGCGCCGTCGAGCTTGACGTGTTTCAGGTCGGCGTCGGCAAAATTGACGTTGCGCAGCTTGGCTTCGCGCAGGTCGGCCGGTAGCAGCCGGTTGTCGCCGATGACCAGGGCGCCGAGGTTGGCGCCCTCCAGATTCGCCCCGTCCAGTCTCACCTTTTGCATACGCACGCCCCGCAGGTCGGCGCCGCGCAGGTCGCAGTTGCGCATATCGGCTTCTTCGAGATGGGCGCCTTGCATCTGCACGCCGCGCATGTCGAGCCCGTAGAAGACCGCCCCCTTGGCCGACAGGGCCGTCAGATTGAGACCGCGGATCGACCCCAGGGCGCGCAGGTCGGCATTGTCGAAGGTCGAGGGCTTGCCGGCCTTGCCCATGGTATCGACCCATTTGGCGTGCTCATGCAGCATTTCGCCGTACGGCATCTGCTTGACGTCGGTCCCGACGGGTTTGTCGGTCAGCACGCCCGACAGGTCGGCCTGGCTGACGCGCCATTGATCGGTCTTGGCCCTGATCAGCACGGCGTCCTTGAGCGACGCGCCGGACAGGTCGGCGCCGGACAGGTCGGCGCCCGCCAGATCGACATTGTTCATGATCGCTTGCTTAAGGTTGGCGCGGACCAGCTTGCACTGCTTCATCACGGCGTCCGTAAAGTCGGCCTTCATGGCCTGGATGCCCGACAGCTTGGAGCGTTCGAGGTTGGCGCCGCGCAGGTTGGCGTAGGTCGCCTCGGCCGTGCGCATCGAGATTTCGACGTACGACAGGCCGGTCTGCTTGTCGGGCAGGGCCAGCGCCCCTTCGCGCAGGTCGGCTTCGTAAAGATCGCAGCCCGACAGGTTGGCGCCGCGCAGGCAGGCGCCGCGCAGGTCGACGCGCTTCATCGAGGCGCCCGTCAGGTTGGCCAGTTGCAGGTCGGCGCAAAACAGGTTGGATTTGTCGAGGACGACGCCGGCCATGTCGCAATCGGTCAAAATGGCGGCGGTGAAGTCGGCGTCCATCAGGACGCGGCCTCTGAGGCTAAGGCCGGACAGGTCGCTCCAGGCGAACACGGCACGGGCTCCGCCAGGCTTGGCCTGCCAGAAACGCTCATGCTTGGCGCAGATCAGGTCGACCTGTGCCTGCGTAAGCTTGGTATACCGTTTTTCGCCAGCCGTGGCGTTCATGAACTCTGTGGCGTTCCGATTGACAATCCGAACGGTCATAGTCGCATGAATATCTTAAGATTTGGCTCAATTGTCCACACGCGTAAGCAGGCCGGCCAGCTTCAACTCAACAGCGATTTCACTGCCGGGAAAGACGTAAAGCGCCCGATAGCCTTTGTCGCCCCAAGCCTTGAGATCGTCTTGCGGCGTCAGGCTCGGATCGCGGACGAATTCGGCGTCGAAGCTTTGCGCGGTCTCGCTTTCGGCGACAAGCGGCCGGCCGGTTTCGAGGAAATGGACGAAACCTGCGATCAAGGGCTCGGCCTCCGCGGCGCAAAGGCCGGTGCCGAGATCGATGCCGGCGGCGTCCATCCGCTCGGGGCCGATATGCGAAGCAAAGGGTGATGGATCGGGGCAGGCATATATCACGCGCGCGACCTTGGCCGTAACCAGCCGCTCGGAGCAGGAACATCCCCCGGTCGAACGTTTTCCGCAGGGTTCCAGCGTGACATAGGCGGTGGCGCCCTGTGCCGCGTCGCCGGCGGCGTCGAGCGCGATTTCCTCGGCATGGGGCCGTCCGCCGTCGCCGGTGGCGCCCTGGGCGATGACCTCGCCGTCCTTGACGATGACGCAGCCGACAGGAGGATTGGGCCATGTCTTGCCCATCCGTGCCCGGCCGAGTGAGATGGCCTGGCGCATGAAAGCGGTGTCGGTTTCTGACCAGACCGTCGCGGGGTGGAACTGGAAGTCGGGGGCTTGTTGCATGCTTTTGATGTCGCCTCTGCAAATGGCGTCGATTGTCTCCACAACGGCGTCGCTATCGCTTAGCATACTGCCGCCGGGAAAGCGCGCGATTGCCCAGCCATAGTCCATCATATAGCGATTGCGGATCTTATCCTTAGGATTGTCGATATGCTGGCTGCCGTCGAGTTCGATGACGAGGCGGAGTT
>OUNM011180375.1_pt1 | contig 28251 bp, 26 predicted proteins | sample 1769961 | NCBI WGS metagenome assembly OUNM01 (sample SAMEA3914820, study PRJEB12502) | metagenome | biome: forest; material: soil | place: USA | collected 2012-03-12 | depth 0.3 m | reverse complement strand
CCGCATAAGTTTTGGCTTGGACCATCCTGGTACTTTAATGCTTGGGTTGGTGGTAGGCGTGACCTTCCTCGTCACGGTCTACTCATTCGAATACATGAAGGCAGAAAGAGGGTTTGCCCGGTATTTTGCTTGTCTATTCATATTTTCGACGTCCATGTTAGGCATCGTTTTGTCTTTCAATTTATTGCTTACGTTTGTTTTTTGGGAATTGGTCGGGTTTTCGTCGTATCTGTTGATCAATTTCTGGTACGATAGGCTCTCTGCCAACGAAGCGGCGCGCAAAGCCTTTATTTTAAATAGGATAGGGGACTTGGGGTTTGTATTTGGCTTAGGTTTGCTATATGCCCAGTTTGGCACCTTCGAGCTCGATGAAATAAAATACCAGATCGCGGATGGCAAGATGTCCCCTGAACTTATGTGTTTATCCGGTGTAGGATTGTTTTTCGGCTGTGTGGGAAAATCTGCTCAATTTCCTCTCTTGGTTTGGCTTCCGGATGCCATGCAGGCTCCAACTCCTGTTTCTGCTTTGTTGCATGCGGCCACGATGGTAGCGGCAGGCGTTTTTTTGATGGCACGCATCATGCCTATCCTGCCTCCGGAAGTCATGGTGTTTGTGGCGTACACGGGGGCCATTACCTCTTTGATAGGGGCCTTTTCGGCTGCCTGCCAAACGGATATCAAAAAGATCCTTGCGTATTCAACCATCTCTCAGTTAGGCTATATGATGGCAGGCTTGGGGTCGCATTCTCCTTTTGCTTCTTTATTTCATCTGTTTACCCATGCCCTTTTCAAAGCGTCTCTTTTCTTGGCCGCGGGTGCCATTATCCATGCCATGTCGCATTTGAAACATAGGGATGGAGAAAGATTCGACCCGCAAGATATACGCCTCATGGGGGGATTGAGAAAAAGGATGCCTTTTACGTTCAGCGCGTTTTTGCTTGCCTGCTTGGCTGGTGCCGGTGTACCATTGAGCGCAGGATTTTTGTCCAAGGACGAAATCTTGACCGCTGTATGCGCTTGGGCCTCTATGCAGTCGGGTTGGGTACATTGGATCCTTCCAATCCTTGTGCTTTGTACGTCTTTCATGACGGCTTTTTACCTGGGTCGCATGTTCTTTTTGATCTTCTTCGGAGGTTTCCGCTTAGGCAAATCTTTTCCTTCGTACAGAGGGGCCTCCCAAAAGTTGCATGAACCACCCCTTCTGATGCGCATCCCGTATTGCTTGCTTTCCTTGTTTTCTTTGTTCGTTTTTTTCAGCTTCAATCCGATCGATCCGGATAAAAGCTGGCTCGTTTCTTTTTTGCCCTCGGAAAGTTCTGCGTATGGGCTGGAACAATCCTTTTTGGTGGCACTGAAGCACAAACAAGAAGCCTTTCATTATGGGATCATTTCAGTTTCTATCGTCGTATTAAGCCTTGGCTTCGGGCTTTCATATGTATTATATGCATTCAAAACACGCTATAAAATAGAATTCTTGAAAAGAGGGATCCGACATAACTGGCTCGTTTCGCTTTCCCTCCACGGACTTTTCTTGGATTCCCTGTATGCTGCCCTCTTCGTGAAACCTTTCGGAAAGATGGCTATGTCCGTTTCCATTTTTGACAAAAAGTATGTGGACAAGGCTGTCGAGGATTTTGCGGTGTTCATGGTCGTTTTTTCCAATTGCGTATCTTGGATAGACCGGTTTCTTGTCGATGGGATGGTCAATGCCGGTGTTTGGTCGATCGGCCAAACCGGAAAACAATTACGCTACATGCAGAACGGGAAAATCCAGACATATTTGTTCATCGGTATATCGGTATTTGTCGGCCTCCTCGTTTGGTTGTTGATAGTGTAATAAATGGAAAAGCCTCGTAGGAGGAATAGATAATGGAAGGTCTTTTGCTTGTTCTTATTGTTGGATTTCCCCTTGTCATGGCGATAGCTATGCTTTTTGTGCCAGGAAGGTATACAAAGATCTGGAGGGTGTCGTCACTCGTCGTAGCCTTGGCAGAAGTAGGCTTGACCTTGGCAGCCTACGGGGTTTTTTCTCAAGGAAAAGGCAAGATGTTGGAAGTTCAACTTCCATGGCTATGGCTTTCGTTCGGTTCTTTCGGGACATTGAAAGTAGATTTTCACTTGCACGCAGATGGCCTGAACCTTGCCTTGGCCCTATTGTCTTCTTGTGTGTTTTTTGTGTCTACGCTTTCTTCGTTCGACATAAAGAAATACACGAAAGGATATTATTTATTGCTCTATCTTCTTTCTACTTCTGTGTTCGGGTGTTTCTTGGCCCATGATTTTCTTCTGTTTTTCCTCTTTTTCGAATTTATGCTTTTGCCGATGTATTTCTTGGTAGGTATCTGGGGAGGGGAGAGAAGAGAATATGCGGCGATCAAGTTTTTTCTGTATACCCTGTTAGGTTCCGTTTTTATTCTCATGGTGCTCATCGCGACCTATAGTTCCGTTGCACATCCCACTCAAACAGTCGAAAATATGCCCCTGACAAATGGGAAGGCACAAGAAACAGTGGACCTATCGAATCCTGTCCAAAAACGTGAAGTTGTCCATTCGCTGGATTATGACCATATCTTTAACAAAGAAAATTACCTTTCCGGCAGCGTGTTAGATAAAAATGCCCCAGTTCAACTACTTGGGTTCGATATCCGGTCACTTTTGTTCTTTTTGCTTTTCTTGGGTTTTGCGATAAAACTGCCGGTAGTGCCGGTACATACTTGGCTTCCTGATGCCCATGTAGAGGCTCCCACCGCGGTGTCCGTGATTTTGGCAGGAGTGTTGCTGAAAATTGGGGGGTATGGGATCCTCAAACTTGTATGGCCGCTTTTTCCTGATCTAGTGCTCCGATATGCGTTTTGGATCGCTTTGTTTGGCATTCTGAGCATGTTGTATGGAGGCTTGAATGCCTTGGCTCAAACAGATTTGAAAAAACTTATTGCCTACTCTTCCATTTCCCATATGGGATATGTCTTGCTCGGGATAGGCACTACAACGCAAGAAGGCAGGGTGGGCGCTATGTTTCAGATGGTAAGCCACGGAATCCTTTCTTCCTTGCTTTTTCTTTTGGTGGGCGTTTTATATGAAAGGACACACGACAGGACCATTGCGCATTACCGCGGGTTGGCTTCCCGGTTGCCGTATTATACTACGTTTTCCGTCATCGCTTATTTTGCCGCACTTGGTCTCCCTGTTTTTTCCGGTTTTATCGCCGAGATAACGGTATACATGGGGGCTTTTTCCGCCGTTACTTCCCATGTCCTTCCTTTGTGGCTGGTAGGGCTGTCCCTTTTTGCCCTGCTTATCGGCGCGGCGTATTGTCTGTGGACGCTTCAAAGGATTTTCTTTGGAGACTTTTGGGTAAAGCCAAGTTTGGCCGATTTTTCCTTGCCTGATTTATCCTTTCGCGAATGGTGCATGCTCCTTCCTTTGGTTTTTCTGACCGTTTTCTTAGGTCTCTTTCCTAAGGTACTTTTTGACCTTTTTAAGAATTTTCTTTCCTAGGTAATTTTTTGCTTAAAACTACAGGTTTTCCACGGAACATATCCGTTAATCTCCCGTACTATGGAAGATAATTTTGTGCGGCAAATCGTAGTTTTTCTAAATCTGTTGTATGTCCAAGAAAAAAGTCATTGTGATCGGTGGAGGCGTAGCCGGCATGAGCACGGCACACGAACTCATTAAGCGGAACTTCGATGTAGAAGTGTATGAGCTAAAGCCGATTGCAGGAGGAAAAGCCAGAAGTACCGAGATAGAAGAGTCCGCAAGCCCAGGAAAAGAAAAACTTCCGGGCGAACATGGGTTTCGTTTTTTCCCAAGGTTTTACAAACATGTCACAGATACGATGAAAGAGATTCCCTATGGGAATAAGTCGGTCTTTGACAATCTCGTACAAACCTCTGAAATCCGCGTGGCCAGATTTGGGAAACCTTCTTTTTTTTTACCGGCAAAATTTCCAAGCTCTATTTCCGAGATCAAACGGTTCGTGGAATTGGACAAGGGGACCAATCTAGGTTTATCGGACGAGGAAAAGCAATATTTTGCAGAAAGGATCTGGCAATTGATGACCAGTTGCTACGAACGCAGGAAACATGAGTATGAGCGTGTGGGTTGGTGGGAATTTGTAGAAGCAGACCGTTTTTCGGATGCATATAAAACCTATTTGGCCAAAGGACTCACCCGAACCTTGGTAGCGGCAAAGGCCGAAAAGGTGAGCACAAAAACAGGGGGAGACATCTTGCTCCAACTCTTTTTTGATATTGTGAAACCGGGTATGAGCAGTGACCGTATCTTAAATGGTCCCACAAATGATGTATGGATCAACCCTTGGCTCGAGTTCCTTCAGAAAAAGGGAGTAAAATACCATTTCAACGCCAAAGCGAAAGCGTTTACGTGCAAAGGACATGAGATTGAAAGTGTCAAAATCGAAGTAGATGGGATCCTACAAGAGGTAAAAGGAGATTATTATGTTTCCGCGGTGCCTGTCGAGGTAATGGCGGAGCTCTTGAACGAGGAGATGCTTTTCATCGACCCAACTTTGGAAAACATCAAATTGCTCGCACAACATGTTTCCTGGATGAACGGGCTCCAATTGTACCTCACAGAGGACATCCAATTGAATTACGGACATACCATTTACATCGACACTCCTTGGGCGTTGACTTCCATTTCCCAAGCGCAGTTTTGGCAAGGATTCGATTGGGCGAACCATGGGGACGGAAAAGTGAAGACGATTCTCTCTATCGATATTTCGGATTGGTTCGCTCCCGGCATTCTGTTCAATAAAGCAGCAAGCGCATGTACCACCACCGAAATAGTCAAGGAATGTTGGGAGCAATTGAAGCGAAGCTTGAATGTGGACGGCAACATCGTATTGCGGGACGAATACTTACACGAATGGAATTTAGATTCAAGCATCGTATCCGGAGTGCCCAATTTAAATTTGGAGCCTTTGCTGGTGAACGATGCCAATACATGGATGTTGCGCCCCTATGCCTATACAGATGTTGAAAACCTGTTTTTAGCCTCTGATTATGTGAAAACAAACACCGATTTGGCCACGATGGAAGGGGCGAACGAAGCAGCCCGGAGAGCCGTGAATGCCATTTTGGATGCCAGCGGAAGTTCGTTCCCTTATTGTGAGCTTTGGAATTTGCACGAACCTTGGTGGTTATGGCTCTTTCGGATAAAAGATAAGTTCAGGTATGCAAAAGGCTTGCCTTGGAATGGACAATTGCCATTCGGGGTGGCTGCCGTGACTAAATTATTGAGGTCTTTCCATTCTCTCTTTAAATAACAATTCACACTTAAAACAGCTCAGCCATGAAACTTGCCATCGTCTGGTTAAACTTAAAAGAGTACACGCCGCTTCAATTGTGGTTTTTTGGGATTGGGGCTGCTTTTTGGGTGCTTAGTTACGTGTTCATTGTCCGGAATATTCTCAAAAATAAATTTGTAGAAATGCCTGCCGGCGTTTTGTGCGCCAATATCACGTGGGAATTTTTATGGGCTTTCGTATTCAAACAAAACATGGGAGAGGCCATCGGAATAGGATATAAACTATGGTTTTTCTTCGACGTATACGTGGTTTACAGCTACTACCGCTATGGGTACAAGCAGATGCACCCTTCTATATTGCCTTATTTCAAGCAGTTGTTTTCCTTGGCCTTGGTAGCCTGGTTGATCGTACAATATTTCTATGTGAAAGATGGGTTCGATAATCCTATCGGCGCAAATTCTGCCTATATCATCAACATCATGATCTCTTCCTTTTACATTTTCTTGTTCTTGCGGATGGAAGATAAATCCTTGCTTTCCTTTACCGCGGGTTGGGCAAGAGGACTGGGGACTGGCTTAATCAGTGTGATGTGCATTTTAAAATGGCCAGAAAATCATTGGCTTGCCAGTATGTGCGTTATTTGCTTCCTTTTGGATTCTTTTTATGTTTATTTATTTAGCATATTTAAGGCTAAATGAGAATTACCTTTCCTTAGGTTCGACTTGATTTCCCTTTTCAAGAACATACTGAATGCTGGGGTGGACGAGAATGCCTCTGTCCACCATAAATTCAGGCAAAAGTCCATCAATACGTTTTCTCTTTCATGTATCATTGTTTCCTCTCCCTATTACCTTATTTTTTATATCCATCATTTATGGGCACCCTTTGTTTTGATAGGGGTCATCCATGTGCTTTTTATCGCCGTCATATGGTTGAACTATTATCGGCTTTTCCTTTTTGGAAGCCTCATGTTGGTTTTTTCTACCACCTTTAGTGTGCTCGTATTGTCCCTGATGCTGGGATTTTCTTCCGGGTTTCACCTATATATTTTTACTGCCCCCATTTTTATTTTTTGGTTATTCAACAATCAACGCCTTGTCCATGTCATCCTTACTTTTTTTGTGTACATAGGCCTGTATATTTTTACATTATACAGCGATCACCACTATTTTCCTATGTACGAAGTGCATGTGAGGTTCCTAGGGCTCACCTTGTACGATTTCAATGCACTTCTGAACATTCTCCTTATTTTCCTGCTTTTTTATAGCTATTTCCTTTATCACACCCTTTTAACTTCTGATTTGTTGGACAAACAGAAAAAATTGGAAACAGAGATCATGATGAGGAAGGAATCGGAAGCGAATACGAAGAAACTTTTCGATGATTTGTCCTTGTCTTACAAAAACCTTGAACAGTTCAGTTTTGTCGTATCGCACAACATGCGGGCTCCCCTTGCCAATATAAAAGGGTTTATTAGCCTATTCGAGAAAAGCCGGCCGGGAACGGAACAAAACTCCCAGATTGTCAACTATGTGGAGACGGCCGCCAACCATTTGGACGATATCCTTTCGGACCTGAACTATATTTTACGCAATAGGCAAAGCGCGCTTGAAAACAAGGAAGAGTTGGACTTCAAGAAAACTGTGAGAGAAATTGCACATTCCCTAGGAAAAGAAATCACGGCAACCGAAGCAAATGTAAGGTCGGAATGCGAAGTGGACGCCACCATTTACACGATCAAGAGTGCCCTTACCAACATCCTGTACAACCTGATACAAAATGCGATCAAATACCGAAAAAGCATTGAAAGCCCTATCATTGAGATATCGTTGGACTGTCAGGATTTTCACTTTTATTGCATCAAAGTGAAAGATAATGGTATAGGAATAGACCTATCCAAACACAAGGACAGGGTATTTAAATTATATTCGCGTTTAAATAACAATATTGAAGGAAAGGGAATAGGCTTGTATCTCGTGAAGACCCAAGTGGAAGTTCTGGGAGGTGAAATCGAAATAGACAGTGAAGTCAGCAAGGGAACCACATTTACCATTAAGCTACCTAAATAACAGGATATCATGGAACAAAATCTTGTAATGCTTGTAGACGACGATCCCATGTCGAACACTTACAGTACTTTGGTGGTGAAAAAACAGAATCCGAACACAGAGGTCATCACATTCAACAGTGGGATGGCGGCATTGAACTATTTAAAGGACTTCAGCAAACCAAAACCTGCCATTATTCTTCTGGATCTCAACATGCCTGTGATGAACGGATGGGATTTTATGGAAGAGTACGAAAAGTTAAATCTGAGCATTGAAGTGGTCGTCGTCACCTCATCGAACGAGAGCGAAGACAGAAATCGAAGCAAGTCTTTTCAGGGGATTATCGATTATTTTGTCAAACCGATCACGGTAGACAACATCAAAAGGCTGTTCATAAAAATGAACACTTAAAACAGCTTATGGTGCATCAGCACCCATCTGTCTGGCAGTTCCCCGTTCAGGGCACATTCATAATCCGCATAGCAACAAGGAATCATGGCTACGTTATTCTCTTGTTGCTGGGAAAAATAAGGCACCTCCATCCACCATTTTTCGCTGCGTTTGCTTTTATAAAAAACCAAAATATCGTCCGTTCCTTTCCCGATTCCCACCATGTAACGTATAAAATGTTGGCTGTCGAAAGGAAACTCTCCTCTTCGTTGCGCAAATCCTTCTACCAAGTACCAGACCATCGTCGCTGTCACAAAAGCGGTTCGCTCCTCTACGTCGAAACGGGGATTGAATTCGAAAAAACCGGCTGAACTTAATTTATCGCTTGCCCCAGCATACCATGCCATCTGACAGGCTTCTTCTCCCGTCAACCCAAAGACGTTGGAGAGAGCATTTCCCGGAGCATCTGTTTTTTTGAGTGCAGACAAGTCAAAACTTAGCATGTCTGCCTGCCGCAAAAGCGGTTCGACTTCCGTGAAATTTTCACGCAATTGGCCTAAACGGATCATTTCAAAATGCAGTTTCTCGATAATATCCGAAATAGCAGGATCGTTCAAAAAGCTTTGATTGGCCAAATGGCACAAATGGAAAAGATAATTCGGTTCGTGCGAAATGATCTCATGGAGATGTCCGACGCTATGCCCCTTGGTAGTATCCGGTAGTATGTCCACCAAAGCATCTACATTTACGACCGACACCATTTTTCCCGCTTTCTCGTAGGCAAGGTATTGGCCGAAATCAAGGTCGTGTGTTCCCCCCAACAAGACCACAAGCAGGCCTTTTTCGATCAATAATTCACCGATTTCTTTGACACGCAGATAGGTATCCTGCAAGCTCGGGCCATTACGCAGATTGCCAAGGTCGACGATGGAAGTAGGGGAAGTGTTACGCTTGAGCCGATAGAGCTGGTGGCGGATTTTATCTGCGGCCTCTTTACACCCTACGTTAGCAGGATTTCCTCTTTCTTCCACCAAGCCCACCAATGCGATATTCGCAGATTGCCAATCTGGAAACTTGTCGGCATGCACCACGATGTGGTGGAAGAACGAGCTATTATCGCGTATGTTTTCGTATAATTGTTCATTCACCTTGTCGAAAAAAATCTTGAGCTCCATAGGGCGGACTTATGTGGCAAGTATAGCATTTTATAAGGCACTATTAACGCGCGAAAATAAAATTAGATGCAAAAAATTACGGTATTGGGAGCAGGGAAAAGCAGCGGGGTGTTGATCGAACACCTTGCCAAAGAAAAATCCGTTTCCCTTACGGTAGCGGACATGAGGATGGAAAATATTGTCTCCAAGACGCGCTTGTTCCCCTCCGTCCAGACTTTCTGCGGCGATTTGGGAAGCTCGGAGGTACTTGCCTCTCTTGTGAGCCAATCGGACATCGTCCTATCGATGCTTCCTCCTTTCCTTCACTTAACGGTGGCAAAGCTATGCCTCACATACAGAAAACATTTGCTCACTGCCTCTTATGTGAGCGAAGAAATCAGGGCCTTACACCAAGAAGCGCAAGATCTGGACCTCATTTTCCTTATGGAATGCGGCCTGGACCCGGGTTTGGACCATATGTCCGCCATGCAGTTAATCGAAAACATCCAATCGGAAGGAGGGAGCATTACGTCGTTCAAATCGTATTGTGGAGGGCTAGTGGCACCGGAGAGCGACACAAATCCATGGGGGTATAAGGTCACTTGGAACCCACGCAACGTCGTGTTGGCGGGCCAAGGAACGGCGCAATTTTTAGAAGGGGGGAAAATAAAGTTCGTTCCGTACCACCAGCTTTTTAAACGGACAGAACCTTTGTTTTTCGAAGGATTTGGTGAATATGAAGCCTATCCGAACCGGGACAGTTTGGCCTATATAGCCATGTACGGTTTGGAAGGGATAGAAACATTTTTGAGGGGGACGATCCGTAAAAAAGGGTATTGCGATGCATGGCATTTCCTTGTCGCATTAGGATTGACAGACAATGGAGTAAAGTTAGGTAAGGCGACAAATGTATCCATGAAAGAACTTTTGAATTCTTTTTTGCCAGAGCATGTAAGTTTAGCTCAATATCTTCATCTTTCTGAGGGTGATCCTGTGTATGAAAAATTAAAATGGCTGGGGTTGATGGATGAAAAACTGGTGTTCGATGACCTGGGATCAGAAGCCACGCCGGCCGAATTCATTCAAAAATTGATCGAGCGAAAATGGGAACTGCAAGAAGGCGACCACGATTTGGTGCTCCTACGGCATGTGCTTGAATACACGCAAAATGGCCAATCTGAAAAGGTAACGTCTACATTATCAATAGCAGGTGAAGATGCTGTTTCTACTGCTATGGCCAAGACGGTCGGGTTGCCATTGGCCATGGCAACGCTCTTGGTGGCTTCCGGAAGAATCCGGGCGCGGGGCGTACAAACACCGATTTCGAAAGAAATATACCTCCCTGTCCTCAATTCTTTGAGAAACTCGGGGATAACATTTAGTGAAAAGAGCGCTTCTTAACAATGGCGTAATTTTTAACTTGATTTTTACGTTCTTAACCCACAGTTTTTACTAAATTCGTAGACTAATTAAAAATCACCACACCATTTATTGGTTTTGTTAACTCTTACAGGGATGGAATTACTGGAGGTTGTCGAGTCGGATATTAAATCAAAGCTGAAGGAAATTTTCGGATTTGATGCATTTAGGGGTACGCAAGAAGCGATTATAAACAATATTTTAAGCGGGAAGAATACGTTTGTCATCATGCCGACCGGAGCCGGGAAATCCTTGTGCTACCAGTTGCCTGCCTTGGTGAAAGAAGGCACCGCCATTGTCATATCGCCTCTCATTGCCTTGATGAAAAATCAGGTTGACAATTTGAATGCCTACGGCATCAACGCGCATTTTTTGAATTCCACCTTGTCAAAATCGGAGATTACGAAAGTGAAGAACGATGTGACGAGCGGAAAAACCAAACTGTTGTATTTGGCACCGGAATCTTTGGCCAAAGAAGACAATTTAGAATTCCTTAAACAAGCCAATATTTCCTTTGTTGCAGTAGACGAGGCGCATTGTATTTCGGAATGGGGGCATGATTTTCGACCAGAATATCGAAAAATTAAAAACATCATCGCCATGATGGGCAATTTGCCTGTCATTGCGTTGACGGCCACCGCGACACCCAAAGTACAGCTGGATATCCAGAAAAATTTGCAGATGGAGGACGCCGATCTGTTCAAGACCTCGTTCAACCGCAAAAATTTGTATTACGAGATCATTCCGAAACAGGATGCCAAAAAGCAAGTCATCACTTTCGTAAGGAAACACAAAGGGCAATCGGGCATCATTTACTGCCTTAGCAGAAAAAAAGTAGAGGAAATCGCCGAATTGTTGAAAGTAAATGGCGTAAAATCCTTGCCTTACCATGCCGGATTGGATCCACAAATAAGGATTCAAAACCAAGATGCGTTTTTGAATGAAGAAGTGGACGTGATTGTGGCGACCATTGCGTTCGGTATGGGCATAGACAAGCCGGATGTACGTTTCGTTGTCCACTACGATGCCCCTAAATCGCTGGAAGGATATTACCAGGAAACAGGCAGGGCAGGAAGAGACGGCCTTCAGGGCAACTGTATCATGCTCTATTCGTATGATGATATTATTAAACTTGAAAAGTTCAATAAAGACAAATCCGTTACGGAAAGAGACACGGCCAAGCAACTTTTGCATGAAATGGCAGCTTATGCTGAGTCTCCCGTTTGCAGAAGACGACATCTTTTGCATTACTTTGGGGAAACATTAGAAAAAGATTGTGGTTTTTGTGACAACTGTATGAAGCCTAAAGACAAATTCGAAGCAAAGGAAGACGTAGCCTTGGTGCTAGAAGCGGTAAAACAAACTGAGCAAAGGTTTGGCATTGAACATATTATCGATGTGCTGAGAGGGAAAAGCAACGATTATGTGGAGAGTTACGCCCATGACGACCTTGAAGTGTACGGAGAAGGGGAAGACCAAACGGAAGAATATTGGAACTCGGTCATCCGACAAATTTTGGTATTGGGTTATTTAGAAAAAGATTTAGATAATAATAATATCCTTAAGCTCACTTCCAAAGGGACCGGCTTTATCTCAAAACCTGAATCCGTCATGCTCTCGAAAGACCATGATTATTCGGACGCAGAATCGGAAGCAGACGAAAAAGAACCCTCTGGGTCGAGCAGTGCCTATGACGAAGCCCTGTTCAACAGCATCAAGGCACTTCGGAAAAAAATTGCCAAAGAAAAGGACCTTCCTCCTTATGTGATCTTCCAAGATCCCTCCATCGAGGAAATGGCCACCGTTTACCCCACTACGATGGAAGCCTTGGCCCAGATAAGTGGGGTGGGGATGAGCAAAGCGGTGAAATTCGGGAAACCGTTTATCGAACTGATAAAAAAATATACCGAAGACAATGACATTGTCACGGCACAAGATGTCGTCGTAAAATCAGCTGTCAACAAATCGAAAATAAAGATTTTTATCATCCAACAAATAGATCGGAAAGTGGCCTTGGAAGAAATAGCGGAGGCAAAAGACTTGACTGCGGATGATTTGCTCAACGAAATCGAATCTATTTGTTATTCCGGTACAAAACTGAACCTCGATTATTATATCGGCGATATGCTGGACCAAGAGAAACAAGAAGCTGTATATGAATATTTCATGAAAGCAGAAACGGACAGTATCGAAGATGCCATGGAAGAATTGGGAGAAGATTTCATCTCCGTAGAAGATGTCCGGCTTATGCGGATCAAATTCCTTTCCGAGGTGGCCAACTAAAATTAAGTGTGTTATTAATGCATATTCGGGGACTTCCTGCACAAGGGAGTCCTTTTTGTTTCTTCTCAGTACATAGTCTAGGCAGAATGTCTATTTTTGTTTTCTGTCTCATCGAACATGAACACTTCCGCCAGCCTTTCTTTATTTGAAAAAGCACAACACTATATTCCGGGAGGAGTAAATTCTCCGGTAAGGGCCTTTAAAGCAGTAGGAGGCAAGCCTATTTTTATGAAATCGGCCAAAGGTGCCTATTTAACAGACGTAGATGGGAATCAATATGTCGATTTGATCAATTCCTGGGGCCCCATGATACTGGGCCATGCCCATCCTGAAACCGTGGAGGCCGTCAAAGAAGCACTCGCTTTTTCTTTTTCATTTGGTGCCCCTACGGAGAAGGAAGTCCTCATGGCGGAATTGATCCATGACATGATGCCTTCCATGGAGAAAGTCCGCATGGTCAATTCAGGTACTGAGGCCACGATGTCAGCTATTCGCTTGGCGAGGGGATTTACAGGAAGATCCAAGATCATCAAATTTGAAGGGTGTTACCATGGGCATGGTGATTCGTTTTTAATCGCGGCTGGGAGCGGGATGATCACCATGGGGGCACCTGATAGTGCGGGCGTAACACAAGGAGTGGCCAATGATACCCTGACTGCCGTATTCAATGACCTAGATTCGGTAAAAAAGCTGATAGAAGCCAACAAAGGAGAAATAGCGGCGATTATCTTGGAGCCCGTCGTGGGAAATATGGGATGTGTTGTGCCCAAAGAAGGCTTCCTGAAAAACCTGCGACTACTTTGCGACGAAGAAGGCAGCTTGCTGGTGTTTGATGAAGTCATGACCGGCTTTCGCCTTGCTCAGGGAGGGGCACAAGAGAGGTTTGGCGTCAAGCCGGATTTGACTACTCTGGGAAAAATCATCGGTGGAGGAATGCCGGTAGGGGCCTATGGAGGCAGGAAAGAAATCATGGACTTTGTTTCTCCTTCCGGACCCGTTTACCAAGCGGGCACCTTGTCAGGAAATCCGATTGCCATGACGGCAGGATTGTCCATGTTGAAGTATTTGCGAACCCATCCTGGCATATACAAAGGGTTGGATGAAACGGGAAATTACCTCGCGGAAGGAATCAGGGAGTCGATCCGGAAATTGGGCTTGCCTTATACCGTCAACCAAATAGGCTCTATGTACACTTTGTTTTTTGCCTCAGAGGAAGTATCTGATTTTACAACGGCAAAATCGTGCGATACAGCCAAATTTGGCCACTATTTTCGATCGATGTTGAAAAGAGGGATCTATTTGGCCCCCTCCCAATTTGAAAGCCTCTTTATCTCCACATGCATTACAGAAGAACTGGTGGAGAAAATAATAAAAGCACACCATGATGCGCTGATAGAGACACATTGAAGGTCAGACAGTCGGACTTAATCGTACAATTGTATTTGTACGGTATCGGTCATGATTTCATTGCTCCGATGCCCCGCATTGTCCAAAATAGATACCTTGAATTTAAGGGTGTAAGGAGAGGTATATCCTAAGAAAAGGCTGTCCAATTGTAAAGAGGGGGAAAAGTTCAACGTGCCTTCAATAGGTCCTTGCCGGCCGTCTGGATTCAGTTGGGAAAATTTACTGTCCCTGTCTACCAAATACACAAAGGTGCTGTCCTTTTTGATTAGGACTTCGCAAAAGTAGTTGTTGAATGTGGTGTCGGTATCGGTAGTGCCTAAATCCCCGTCCCCATCTTTAAAATAGAGCGAGATGACCACGGAATCGATCTTGTTATATAGAGGGCCATTGGCTCCTGGACCGAGGTATTCATATCCGACCGTCTTTTTGATGCCTTCATAAGTGATTTCGGGCGACTTTGGAAAATCGGGAACTTTTTTGCAAGACGCTATCAGGAATATAACGAGGGAAGAAAGTAATGCTTGCCTGTAAATTTTCATTTGCTCAACTTGCGCGTATGCAAATCTACGAAGTGAATGGACTTTGTTCTTGATTATAAAAGAGATTTATTTTTAACTGCAAAGACCCATTTTGACGAAAAAGCATTGCAGCTCTTCAAATTTCAATATGAGCGCAACATGATTTACCGCCAATATGCACAGGCGTTAAAAAAGACGCCCGATGTAGTACACAATGTGGCGCATATCCCTTTTCTCCCGATCTCCTTTTTCAAAACCCATCGGATCGTTTCCCACCCTCACCTTGATGCCCTGTATTTTGAAAGCAGCGGAACTACGGGAGAGCAGACAAGCAAACTCTATGTGCGCGATATTTCTTTTTACTGGGAAAATGCCCAACGTATTTTCGAGGATTTTTTTGGGAATATATCCGATTATTCTTTTTTCTTCCTCTTGCCAAATTATTTGGAACGGAAAAATTCTTCTCTTGTCTCCATGGCCCAATCATTCTGGGAGAAGTCGAACCGCGAATTTGGCGGGTTTTACCTCTACGAGATAGAAAACCTGAAAAAAGACCTAGAAAAAGCGTTGAAACAGGGAAAGACAAAAGTCATTTTATGGGGCGTAACGTTTGCTCTCCTCGATTTTTCGGTCAATTTAATAGAAAAATACGCCGACTTGCTCGTTTTCGAAACAGGCGGAATGAAAGGAAGAGGTCAAGAACCCATCCGGGAAGAAGTACACGACCTTCTTAAGAAGAGATTGGGTACCAACCTTATTCATTCCGAGTATGGGATGACAGAACTTTTTTCTCAAGCATATTCGTTGGACGGGGACGTGTTTTCCTTGCCTGCTACCATGAAGGTATATCTCCGAGAGCCGGAAGATCCATTGGCGGTCCATCGGCGTCCATCGGAAAGGGGAGGGATCAATGTCATTGACCTTGCCAATATAGATACCTGTGCCTTCATTGAAACACAAGACTTGGGAATGTTGCTCCCTACTCACGATTTTCAAGTGTTGGGAAGATTCGACAATTCGGATATCAGAGGCTGCAATCTGATGGTCTCCTAAGGTTAGGAGAAAAAGATATTCATAAGGCCATCTGCCAATTCATTGAAACCTAAAAACAGGCCTGTGCCAAATGTAACATGTTTGGGAGAAAGGTGTTCCAATACCAGCGGGAATGCGCTCACCGAACACATGCTAAATCCGAAAGCCAACCCTGTCATGCTTGCGATCACGAGCCATTCGCCCATAAAGAGGTAGATGCCAAAAATGGAAGCAAAAGCTACCAAAAGCCCGAGGGTTAAAGTCCTTTGAGTTCCCAAGGAGTCCGCCATCTTTGAAAAGGGGACGGCCAAGATGGCGGCAATTCCAAGGATGAAGGAAGAGAAGTGTTTCCCTCCAAACACGAGTGTATTGAACGTACTTAATTTGGTTGCCAAAATCGAGGGCAAAAGGTTTAATATGACGGCAATAAGGAGGCCTACGGCTATGCCTATCACGATGATGAGACCAAAAGAATTCTTTTTTTCCTCTGTCCCTCCTTCCGCTCGCTCTAATTTGAATGCTTGAATATTTTTCGTGCTTTGAAGAAAGAAATAGCCGGAGCTTACGATAAGAAACCCACCGAAAGCAAAGGTAGCAGACGCCCCCATGACATCTACCAAATTGACAATGATCGGTTCCAACGCGCTCGTCAATTCGGACGTCATGGCCAAAATGGACATGGCAAAGGGAAGCTGTGAGGCCGGTGCGAAGAGTTCCAACATGGAATTGGCCGGACTATTGAAAATATTCATGGAAATAAGCCATATCACCATGAAAAAAGGAATCAGATACCGGATGCTCAGCAAGGGGTTGCCTTTTAAAGAGAAGGCAACCGCCATGAATACCATGGCGGTGATGCCTATGCCAGTAGTAAAGACAACAAACCTGTTCCCGTTCTTTTTGATCATATAATCTCCCAAGTATCCTGCCAAAGGAGGGATCGAAACCAAAATGATAGCTTGGGCAATAAGGAGAAATAATTGCCATTCTGCCACTTGAAATTTCTCCAGGATTTTGGGCTGATAATTGTGGTACGCGATCCAACTAATGACGATGGATGCATTCAAATAAGCCAAGCTTGCCAGTTGTTTCCAGTTGACGGTTTGAATTCCTGTATTCATTATGTCGCTTGTATAGATGGTTCAATTAAGGATACTAAATATACGGGAAAAGACGGACAAGCGGATTAGACAAACTAGAAAGTGACGTTGTGTTCCCGCAAGGCCTCGTTTAAAGAAGTCTTAAGATCCGTACTTTCTTTTCGTTTGCCTATGATAAGGCAACAAGGCACATGGTATTCGCCAGAAGGGAATTTTTTAGGATAGGAACCAGGAATGACGACCGACCTGGGAGGCACGTATCCTTTGTATTCCACAGGTTCGGGCCCAGTGACGTCGATAATTTTTGAACTTCCGGTGATCACTACATTGGCACCAAGTACCGCTTCTTTCCCGATCCTGGCTCCTTCTACCACGATGCAACGCGAACCTACGAATACTCCGTCTTCCACAATAACGGGAGCGGCTTGGACAGGTTCCAATACGCCTCCCAATCCTACGCCTCCGCTTAGATGGACATGTTTGCCCACTTGGGCACAACTTCCCACAGTAGCCCAAGTGTCCACCATCGTGCCTTCATCCACGTAGGCCCCAATGTTCACATAACTCGGCATCATAATGACTCCTTTGGCCAAATAGGCACCATAACGCGCGACGGCTGGAGGCACTACGCGTACTCCCAATTGCTCATAGCCAGTCTTAAGCTGCATTTTGTCGTGGTATTCGAATATGCCGATTTCCTCTACCTTCATTTTTCGGATGGGAAAATACAAGATCACTGCCTTTTTCACCCATTCATTTACTTGCCACCCTTCTTGCAAAGGCTGTGCAACGCGCAAAATGCCTTTATCAAGCTGTTCCACGACGGTTTGGATCGCTTCTTGGGTTTCCTTTTGTTGCAATAACGAACGGTCGTTCCAAGCATTTTCAATTAGTTGTCTTAATTCCATAAAGAGGGTGAATTGATTAAAGGGACAAAAGTAATACTTCACTCCTGAAAAATAAGGCACAAAAAAAGGGGCTTGCCGTAACAAGCCCCTTTTTTTGAGAAAAATTTCGGTTAAACAAGTTCCAGAAGGATGATGATGAGTCCTATCAAGAGTGCGATAGCTCCCAAGATCCAGAAAACGCCGCTGGCTCCTCCGAAACCACCGATTCCGGCAATGATCAACACCAGCAATCCGATACCGGCCACAATGATCCCTATCCGAAGATTGCCGGTCACACCTGTTTTCCCGGTTTGTTTTTGAATTTTCTCGTTTTGCTTCTTAATTTTTGCCGCGACTTTCTTGGCCAATTTTTGTTTGAAAGTCAATTTCTCGGGAGCGTCGTTTTTTGTAGGTGCTGTTTTCGACGCGTCTTTCAAAGCAGTGGCCACTTGGATTGCTTCAGGCGTGGTGAGCGTTGCCTTTTCCACGACAGAAGCTTCCGCGATACCTGTCTTTTCAGGCGATATGTCCTGTTTGACTCTATTGTCGGCACTTACCGGATTTTGGTAATACGGTTGTCCAAATTGAAAGGTATGTACTTTTTTTGAACAGGAAAATAGTGCGGCTGAAAGACAAAAAGTAGTGAAAATTTTGTGTAAATGTTTCATGGGAAATAAGTTTTGGTTGATTGTCTAATAGATGTATAGGATATTTTGCTTGAGTGTTAGGTTTTTCAATTGTTTGAAGACAAAGAAGAAATGTACTCTATTTAGTCGTTAAGCCATTCCCAAAAGTAATATGAATATTGTATTTCCGCCAAAAAAATGGACTAAAACATCATGCCAAGGGATGGTGACATGTAAAGTGTCATAAAAATCCCATGGGAGTCGGAACTGCCCTGCGCTCCCACGGAAATATTGCCCACTACTTTATTGTGCAGGAGCTCGATTTGGTAGCCTACCCCGATTCCTCCTATAAAGGGCTGGGGCTGAGGGAAATTACTTGGATCTGAAACGTCAGAACTCGAAGGCCGGATTCTTGTATGAAGCGAAAATGGCCGTACGCTTCCGTCGAAATAGAGCAATTTACTGTATCCCACAGATGCTTGGACATAAAAGCCGATAGGGGCGAGGCCCAAATTTCGTTTGTTGAGCGTGAAAAAACGCCGCCCGATGAGTTCCACCAAATATCCATTGTCCAAAAAGCTTCCTTTGGGAAGGTTATGGACATTGTTTTTCGCGTCTATTTGCCCATACTTCCCTACTATATTCAAGGCCAAACTCATCTTGGCAGAAAGTACGCATTCTGCCTCTAAGCCGACACTGGCCCAAAAAAATGCTGGTTGGATCTTAACGTTAAATTTGGACGCGGACGGAGTTGCATTCGGTGCGTTCAAGAGACGGAAAGAAAGAGGTCTCTTGGACGGAGGAAGATTTTCCTGGCCTTCTCCCGCAAGGGAAACTTGGCTCAAACAAAAAAGAGAACATATAAAAAGGAGCTTTTTCCCCATTCGGTTGAATAATAGGCTCTGTTATAAAGAACAAAAATAGTAAATTTTGTTTAGCGCATACGAAAAATACCTGTGCACCGTTATTTTTGCCGGATAGTACAGCTTTTGTATGGTAGAAATTATTGAAAATATAAAAAAGGAATTTAGCGCTGTTTCTCCCCAGTCCGCAGAAGACCTGGAAAAATTCAGGATTCGATTCCTGTCCCGGAACGGCTTGCTAAATGACCTATTCGAACAATTCAAAGCAGTTGCTCCGGACCAAAAAAAACAATTTGGCCAAACGATCAACCAATTGAAGAACCAATTGGAGCAACAGTATCAAAATTGGAAGGAAGCACTTGAAAATCAAAAGTCAGAAGAGGCAAATGCTACTTGGGATTTTACGTTGCCCGTCTTGGAGGAGCAAATAGGGAGCAGGCATCCCCTCACTATCGTAAGGGAACAGATCTTGCAGATCTTTGAAAGAATGGGTTTCAATATTTCCGAAGGGCCTGAAATAGAAGATGATTGGCATAATTTTACCGCTTTGAACTTCCCGCTCAACCACCCTGCGAGGGAGATGCAGGATACATTCTTTATCGAGAAAAATCCCGAGATAGTCCTTCGTACCCATACCTCAAGTGTTCAAATCCGCGTCATGGAGAAACAACGGCCGCCTATCCGCACGATTTCTCCTGGGAGGGTATACCGCAATGAAGCCATTTCGGCCAGAGCGCACTGTATGTTCCATCAAATCGAGGGATTGTATGTAAACGAAGAGGTGAGCTTTGCTGATTTGAAACAAACCTTGTACCACTTCGTGAGGGAAATGTTCGGTCAAGATGTCCAAATACGCTTCCGGCCATCTTTTTTCCCTTTTACAGAACCGAGTGCCGAAATAGACATATCTTGCTTGATCTGCAAAGGATCGGGGTGCAATGTATGCAAACAAAGCGGGTGGGTAGAAATAGGAGGCGCAGGGATGTTGGATCCTAATGTACTTTCCAATTGCCATATCGATCCAGAAGAATATTCCGGATTCGCCTTTGGGATGGGGATCGAACGAATCACCATGCTAAAATACCAAGTGCGTGATTTGAGGTTGTACACAGAAAATGACCTTCGATTTTTGCGCCAATTCAAAGGGCTGTGATTTTTAAGGATGCAGTTGAAAAAATTCGAGTTTGGTTTTAAGTTTGCCATATAAGAAAACGATATGAAAAAAATACTCTTTTCCCTAGGGTTGTCATGCATTGTGTTGGGAAGTTATGCTCAGCCTTCCATTAAAATACCCATAGATGCACATGATTTTGGGTCCATTAGTGAAGGAACACAAGCCTCTTACACATTTGAAGTCATGAATGTCGGCAATCAGCCTCTCATCATTTCCAATGTACAGCCTTCTTGTGGATGCACTACTCCTGAATGGACAAAAGATCCCATCCAACCTGGCCAGAAAGGAAAAATAATGGCCACTTATAACAGTACTGGCAGGCCAGGCGTTTTCAACAAAGTCATCAGCATATCCAGCAACGCCATTGAATCCTCGAGAATGTTGACAATCAAAGGATTTGTGGAATCGAAAGAAACAGCTGCAAAAGTCTATACAGAAGAAGAAAAAAAGCTGTCACCCATCGCTCTTTTGGACAGGACGAGCTATAATTTCGGCAAATTGGAAGCTGGGCAAACCATCCATCAGAAAATTAAGATCACGAACAAAGGCAAAAGCAATCTGAAATTCAGTGGCATAAAAGTAGGTTGCCAATGTGTGAACTATACCGCTTTGAAACCAGAAGCGGCGCCGGGAGAAGCAATAGAGGTAGAATTGGTATATTCCCCTAAAGGAGATGCGGAACAAACGGATATCGTGATACTTTCCACCAATGATATCGTATCAAATAGTGTTTCTGTGACATTACAGGCTACCATGGTGAGAAGCCTTTCGAATGGAAGCATGTTAAACCAAGGCAACAATCCTATGCCATTCAAATAAGACCAAGGGTGTGCAACCTTTTTCGGACAATACGTATATAACGATACATTTCAAAAACATCATCTTATTATGTCGGATAACGAGGATCTATTTAACGACGGCGAACAAGAGGAATACAGTGAAGAGGATGACCTCTATGCCAGTTATGATGCTTTTAAGGCACTTATGAATGCAGGCCTAACAAGAAGAGAGGCGATGGAACGGACAGGTCTTGACGAAGAGACGCTGCAGATGTTAGAACAAGAAGAAGACATTATCGACTTTAAGAACGATGCCAAAGAAGTCTGGGAGGACGAGGAGAACATGGCATACGACGAGAAATTCATGAGTTCGGACGACATGGGTGGTGGCGGAGATGGAGACGAAGACGATTGGGGAGGCGAAGACGATAGCTTCTTCGACGATTCCGATGACTTTGGATCTGGCTCTGGTAGGGGCGGCAGTAGCTGGGATGATTTCGATTAATTATTTGGCAAAACCTGATTAATCTCCTTAACTTTGCAATAACAAAAGCGGAACGGCAAATGCCGTTCTTTTTTTATTGTGCTTTAACAACTACCAATCATGAGCAAGGTGTCTTATTACAGCCAAGAAGGGCTGAAAAAATTGCAAGACGAGCTGAATTATTTGAAGACGAAAGGTCGCGCCAATATGGCAAAACAAATCGCGGAAGCCCGCGACAAAGGAGATTTGAGCGAAAATGCCGAATATGATGCCGCAAAAGATGCACAAGGACTATTGGAACTGAAAATATCGAAATTGGAAGGCATCCTATCTCAAGCCCGTGTATTGGACGATTCTAACTTGGACCTATCGAAAGTCTCTATTTTTACTTCGGTGAAAATAAAGAACGTAGCCAGCAAAATGGAAATCAAATACACACTTGTAGCTGAAGAAGAAGCAAATTTGAAAGAAAACAAGATCTCAGTAAAGTCGCCGATCGGACAAGGCCTGCTCGGCAAAAAAGTAGGTGAGGTTGCGGAAATAAAAGTACCTGCAGGCGTGTTGAAATTCGAGGTCTTGGAAATCGGAGTAGGATAGATCGAAGACTCTCCTTTATAAAATCATATGGCAAGTATTTTTTCGAAAATCATAAAAGGAGAGATCCCAAGTTATAAAATCGCGGAAGACAAACATCACTTCGCTTTCTTGGATATTCACCCCCTCACAAAAGGCCATACCTTGGTAGTTCCAAAGAAGGAAACAGATTACATTTTCGATTTGGAAGACCAAGCATTGGCCGACCTTCATCTTTTCTCAAAGAAGGTAGCGTTGGCGATGAAAAAGGCGATTCCTTGCCAACGGATAGGAGTTTCCGTGATCGGATTGGAGGTGCCTCATGCCCATATTCACCTCATCCCCTTCAATTCCATGGGAGAAATGAATTTTTCCAATCCAAAGTTGAAATTGAGCGCAGAAGAATTTGAGGCCATCCGAAAGGATATTCAGGCTTGCTTCGCTTAATTTTCAAGGTCAGACTCCAATTCGATCGCATCATAAGCCCGCGATATCGTTTCCTTTAGCTTGACGGGGCTAAGCGGTTTCACAAGGTAATCGAAAATGCCCATGCTCCTGCATTCATCGATGATAAAGGAATCTTGAAGGGCACTTACAACAATTACTTTGGACCTGATTTTTTTCCGTTTCATTACCTTTAATATTTCGAAACCGGACATATCTGGAAGCATATAGTCGAGGGTAATGATATCTGGGGCATATTCTTCTGCCATATCGATTCCTTCTTTCCCAGTATTGGAATGTCCTGCAATTTCAAATCCTCCATTGGCCAATGTGTTCAGGATTACACTTTGCGCAAATTTGTCGTCTTCAATTATTAAGATCATAGAGCTGTATTATGCTTTTCTATACGAATGCATACATGTTATGATTTGAAAGAGGAAGACGCATTTACGTAAGATTCAGCTCCTAAAGGGAATAAAAACAAAGGTTTTGCTGTACTGATCTACTAGTATTTTGTTGGTTTTCAATATGTCATGAAGCAATAGGCTCCATACAAACATGTTAGATTTCCAGTGTGAATTCTCTAAGTATTTTCTATGTGGTGATAACGCTTATTTTTGAATTAATATTAATTATTACTTTCTTTGCTATATTCCCCGGCCGAGGTACCTTTCTTGGATGTGAACACGAAAAAAGCTGTTTTTACCAAGATTTGGAGGTCCAATAAGAAGGAAGATTGGTCGATATATTCCAAATCCAGTTTGAATCGCTCCTCCCAAGCGAGGGTATCGGCCCCATTTAACTGTGCCAAACCGGTAATCCCTGGTTTTACAGTATGTCTCTTTTCCCGCACATGATTGGGATAACGCGCTACATACTGGGGTAAAAGAGGCCGAGGGCCAATAAAGCTCATGTCCCCCTTCAAAATATTGATAAGCTGGGGCAATTCATCTAATCGCGAGTGCCGGAGCCAATTTCCGATTTTTGTGGTACGGACCGCGTCAGGCAAAGGGCAACCATGCAGCAACGGATGATCTAACATGGTCCTAAATTTGATTATTCTAAAAATTTCCTCCTCTTTTCCTGTCCGGTCTTGAATGAAAAAAGCCTTACCCTTTTGGTCTAGGAATACCATGGCAAGCAACAGAAGGAAAAGGGGGCTTAAAAGGATGAGTAGGAAGGCACTGAAAATAAAATCGAAGTATTTTTTTGCCGACCGGACATACATTTCATCAAATTTTTAAGCCGATGGCAAATTCCCAAAAATCGGCCTTCGCTAAGTGGGTTTTCAAATAATACCCAAAATACACATGTTTCAAGGGCATGAACTTAAACCCAAACCGTTGATAAACTGGGATATCCAATTTGTAGGGATCGTACACATAAAATCCGTTTTGCATCATGATGTGGGTTTTTTCTGTTAAAACAAATGCATAGCCCGCAGTGGCGGCAAAACGGTAAATAGAGTATTTCCCTTGTTGATAATCAGGATTGTTTCGCAATTCATACCGTAATGACTCGTCTAAGCAACCGTCCATTCCCAACAATACCACACTTTTCCTGGTCAAACGTTGTGCCGCATAGGTACTGACTGTCACGGCGAGATAATTGGCATCATTCAAAGGTTCAGAAGAAGATTGTTTGGTGGAAAAAGAAATGTTGGTAAACCAGTTCAAACTTTTCTTGTATTCGGGCAATGCCTGTTTGGTGAATTTGAGCCTTTCAGGATGGAAGGTATAATGTGTTCCCACTTGCAAGGAAGGGATATTGATACCCAGGTTAGGTTGCCTGGAAGAACCGTTGGAGCCATGGTTGAAATTGAGGCCGAATAATAAAGACCATTTGTCGGTCAGCAAATAGCGGTAGTTGAAACTTAAGAGGCCCGAAGCGTTGATCGGAGAGCTGATTAACGTATTATAAGGGTTTTTTTCCTCGTCATAACGCTTGGTATAAAAAGACAGGCCTGTCCCGATTTTTACATAAAACTCATGTTTAGGCCTTCGTAGGAAAAACAAGTCCATATAAGGAGTAACTTGAAAAGCCTGTCCCAATTGAGTAGGGTCGTCCAAATAATAATACAAAAATTGCAAACCCCAGCGTGGGTAATTATGCATCTGCTGCCAAGCTTTGCGTCCTGTCGTTTGCCAACCGAGGTTTACTTCCAAGCCTTTTGGAAATGCATCGGGCAAGCCTACAATGTCCTTGTGATGTTTCCAAACCCAGCCATAATTGGCGGTGGCAGATATGAATTTAGGATATTTGTCCGTATTCGAAGAAGCTAGGCTGGATTGACTGAAGACGGAATACGAAATAAAAAAGAAGAAAATAAGGAATTTAATGTGAGTAAAGCTGTTTATCATAGAATTTGCAAAGGCACAAAAATAAGACTTATCTTTTCGAATAAAATTAAAAATAGAAACGAAGGTGTTGTCTTTACATCCCCAAATAGAAAGAAAAGGTCCTTACAAATGCCCGTCATGTGGTTGCCAGCTCTCGGATGCCAAGGATGTTTTCTTTCAAGGCCAGCATGTGTTGGCAGACATCACCTGCACCTGCTGCGATGTGGAGTACTATCAGACGATGCCGATCGGACATGGTCTTCCTTTTCCTGTGTCGTTCACCAAAGATTTCCAAAAATCGCGGTATTCGGAACAGGTAAAAGCATGGAGAGCCCAACCTTTGTTGGATTCCATGGTTTCTTCCGAGGTATTTCAACCTCCCATCGAAATCATTCGGAACAAAAATGTGGAGAAAATAGTGTGGCTCAACTGCTTGGATGCTTGTTATGGCCACGCTTTCCAGAAATTGTTGGACGCTCAGCAGTATTTGGAAATGGAAGGGTGGGGGCTTATCGTCGTCGTTCCGGAAGGATTTTTATGGATGATTCCGGAAGGAGTTGCCGAGATATGGGTGGTAAAAGCACCTTTGGCTGCACTGAATCAAAAAATAACCGACTTTGATGCTTGGGTAAAAAAAGAGTTGGACCGGTTTTCGGAAACAAAAATAGGGACTTCCCCGATTCAACCGGATGCGAGCAAGGTAGCATGGACCAAGTTTTTGAAACATCCACGCTTCGATTTGGCCAGATTTCAAAAATCGCCCCTTTTGGTCACCTTTGTCTGGCGGGAAGACCGTTTTTGGCATACGAATGCTTTGGAGGAAACACTTTACTTGGCAAGCAAAAAATTCAAGTGCTTCGGGATGTGCAAAGGATGGTTCGTGGCGAGGCAGATGCGCCATTTTTCAAGGCTTGCACAAATGCTGCAAAAAGAAAAAGAGAAGATCCAATTTGCCATGGTCGGATTAGGCGCAAGTGGAAGGCCCCATGCGATGATTTCCGATCATCGGATACCTGGAAATAGTACGACGGGAAAAGAAACATCCTGGTTTCCGGTATTGGCTTCTTCCCATGTAGTAGTGGGAGTACTTGGATCCAGCATGCTTATTCCGACTGCCCTGGCAGCATCGTTTGTAGACATGGTGCCCCATCATATGTTGGAGTTGATGGGCGAAGACATCGCCCAACCTTATACAGACCGGAAATCCCAATTTTTAGGAAGGTTTTTATTTGGGACACCTTCCGTAAAACAGGTGACAAAACAAGTGCTTAGTATCTTAAATGGCTATGCCCATTTTTCCCAAACGCTCGCATGAGGCATTGAATGCAAAGAAAATTTCAGGAGAACCGGATCTTGTCTCTTTTATATGTGAGAAGATGTTGCTTATTATGGAGCCTTGCGATGTGTCTGACGCCCATGGCAAAAGGGGAGGAGCCGGCCTTATTTTACACCAAGGGGCAAAAGGAAGTGTACTTTTTGCTTTGGGACCTGAAATTTGAACAGGCAAACGCCCTGCTCGCACAAGAATCCCAACGTTATCCCAGCCATCCTGCCAATTGGGTACTGAAAAGTCTCGGGCTGACTTTTCTACTTCTGTTAGAAGGAGACAATCTTCATTATTACCAGGCCAAAGAAAAAGAAAACCAGTGGTTGGATTCTGTAAGCTTGGGAAAGAAAGATGCAAAGCATGCCTACGCCAAAGCCTTGATCAAATTGCATTGGGGACTATTGAAAACAGTCTATGGAGAAGGCTTGTCTGGAGCTTTGGCCATGCGCCAAGTCTTTTTGCAATTGAAGCAACACAAAAAAGGGCAAAGTAGTCCACACGACAATGTCTATTATGCCGCTTTTGAAGTGGCATTGTCTAATATCCCGGAGCAATACCAATGGGCAGCGCAATTGGTCGGATTGCAGCAGGATGAAAAAGAAGGATGGAGCATTTTGGAAAGGACACGGCACGACCATGATGAAGTAGTCACTTTCGAAGCCAAGCTGTTTTCGCTATTGCTCAAAAATTACCTTCAGTATCCACGAGAGGAAATCATTGCTTCTTGTTCGGAATTAAGTGCGGCATATCCACAAAAAGGAGTGCAGCTTGTCTGCATTTGGCTGTTTGACAAATGCAATGCTTCGGGAAAAGCCAAGGAGCTTCTCCCTAGGTTGGAGGAAAAAGGACAGTATCCATATTTTCATTATATCAAAGGGCTCACCGCCTACCAACTTTTAGAGAAGGAGAATGCCAAAAACGAATTCCTGAAATATGTGGGACAGTCGAAATCCGTGCATTACAAAAAGGACGCCCTGTACCGTCTGTCCCTTTTATATGGCTTGGAGGGAGACAGCATAAAATCGGAGAAGTACAAAGAACGTGTCAAAAAACAAGGAAGCAGCTTTTACTATGCAGATAAGCAAGCCCTTAAAATGGCGTATAAACAAAATCCCGCTTCTGCTCTATTGTTGGCAAAAATGGCCTATGAAGGAGGCCTATTTTCTGTTTCCTTGGACCATCTTGCCACATTTTCTCCCAAGGAGTTGCGTATACAGGTCGAAACATACTATTTAAAAGCTAAAAATTACCAAGGGATGGGAAATGAGGAAGAAGCCAAGCGCTATTACCGCAACGCGATTCAGGCATGCCCCAGAGAAGGATTGTATTATGGTCCTATGGCATGTTGGTATTTGGCTAAAGAGGCGAAGAAGAAGGGGGATTTGGGCCTTATGAATCGTTATTTGGATACCTTGGGGCTGTTTAAGAATTATGAACATCGAAAGGATATTCAGGAAAAGGTGGTGAAATTGAAGCGCGAATAGTAATTAATATGTTTAAAAAAAGCCCTCGATGGGTTCGAGAGCTTTATGATACTTAAAAATATTTAAGTGTTCGCGTAGGGATTCGAACCCCAAACCTTCTGATCCGTAGTCAGATGCTCTATCCAATTGAGCTACGCAAACGGCAATCGGGCTGCAAATATAGCGTTTTTTGCGAAAAGCCAAATGCAGGAAAAGGATTATTGCCCTTTGAGCAACATTTCCTTGGCTTCCTTCATCAACTTGTTGGCATAGATAAAGTTGTCCAGTTCCGGTATGTTGGCGGCCAAAATGTTTTGGTTGTTCCCTTCCCATAGTTTATGTCCTTTGTAGAGGAACATGATATATTCTCCGATGGAAACGACCGAATTCATATCGTGCGTGACGACTACCGTGGTGGTATTGTATTCTTTGGTGATCTCATGAATCAAGTTGTCGATCCGGATGGACGTTTGGGGATCCAAACCCGAATTAGGTTCGTCGCAAAATAGGTACTTGGGATTCAGCACGATGGCTCGGGCAATGCCCACTCTCTTTTTCATCCCGCCGCTGATTTCGGAAGGCATTTTCTTGTTGGCGCCTTCCAAGGCCACGCGGTGCAGGCATTCGTTTACCCGGTCCAGCATTTCGTCCTTGGGGGTATCGGGTTGT
>OUNM010416843.1_pt1 | contig 28297 bp, 26 predicted proteins | sample 1769961 | NCBI WGS metagenome assembly OUNM01 (sample SAMEA3914820, study PRJEB12502) | metagenome | biome: forest; material: soil | place: USA | collected 2012-03-12 | depth 0.3 m | reverse complement strand
GAGGCGGGGATCGCCATGTGGCTCCTCGTCGGCCGCTGCGCGACGGATGCGCACCAGCGCCGATTCTAGCGTGGCCATGCCCAACCGCTCCTCGTATACATCGGCGGATCGGATTCCGTGAAGACGGACCGCCTCAAGGGCCTGGACGACCGGTTCGAACTCGTCTTCAAGCTTTGTCCTTCGAAGGCCCGGGCCGGAATCGCGCCACGAGAGGATCGGCCCCCAATCCGAGCGGGGGTGAAAGTGGGCCCAGCGAAGCTCCCAGTGTTCCGCCCCTTCGGCGGTCCGGTAAGCATGAGGGTGGTTGGGCGCGAGTACCACGGCTTCTCCGGGGAGAAGGTCGGCGCCGCCATCGGCGCTACCCACCCAGCCGCGTCCGGAGACGGAGACGATGAGAAGCCAACTCGTGGAGCCCTTCGCCCGCGCGACTCGATATCCTGGCCCTTCGACCATGTGCCCTCCGGAGAACGAGGCCACTACCGGATCGTGGGTGAAAACGACCATGCCCGAATCTTACATGGAGTTGACCTCCTCGCACATTCCCTTCTCTATGGAATCCGCACAAAATGAAGGGGTGAACGATTCGATCGTCGACGTTGACGCGTACGGGCGAGCCGGATATTACGTCGCTCGCGGCCTCTTTTCCCCTGAAGAGGTATCGGCTTTTCTCGTCCATTTCATGCGAATTCACGGCGCGGGTGGCGAAGGATGGACGGAGCGGCCGATCGAGCCTGACAGCCCGGATCCGCTTCGCCAGTATCCTCGTCTCCTGCAGATGCACCGGGGCGACGAACTCAGTCGCGACTATCTGCTGGACAACAGGCTCCGAAAAGCTTTGACCGAGTTATTGGGAACAGAGCCTTACGGGGTCCAGACGATGATGTATTTCAAGCCCGCCGGAGCGAGGGGCCAGGCCCTGCATCAAGATCAGCGCTTCCTCCGCGTAGAGCCCGGCACCTGTATGGCGGCGTGGCTGGCGCTGGATGACTGCACATCGGAGAACGGTTGCCTTCAGGTGGTTCCCGGAACTCATACCATCGATATGCTCTGCCCGATTACGTCCGACCGTTCGAAATCCTTTACTCGGGAAACGGTCCCGGTACCGCCGGGGTACGAGGTGAAGGACCTTCACATGAAGGCCGGGGACGTCGTCTTCTTCAACGGTCAACTCATTCATGGCTCCGGCCCGAACGAGTCGAACGGCTTCCGCCGAATCTTGGTGGGCCACTACATCGTTGGCGAGGCCGAGAAGGTCGCCCGGTACTACTTCCCGGTCTATCGCTTCGACCGCTCCACCGTGGATTTGGAAATCAACGAAGGTGGCGGGGCCTGTGGAGAGTATTCGGCGGACGGGGTCTTCGAACTAAAGAGTACGGTGGAAGAAGCTTTGGCCGCCCACTAACTCAAAATAGATCGTGCGTTGGCAGAATTTCGAAATGTGGCGAGGACGGCTGCCGCATTGGCGTGCGGACGACGTAACCTATTACGTCACCTTTCGACACCGCCGCCCTCTCGACGATTTCGAACGGCGGAGTCTGCTCCGAGGTCTTCTCAAGCCGGACGGGCGCCAATGGGAACTGCTCATCCTGGCCGTTCTTCCCGAGCGGACCGAGCTCATGTTCAAGGTCCACGAAGCTCCCTCTACCGGCCGGCCTTATGAGCTCAGCGATATCGTCGAGAAGGCGAAGAACCGGGTGGGGAAAGCGATCATCAAAAAGAGTGAGGAGCGGTGGCCTCCGTTCTACGAGGAGAGCTACGACCGCATTGTCCGGGACGAGGCGGAGTTTGAAGAGCGGTGGCAGGCGATCTTCGACGCGCCCGTCAGCGAGGAGCTTGCCGAAGCCGCGGAGGATTACGATTGTCTCTGGGTGGCGGATGCGCCGGATGCCGCCTAGGCGTCGCGGACGAACTTGACGTAGTCCTTAAGCGGTCCGTTTGAGACCAAGGCGTACCAGCGCCAATCGGCGGTAATCAAGGGGACGCCTTCGCGGACGGCCAGCGCGAGATAGGCCGCGTCGTGAAAAGGGCGTTTTCCGTGTCCGGCAAGGCTCATCGCCTCCAGGGCGATTTCGGAGACCGGGACATGTGTGAGGGGAAGGCGGAGCAATGCGGACATGGCCCGCTCCGCCCAGCCAGACTTCAGGTCGCCGGTCTTGACACGCTTGGCCAAACCGTTGCCGACCTGGCTGACCAAGAAGTCCGGGACGAAGATCGGTACGTTTCGGTCTAGGAGGGCGAGGCATTCATCGGAATAGGCCTCTGGGAGGAGCCACTTGATCGCGACGGAGGCGTCGACGACCAGACTCAACGCTCCCGCACCAGATCGCTGCTATCGGGAAGTCGTTTCCCGCCGAGGGCATCACGAAGACGAACCAGCTCTTCTTTCGGCTCGGCCACCGCGCTCTCGAGAATCGACCGAAGCTCTGCCTCAAGGGACCGTCCGTGCCGAGAGGCGCTCGCCTTCAAGCGGGCGATGGTCTCTTCAGGAATTTGACGGATAAGAACCTGTCCCACGATAACGTAAGGATAGCATTTGGGGTCAGGGGTTTCTTAGGATGCAAGTGAGATGTGTAGGACCTCGCCGATGGTTTTGTAGCCAACTTGGGAATAGATCCGTCCTTCGCGCTCCGTGGCGGCCATGAGGAAGGGCAGATCGGTTCCCCGCTCCAACGCAAGAGAGGTCAGCCGCCCGGCAATCGCCGCCCCAATACCGCGGCACCGAAAGGCCTCTCGCACCCCTATGCCGGCCACCTCGGCGATCCCTTCCTCGGGAGCAACCACATAGCCGCCTCCTGCTGCCCTCCCGGACGCTATGTCCCGCGCCAAGATCGCGATCCAGCCTTCGGAGAGCCGCCTTCGTTGCCGCGCCACATCTTCGTCCCCAGGCGGCTCTACTATACCAAATGCCTCGTTCAGGCTGGTCATCAACCCGTGGATCTCCTCGTCTGTCGTGGGCTCGACCAGTTCGATTCCTTCCGGAACGGCAACGTTCGTGACTTCCGAGCAGACCATGAGAGGAGTCCGAGACTCGACTTTGAATCCAACGGCCACAAGCGACGGCTCCACCGCGGGGGCGAGATCCGGGATGTATTCCAGACGCGGCTTGCGGCCCAGCTCCAAGAACGCCGCCACGAGTTGGGCAACGTCTTCGGGAGTTGGCGTTGCGCCATCCGCCGGGATTCCATAGTTCAGATAAGGGTTCTCATTTTCCAGGGTCACCGTTACCAAGAAAGGACCCGGATGCCGGGTTTCGCGGTGACGAGAAGCGGCCGATCTTAGTGCGGCCTGGATGCGGGAAAGCTGGTCAAGGTTCACAAGGGGCTCGCTTGGGGTATGACGGCGGAATGACTTCGCTGCTCGCGATGTACCTTCTCTCTCGTCCTGTTCAGGAATACCAGAAGCTGGTGTTCCGAATTCCGATGCGAGACGGCGTGAAGCTCTATACCGCGATCTACGTACCGAAGGGGAAGACGGGCTTTCCGATCCTGATGGAGCGGACCCCTTACTCCTCCGAACCTTACGGGCCGACCGTGCCTCAGTTTGACGACCTCTATTCGAAGGCCGGCTACGCGATGGCCTGGCAGGACGTCCGTGGCCAATACATGAGCGAAGGGAAGTTCGTCAACGTTCGTCCCCAGCTCAAGCCTGGAGAGAAAGGCGTCGATGAATCGACCGATACCTACGACACGATCGATTTCCTTATCAAAAACGTAAAAGGCAACAACGGCTGCGTCGGCCTGCGCGGCGTCTCGTATCCCGGCTTCTATGCGGGCGTTGGCGCGCTGAGCCGCCACCCCGCTCTCAAAGCGGTCTCACCCCAAGCGCCGGTGAGCGATTGGTTCGAGGGGGACGACGTGCACCACAACGGCGCGTTCTTTCTCCAAGACAACTTTGACTTTTCCGCCTGGTTCGATTTCCCCCGTAAGGGTCTTGAGACCAACCACGCGGGGCTCGAATTGCCGAAGAGTCCGAAGGGCGCCTATGCGTTCTATCTTGACGGCGGCACCGCCGAAGGGCTGGAGAAGAAGTACTTCAAAGGCCAAATTCCCTACTTCAACGAATACGCCCTCGGTCATGACACCCGGGACGACTACTGGAAGGAGCGAGCCTTAGAGCCGAAGATGACGGACGTCAAGTGCGCCGTTCTGACGGTGGGCGGCTGGTTCGACGCAGAGGACATGTGGGGCGCCCTCAACCTCTACGCCGCGACCGAGAGGCAGAATCCGGGCATCGATAATTTCCTCGTCATGGGACCTTGGAGCCACGGTCAGTGGGACGGCGAGGCGACGTCATTGACGGGGATGTCTTGGGGAATGGACACCGGCGCCTGGTACCGGCAGAACGTCGAGTTTCCGTTCTTCGAGCGGTACCTCCACGGCAAACCGGTTCCTAAGCTGCCCGAGATGACGGGGTTCGAAACGGGCACCAACAAGTGGCGTAGCTTCCCGGAATGGCCACCGAAGGGGTTGACCACGATGGATGTGTTCTTGGCGCCATCGCATTCCCTCTCCGACACCGCTCCGGCGATCTCATTTGATACGTACACGAATGATCCAAACGCTCCTACGCCGTATTTGGCCGACCCAACCCGTCAAGATCGCCCCGGAGGCCTGCTTGCCCAGGACGAAACGTGGGCGTCGAAGCGATCGGACGTGGTGACCTACATTGGTCAACCGATGACAAAGGCGGTCACCGTCGCCGGACCGGTCGATGTGGATCTATGGGTGAGCACCACGGGAACGGACGGGGACTTTGTCGTCAAGGTCCTCGACATCGCCCCCTCGGGAGAGCCTCACGCCGGGGAGATGCGGATGGTTCGTGCCGATATCATGCGCGGCCGCTTCCGAAACTCCCTGGAGAAGCCCGAACCGTTCGTTCCTGGCCAGGCCACCGAGGTGAAGATGAAGATGAACGACGTCCTCCACACCTTCAAACCGGGTCACCGAATGGCCGTCCAGGTCCAGTCTTCCTGGTTCCCGCTGGTCGATCGAAATCCAAATACCTTCGTAAATGTCCAGCACGCGAAGCCCTCGGACTTTCAGAAGGCGGACGTTACGATTAGGCTTGGCGGGACGCAGGCGTCTTCGATTCGGTTTGGAGTGTTGGGAGGATAGGGAAAGGGAAAAAGATTCCCTTTCCTTCTTTCCTCTTCCCTATTTCCTACAAACGTACATCGCCTCGACCTCGTCGAGGCCGACCGGCCGCTGGCCCCAGTGGCCGGCGGTGCCGCCGAAAACGTTGTCGACACGGAAGCCCGCCGATTTCAGAAGCTTCACGACCTCCGGCGGGATGAAGAGCCGTTCGTAGATCTGAACGACTCGCGGCCCCTCCGGCAGCTCCCACTCATCTTCGTACTTCGAGATCATCGTCGCCGGATCGAAGCGGCCTTCGTGGGTGATCTGGTCGTTCATCTGGCGGATCGTGGCGTAGCCGTTGAGGGTGGTGAGAAGGAACGCCCCGTTTGCCTTGAGGCTCTGGGCGATGTTCTTGAAGATCGCTAGGTCATGCGCCTCCGCATCGTCCCCCTTCCCGATGAGGCCTGGTCCCCCTTCGCAGAGGCAGATCGCGGCGTCGAACCGCTCTTCGGTGGTGAAGTTGGTGGCATCCGCTTGACGAAACTCGATCGATACTCCGTCGACCGCCGCCTTCGCCCGGGCCACATTCAGCATCCCTTCGCTGAGGTCGATCCCGACGACTTTGTAGCCGCGTTTCGCCAACTCCACCGAGTGTCTTCCGGTCCCGCACCCGACGTCGAGGATCGTCGATCCTGCAGGGAGGGCGAAGAGATTCAGGAGGAAATCGATCTCGGCTTTGGTGTGTTGGGTGAACGGGTTGGCGTCGTAGTGCGGCGCGTGGGCGTCGAAGAACGCCTGCCAGGGAGACATAAGTTATTGTGGCGCAGGCGCCTCGCCTGCGTCAGCGGTGTCTTCGAGTTCGACTCTTTCGGACCAGCATTGATGTTCCGAATCCCACAAGGAATAGTCCAAAGGATCCCGCGATGGTCCCGTAGATCGCCCTTTGGCTCGGGCTTAGAATCGACGTGTAGCTACCTCTCGCACGAATGCTGATGTCCTCTTTGTTCGTGAAGAGATAGCCGTACGCGGGGACAAGCATAAGGCCTCCACCAATGAGGCAAAGAACCGCAGAGTAGGTCGACTGCTGTACGCAGGCGTCGCTAAGACTCTTTATATCTCGACGGGTGATCATTGGCACCGGTCTGATTCTACAGACCTTTGTTCACGGTCCCTGGGACTCTAGAGAGAAACCTCTTCGCCGAGAATCCTGCCGCGCTCCATGAACCATCTCCAAAAAGCGGAAAGCGGTCGGTTCCCGTCTCAATGGGTCTTCTGCTCAGCTCCGGCCGACGGACGACGGCGAGACGCAATGATCAAGATGCCGACTCCGAAGAGTGCGGTTCCGCAAGCACCCAGTACCAAGGCGCCAAGAAGCCGGTCTTGTCGCCCCAGGGAATGCATTCTGTGGATACCGTCCGAATAGGAGAGGCTGACCGAGTCGGAAACAAGGCAGGCGTAGCCCATCCCAAAGAACATGATTCCAACAAGGATCGCCAGAAAGCCGCAGTAAAGCGACTGACTCCTGATAGCGTCAAACGCCCGCTCGCAAATCGCGGCGATCAGAAAGAGGATTCTCATTTAGCCCACGGCTTCAACGCAGAATCAGCTTATCTCGGCTCCAAAATAAGAAGGACACCTATAGGCCTTTTGGGCCTATAGGTGTCCTGGCGGTCTTACGCTTCGCCCTGTCCGACGGACAGGTAAACGAACTTCGTGACCTTGCTGCCCTTGGCGGACTCGGCGAGGTACTGCGCAACCGACTTGTTCGGATCGAGGTAGAAGGGCTGCTCGAGAAGGACGACCTTCTTGATGTACTCCTTGTTCACGCGGCCGATGGCGATGTTCCGGGCGATCTTCTCTTCCTTTCCTTCGTTGATGGCGCGCTGAGTTTCGGTCTCGATTTCGGCGTCGATCTTTGCCTGCGAAAGCTCGCTCTTTTCGAGCACTTCCGGCGGGAAGGCGACGGCCTGGATGGCCACTTTGCGGACTTCGTCCGTTGCGTCACCCTCGACCACGACGGCCGCACCCTTCGTCCGGTCGTGGTGGACGTAGGTGAGGACCTTGCCGTTTTCGACGGTTAGGCGAACGTACTTGGCAACCTTGATGTTCTCGCGGATGGTGGCAACGGCGGCGTCCGTGCGCTCCTTGAGCGCAGCTTCGTCCACGGTGACGCTGTCGCGAACCGTCTCGGCGATCGACTGGGCGAGGGCGATGAACTCTTCGTTGCGAGCAACGAAGTCGGTCTCCGACTCCAGCACGATTCCGCCGACGGTCTTGCCGTCTTCGGACGCGGCAAAGGCCACGACGCCGGCAGCGGTGCTGCGGTCGGCGCGCTTGGCGGCGGCGGCTTTACCCTTCTCGCGAAGGATCGTTTTCGCCTTATCGAAGTCGCCGTCTGCCTCGTCGAGGGCGCCCTTGCACTCCATCATCGGGGCATCGGTCTCCTCGCGAAGCTTCTTAACGTCGGCGGCTGAATAGTTGGGCATGTCTCTTTGTCTCCAGTTCTCTAAAATCTTTCGGGCATCTTCGAAATCGCCGCCCGCTTCTCCATAGGCTGCCTCGCATTGTTTAAGCGAAGCGCCGGTTTCGGCGGCAAGGCGGGCGATCTCGTTCATGGGTTGGAAAGGGGTCGTCGCCCCCTTCTCAGGAGGCTACTCGGCGCCGAAGGCCTTGAGCAGTTCGGCGTCGATCGGCGCCGCGTAATCGAGGTCGGTCTCTTCGATCGGCTCCTCGCTGTCTCCGGAGAGACCTTCGGTGATCGAATCGGGCAGCGGGCGAGCCTCGAGGATCGCTTCCATCATCTTCGACGTAACGAGGCGGATCGCGCGGATCGCATCGTCGTTGCCGGGGATAACCACGTCGGCCAGATCCGGGTCGCAGTTGGTGTCCACGATGGCCACGATCGGGATACCAAGCTTCTTGGCTTCCTTAACCGCGATCGACTCCTTGTTCAGGTCGACGATGAACATGATGGTCGGGGCCTGGGTCATGTTCTGGATACCGCCGAGGAACCGGTCGAGCTCATCGCGCTCTTCGCGTCGCTTCAGGGCTTCCTTCTTCGGGAGGCGGTCGAGGAAGCCTTCCTTGTCCATCCGGTCGAGCTCCTTGAGTCGCGAAACGCGGCCCTGGATCGTCTTCCAGTTGGTCAGGGTTCCACCGAGCCATCGCTCCGAGATGTAGTACTGGCCCGACTTTTCGGCGGCTTCCTTAACGGCAGCCTGCGCCTGCTTCTTGGTGCCCACGAACAGCACGGTGCCACCGTCGGCAACGACCTTGTGAACGTAGTTCAGGGCGTCTTCGAACAGCTTAATCGTCTGGTGCAGGTCAATGATGTAAATCCCGTTGCGTGCGCCATAGATGTAGCGCTTCATCTTCGGGTTCCATCGTCGGGTCTGGTGTCCAAAGTGGACGCCAGACTCCAACAGCTCTTTCATACTTAGTTCAGGCATTTTCCAGGTTGTTCCTCCGGGTTTCGGTTGGTTTTCGCGCTTTGTGACCCGCTCTTCGCTTGACGCAAAAAGAAGGACCTGGTCCGCGCGACCGGGCCCGTGTGTTCTTTTGAACTGTCGAATTGTACCTTTTCGGCAGAGGACTTATACGACTTTCATCGGAGGGCTAGGGATTTGGGGCACCACGGGAGGCTTTGAGCGGAAAAGAACGCAACTGAGGGAGCTCCTTAACATTCGCTTGACATATTCATGACGTTTCCTTAACAATCCGTGAGCCCATGCGCGGTTGCTTCTTACCGGCGATTCTTTCGCTTGCCCTTCTTTCTTCAGCGCAAACGCCGGACCGCGATTCAGAGATTGCCCATCTGAAGAAAGAAGCGCAAGCGAAAACCCGGCAAATCGGGGACTTGGCCAAGAAAGGCGAATTGCCCACGAGCGATGAGGCGATCCGTTTGCTTCAGCAGATGGTGGATGAGCTGAAGGAGATTCGCGAGCGACTGCGCCGACTCGAAGGAGAAGCCCCCGCCACCCCTCAGGAGGGCCGAATTCGATGGAGCGGCTTAGGGCAGTTCCAATATTCGGATACGGACCGTAAAGGGAACGTCGCTTATGACGCCTTTCAGTTCCGTCGACTTCGGTTGATTTTTGATGATGCGTTCGCCCAGCGGTTTTCTGCGCGCGTCGTTCTAGAGTTGGCCTCCGGCAGCAATCAGGCCAACCTGGCTTTGCGTGATGCAATCTTTACTTGGGACGCAAGCGGCGGATCTCGGCTAGGAAGGGATTCCGTCTTAGCCGGGCAGTTCGCGGTCCCGCTCGGCTACGAACTCGAACGCTCTGAAATCGATCGGGAATTTCCGGAACGATCCCAGTTCAACGGGACTCTTTTTGGCACCGAACGGTCCCGAGGCATCGAGTATCGACGGAGCGACGGTCGATGGACATTGCGCGGAGGCGGGTTTGACGCTCTTACCATCGGCGATCCCGAACAGACGAACCTTTCGTCGGGAACGGGCGACCGGTTGGCCGTAGTCGGTGGGGCACGATACTCCCCTTCCAAAGATTCCTCCGTCGGGATTTCCGGGTTTGCGGGGGACCGTGCCTCATACACCGTGGGTTCGGCAACTTCTCCCTTGGTCGGACGACGGTTTCTTTATGCGGATGCAAAGGTCGGCGGACTTCTTAACAACCGTCTCACGTTTCTTGGAGAAGCGATGGCCGGTCACGATCGGGTGCCTTCCGCGACTGCGGACCCGGCTCGCGACGGCCACGATATGGCGGGCTACAGCCTCGTCGGGGTTCTTGGTCTTTCCCATGCCGATCGCTTAGCGTTTCGCTGGGAAGGCTTCGACTCGAACCTGGATGCGGGGGATAGTGGTCTTCACGGAGTCGGGATAGCCTATCTCCGAGACCTATCTGCGAACGTTCGATTCACTTTCTCCCAAGAGGCGTTTGTGGACGAATCGCGCCGTACGATTTTCTCGCAATCGCGCTATGGGCAGACGCTCTTACGGCTTCAGGTCCGGTTCTGAACGGTTAAATCTTCGTAAAGGTTGTGTTAAGAGACCGTAAAGGAGGGCCGGGGGGCCGCATGATCCTTGTGGATCACCCTTATGAAGCGCGCCTTCACTCTTATCGAGCTCTTGGTCGTCATTGCGATCATCGCCATTCTTGCCGCTATCCTTTTCCCCGTTTTCGCGCAGGCCAAGGAAGCCGCTAAGAAGACGTCGTGCTTGTCGAACGCGAAGAACATCGGAACCGCTCTGTTCCTGTACGGCGGAGATAGCGATGACACGCTTTGCCAGACGAGCTGGGAGAGCTCACTCACCACGCAGCCCTTCAACCCGGGTGGTAAGTATCAGATCCACTGGACCTACTTGATGCAGCCCTACATCAAGAGCTTCGACATCTTCAAGTGCCCGAGTGACTCCGCTCCGGTGACGGCGAAGAACCCCTGCCCCAACGGCATCTCCGACCTCGGTCAGACGCCGGGCGGCTCGATGGTTTGCGACTGGCAGGCTCCGAAGTACAGCTATATCCCCAACTACAACCTCATCCCGGCCCACGACTGGTCGACGGTGAGCATGACGACGCTCCCGACGCCGGCCGAGACGATTACCGTGACCGAGCGCCGCGACAAGATCGATACTCCTGGCCTCTCGCTCGCCAACGCGACGATCGGACAGCAGAAGGGAATCAGCGGTTTCAACCCGTCGCAGCCCTGCCCTGGCTCCACGCAGATCGCCCCGCAGTACGCGAAGATCAGTACTATGAACTTCGCCTTCTGGACTTCGAGCTTTGCAAAACAGCACGAGGTGTCCGACAGCAACGATAAGAACGACATCGTTCGTCTGAGGTGGGATCGCCACACCGGCGGCGCGAACTACGCCTATGCCGACGGCCATGCGAAGTTCCAGAAGCTGGACCAGGTTCTCAACCCGGATCACTACGGATTTGGAGACCACTTCTATCCGGGCTTCGCTTCCTACAACACGGCGACCTGCACTAACTAAAGCGATCGCCGAGTCAAGCAGTGCGTGCCGCCCGGAACGAAGTTCCCGGCGGCACGCACTCTCTTTTTCGCATCTCCAGACTTCTCACATGCTGCAAATTGGAATCGCACTCTCGGTTTTGGCTGCGCCGAACACCCTCTCATTCGCCTTCTTCGGCTGCAACCGGATCGACAATAAGGACTTGGATCCAGTTGGCAACCCATCTTCCGCCAATCGGGCTCAACTCAAGCAGACCTTGGCGGAGGTAGCGGCGGCCCACCCGGCCCTGCTCTTTGCTGGAGGAGACATCGTGAATGGCTACGCGGACGACGACGGCACCGTCCTGAAGACCCAACTGGCAGCATGGGCAAAAGAGATTGCCTGGTTTCCGAAGTCAATTGGTCTGGTCGCGGTGCCGGGCAACCATGAGCTAAACAAGAAGGTCAGCGATCAGCGGATGCCCTCCAATCTCACCTATCCGTTCTGGGAGGCTTTTGTCCAGCGCGCCGGCTATGTGAGCGGCAACAACGGTCCAACCCCAGCAAGCGATCCTCAGGACGAATTGTCGCTGGACGAGTCAAAGATGAGCTACACGATCGATCGGGCAGGTGTCCGCTTCATCGTTCTTAACACGGATACGCGTACTAAAGTTAAGGATCCGGTCACCGGAACCGCTCTTGGCTGGATCCCCGCGAAGTGGGCGGGAGACCAACTTGCCCGTGCCGAAAAGGACCCTTCGGTTCATGCCGTTTTCATCCTCGGACACCGCAATCTCATCGACCCCTCAGAGGGGAAGGGCGACGCCCCGATCGACAAGCGTGCTTCCGATCTTCTGGTGGCGGCGATGCAAGGCAAAAAGAAGATCCGTGCCTATGTTTGCGCCCACGTTCATGCATGGAACGTGAGAACGATTCCCGGTACCAGTGCCATTCAAATCATCTCTGGCGACGGCGGAAGCAAGCTTGAGAAGGACGCTAAGGAGGAGTTTGGTTGGGTGGAAATTCAGGTGAAAAAAGACGGCGCCGCCACCTACATCCATCACCACCGCCCGATGCCGAAACCCTACGACTCGAACAAGCCCGCGGTTCCCTCAGCTGCCGACGCTCCGGTTAACCTTCCGTAAAGGTTACGTTAAGCGAGCGTAAAGGCGCCAACTATGGCCGCACACTCTTCTGCGTAACCCCCTCATGGGGAGTAACGCCATGAAGAAAGCCTTTACGCTCATCGAGCTGCTCGTAGTTATCGCGATCATCGCGATTCTCGCAGCCATCCTATTCCCCGTTTTCGCTCAAGCGAAGCTGGCAGCCAAGAAGACTGCCGACCTCTCCAACCTGAAGCAGACCGGAACGGCCACGGCGCTCTATCAGGGCGACTACGACGACACGTTCTACCCTCACCGATTTAACTGCCCAGGCGGCACTCTTGGCGCTTCCGCCGTCTGCGAAGAGTACAAGGACGCGAGCCGAGCGAGCGGCCTGAAAGCCGAGGCCGAGCGATTCAAGGGTAACGGCGACGGCGCTCTCTACCGCTACTACTGGATATTCATGCTCCAGCCGTACTCCAAGAACAAGGATATGTTCATGAACCCGGCCGGTGACAACAAGTTCACCCCGGACAAGGGTTCGATCCTTCCGTGTAATGCGGCAGGCTGCACCGGCAACAACTACGGCGGCCAGAACTCCTACGGCCACAACGACGCTTGGCTCTCCCCGGCCGGCTCCTTCTCTGGTGCCGACGGCCAGCCGGCGACCGTTTCTGCTACCTCGGTTGACCGACCGGCGGGCGTCGTGATGATCGCGGATGCCAGCTACTACGGCGTCGTGCCGGACGTCATGAACCAGTCGGGCAAGCTTCGCCTGGATCGCTTCCAGGGCACCGAGCTCGCCGACACGCAGGCCTACGTTAACACGCAGGGCGGTCAGTACCAGAACTACTGGATGAACATCGGCGGCTCCAACTGGAGCTTCAGCGGCGGCGCGGTCACCCCGGCCCAGGCCCTGGTCAACGGTCCGAAGCCTTTCGGCGGAAAGATCAACGCCCAGTTCGTCGACGGCCACGCCAAGAGCACCGACTATAACGCCCTCATCGGCGATGTCTGCTTCTGGGCTACGAAGGGCGTCTCCGGCTGCCAGTAAGCCAGAACCTCTAATCGGGGCATAGGGACCTGTAGGACTGATCAGTCCTACAGGTCCCATTTGTTTCCGGCGAGCCAAAATAACGTGTGCCCGTACGACTTGTGATCGCAACCCATAACCGGAAGAAGGCCGGTGAGATGCTCACCATTCTGGGACAGCGATTTCCTGACCTCACCCTGAGAACCCTCGCGGACTATGACGGTGCGCCGGAGCCGGAGGAGACCGGCACGACTTACGCTGAGAACGCGGCCATCAAGGCCGATTCGGCGGCGGCATTTACGGGCGAATGGTGCCTGGCCGACGATGCGGGATTGGAAATCGACGCGATGGACGGGGCTCCCGGGTTGTATTCAAAGCGATTCGGTGGGGAAGATCTGCCCTTCCCGGAGAAGATCGCGATGATCTTGAGCAATCTGAAGGACGTTCGAGTTGAAGGCCGCGGCGCACGGTTCCGTTGCTGCGTGGCACTTGCCGGTCCGGGTGTGGAGACGCAAGTCCTCACCGCGATCTGTGAAGGGCGAATTGCGGAACAGCCGAGCGGGGGCGGCGGCTTCGGCTACGACCCCATCTTCTTCCTGCCCGAACTCGACCGCACGATGGCGGATCTTACAGCGGCGGAGAAGCACGCGGTAAGCCACCGAGGCAAGGTTCTTACCGCCTTCGCGGACCTCTGGGCGACGCTCTAAAGACGGCTATTCTTCGCTTTCTTCGGAATCGCCCGAGTGCAGCGCGAAGATCGCCCCGGCGGGATCTTTCATGAGGGCGAAATTCGCGTCGGTCTGCCTTCGGACCATCGTTCCGCCCTTACGAAGGGCGGTTTGGACGGCGGCCTCCACATCGTCAACCGTGAAGTAAACGATCCATTGCGCCGGCAGGTCGGCGTTTTGACCCTTGCGGTGGCATACTCCAGCCGCAGGCTCGTCCGAGCCTTCTGGCGTCATGACGTAGTCGTCGTATCCGCCCATTTCCAACCCTTCGGCTTCCCAGCCCATGACGGCGGAATAGAAATCTCGCACGGCTTCTGCACGATCGACGGTCAAATCGACCCAACCTACGCGTCCACGATTCGCTTCCGACATGAGTTATTGTAGGCGGATAAGGGAGGTTGACGGTTGGCGGCCCGGAAGGATCGGTGAGCCTGCCGCTCTTTCTCCCCTCCAAACTGCTTACCGCTAGCCGCTAACTGCGAACACGTTCACAGATCACAATAGAACTGTGAAGCCGAGTCCGGAGATGATCGCGCTGGCCCAAGGAGAACTCGACCGGCTTTGCGCGGAGTTTCCAATGGGCTACCGGCCCTCGCTGGAATGGCGGCCTTTTCGAACGACCGCAGGCATGGCGTACTACCGCCGAAAAGCCATCGGATTAGGGGCTTCCGTGCTAACTACGCCCGATCGTGTGATCGATACCCTCATTCACGAATATGCCCACTTGCTCGCCTATGCTCGCCATGGACAGGCCGGGCGGGGACATGGCGCGGGCTGGCAACGGGCAATGATCGATCTGGGAGTCGAGCCGAGGGTTCGCCACACGTATGAGGTTGCCCGGAACGCTTCTCGTCAAAAGGTGATCTACCGATGCGTCCGTTGCGGCTCGTCGATCGAACGCCGCCGCAGGCTCCCGCGAGGACGAAAGTATGTTCACGCGCAATGTGGAGGGGGCTTGAAGCTGGTGGGAGTCGAAGCTAGGGAAGGGAATAAGGAGCAGGAATAGGGGAGCAGGAAGGGGAAAAGTAGAAAGTAAAAGGAAAAAAGGGGCCTCTAAGCCCAACTTTTTTCCTTTTCGTTCTTGGTTCTCCCCTCGCCCCTGCGACGACCGGCGGCTTCGTTGCGTAGACCCCGATACCGCCGACCATGTGGATCGCAAGCACTGAACACAGTCGGAACATCGACCGCCGAGCTACCGAGGAGTTTGGACTCCCCGCGAACGTCCTCATGGAGAGGGCAGGACTGGCGGTTTTCGAGGCGGTCCGCGAACTCCTTCCCGAGGGCGGAAGGATTACGGTCTTTTGCGGCAAGGGTGGGAATGGCGGCGATGGGTTTGTCGTGGCCCGCGTAGCGCGGGATAACGGCTACCACGTCGAATGCCTAGTTGCCTGCGAGGAGGCCGATCTTGTTCCCCTCGCCCGCGAGCAGATGGTGGTGGCGAGGGCACTCGGCCTCCAACCCATTTTCTATGATGACGCGCGTTGGCGCCGTCGGATCGAATCGCTCGGCGCTCGCGATCTGCTTGTCGATGCGCTGCTTGGCACGTCGGCCAAGTGCAACGTCAAGGGCGCGGTGAAAGAGGCGATCCAGGCGATCAACCGGTCCGGGGTTCCGGTCGTTGCGGTAGACGTCCCTAGCGGCATTCAGGCCGACACCGGCGAAGAACTCGGAGAGAGCATATGGGCTCTGCGAACGGTGACGATGGGCCTTCCCAAGCCCTACCTTTTCGAGGGGATCGGCCTTGAGCACTCCGGCCACTGGACCGTGGCGGAGATTGGCTACCCGGGCGTGCTTGTCGCGACCCCGACCCACGCGCGACTTCTGGATGAATGTTGGGTTGGGCAGCTACTACCGGAACGCCTGAGAGCGAGCCACAAAGGGGACAACGGACACGTGCTGATCGTCGCCGGTTCGCGAAAGATGCGCGGCGCGGCGGCGCTCTGCGCCCGGGCCGCTTTGCGCGCCGGGGCGGGGCTGGTCACGGTCGCGGGAATCGACGTGGTTTGCGACGCGGTGTCCTCCCAATTGCCGGAAGTGCTGCTGCTGCCTCTTCCGGAGCGTGATGGCGCGATCTCGCCGCAGGCGGCGGATATGCTCCTAGAGGCCCAAGACCGAATTAGCGCCGCCGCTTTCGGGCCGGGCATGACGCACGGCGACGGCGTCCGCGAGTTGTTGACCAAGGTCTGGGCGAGTTGGGAGAAGCCCTGCGTGCTGGACGCCGACGCACTGAACGCACTCGCGGCGGGGGTCCCTCCTCCTCAGGCGGAAAGGGTCCTCACACCGCACCCCGGCGAAATGGGGCGGCTTGTTCAATCCAGCATTGCCGAAGTTCAGAACGACCGATTCCGCACGGTGCAGACGGCGGTGGCGAAGACAAAGGCCTGTGTCCTTTTGAAGGGGCCGTATTCCGTGGTAGGCGAGCCGGGTCAGCCGATGTTGGTCAATGGCACCGGCAACCCGGGGCAAGCGTCAGGCGGAATGGGAGACGTGCTGAGCGGGGTCATTGCGACCCTTATGGCGCAGGATCTGCCGGGCTACTACGCGGCTGCCTGCGGCATGTTCTGGCACGGCATGGCGGCGGACGATTGCGCGGAAGCCATCGGAGGCATTGGCTATATGGCGAGCGACGTGGCCGACGCCCTGCCGAAAGCGCGGATGAAGATCTGTCGTCCGAACCCGTCGTCCTGTCAGGGCCGGTGCGATGGCTCCTGAGCCAGTCCACATCCTTGCCCAGCGGATCCAGTCCATTGCCCAAACGGGCCTCGCGTTTACGAAAGACCGTTTCGACATCGAGCGGTATGAGCAGTTGCGGGAGATTGCCGCCGCGCTCATGGGAGACGCCGCGCTGCTGCCGGCTTTCGAGGCGGAATGGGGCTATGCGACTCCGAAGGTTGATACTCGAGCGATCATTCTTCGGGAAAACAAGGTGTTGCTCGTCCGTGAGGCGGCGGATGGTCTCTGGTGCCCTCCCGGCGGCTGGGCCGATGTGGGCGACCAACCTTCGCAAGCGGTAGAGCGGGAAGTCGCGGAGGAGACCGGCTTGGTCGTGCGGGCGGCGCGGCTACTCGGGTTGTGGGACAGGAACCTGCATGGGCATCCACCACGGCCGTTTCATGCGTACAAGCTGTTCTTCCTCTGCGAGGAACTGGGAGGGGCGCTTCGGCTCTGCGAAGATACGCTCGAGATCGGGTTCTTTGATGTCAACGAACTTCCGCCTCTATCTCTTGATCGCGTCGTGGTGGAGGAGATCGAGAAGAGCGTCGCTCTGGCCCTGGCTAACGGGCCGACTTACTTCGACTAGGCACGAAAAAAGCCCGCTTGTCTTCACAAGCGGGCTTTTCGGAAGGCTTACTCGCCTTCGGCGTCGCGATCGCGCGGAGCGCGCTCGTCGTCGCGTCGCGGGCGTCGCGGGAAATCGGCGCGGCCGCGGTCGGGACCCATTTCGGTCACGACGAACGGGAGCAGAGCCATCTCGCGGGCCTTGCGGATAGCGGAGGAGATCATGCGCTGCTGCTTGGCGGTGTTACCCGACTGGCGCGACGGCATGATTTTGCCGCGATCATTGATGAAGCGGCGAAGGATGTTTGTTTCCTTATAGTCGACGTAGTCGATTTTGTTGGCGGTCAGGTAGCTGACCTTGCGGCGGCGCTTGCCCTTAAAACGCCCTGTCGGCTCCGCGTCCTTGTCGGGACGAGGAATCGCGGCGAGGGCCTCCGCCTGGGGCGTCAATCTCTCTTGGCTCATTCTGAAGACTTCCGAAAGGGGCACGCCCCTTTACGATTAGGCTAGGATACCCCACTTAAGGCGAGATTGTTGCCACCCAAGCGGTCATTTTTGGTCCTGAGCTCGTGGTTGAGACGAAGTTCAAACCACAAGCTCAGGACCGAGGTGTCTCAGGCCTTCCGTCGGCGCCGTGCGAGGGCGGCGACGCCAAGACCAAGAACGGCCCAGGTAGCCGGTTCGGGAACGGCCGATCCGGTTCCGCTCCAAGCGAGACCGTAGCCGATCGCGCCGTGACCGGTCAGGTTATACACGTCCGACAGGTAGTTAACCCGCAGGGTGTAGAGCCCCGAGGTCGCCAAGTTGAACATGAAATGTTCGCTCGTGATGTAGGCGGCGTTCGACTCCGCGAGCAGAGTTGCCGTCGCACCGATTCCGGAGTACAGCTGCAATGAGAAGTTGCTGAGGTACTGGAACTGGAGATTTGCCTGGTTAACCGAGTTGTCCGCGCCCAGCGCACCATAGTCCGCTCCGCTGTTGAACCGTAGGGTGGAGGTGAAGGTCGTTCCTCCCGTCAGGTTCATCGTGTAGTCGTTGGAACCGCCCAGGCTCAGTGCGCCGAGATCCCAGCCTTGGGCCGCGACCTTACCGCCACCCGTGCCGGCGACGTCGTGGGTACCGACGGTCAATTGGCCGTAGGCCTTGTCGAGATTCATCTCGCCCGCGCCCTGTTGGAAGTCCAGCGCCTGGGTGGTTTTCTGAACGCCTCCCACCACGGAGGAGTTATTCGTCCATCCCGTCAGCTTGGTGGCCGAGTTTTGGAGAATCGCGATCACGACCCGGTTGTCCATCGCGTTCAGGAATCCGCGCGATTTGGCAACGTCTTCAACGAGCGCCGCCCCGCCGGAGACGATTGGCGTGGCAAAGGAGGTCCCGTCTCCCCCAAGATAGTTTCCGGGGCCGCCGCTGGCCGCTCCGACAATTCCCACTCCTGGCGCGAGAATATCGACGCGGGCGCGTTGGACCGTGGCCTCGTTGATCACGTTGCCGCTCTGGCCGGTGATGGCCACGAAGGCAGAGCTCGGACCGTAGGCGGAAAAACTTGCCCGCGAATTATAAGCGCTCCCGGGAGTATTGAAGTTGTTGGGGCCGGAGGCGCCGACGACGAGGGCGTTATTGCCGCCAGCCGGGGAGCCCGGGGCACGAAGGATCGCCTGGGTCGTACCATTTCCAACGGTTCCGTTGTTACCGGCGGCCACTGCGATCAGCTTGTTCGAGTGCGAAACGATGGCATCGATGGAGATCGCGTCGAAGGTGAGTCCAGCTGCGAAAGATCGTTGGGTTGTGAGGTTTGTGCTCGTTGAACCCCATGAGCTACTGGCAATATTGGCCGTCTTGCCGCCAATCCCGCCAATAAGGGCATTGTAGTACGCGGTAAACGTGGAGTTCGTCGAAGTCGAGAAAGAGCCGCCCGCCCCAATTGCCGTGGCGAGGTTACCTGTCCACAAATTTGCACCGTAGGCGATTCCGGTGCTGTATGAGGTGTGAGTCTGTCCGGCGAGCCCGTCGTAAGGGCGCGCCGCATCGTAGCCGGCGATCATGGAGGTGCAAGCCGTTGCATGATCTTGAATTGCCGCCGCCGTGTTAAGCGCTCCCACACCGTAAAACGTCTGAAGGATCTTCGAAGTCATTTCGTGGTTGGAGGAGGCGATGCCTCCCTCCACGTTTGCGACGGTCGAGCGGGTGCCGGTATAGCCGGCATTGTAAAACGTCTTCGCACCGATGAAGCCGTTGATTTCGATACCGCTGACGAAGTTGTTAAAGGAGCTGGTGTCCTTGAACGTCACGATCTGGTTCTGACCGCTATCCGTAGCGAAAGCGGAAATCGTCTGGGCTTGGGCCGCCCCGGCGAGCGCCGCCAGGGTGACCAAGATAAGAGCGCGACACGGGGACGACCGGAATCCGAAATGGAAAGAGTTCATTCTAATTCTCTAAGGAAAGGAAACGTCAAGGCGAATTATACGGCGAAGACGCAGGGATAGGAACAGTTGGTTCGCTCCATTCGTCCAGGATAAAAATCCTGCCCCGTGATTTCGGCCGAAAATGAGATATTTGCTCCTTCCTTTGCTCGCGTTTGCCGCCGGATGCGGCGGTCAGGGCGGGTCAGACGCTTTTCGATTCCCCGGACATTACACGGGTAGCTATGCATCGGTTTCCACGGAGGACGACGCCCACGGAACGATTGATCTCGTGGTAGCGGATGACGGAACCTTGTCCGGTTCCGTCGTAGATTCGCGAACGACCGATGGCGGAACGATCGCTTCGTCAAGTCAGATCTCCCGACGTGGGACAGTCGTTCTAAGCGTGATCTTCGGGACCGGTCCCGCGATCAACCGTACGTCGAACGGAAACTTGGCTCTAGATGGGACAACGCTGGCGGGCACCCTGAATGAGGTTCAGGGCGACATCAGCGAACCGTTCGACTATACGCTTGACCGCGTCGTCGACTAAAGTCCTCGGACGAGCCCGCCGTCCACCAAAAGGCTTTGGCCCGTGATCGAAGAGGCGGGCGCTCCGCAAAGGAAAGCGATCGCGGCGGCCACTTCTTCGGGCTCTGCGAAACGGCCCGTCGGGATCTCTCGTTCGCCGTTGGCCATGGACTCCTCAAGGGTGATGCCTTCCCGATCCGCTCGAACCTGCGCGAGGTGGGTCTGGCGGTCGGTGCGCGTGTGTCCCGGAAGGACGGCGTTCACGGTGACGCCGTGGGCGGCGACCTCAAGGGCTTGGAGCTTCGTGAGGGCGAGTAGACCCGCGCGGAGAGTGGAGGAGATGGGAAGCAGCTTTGCAGGTTCGCGAGCGACGAGGGACGTAATGTGGACGATTCGTCCCCAGCCAGCTTCCGTCATCCCTGGCTGCACGAGGCGAACGAGTCGGACGACGTTCATCAGAGTCGAATCGACGCCGCCTTGCCAGTCTTCATCGGTGAGGCTGCCGACCGGACCTGCCTTGGGGCCGCCCGTGTTGGTGACGAGGATCGACGGGGCGCCGAGGTCTTCGAGGGTCTGGCTGAACCACCACTCAAGGTCTTCGGCATTCGAAACGTCGACGATATAGCTCCGAGTCTCTTCGCCGATCTCGGCGGCGGCGGCTTCGAGCTGTTCCTCGTTGCGGGCACAGATCGAAACCAAGCAGCCCTCGGCGGCGAGCAGTTTAGCCGTGGCAAACCCGATGCCCTTGCTTGCGGCGGCCACCATGGCAACCTTTCCGGTGAGTCCGAGATCCATGGCGTCATTGTGGCGCGCAAGCCCTTTCGAGCGAAGGGGCGTTCAAATGTTCCTTTATTTTCGGCGTCGCCGCAGAACCACCAACCCACCTAGCCCCAGTGCAACAAGCGACGTCGGCTCGGGCACCGCCTGCGCCTGCACCGAGATGACGCCATTGGAATACAGGCTCGATGTGTTCCAGACCAGCCCCTGGGCCAATGTCGGCAGCGAAAGAGAAGCAAACGTTCCCGTCGAGTGCGCGAAGTCGAAAAGATCGAACGTCTGCCCCAGCGAAGCCGAGAAACCGCCGTAGTAGGTGACGTTCAAGGACCCGCCAAGCGCGACGGTCCCGAGCACGTTCAGGTGGTCATAGCCGGTGCCAAGCGTAGTGCCCGCAAGCTCCATCGTCAAGTCGTTGGAGCCACCCAGGGTCATATCGCCCTGAAGCGTCACCGAAGCCGGCGAGTTGCCCGGCGAATAACCGCCATCGAATTCGACCGCACCGAAGCCGCCAAAGCTGCCGTTGCCGGAAACCAGGCCGGAGAAAACGGTCGTCGAACCGTCCGCCGAATCGATTTCGCCCTGAACGTAGCTGCGTCCGCCGACGATGACCGTGCCGCCGGAGCTGTTCAAGAACGAAGCGCCGGCGTCGATGGTGAGGCCGCCGGAGAAGGCGCCTTCTCCGTCGATGTCGAGGCTGCCACCCGACACCCGGACCCCGCCGGTGTTCCCGAGATGGCCGGTCAACGTGCCAGAACCGCTCTTCACAAAGCTGCCGGTGCCGGAAACTTCGCCGATCGACTGGTCCGTCGAGTTTGAGATCTCAAGCGTGGCGTTATCGACGTACGCTCCTCCCGGATTGGCCACGACGAGGCGGCCGGCCGAAACGATGGTGCCCCCGGTGAGGGTCATCGGCCCGGTGAGGGTCATCGTTCCTGCGCCGGTCTTGGTGAGCGAGCCGGTACCCGAGACGGAAGCGCTGGACGAGACATCCGCGTCGTTAGAGAATTCGAGCGCGGCGTTGTCCAGGTAACTGCCGGTCGGCCGAGCGACGATCAGGGTCCCCCCGCTGACGGTGGTCCCGCCGAGATAGCTGCCACTGCCCGAGAGGGTCAGGGTCCCGGTTCCGGTTTTCATCAGGCCGCCCGCGCCGGTGAGACTGCCGCTAAAGCTGCCCGAGCTGACAGTGAGGGAGCCGGTTCCAAGATCGATCTCGCCCGCCCCGCCGATACTGGCGACGGTTTGGCCGAAGCTTTTCAGTTTGAGCGTGCTGTTCGCCTTCACCGTCAAGTCGGTTGTTGTTGGGAGAGCGTTACTGACCCCGAGCGAAACGGGCCCGCCGATCGTAGTCGGTCCCACGTAAGTGCTTTGGCTAGCCACCGCGAGCTCAGCCGTTCCAGAGGTCGCGAAGCTGCCGGAGCCGGAGATAATGCCGCTAAGCGTTCCGCCACCCGTCAGCGTCAGCGACCCTCCATTCATTTTGATCGCGCCCGTCCCGATGATCTGCTTCGGCGACTGGGTCGAATTCTTCAGGTCCAAGACCGTGTTGTTCGTGATGGTGGTGCCGTTGAGCGCCCCGTTTGCGCTCGTGGCGATAGTGCCGCCATTGATCGTGAGCGCCATCAGAGGGACTTGCGTAGTGAGCATGGTCAACGTCCCGGTGCCGCTCTTCACCACCGTGCCATCGCCCGAAAACTGAATGCCGGGCATGACGCCGGAGAACGCGCTTCTGAACTCAACCGTGCCGGTGCCACCGACCAGAGAGTAAAAAGCTGACCCCCCGCCCAGAATCAAGAGCTTGCCTCCTTCAATCGTGGTGCCACCGGCGTACGAGGCTGTGATCGTCGTCGTGCCGGCTCCTACTTTTACTACCGCTCCCCTGCTGACCGCGATGCTCGTGAACGTGCCGAGATAGCTGGTGTCTGTCGCATCGCCGAACATGAAGACGCCATACCCGACCGCCACCGTGCCGGAGCCGCGGAGAGCGCCGACGGTGTGATCCCCGTATGGCTGGACCTGGAAAGTTCCGTTAACGGTTAGCGAGGTGGTCGAAGGAAGGGCGCCATGGTCGCCGAGCGATAACTTTGTTCCGGCGGCGATCGTCGTTGCGCCCGAGTAGCTGTTGGTAATCGAATTAAGACTAAGAGTCCCGCCGCCAGTTACGGAAAGGCCGGAGTTACCGCTGACCGCGCCGGTGATTGTAAGCAATCCTGCCACGTCGAAACCGGTCGTGATCAGAGTGCTGTTCGTGCCGCCCAACCCGTCTGAGTTTAATTGGACGCCCAGACTGATCAGGTGGGTTCCCGTCACGTCTCCGATCGTTCCACCCGACGCGACATAGAACGCGTACCCATATAAGATCGAAAACGAATCGCCGACAGAACCATTGCCGGTCGTCGCGAAATGAAGACTGTGGATCCGCAGATTCCGGTTTGGATCTATGAAGTCAAAGGGGCTAATAAGGGCGGTGACCGAAGTATTGCTACTGTCGCCTATGAGAATATCCTGGTCGAATGAGCCATTTGAGGCGGGAGCCGGACTCGACCAGTTGCCGCTATCGCTCCACTTCTGGGAGACGGTGTTTTTGAATGTGTAGGTCACGGCCTCTGCCGGGTGAGGAGACGCCGCTAGGGCCATCGAGACCAAAGCGAACGCGAAAAACCGGGAATGAGGGCGTGAAAAAAAAGTCACCGGATCAGGTTACAAAGATCCCAGTCCAATAGTACGTTTGGCCGAGTGCCCAGGAGGTAGTTGCGGACTTGGGCGCAACTACCTCTTGCATCTGCTGGCGACAATCCGAGGCTGTGGTTTTAAGAAAATTCGCTCGGTTCGACCGTGGTTTTCACGCGTAGCGAGTCATTGATCTGCTTCATCCGCTCGATCGGCACCTTCGGTTTCCGGTCATACGTCGTCAGGCCGTTGATCTCCTGTTCGACATCCGTAAGCTGCGTGTAGCAGAAGCCCGAGATGAAGGGCAGGGAAGCGATGGCGCCCATCAGATCCTCGATTTTGGCGAGCAGCTCATCGGTATCGTCTACCGAACCGTAGGTGGCGTAAAGGACGTCCCACTGCTCCTTCGGGAGCCAGAACGGCTTGATCAGGAAGCCGCCGATCTCCGTGAGCATGACGGGCTGGCCGTGGTAGTGCGAGCCCTCCACGAAGGTCATGCCGCCGTCCCACCAAGTCTGCTTCGGCAGCGGGCCGCCGTTCGCGGTTTCGGCGTACCGCTCGCGGATCTCGTCACCCGTCGATGTGTAGTCGTGGATCGTGCAGATGTCGGTGACGTCCGTGTGATCCCAGCCGTCGTTGTCGATCACCGGGCGATAGTAGTCAAACAGGCGGGTCGTACGGACGGCGCGCTCGACAAAGGCGTACTGGCCAACGTGGCCCTTGTTGATAAGAGGCACGCCCCAACTCTCGTTAAGGGGGACCCAGGCGACGACGCAGGGGGCGTTGTAGTCTCGCTGAACGGCTCGGCTCCACTCATCGAGAAACGCGTCTTCGGCTTCGGGAGACCAAGCGCGGGCGTTGGCCATTTCGCCCCAGACCATCAGGCCCAGAACGTCGCACCAGTAGAGGAATCGGGGATCTTCCACCTTTTGGTGCTTGCGAACACCGTTGAAACCCATCGACTTGGCGAGCAGCACGTCCGAGCGGAGCGCTTCGTCGGACGGCGCCGCCAGGAGGCCTTCCGGCCAGTAACCTTGGTCAAGGGCCATCTTCATGTAAGTCTCTTCGCCGTTTAGCAGGAACTTGCCGTCGGTAAGTTCAACGGAGCGCATGCCCAGGTAACTAACCACTTCGTCGAGGACCTCACCCTTTTGGATGAGGCGGAGCTTGACGTCGTAAAGGTGGGGCGACTCGGGCGACCAGGTCTTGAGGTCCGGGATGCGGAGGAAGATTCGCCCGGCGGCGGAATTGGACGGACGGCGGATCGTTGCGACGGACTCCGTTCCATCGAAAACCTCGGCCTCGATCTCCCAACCGTTCGCCGGGCCATGAAGGATCACTCGGATTTCGACGCCACCTTCCTCAAGAACCGGGGTGAAGCGGAATGTCTCGATACGGACCTGCGGGACCGGTTCAAGCCAAACGGTCTGCCAAATGCCGGTGGTGCAGGTGTAGTCGATGCCGTGGGGGATGCCGGAAGCGACCTGCTTGCCGCGCGGCTGGGTCGGATCCTGCCGATCTTCGACGCGCAGGGCGATTCGGTTCTCGCCTTCATGGAGGTAAGGGGCGATATCGAAGGCGAACGGCACGTGGCCGCCGCGGTTTCCGCCGACGTACTGGCCGTTGATGTAAAGGGCGCAGGCGTAGTCGACCGCGCCGAAGTGCATCAGAAGGTCTTGACCCTTCCAAGCTTCATCGAACCGAAGCGTACGGGCGTACCAGACAACCTCATGGACCGAAGTATCGGCGAGACCGCTGGCCGGTGCCTGGTAGGGGAAGGGGACGTTGATCGTCAGCGGGAAAGACCGCCCATCGAACCACTCTTCGGTGAGGCCGGTCTCGGCGTCATCGAAGGCGAATTCCCAAGCACCGTTAAGGCATAGCCAGTTTTCGCGGCGGTGCTGGGGTCGAGGATGTTCGGAGCGTGGGAGGAAAGACATCAGTGGTTCCTGGTCGGTTCAACAGTCTGTAGGTCGAAAGCGGTCCGTTACTACGGGTTCGCGGGACTTTTGCGCCGAAGATGGTGGTTTAAGCGAGTTCGCGGCGGGCAATTTGCAGTTACCAGTAGAGACGGTTGGGGATTGCGGTGGTTCAGTCGGCTATCCCTAAGGGCGTTCTTCCACAAACTCCCAACGGCTAACTCAACTGCTTATAAAAGAAACTCGCCGGCTTCGGATCGCCGCCGGTGGTCGGGATAGAGAAGCCCGGGATCTTTCCGAGGAGCGTGTAGCCGAGCGCATGATAGAGACGTTCCGCATCCTCGCCAGAGTTGGTGTCGAGACAGAGAAGGGTTCGTCCTTCTTCCAGCGCCCGCCTTTCAAGGGCAGTCATAAGAGCATTTGCCACACCGTTCCGCCGAGCTTTCGGATGAACGAGGAGCTTGGCCACATCCGCCCGATGCGGCTGGTTCGGCTGTTTGGCCGGGACAAGCGAGACCGTGCCGACCACCTCACCGTCTATGCGCGCGACGAATACGATGCTGCCCTGGACCTTTTGCCACCAAGCACGGGCATCTTCAACCGAGAAAGGAAGAATGAAGTTCACGCTGGCCCCACCGAGGACGCATTCATGCAGGATCTCGGCGAGGGCGTCGAGCTCGTCTTCGATCTTATCGAGGGTTTCGATGGTCATGGGCTTTTCCGCATTTCAGTGGCGGAGGCTCGTCGACAAAACCCCTGGAAGACGCCGATCAATTGACCGGCAAGGGACTTTGCCTCCTCATCTTCAAGAACCTCCAGTTCGGCGACCGTGGCAAAGAACGTGGAGGCGTCTTGCCCAATGAAGACCTCCGTAAGCTGGACATAGCCTCGAGCAAGCAGAGCCGCCGCTGGCTGTTCTCCTGCGAGTTCCTGGAACCGAATAAACGCCTCGCGTGCTCCGTGGTAATCCAATGCCTGCAGACGGTACGCGCCAACCAGCCACCAAGCGTTTCCTAGGGGACCGTTCGGCCGGTGAAGCTCCACGGCCAGTTTCAAATTCTCTTCGGCGGCTTTCGCACCGGCACGGATGTCTTCTTCCGCGATGACGATTCCCGGTTCATCCCATCCGCTCCAGCAGAATGCGGCGAGATCATAGTTCATGGCTTTCTCTTCGCCCTTCAATCCCTGCTGGTGAGCAAGCGTGATCCCTTGTTCGAGAAGCCGGCGCGCGGCGCAGAGATCCTTGTCGTCCCAGTAGCGCCGTTTGGCCTCTTGATGGATAGCCTTGGGATCCATGCGGGCCATTTTACATTTCCGGCGGTTACGGTGAGGGGCTGACCAGTTCCGGAAGATAGGCGCAATCGTCGAAGCCGTTCGCAAGGAGGCGGCGCTGGAATTCGAGAAGCCCCTTGATGAGCGGAGTCGACGGTAAATCGTCGTAGACCATGGTCTCGAGAAGGTAGTGGCGGGCCTGGTCCAGCGTCCAGCCGCTGGTACGAACGGCGAACTCGATGGTGTAGGGTCTCCCGCCGCTCGACTCAAGAAGGGACCGGTACTCCTCTGCCTTTCGCCTACCAAAGTTGTCCATCCGCGCGTCGAAGCCGCGACCGCAGGCCGACCAGAAGCGGGCCGTGTCGAGCAGCTCCGCCAGCGGGGGCGTGACGCGCTCACCCCCGATCCAGGCCGCCCAAAGGAAGGGGAGCCCGGTTAGCCGAGTCCAAGCCTCGCCGAGATCCATCACGTGAAGCCCGGTTCCGTCTGCCTCAAAGCCCTTATCTCCGATGAGGATGCAGGCGTCGTGCTCGGCCAACATCTCCCGAAGATCTGGCGGCATGGTCAACGTCCGGGGCCGTACGCCATGAATATCGTGGACGAGAACTTGGGCAAGCCGGTTGCTTGTCATCGAACTTTGGTCGAGGACGAGGCTCGAAATATCTGCAAAAGGGACTTTTGAAAAGAGCCGAACGGACTCGACCGGCCCAAAGGAACCGACGCCGATCCCCCGGACGAGCCTACGATCCGGATGACGAAGCGCGTCGACGGACGAGACCATGATTGCGTCGCACTCGCCACTCTCAAGTAAAGCGGGGAGCTCGGAAGGAACCGCCGTCTGAACCCGGACGGGCGACCGATCACCCAGGAAATCGAAATAGGAAATGAGCGGCGCGGCGTTGACGTAGGGGACCGAGCCGACCGTGTATTTCATGGCTTCCGTGCAACCGCTACGACGCTGCTCCCCCACGGAAGGTTCGTCCATCGCGTGAGCGTCGCCTCGACCGATTGAATTCCGATCAGCAGCTTGTTCGCCCAATCTGGAAGAGAAACGAGCGAGGCCTTGGCCGGCCCCTTCTTCCGCTTCTCGAAGATGCGCCAGACGACGATGAGGGGGAAAAGGAGGAAAACTGAATAAGTACACCGCTCCACAACAAAGCCCGCGGCGCGAAGCTTCTGCTTCACCTCACGCCGAGTGTAGCGGCGGAAATGGTGGAGAGCCACGTCATGGGGACCCCAAAGGAAGGCGAAGGCGGGCACGCTAAGCACGAGCCGACCACCAGATTTGAGCACCCGGAACGACTCGGCAAAGGCTTTAGCGTCGTCTTCGATATGTTCGAAAACATCGAGGCCGATCATGGCTTCGAAAACCTCGTTTTCAAACGGCATTGCCGTTCCGTCGCCGATGGCCAACCGACTGATGCCCCGCTTTCGGCAGAAGTTAAGGGCAAGCGGGCTCATATCCAGCCCCACCGGCGTCGCCCAGTCGGCAAGCTCATCGAGCACGGCCCCCGTGCCGCAGCCTAGGTCCAGGACTCTCGGAAAGGATTCCGGAGATGGTGCCCCTTGGAGGGAGGCACGACCGGAAGGGGGAACCG
>OUNM010539515.1_pt1 | contig 28323 bp, 23 predicted proteins | sample 1769961 | NCBI WGS metagenome assembly OUNM01 (sample SAMEA3914820, study PRJEB12502) | metagenome | biome: forest; material: soil | place: USA | collected 2012-03-12 | depth 0.3 m | reverse complement strand
TCGCCTTCGCCGGCGGCCCGGCGGTCGGCGGCCTGCTGGTCGGCTGGATCGGCGCCGCGCCAGCCTTCGGCTTTGCCGCCGCCCTGTCGATCCTGGCCGTCATGCTGCTGTCGGGCATCCACGAGCCCGCGCGCGCCACCGTGGAGCGTCGCCATCCGCTGCAGGAGATCACGGAAGGCGCCGCTTTCGTCTTCCGGCACGATCTGTTGCGGCCGGTGTTCGTGACGCAGTTCATCTTCAACACCGCCTCGTTCCTGATCCTCGCGGTCTTCGTGCCCTATGCCGTGCACTCGCTCGGCCTGTCCGCGGCCGGCGTGGGCGTCGTCATGGGCATGTATGGCGTGGGCATGGTGTTCGGCGCGCTGTTGGCGACGCGGGTGATGAACTGGCTGCCGTTCGGCACGGTGATTGGCCTCGGCCCGGTGACGGGCTTCGCGGCCGCGGGCGTCATGGCGCTGACGACGGTGATTCATACGCCGATCCTGGCGGGCCTCAGTTTCTTCCTGCTGGGCGCCGGTCCGATCCTCTGGGTGATCAGCACGACCACCTTGCGCCAGTCGGTGACGCCGCCGCGCCTGCTGGGCCGCGTCTCGGCGATCAACATCATGGCCTATGGCGCGCGACCGCTGGGCGCCGGCCTCGGCGCGCTGGTCGGCGGCATCTACGGCGCCGAGGCCTGCCTCTATCTCGCAGTTGCGGGATTTGCCCTGCAGGCTTTGGTCATCCTGATGTCACGAGCCGTGAGCCTGACCTCTCAGCCGGAGATGGCCTGCGACTGATTTCCGGCTAAAGTGCTCCAAAGCTAGGGAGGACGTGATGGCCGGCAGAGTTGCATTGGTGACGGGCGGAACGCGAGGCATCGGCGCGGCGATTTCCAGGATGCTGAAGCTGCGCGGCTACGAGGTCGCAGCCAACTATGCCGGCAACGACGTTGCCGCCCAGGCCTTCAACGCCGAGACCGGCATCGCCGTCTACAAGTTCGACGTCAGCGACCACGACGCCGTCGTGGCGGCTGTCGCCCGGATCGAGAAGGAACTCGGGCCGATCGAGATTGTGGTGAACAACGCGGGCATCACGCGCGACTCCACGATGCGCAAGCTCGATCGCGCGATGTGGGATGCCGTGATCGATACCAACCTGGGCTCCTGCTTCAACGTCACCAAGGCGGTGTGGGACGGCATGAACACGCGCGGCTTCGGCCGCATCGTCAACATCGGCTCGATCAACGGCCAGGGCGGCCAGTACGGCCAGGTGAACTATGCCGCAGCCAAGTCCGGCATCCACGGCTTCACCAAGGCGCTGGCCCAGGAAGGTGCCTCCAAGGGCATCACCGTGAATGCGATCGCGCCGGGCTACACCGACACCGACATGGTTTCGGCGGTGCCGGCCAACGTGCTGGAGAAGATCGTGGCCAAGATCCCCGTGGGCCGGCTCGGCAAGGCCGACGAGATCGCGCGCGGCGTGCTGTTCCTCATCGCGGACGACGCGGGCTTCATCACCGGCTCGACTCTGTCGATCAACGGCGGCCAGCACATGTACTGACGCGGGCGCTTCCGCGGCGATATGATGAGGGCCGGCCCCAGCGCCGGCCCTTTTCCTTTTCAGGAGCATTCCATGCCGAAGCTCATCGAATACAAGGACATGACACCGACGGCGAAGGCCGTCGTCGAAGGCATCGCCCGGGCCCGCGATATCAAGCCCGCCGACATTAACAACGTCTGGAAGGCGCTCGCCCGCGATCCCGACGTGATGGAGCTGTTTGCCGAGGAACTGAAACGCGCCATGGGCCCGGGCAAGCTCGATCCGCTCACCAAGGAGTTAGTTTATCTCGCTGTATCGATCGCCAACCAATGCGACTATTGCATCGCCTCGCACGGCGCCATGGCCGTCAAGAAAGGTCTGACCGACGAGATGCATCAGGAGTTCATGGCCGTCGTGCTGGCGGCGCAAAAGGGCAACAAGATCGCCGGCGCCTATCGCGTGCCTGTCGACGCAGCGTTCGAGGAGAAGTGATCGTGGCATCCGAAGCAGCGACCAAGTGGGATGCCAATCTCTACCTGAAGTTCGCCGACGCCCGCATGCGGCCGGCGCTCGACCTGATGGGCCGGCTCGATCCGGCGAACGGTGAGCGCGCCGGCCACGCGATCTACGACCTCGGCTGCGGCGCCGGCAACATCTCGCGCATCCTGGCCGAACGGTTTCCGAAAAGTCCGGTCGTCGGCGTCGATTCCTCCGAGGAGATGCTGGCCAAGGCGCGCAGCCAGACCGCCGATCCGCGCGTCACCTTCGCGAAGGGCGATCTCGCGGCCTTCACGCCCGGCCTGCCGCCGTCGATCCTCTACAGCAATGCGGCCTACCAATGGGTCGAGGGTCATATCGATTTCTTCCCCGGCCTGCTGAAGCTGCTGCCGTCGGGCGGCCAGCTGGCGATCCAGATGCCGCGCAACCACGAGGCGCCCTCGCATGCCCTGATGCGCACGGCGCTCGAGGCGGGACCGTGGAAGGGCAAGGTCGACAAGGTGCGTCCCATCCGCCCGGTATTCGAGCCGGCGCGCTACTACGATGTTCTGAAGCCGCTGTGCTCCGATCTCGAAGTCTGGGAATCGATCTACCAGCAGCCGTTGACCGGCAAGGATCCGGTGGCGCAGTACACGGCCGGCACGGGACTGCGGCCCTACATGGCGGTGCTTGACGAAAAGGAAGGTGCCGCCTTCTACGAGACCTACGCGAAGATGCTCGCCGAGGCCTATCCGACGCGCGCCGACGGCATCACGCTCTTTCCCTTCCGGCGTCTCTTCATCGTGGCACGCCGCGCGTGATCCGGCGGCGTCTGTTCGCAGCCTTCCTGGCCCTGCTGCTTGTCGGTGGGGTCGAGACGGCGCGTGCGGAACCGCAACAGATGGTGGCGGCCGCCCATCCGCAGGCGGTCGAGGCGGGCCTCGAAGTGCTGGCGCGCGGCGGCACGGCGATCGATGCCGCCGTGGCCGTCCAGATGATGTTGGGTGTGGTCGAACCGCAGGCCTCCGGCATCGGCGGCGGCGGCTTCCTGCTCTATTACGACGGCGCCACTCGGGCGATCACCGCCTACGACGGCCGCGAGGCAGCGCCCGCGGGGGCGACGCCCACCATGTTCCTCGACGCCAACGGCAAGCCGCGGCCATTCCGCGAGGTCGTGGCCTCCGGCATCTCCGTCGGCGTGCCCGGCGCCGTGGCCTTGCTCGAGCTGGCGCAGAGGGAACACGGGCGGCTTGCCTGGAGCAGCCTGTTCGGCACCTCGATCGCGGCGGCGCGCAACGGCTTTGCCGTCTCGTCGCGTCTTGCCGATTGGCTCAATCAGGTAAAGCCGTTCCGTGACGAACCGGCGGCGCGCGCGACCTACTACAACGCCGACGGCTCGCCCAAGAAAGAGGGCGACCGCGTCGTTAATGCGCCGCTCGCCGACACGATGCAGCTGCTGGCGGACAAGGGGAACGTCATCCTGCGCGAGGGACCGATTGCGGAAGAGATGGTGGCGCGCGTGCGATCCCACGTCCGGCCCGGCACGCTGTCGCTGGCCGATCTCGCAAGCTACAAGCCGATCAAGCGCGCGGCGCTGTGCGGTCCCTATCGCCTCTGGACGATCTGCGGCATGGGGCCGCCATCGTCGGGTGGGCTCGCGATCCTGCAGGCCTTGGCGATCCTCGAGCCGTTCGAGCTCTGGCACGACCAGCCGAACGATTTGCGGTCGATCCATCTCATTGCCGAGACCAGCCGGCTGGTCTTCGCGGACCGCGCCCGTTACGTCGACGATCCGGCCTACACGCCGGTGCCGGTCGACAAGCTTCTGGCGCCGACATATCTCGACCAGCGCCGCAAGCTGATCTCCCCCGACCGCAGCATGGGCCCGCAGAGTCCGGTCCCGCCGGGCTATGTCGAGCACGGCACCAGCCACATGACGATCGTCGACAGGCAGGGCAATGCCGTCAGTTTCACCACGACGATCGAACAGCCTTTCGGCTCGCTGATGATGGTGGGCGGCTTCATCCTGAACAACGAACTGACGGATTTCTCCCCCGTGGCCGAGCGCGACGGCAAGCCGGTGGCCAACCGGGTCGAGCCCGGCAAGCGGCCGCGGTCGTCGATGTCGCCCACCTTCGTGCTCAACAAGGGCGGCGGCCTGGTGCTGGCTGTCGGCTCGGCGGGCGGCCAGCGCATCATTGGCGACACCTTGCAGGCCCTGATCGGCATGCTCGACTGGAACCTCTCGGCCCAGGCGGCGCTCGACCTGCCGCGGGTCCTCAACATGAACGGACCGACCGAACTGGAGGAAAAAGGCGATTTGGCCGCCCTGGCAGGCCGCTTGCGCGCGCTGGGCCATGAAGTACAAGTCCGCCGGCATGAAGGCGGCCTGACGGCCATCCGCCGTGAGGGGGATGGCTGGGGAGGGGGCGCCGATCCGCGGCGCGATGGCGTCGCCAAAGGAGACTAGCTTGGCCGACAAACTCCCCAATAAACTCCCCAGTGTTTTGCTTAAGGCCGGCGAGGATCGCCGCGTCCGTTCGGGCCATCCCTGGGCCTTTTCCAACGAAATCCTGATGGATGCCGAGACCAAGGCGCTGCCGGCGGGGTCGCTCGTCCTGATGCGCGCGCCAGGTGGCCAGGCAATCGGTGTCGCCATCTTCAATCCGCATTCGCTGATCGCCGCCCGCATGCTCACCTCCAATCCGGAGGCGACCATCGACGCGCTGTTCTTCGGCCGGCGCATTGCCAACGCGGTGGCGTTGCGCGACCGGCTGATCGGCGTGCCGTACTACCGGCTGATCCATGCCGAGGCCGACGGTCTGCCGAGCGTGATCGTCGATCGCTTCGGCGATGCGCTGGTGGTCCAGATCAACAGCGCCGGCATGGATGCGCTGACGCCGGTGCTGCTGGAGGCGCTGGAGGCCGAACTGTCGCCCAAGACCATCGTGCTCAAGAACGATTCGCCGGTGCGCGAGCTCGAAGGGCTGAAGCGCGAAGTGACCGTCGTCAAAGGCAGCGAGGGCGCGATCGAGCTGATCGAGAACGGCGCCAAATTCGTGGCCGATCTGTCGGGCGGCCAGAAGACCGGCTGGTTCTACGACCAACGGGACAATCGGCGCTTCATGGCGGGCCTGTCGAAGGGCGCCACCGTGCTCGATACCTACTGCTACAGCGGCGGCTTCGGCGTGCTTGCGGCAAAGGAAGGCGCCAAGGCGGTGACTTGCATCGATCGCTCGGCGGCGGCGCTGGATCCCGCCAGGCAGGCAGCGAAGCTGAACGGCGTCGAGGACATCGTGTCGTTCGAGAAGAGCGAAGTGTTCGACGCCCTCGAAAAGCTGGGCGGCACGCATGCCCGCAAGTTCGGCGTCGTGATCTGCGATCCGCCGGCGTTCGTGAAGAGCCGCAAGGATCTCAAGGTCGGCGTGCAGGGCTATCGCAAGCTCGTGCGGTTGGCGTCGCCGCTGGTGGCGCGGGGCGGCTTCCTCTTCGTGGCGTCGTGCTCGCATCTCGTCGATCCGCCGGTCTTCGCCGACCAGGTGCGGCGCGGCCTGCGCGATTCCGAGCGCAACGGGCGCATCCTGCGCACGTCGGGCGCGGCGCTCGACCATCCGGTGCATCCGGGCCTGCCGGAGACGGCGTATCTCAAGGCGCTGACGCTTCAGCTCGACTGACCATGCTGAAGCCCTCATCCGTGCAAGTAGGCCCGCGCAATCTCATCACGGACGTTGATGGCATACTGGTCGGCAACGAAGAGGATCATGAGCTGCGCTCCGGCGTGAGCGTCATCGTCTGCGAGAATCCTTCCGTCGCGTCCGTCGACGTGCGCGGCGGCGGGCCCGGCACGCGCGAGACCGACCTGCTCGATCCGTCCTGCCGTGTCGATCGCATCGATGCGGTGTGCCTCTCGGGCGGCTCCGCTTTCGGTCTGTCCTCGGCCGACGGCGTGATGCGCTGGATGAGGCAGCATGGGCGGGGCGTGGCCATCGCCGACATCGTCGTGCCGATCGTGCCGACGGCAATCCTGTTCGACCTGTTGAACGGCGGGGACAAGATGTGGGACTGGCCGCCCTATCCCGAGCTCGCCTATCGGGCGACCGGTAATGCGGGGCAGGAATTCTCCCTGGGCAATGTGGGCGCGGGCCTTGGCGCAAAAGCCGGCAATCTCAAGGGTGGCTTGGGCAGCGCGTCGGCGATCGACACTAAGACGGGTCTTCAGGTCGGCGCGATCGTGGCGGTGAATGCGCGCGGCTTCACCACCATGGGCGAGATGCCTCAATTCTGGGCGTGGGCGCTCGAGCAGAATGGCGAGTTCGGCGGCCTGCCGCCGCCGGCGCACGGGCTGCCGCTGGCGGCGTCGCACGACCGCACTGCTCTCAGCCATGATCCGGCCGACGCGGCGCGCACCGATCCGCGCGCCAACACCACGATTGCCGTGGTCGCGACCAATGCGCGGCTCGACAAGGGTTCCGCGCGGCGATTGGCGATCATGGCCCAGGACGGGCTCGCCCAATCGATACGCCCCGTCCATACGACGCATGACGGCGACACCGTCTTCGCGATCGCCACCGGGAAGTGCGATCTGCCGGACGATCCGCTGGCATTGTCCGAACTCGGTACGTTGGCGGCCGATTGCCTGGCGCGTGCAGTGGCGCGGGGCGTTTTCAATGCTCAAAGTCTGGGCATGGCGCCGAGCTGGAAAGACACATTCAAGCGCTGATTTCCGGCATCCAACGCCGCTCTCGTGCGTTAGCCTCCTTACTGTTGCCATGTTCGCCGGACTAACAAAGATCGTGCAACGGCGAACCGGATTTTCCTGGATCGGCCGTATGACGGCCGTGCTCACCGCTCTGTTTCTGGCGGCCAGTGCGCATGCGCGCACGGCTGACTTGGCGCTCACCATAATCGGTGACGAACGCATGACAGACGAGCTGAAGAAACTGTCGGAGGATCTCGATAAGGACGAACCCTTGTCCGGCGACAGCCTGTCGCTGCTCCAGGCGGCACAGGCGCGCCGCGCGCGCATGGTCTCGGCGCTGCGCTCGCGCGGCTTCTACGACGCACGCGTCGTGGCGACCGTCGCGGGCCAGCCGATCGAGGAGGCGAGCGCGCTCGATGCCATCGACGGCAAGCCGGAGGCCGAGAAGATCGACTTCGTCTTCAACGTGGCGACCGGGCCGGTCTATCGCGTGGTCTCGATCGACATCGACGGTCCACCGGACATCGTGGGCTATCCCGCGATGGATCGATCCAAATTCGCGCTGCTCACCGGACAGCCCGCGGACGCCGCCGTCATCCTCGCGACCGAGAGCCAGATCCTCGACCAGGTGCGCGAGCACGGCTATGCGCTGGCCAGGATCCCGCGCCGCGAAGTGGTGATCGATCACGCCACGCGTGAGGCGCATATCACCTTCCATCTGCAGCCGGGCCCGACGGCGACGATGGGCCCGGTCAGTTTCTCCGGCACGGAGAAGGTCGACACGACCTACCTGCAGAGGCGCGTGCCCTTCAAGCAGGGCGAGCCCTACACGCCGGACAAGGTGACCGACCTGCGCGATCGCCTGACCGCTCTCGGCGTGTTCAGCGCGGTGCGCATCAAGCCCGCGGAACAGCTCAACGCCCAAGGCCAGCTGCCGCTCGACGTCGAGGTCAAGGACCGCCTGCCACGCACCATCGGCTTTGGCGTGAGCTACGAGACGATCCTCGGTGCAGGCGTGAACGCCTCGTGGCAGCACCGCAATCTGTTCGGCGAGGCCGAGAGTCTGAAACTAACGGCCGAGGTCAATCACATCGGCCAGGGCGCCATCCCGGCCGATCTCGGCTATTCCCTCAAAGCCGATTTCCTCAAGCCGGACTGGTGGATGTCGGGGCAGGACGCGACTGCGTCCACGCAGCTGCTGCGCGAGGTCTATCCAGCCTATACGCGTAACGCCGCGCTGATTGCCTTCGGATTAAACCGAACGCTCACCAAGCATCTGCGCGTGTCGGTCGGCGTGAGCGGCGAGGTCTCGCAGGTCGAGAAGTACGGCATCACCAATTACTACAAGCTGGTCGGCCTGCCGATGTCGGTGACCTTGAACCAGGCCGACAGCGATACCGAGCCGACCAAAGGCTACAAGCTTATCGCCAACGTCACGCCGTATGCCGACCTCGATCACGACAACGACCTGTTTGCCATCCTGAAGTTCGTCGGAACGACCTATGTGAACGTGAGCGGCGATGGCCGCAGCGTGATCGCCGGCCGCGCCGCCTTCGGCACGATCCCGGGCGGCACCAATGCCTTCATCCCGCCCGACAAGCTGTTCTACGCCGGCGGCGGCGGCTCGGTGCGCGGCTACACCTATCAAAGCGCGGGCCCGCGCGATGCCTTCAACAATCCGCTGGGCGGCGCCAGCCTGGTCGAGGGCAGTCTCGAATTCCGCCAGCGCATCGGCAAGTCGTTCGGTGTCGTGGCCTTCATCGATGCCGGCAACGCCTACCTGACCACCTTGCCGAACTTCGGCGAGAATGCGCCGCGCATCGGCGCCGGCGCCGGCGTGCGCTACTATACGGGATTCGGACCGGCGCGGCTCGACGTCGGCATCCCGCTCAACAAGCGCGACGGCGATGCGCCGTTCGGCGTCTACGTAAGCCTGGGGCAGGCCTTCTGATGCGAGTGCGCCAGATCATCGGCTGGACGGCAGGCGGAGCCGTCGCAACGGCGGCGGTGCTGTTTGCCGGCCTGCAGACGGCGCCGGGCAAGCGCTTGATCGCCGGTGCGATCTCGTCGCCATCACTCGAGGTGTCGGGCATCTCGGGCTTTGTGCCGACCGACATGCAGATCGCCAAAGTGGAGATGCGCGACAAGCAGGGCACGTGGCTCTCGGTCGAGGAGGCCCGGGCGCGCTGGTCGTTCCTCTCGTTGTTCACGGGGCGCCTGCGGGTCGATGCCGTCGCGGCGCGCAAGATCGAGGTGCTGCGCAGTCCGCTCCCGGACGAGAAGGAATCACCTTCGTCCAGCGGAGGCGTCAATCTGCCGTTCGGTGTCGATCTCGGTGCGCTGGCCGTCGACGACCTGCATCTCGGCGCCCCGCTGGGTGGCGTCGATTCGCACTGGAAGATCGCGGGCTCTGGCCTGCTGGCCGCGCACGCGCCCGGCCAGCTGAAGTTCGACATGACGCGGACCGACGGGCCGACCGCGACGGTCTCGGCCGATCTCGGCTTCAATCTCGATCCCTTGAACATCGACGGCACGATCAGCGCCGAGGAATCGACCCAGGGCGGCGTCATCGCAGCGCTGATCGGGCGGCCCGATCTCGATCGCGTGTCGTTCAAGCTCGTGGCCAAGGGCAGTCGCGAGGACGGCACGGCCACCCTCACGGTCGCGGCGGGCGACGTCCTGAACTCGACCGGCGGCGCGCGCTGGCACCGCGAGCAGGGCGCGACGGCCTTGTCGCTCGACGTGTCGGCCGTTGCCCCCGGCCTGCCGGACAGCCCCATCGCCCGGATGTTGCGCCAGCCCGCGACCCTGAACGGCGAGGCGACGCTCGACGATGCCGGCCTGCTGGCCGTGAAGTCGCTGGCGCTTGCGGTCGGCCCAGCGAAGGTCGAGACCGCGGGCCAGTACGACACCAAGCACGACAAGCTCGATGCCACGACGATCGTCACCGCGCCAGAGCCGGGACCGCTGGCCGATCTCGCGGGCGGCGCGGTCTGGCGCAATCTCAGGCTCGAGGCCAGGACCGCGATGGCGGGCCTGTCGCGCAAGCCGCAGGGCACGGTCACGATCAAGGGCTCGGCCGACGACGTTGCGGCAGCCGGCCTCAGCGGGAAAGCGCCGCCACCCGGCCACGTCGATCTCGCCGCCGAGCTCGGACTGGAGCCCAGTGGCCGGCTCGTCGTGAAGTCGTTCGAAACGACCTCGCCGCTCGTCGGACTGAAGGGCAACGGCGACTACACGCCCGCCTCGCAGGCGCTGAATGCCAAGCTCGCCATCGATCTTGCCGATTTCGCTCCGCTTTCGGCGCTGGCCGGCCTGCAGCTCGGCGGTCGCGGCCATCTCGATCTGGCCCTGGGTGCCCGGCAGGGAACGGCGAAGGTCGACTGGCAAGGCACGCTCGACGATCTGAATATTCCCGACGTGCCGCCCGATCTTCAGAGCAAGACGGTGAAGCTCGCGGGAAGCGCCGCGCTGCAGCGCGACCGGTCCTGGCGTCTCGACGGGGTGAAGCTGGCGGCCGATCCTTTCACGCTCGCGCTCTCGGGCCGTGGCCGCGAGAATGCGAGCGCCTTCGATCTCGCGCTCGACATGCCGAAGCTCGGCGAGCTGAAGCTGGCGCTGGGCTTCGACACCGCCAACGGTGGCGTGAAGGGCACCGTCAAGGCGGACGGCACGCTCGCCAAGCAGGCCATGACCCTGGCCGGCAACTTTGCGCAGCAAGGCGACGGCGGCGTGCTGGTGCCGGCGCTGCAGGGAAGCTGGGCCAGTGCATCGGTCGACGTGAAGGACCTTTCCGTCACGCCGAAGGGCGCCACCGGCAGCGGCCATCTCAAGATGGCGCGTCTGGAAGACCTGAAGGAACTGCTCGGCGTCGATCTCGCGGGCGCGGTCGGTCTCGACGTCGTGACCACCGACGATCCGGCGGGCAAGGTGACGGTTGCATTGCGTGGCGACAAGTTGCGCAGCGGCCCCACGGGTGTGGGATCGCTCCAGGTCGATGCGATGGTGACCGATCCGCTCGGCGCCGCGGCAACCGAGGGCACGCTGAAGGCCGAGCGGCTGAGCGGCGTTCCCGACGTCAACCAGGTATCGGCGACGGTCAAGGGCGACCGCTCGGCCTTCGATGTCGGGCTGAAGGTCGTGGGCGCCGCGAACGCGACGCTGCAGGCCAAGATCGAACCCGTGCCGGGAGAAATTCGGGTCGCCCTCCAGAAACTCGACGCGCGCTATCAGGCCATCCCAATCGCGCTCAACGCGCCGGCGCACCTGAAGGTCGCCGGCGCGCGCGTGACGATCGAGCCGGCGTCGCTGCGAGTGGGCGGCGGCCGCTTGGCGGTGAGCGGCGTTGTCGATCCGGCGGCGAGCGACCTCACGCTCGATGTTTCGGGATTGCCTCTCTCGCTCGCCGACAATTTCGCGCCGGGTACTGGCCTCGAAGGAAGCTTGCAGACCAAGGCGCGTGTGACGGGAGCCTTGGCCAATCCGCGCATCGAGGCAAGCTATGCGGTGAGCGGCATCAGGATCAAGCGGCCGGAGACAGCGCTGCTGCCGGCGCTGGCGTTGAAGGGCACCGGATCCCTGGTCGATCGCCAGGCGGCTTTCGACTCGAGCCTGTCGGCCGGCGCCGACACGCAACTCGCGCTGAAGGGCAAGGCGTCGATCCCGCAAGGCAAGGCACCGCTGGCCGCGACCGTCACGATCAAGGGCTCGACCAGCATCGCGCCGTTTTCCCCGGCGCTGGGCACCAGCGTGCGCAATATCGCCGGCACCCTGCAGCCCGACCTCACGCTCAACATCAACGGCCAGAAGATCGCGGGCACCGGCACGATCGCCTTGTCGGGCGCGTCGGTCTATCTGCCGGCGAGCGGCATGCGGCTGACCGGCGGACAGGCCAATCTCGTGCTGCAGGGAGACACGCTGCAGCTCCAGAAGCTCAGCTTCCAGACCGCCCGCAGCGGCGAGATCTCGGCCACCGGCACGATCCATCTCGATCTGGCGAAGGGCTTCCCCGTCGATCTCGCCGTCACGGCCAGCAAGGCGCTTGTCGCCAACCGGCCCGATATCCTCGCCACCGTGTCGAGCAACCTCAAGGTTACCGGCTCCTCGACGGACGGCTTCGACGTCGCGGGGCCTGTCACCATCGACCGTGCCGAGATCGGCATCGGCGTCAGCCAGGCCGCGAACTATCCGACCCTTCAGGTGCGCGAGATCAATGGTGGCACGCCCACCGCCGAGGCGCCCGCACCGCCGCCGCCCAGCGGCAAGAAGCCGCCCAAGCCGCCGGACGGCGTGCGCCTGGCCCTCGCCATCAGCGCGCCGCAGGCGGTGTTCATCCGCGGCCGTGGCCTCGATGCCGAGGTCGGCGGCCAGTTCACCGTGAACGGCAATCCCGAGGCGCCGCAGGTGCTCGGCAATCTTACGCTGCGACGGGGCAAGTTCGACCTGCTCGGCAAGCAACTCAGCTTCACGCGCGGCAATGTCTCGCTTTCCAACGTGAACGAGATCGATCCCGAGCTCGACTTCGCCGCCACGACGACGGTCGACTCGACCACCATTGAAGTCGATATCACCGGCTCCTCGCGGGCGCCCAAGATCTCGCTCACCTCCTCGCCGGTGCTGCCGCAGGACGAGGCGATGGCGATGCTGCTGTTCGGCAAGAACTCGTCGAGCTTGAGCCCGGTCGAGATCCTGAGTGCGGCCCAGGCGCTGGCCGAACTGACCGGCGGCACGCCGCCGGCGGGTGGCTTCTTTGGCCGTCTCAGGCAAAGCCTCGGGCTCGACCAGCTCTCGGTGAATTCGAGCACGTCGACCAATGCCAACGGGACAAGCTCGAGCGGCACGTCGCTGCAGGGCGGCCGCTACGTGGCGCCGGGTGTCTATGTCGGTGCCCAGCAGGGCGCCTCGAGCGATTCCAGCCGCGGCGTGGTCGAGATCGAGGTGTTCAAGAACACCAAGATCCAGGGCGCGATCGGAACCGACTCCAACGACAAGATCGGCGCCAAGATGGAATGGGACTACTGATCCCTCAGGCCGGAACTAGGGATCGAACTCGGCGTCCTTCTTCGGGATCAGGTCGTACGGCAGCTTGAAGCCCGGCATGGCCATGATGCGCTCGCGCCAGGCCGCGGCGTGCGGGCGCTTGTCGAGCGACATGCCGCCTTCGGCCATGAAGACGCTGCGGCCGAAGCAGCCGAGATCGGCGATGGTGCAGCTCTCGCCGACCAGCCACTGGCGGCCTTCGAGGCTCTTGTCGAGGAAGTCGAGCGCGGCCTCGGCGCCGGGACGAAAGTAGTTCACGATGTCCTGCGAGATGTCGGGGCGGAAGCGCGCGAAGTGGCGGACGCGCGCCACATTCTGGATCGCATCATTCTCCCACGACAGCCATTCGCGGGCGTGGATCCTGTCCTGCTCGGTGGCCCCTTCGAACCTGCCGGTCGTGCGCGCCAGATAGTCGAGAATCACGTTCGACATGACGAGCGTGAGGCCGCGATGGCGCAGCACCGGCACCTGGCCGTAGCGGTTGATCGCCAGATGCTCGGGCTGCTTCTGCACGCCGTTCTTGAGGTTGACCGTGCGGAACGAGAAGGGCAGGCCGCCCAACGCCAGGAACAGCATCGGCTTGTAGGACGAACTCGAGGTGAAGCTGCCATGCAGGACGAGGCGGTCTGGACGGTCGGTCATCTTGGGTGTCTCCTTGCGATCCATATTGCCGCCTTGAGAACCGTCTGCCTATCTGACACGGAGATCGCCAGGAGGAATGCATGTCCGACGAACGTTACACGGTGATCCTGGGCGACCGGCGCTATGCCATCCATCGCAATTGGGCGAAGCTGCCGGCGGGCGAGAGCTTCGGTTTCCTGTCGGACGTGATGGTCGATGGCGAGGGCCGCGTGCATGTGGCGCAGCGCGGCACCGACCGGCCGGTGCTGGTCTTCGAGCGCGACGGGCGACTCGCCGGAAGCTGGGGCGAGGGTGCCTTGGCGGAGCCGCACTACATCACCGCGGCCAACGACGGGGCGATCCTCGTGGCCGATCGCGACGCCCATCAGGTCCTGCGCTTCGACGGCAATGGAAACGTCCTGCAAGCACTCGGCAAGCGGCATTGGCCGTCGCTCGATGCGCCGTTCAACCATCCAACGGCGGCGGCGCAGGCACCGGACGGCGAGATTTACGTCGCCGACGGCTACGGCAATTCGAGCGTCCATCGCTTCTCGGCCGCTGGCGCGCTGCTCAAGACCTGGGGTGGGCAGGGTGGCGGTCCGGGCGCGTTCACCACGCCGCATGCCGTCGCGATCGACGGCCAGGGCCGCGTGCTGGTGGGCGATCGCGAGAACAACCGCGTGCAGGTCTTCGATCGCGACGGGGCGTTCCTCGAAGCCCGGGGTGACTTCTATCACCCGATGCAGATCTGGATCGACGATCGCGGGCTGGTGTTCGTGACCGACCAGATCCCGCGCATCAGCCTGCTGTCGCCGGACGGCAAGCTGATCGGCCGCTGCCGTGGCGCCATCAACGGCGCGCACGGCCTGTCGGGCGATGCCCAGGGCAATCTCTACCTGGCGGAGCTGCCGCCGCAGTACATCACCAAGCTCGAGCGCCTGAATTAGACCGGCGCATCGCCGCCGATCTGGATGCGGCGCATCAGGCGCCGAAACGGGCCGGTATCGCCCAGCGCGATGTGCTTGGTGCTGCGATTGTCCCAGAAGGCGATCGAGCCTTTCTGCCAGCGGAAGCGAAAGGTGAACTCCGGCCGATTGCCCTGCTCCATCAGGAAGTCGAGCAGGGGTTTGCTCTCGGCTTCGGTCATTCCCTCGAAGCCCACCGTGTAGGATTTGTTGACGAACAGCATCTTGCGGCCGGTTTCGGGGTGCGTCCGCACCACAGGATGGAGGCTGCGCGTCTCGCGCCAGTCGGCGCCGTCACGATGCTTGGTCGAGCGGCCCTTGTTCTTTCCCGCCTGCGGGCCCGCCACCATGATGTCGCTGTGCACGGCGCGCAGGCCGGCCAGCATCTTCTTCATGCCGTCCGACAGTGCGTCATAGGCGAGATACTGGTTGGCGAACATGGTGTCGCCACCATAGGGCGGCACGTCGATGCCGTAGAGGATGGCGCCCATCGGCGGCTCGGGCCACATCGTGGTGTCGGCGTGCCAGTCCTCGCCGACATAGCCGGTGTCGCCCGGCTCGCGCCGCACCATGACGATCTCGGGATCGTCCCCCGTGCCCTTGTAGTTGGGATGGATGAAGATCGGGCCGAAACGTCGCGCGAAGGTCTTGTGCCGCGCGACGTCGAGCTCCTGGTCACGGAAGAAGACGACGCAATGCTCGTTGAGCGCATCGCGGATCTCGCCGATCGTGCCGTCGTCGAGATCCTGCGCGACATCGACGCCGAAGATTTCCGCGCCGCCGGCGCCGGAGAGCGGGCGAACTTCGAGACGACTGTTCCTCATAACGTCCTCCTATTCGGCGCGGATGTTGTTGGCATCGATCACGGATTTCCAGCGGGCCTGCTCGGCCTTGACCGTCTCGGCGAAGGCCGCGGCACCCTCGTAGCCCGGCGTCAGGCCGTAGTCGGGCAGGCGCTTCTGCAAGTCGGGGTCGGTCAGGGCGGCCTGCGTGGCCTTCTCCCACCAGCCGATCGCGGAGGCGGGCAGGCCGCGCGGTCCGCAGACGCCGACCCAGCCCGTCACGGCATAGCCCGGCACCGTTGCCGAAGCCTGCGGCGCGTCGGGGAATTGCGGCGAGCCGATATCGTCGATCAGGGCGAGGATTCGAAGTTCGCCCGCCTTGGCCTGGCCGGAAAAGTCGCCGAGGCTTGTGACCACGAGATCGATGCGGCCGCCCATCAGGTCGATCACGGCGGGACCGGTGCCGCGATAGGCGATGCCCTGCATCTTGATGCCGGCCTTCACCGCGAGCCATTCGGCAGCCAGATGCTGGAGCGAGCCGATGCCGGAATGGCCGTAGTTCAGCGTGCCGGGCTTGGCCTTGGCACCGGCGATCAGGTCGGCCAGCGTCTTGTAGGGCGAGTGCTTCGGCACCGCGATGCCCCAGTTCGCCTGCACGAAGCGGGCGATCGGTTGCAGGTCGCGGTTCATGTCGATCGGCAGGGCGAGGCCCGGCAACACCGGGCTGACGCCCATTGGGCCGGTCGTGCATTGAACCAGGGTGATGCCGTCCGCCTTGCCCTTGGCGATCGCCTCGAACGCGATCATGCCGTTGGCGCCGCTGCGGTTCTCGACCACCACGCGCTGGCCGAGCCGCTTCTGCACGGCGTCGGAGAAGAGGCGGGCCACCGTGTCGCCGATGCCGCCCGGCTGGAAGCCGACCACGATTTTCACCGGCCCACCCTCCGGATTGAACGCGGCTGGATTGAACGCCTCCGGATCGGCCGCGCACACGGGCACCGGCAGTGCCGCAAGCAGCACCGCCATCATCGCCTTCTTCAAGAGCGTTTCCTTTCCCTTTTTGGGAAAGGCTAGTTGTTCGTGCCCGACTCGTCGAGGACCTTGAAGCTCTCCTCGAGCTGCGGCGAGATCGGCACGTTCAGTTTCTCGCCGGTCGGCAGGCGTGCCACAAACCATTTCCGGTAGAGCGGCAGCAGGTCGCGATTGGTCGCGAGCTTGCGGAAGGCGCGCTCGACGGCGGCCGCCAACTGAGGCTCGTCCTTGCGGAACATGATGCCGTAGGGATCGTACGACAGGTAATCGCCGACTACCTTCATCCTGCCGTCTGCCTTGTGACGGGCGATCAGGCCGTAGAGCAGGATGTCGTCGGTGGCGAAGGCGTCGACCTTGCCTTCGGCCAGCATCTGGTAGGACTGCTCATGGTCGGCCGCCGTCACGATCTTGAGGCGGAGCCCGAACTTGGCATCGGCGGCATGGATCGCCTGTTCGTTGGTGGTGCCCTTGGTCACCACGATCGCCTTGCCCTTGAGGTCGGTGATGGCGCTCACCGTCGAGGTCCTGGCGACCATCAGCTTGGTGCCGGCCACGAACATCAGCGGCGAGAAGGCCACTTGCTTGCGGCGCTCGAAGTTGGCGGTCGTGGAGCCGCATTCGAGGTCGATCTTCCCGGAGACGACGGCGGGAATGCGGTCGTCCGACGTCACCTTGACGTATTCGATGCGCAGGTTGGCATCGTCGACCGCGATGCCGATTTCGTCGACGACCGCCGCGCAGAGTTCGAGGCTGTAGCCGATCGGCCGGTTGGCCTGGTCGAGGAACGAGAAGGGCGGCGAGCTCTCGCGAAAGCCCAGTCGCACGACATGGCTGCTCTTGATGGTGGCAAGGGTCGGGCTGAGACCGTTGTCCTGTGCGGAGGAGACACACGGTGCCAGCGTCGCCGCGAGCAGCCAGCCCGCGGCGACAGCCAGCCGGCGCATCAGGCGCGCACCGGGTCGCCGGGGATCGAGCCCGGCGGCACGGCGTCGTCCGCGGTCGGTGCGTGCTCGGGACCGAGCTCGCCTTCCCACTTGGCCACGACCGCCGTGGCCAGCGAATTGCCGATCACGTTGGTGGCGCTGCGGCCCATGTCGAGGAACGTGTCGATGCCCATGATCATCAGCAGCCCCGCCTCGGGGATGTTGAACTGGCTCAAGGTCGCCGCGATCACCACCAGCGAGGCGCGTGGCACGCCGGCCACGCCTTTCGACGTGATCATCAGGGTGGCAAGCATGGCCAGCTGCGTGCCGATCGACATCTCGATGTGATAGGTCTGCGCGATGAAGATGCTGGCGAAGGTGCAGTACATCATCGTGCCGTCGAGGTTGAACGAGTAGCCGAGCGGCAACACGAAGGCGGAGATGCGCGAGGAGGCGCCGAACTTGTTCAGCCCCTCCAGGGTCTTCGGATAGGCCGCCTCCGAGCTCGCCGTCGAGAAGGCGATCATCAGCGGCTCGCGGATCAGGCGCAGCAGGTTCCTGTAGCGCGGACCGATCACGACGAAGCCCACGATCACCAGGATGGTCCATAGGATGAAGAGCGAGAAGTAAAAGCCGCCCATGAACACGACCAGCTTCCACAGCACCAGCAGGCCGTTCTTGGCGACCGTCGCGGTGATGGCGGCCCACACGGCGATCGGCGCGAACAGCATCACGTAGCCGGTCACCTTCAGCATGATGTGGCCGAGATCCTCGATCAGGTTCAGCATCGGCTTGGAGCGCTCAGGCATCGCGCCCATGGCGACGGCGAAGAACACCGCGAACACGACGATCTGCAGGATCTCGTTCGTCGCCATCGCATCGGCGATCGAGGTCGGGATCAGATGGGTCAGGAACTTCTCGATCGAGAAGGCCGAGACCGGCAGGCCGGTCGACTGGCCCTTGTCCGGCAGGGTGCCGGGGAAGTTGGCGCCGGGCTGCAGCAGGTTGACCATGACGAGGCCGAGCAGCAGCGAGACGAACGAGGCCGACACGAACCAGCCCATCGTCTTGGCGAAGATGCGGCCGAGCTTGGAGCCGGTGCCCATGTGGGCGATGCCGCCCACCAGCGTGGCGAAGACCAGCGGCGCGATGATCATCTTGATCAGGCGCAGGAAGAGCATCGCGATCAGGTTGACGCTCGAGGCGATCTCCGCCCGGTCGCCGGGCAGGTAGTCGTAGATGATGGCGCCCATGACGACGCCCAAGGCCATGGCGATCAGGATATAACGCGTAAACTTGTTGGACATGAGCGAACTCCCCCGAGGTCGATCGTCGAAGTATCGAGGGAATGACAGCCGCGTTACAAACTCTTAAGTCCTCACATCATGTGCAATTAGCGTGCGATTAACAGCATCGGCGTGCGCGTCGCGCGCAGCAGCGCCGCCGTGCGCGGGCCGAGGAAGCGCGCCTCGCCATGACGCAGCGATGTGCCCAGCACCACGAGGTCGAAGCGTCCGCCGCGCAGGGCGCGACGGATCTCCGCTTCGGGCCGGAAGTTGGTCGCCGTGAGGCCTTTCACCGGCACGCCGGCACGTCGGCCGGCGCGATGGACGTCGACCAGCACCGACATGCCGGCGCGCCGGCCGCGCCCACGCAGGACGATGGTGTCCTCCTGCGGATCGAACACGTGCAGCGCCGTGACGGTGCCCTTGCTCGAGCCCGCCAGGGAGATCGCTATTTCGGTCGCCAGCCGCGCATCCTGCGTGCCGGCGGCGGGCAGGAGAATGTCGAGCGGCACGTCGGCCGGTCCGGCGGCGCCCGCACCATTGACCACGATCGCGACTGGCCCGTCGAAGCTGTCGACCAGTTTCTGCAGGCGCTGCTCGAAGCGCAGCTGCGATTCGGCGATCGGCTTGTCGATGCCGACAAACACGATGTCGTAGCCGCGCGCCAGTTCGCGCTCGATGTCGTCTTCCAGTCTGAGCGGACGCTCCATCACCAGCTGATCGAGGACCGGCTTCCTCGCCAGCGGATCCTCGGCGTCCGCCCGGACGGACTGAGCGGCATCGGAGAGATGGGCGCGACGGGCGGTCTCCTCGGTGGTGCGTGCTTCAACCTCGCGCGCGACCTTCGGATCGGTGTCGAGCACCGTCGTCAAAATCTCGTGGCGCGCGGCGAACAGGCCGGCGATCCGCGATGCAAATCGGCCGTTCGGGCTGTCGTCGGCGTAGACCAGCGCCCGCTCCATCTTCGGCAGGTGCTCGAGGGCCTCGGCCTCCTCCCTCTCGAGACGCTTGGCCTCTTCCTCGCCGAGCGGCACGCGCGACATGACCCAGCGCAGCATCGGCGGCATCGCCATCGTGGTGAGCACCGCCATGGCGACGATCATCGTGTAGAGCTGGCTGCTGAGGGCTCCCATCGCAAGGCCGATGCTGGCGATGATGACTTCGGTGGAGCCGCGGGCATTGAGCCCCACGCCGAGCGCCAGCGACTCGCGGACGGTGAGGCCGCCGAGGCGGCCGCCGAACAGCGCGCCCGAGAACTTGCCGATGCTGGCCACGATAATGATGGCGAGGGTGAACAGCGCGAGCGTCGGATCGAACAGCGTGCGCAGGTCCATGCCGAGGCCGGCCACGGCGAAGAACACGGGGCTGAAGAAGGCGAAGACGAAGCCGCGCAGCTGGTTCTCGATCTGCTCCGTCAGGATCGGCGACTGGCCGACCAGGATGCCGGCGATGAAGGCGCCGAGCGCGGTGTGCACGCCGATCAGCTCCGTCGTCAGCGACATCGCGAGCATGATGACGATGATGGCCGTGATCACCGGCACCTCGATCGTCATGTGATCGTTGACCCAGACGATCAGGCGCGAGACCAGTCGCCGGCCGATGGTGAGGCTGAAGGCCAGGAACAGCGCGGTGCCGGCCACGCTGCCGCCGATGGCGGCGAGATCGACCCGGCCTTGGGCGGCAATGCCGGAGATCACGGCGATGACGATCCAGGCGATCGAATCGTCGAGGATGGCGGTGGCGAGCATGAGCTGGCCGAGGTCGCGCCGCATCGCGCCGATGTCGATCAGCACCATCGCGAGAATCTTGACCGACGAGATCGACAGCGCCGTGCCGAGGAACAGCGCCGTGACCAGCCTGTTCTCGTGCATCGGGATGGCGTCGCTCGGCAGGACATAGGCCAGCGCGACACCCAGCACGAAGGGCACGGCAATGCCCGACAGAGACGACGAGACGACTGCCCGCTTGCGCCGCCGCACGAGCGCAAGGTTGGTTTCCATGCCGGTCAGCAACAGCAGGAGAAGGATGCCGATCTGCGAGACGGCATCGATCATGGTCTTCAGCGTCTTGTTGTCGGGGAAGATGAAATGATGCGCCCCGGGGAACAGCAGGCCGAAGACCGAAGGACCGAGCAACACGCCGGCGATCAGCTGGCCGAACAGCGCGGGCTGTCCCAGGCGATTCATGGCCTCGCCGAGCAGGCGGCCCACCAGCAGAAGCAGGATCAGCTCGGCCGCGAAAATCGCCAGCGTATGGTCGCCTGCCAAGATCAAATCCCCCTGCGAAACGCACCGGATAGACGGGCCGGCGCGATTCGTGCTGACCTGCGTAACGCGGAAAGCGTGAAGGGGATGCATAGCATGGACAAGGAAATTATCGAGATGCTGGCGCGCCGGGCTGGTCTTGCCAAGGCGCTGAAGGAGTTCCCCGAAGACGTGACGGCCGCCGCCAAACAGGCAATCGACGTCGCGTCGAAGATCAAGGCGGTGGATGTTCGCGCCGAACCATGGCCGCCGATGCGCGCGGGAGAAGGCCAGTGAAAGAGCTGCACTGGCTGCCTGTCACGAAAGCGGCACAGGCGATCGCGGCGAAGGAACTCTCGCCGGTCGACCTGACGAAGGCGCTGCTCGATCGCATCGAAAGGCTCGATCCGCGTCTCAACGCCTTCATCAGGATCGACGGTGACATGGCGCTGGCCGCCGCGATGGCGGCGGAGAGCGAGATCATGGCCGGCCGCAGCCGCGGGCCGCTGCACGGCGTGCCGGTCGGCATCAAGGACATCATCGACGTCGCGGGCCTGCCGACCACCTGTCACTCGAAGGTGCTCGAAGGCAACATGGCGACGGCCGATGCGGTCTGCGTGTCGAAGCTGCGCGGCGCCGGTGCGATCGTGCTGGGCAAGCTCTCGACGCACGAGTTCGCCATCGGCGGACCGAGCTTCGACCTGCCCTGGCCGCCGGCGCGCAATCCGTGGAATCGCGACCATCATCCCGGCGGCTCGTCGTCGGGGTCGGGCTCGGGCGTCGCCGCGGGCCTGTTCCCGATGGCGCTCGGCACCGACACCGGCGGCAGCGTCCGCAATCCGGCGAGCTGTTGCGGCATCGTCGGCCTGAAGCCGACCTATGGGCTGGTGTCGCGGCGCGGCGTGTTTCCGCTCTCCTTCACGCTCGACCATATCGGGCCGATGACCCGCACCGTCGCCGACAACGCGCTGATGCTCGAGACCATCGCCGGTCACGATCCGCTCGATCCCGGCAGCGCGCCGTCGAAGCCGGGCCACTACTCGGCCGCCCTTGGTCGTGGTGTGCGCGGATTGCGCATTGGCTTCGTGCGCCACTTCCACGAGGTCGATACGCCGGCCACGCCCGAGGTGACCGCGGCCCTGCAGCATGTGGCGCGCACCTTGCAGATGGCGGGCGCCGAGGTGCGCGACGTTACCTTGCCGACCTTGGGCGAGTTCGGTGCGGTGAACCGGGTCATCCTGCAAAGCGAGGCCTGGTCGATCCATTCGAAGTGGCTGCAGGAGCGGCCGGGCGACTACGGCCTCTTTGGCCGCCGCCGCCTGATGGCCGGTGCCTTCATGACCTCGGGCGACTACGTGCTGGCCCAGCGCCGCCGCCGCGAGATGATCGCCGCCGTCGAGGAGGCGTTCCGCGATGTCGATATCCTGCTGTGCGCCAGCTCGATGGACCCGGCCTGCCGGATCGAGGACACGCCGGAAGTCGAGCGCACCTATCCGCGCCAGGCGCGCACGCCGTTCAACACCACCGGCCATCCCGCGCTGGCGATGATGTCGGGCCTGTCGTCCGGCGGCCTGCCGCTCTCGGTGCAGTTCGTCGGCCGCTACTTCGAGGAGGCGACGCTCTTCCAGGTCGCGGCGGCCTGGGAGCAGGCGTCGGGCATGGACAAGAAGCATCCGCCGATCGGGTGACACATGAAAGACTTCCCGGCCGCCTATCAGGCGAACGAAGGCTCCGCGCTCTCCGTCGACAAGGATTTTTATCGGCGGATCGCGGAGGCCGGCGGGCGCCGTCTCGTCGAGAGCTTCACCATCCCGATCCGCACCGGCCGGGCCTGGAAGGTGCCGGCGGGCCATGTCTTCCGCATCGTCACGATCGAAGGGCCGCAGGTCGGCGACCTCAACATCTGGAACGCGCATAATCCGCGCGAGCGCCTGTGGGCTTCGCGCACCCGCCAGCTCCAGGCCGCGCACGTCACGACCTTCGATCGCCTGTGGTCGACGCTGCCGTACCTGCGGCCGCTGGCGACCATCACGGCGGACAGCCTGAAGGACTACGGCATCGACGAGTTCGGCGGGCGCATCCACGACCTTTTAGGCACGCGGTGCGATCCCTACGTCAACCGCATGCTGACCGGCGAGGATTTCGACTTCCACTGCCACTCCAACCTGGTGCGCGCGGTGGCGCCGCACGGGCTGACCGAACTCGACGTGCACGATGTGCTGAACGTCTTCCAGTGCACCGGCCTCAACCGCGCCGACAAATATTTCATGCGCGCCAGTCCCGCGAAGCAGGGCGACCACATCGAGTTCTTCGCCGAGATCGATCTCCTCTGCGCGCTCTCGACCTGCCCCGGCGGCGACCTCTCGGTGGCACTGTGGGGACCTGATGCGCAGGACCCGCTCACGGTCTGCCGGCCGCTCGGGATCGAGGTCTATGCGCTCGATCCGAAACGGCTCGACGGCTGGAAGCCGCCGCAGAGTCCTGCGTACAAGGGCGCGCATGGCATGAAGCTGCAGAAGCCCGCGTGGGAGGACTGACAACTTTCTGTAAATACCGGCCTAATAGAACGAATTAGCTCTTCTCGCGTGGCGCACCTTGCGGGACGGGCGGGCAGGGGCAAAATGGAGTTCATGGCCCAGAAGAAAAAGCTCCGCCTCGGCGCGTTCATGCGCCCCGTCAGCATCCACACCGCCGCCTGGCGCTATCCGGGCGGCACGCCGGATGCCAATTTCAATCTCAAGGCGCTGATCGAATACGCCCAGACGCTGGAGCGCGGGAAGTTCGACGCCTTCTTCATGGCCGACCACCTGGCCGTGCTGAACATGCCGATGGAGGCGCTGAAGCGCTCGGCCACGGTGACGTCGTTCGATCCGCTGACCCTGCTGCCCGTGCTGTCGCAACACACCAAACACCTTGGCCTGATCGCCACGGCCTCGACCACCTTCGAGCCCGCCTACACGATCGCCCGCCGTTTCGCCTCGCTCGACCACATCTCCGAAGGCCGCGCCGGCTGGAACCTGGTGACGACCTCCAATCCCGACGCCGCGCTCAACTTCGGCATGGACGAGCAGATGGAGCACAGCGAGCGCTATGCCCGCGCGCGCGAGTTCTACGACGTCGTGACCGGCCTGTGGGATTCCTGGGCGGACGATGCCTTCATCCGCGACGTCGACAGCGGCCTCTATTTCGATCCCGACAAGCTCCATGTGCTGGACCACAAGGGCAAGTACCTGAAGGTCCGCGGGCCCTTGAACATCGCGCGGCCCGTCCAGGGCTGGCCGGTGATGGTCCAGGCCGGTGCGTCGGATGCCGGACGACAGCTCGCAGCCGAGACGGCGGAGATGGTCTTCGCCGCGGGCGGGCCGATCGAGGCGGGCCGCGCCTTCTATGCCGACGTGAAGGGCCGCGCGGCCAAGATCGGGCGCAACCCCGATCACATCAAGATCCTGCCGGGCGCTTTCACCATCATCGGCGATTCGCTCGAGGAGGCGCAGGAGAAGCGCCTCAAGCTCGACAGCCTGGTGAGCTACGACAGCGGCATCGCGGCCCTCTCGATCGCCGTCGGCGTCGACGCGCGCAAGTTCGATCCCGACGGGCCGCTGCCGGAGATCCCCGAGACCAACGCGAGCAAGAGCGGGCGCGAGCGGGTGATCGCGTTGGCCAAACGCGAGAAGCTGACGGTGCGCCAGATCGCCGGCCGTCTGGGCGGCTACGGCGGGCTTGCCATGATGGGCACGCCGAAGATGATCGCCGACCAGATGGAGGAGTGGCTGGTCACCGAGGCATCGGACGGCTTCAACGTGATGTTTCCGTACCTGCCCGGCGGCCTCGACGACTTCGTGAACAAGGTCGTGCCCGAGCTTCAGCGGCGCGGGCTATTCCGCACCGAATACGAGGGCAAGACGCTGCGCGAAAACCTCGGCCTGCCTCGGCCTGAAAATCGGTTCTTCTCTGCCGCCGCAAAGGCTGCAGAATAAGCGGCATGACATTCGAGATCTCGGTCGGCAGCGCCGACGATGTTGCCCGCATGGCCGATTGGGCGGGCGACGAAGGCTGGAACCCTGGCAACACCGATATCCAGGCCTTCTTCGCCATGGACCCGGGCGCGTTCCTGATCGGCCGGCTCGACGGCGAGCCGGTGGCCTGCATCTCCGTCGTGAAGTACGGCGCCGGTTTCGGCTTCCTGGGCTTCTACATCGCCCGCCCGAAGATCCGCGGGAAGGGGTACGGCATAAAAGTCTGGGACGCCGGCATGAAGCGGCTGGCCGGCCGCAACGTCGGTCTCGACGGCGTGGTGGCGCAACAGCACAACTACAAGAAGTCGGGCTTCCGCACCGCCTGGAACAATGTCCGCTACGAGGGCGCGGCGGCACCGGCGAAGCTGCCGGCCGGCGTGACCCTGGCCGATGCGCGCGGCGTCGCGTTCGACCGGCTGGCGGCCTACGACCGCCGCTTCTTCCCCGAAGCGCGCGATTCCTTCCTCGCGCCGTGGATCGCCTTGCCGGAGCGCGCGTCGCTGGTCGCGGTTCGCGGCGGCGACATCGTGGGCTTCGGCGTGATCCGCGCCTGCCGTGCGTCGTCGCGCATCGGGCCGCTTTATGCCGCGTCGCCGGACGTCGCGGCGGTCCTGGTGAGTGCGCTTGCAACGAAGGTTGGCGCCATGGCCGTGGCGCTCGACATGCCCGACAGCAATGTCGCAGCGACGAAGATGGCGGTGGAGCTGGGCCTCACGCCATCCTTCGAGACGGCGCGCATGTACACCGGCGCCATCCCCTCGATCGATCGCGCCGGCCTGTTCGCCGTCACCAGCCTCGAGCTGGGTTAGTAGGTCGCCGTCAGATAGTCGACGATCTTCGGCACGTCGCCCGGCTCGATCGGCGCGCCGAAGACGGTGATCATCTTGGTGACCTCGGCCTGCCAGAACTCCTTGCCGAACTTCGGTCCCTTGGGCTGGGTCAGGATGTAGTCCGACGAATGGCAGGCGCCGCAATTGCCCTGCACCACCTCGAGGTTCGGACCGGGCTTGAAAGCCGCGGTCTCCTCGGGGAGCTGGTAGGTCACGGGCTTGGCGCTGACGATCGTCGCCGCGGCGAGGCTGCAGGCGGCGGCGAGGCCGAGGAGGGCGATGCGCTTCATGGTCGTTCTCCTCATGCCGCCGTCACGTTGACGGTCTCGATGACGTTGCGCATGTAGCCCGGCGGATTCCAGCCCGCCGTCTCGGGCTGCACCTTGCCGCTGTTGCTGGTGGCGCGGACCTTGAGCGCGTGCGGACCGGCGGCGAGCGCGACCGGCAGCGTCCATTCGCGGAACGAGTATTTGCCGAGATCGGTGCCGAGCTTGGCCGGCATCCAGCTCTTGCCGCCGTCGGCCGAGACCTCGACCTGCTTGATGCCGCTGCCGCCGTCGAAGGCGATGCCCTTCAAGGTCTGCTCGCCGGCCTTGATCTTGGCGCCGTCGGCCAGGCTGGTGATGAAGGAGCGCACGTTGAAGCGGCCGATCGGCACGGTGGCCTTGGGGGCGGTGCCGGGCTCGATCATGCCGTTCTCGGTGTCGGGAATGCGATAGGAAGACTTCATCCAGAAGCCGTCGAACACCGAGTCGATCACGGTGATGTCGCTCAGGTGCTTCACCCAATAGGTGCCGTAGTAGCCCGGCACGACGAGGCGCACCGGGAAGCCGTTCAGCATCGGCAGGTCCTGGCCGTTCATCTGATACGCCAGCATGACCTCGCCGTCGGTCGCATGGGCGATCTCGAGCGCTTTCACGAAGTCGGGGGTCTTGTCGATCACCGGCGTGTCGAGGCCGTTGAACACGACCTGCTTGGCGTCCTTCTGCACGCCCGCCTGCGCAAGAACCGTCTTGAGGGGAACACCGCGCCACTTCGCATTGCCCATCGCGCCATTGCCGAGCTGGCCGCCCGCCACCCGGGGTTCGGAGAAGCCGCGGCTGTTGCCCGAGCACTGATTGACCGCCACGAGCTCGACCGAGGCCATGCGCTTGAGGGCCGCAAGGGTGAGCTTCATCGGCTTGTCGACCTTGCCCTTGATGTCGATCGTGTAGGTGTCGGGATCGATCTCGAGCGGGATGCCGGCCAGGTGATAGCGCACGAAGAATGCATCGTTCGGCGTGATCACGTTTTCGTTGAATACCGAGAACGGCGTCTCGAGCTGCGGCGGCCGGGCGGTCAGCCCGATCATCGGCCGCTTCTGCGGATACTTGACCAGCGGGCGCTCGCCGTTGCCGATCGGCAGGGTGATGGTGTCTGCGAGAGCAGCGATTGGCGCCATGCCAGTGGCGAGCGCGCTCGCGCCCGTCAGGACCGTTCTTCTGTTGATCACTTTTTCCTCCGAACCGTTGTCCCGATTCTATCAAACGCTTCGGGAGGGAACCAGCGCCAGCCAGAGGGAAAGGACGGTCGAGGCGATCGCCACGGCCTGCAGAGTGGAAAGAGGTTCGTGCAGGAAGACCACGCCGCTCACGATGGCGACGATGGGAATGGCGATCGACGAGAGGGCGGCGACCTGGGTGGGCAGGAGGCGCACGAGGGTGAACCACACCAGGGTGCCGAACGCCATCGGGAGCGTGCCGGTATAGAGCATGACCAGCAGGGTGGGTGTCGTGGGCCAATGGTCGGGCAGGCCGTCGATCAGGACCATGCCGAGCACGACCGGCGGCAGGGTGATGGCGACCTGCCAGAAGGTGAGCGACAGGCGCATGCCGCCCCAATCGGTGCGCTTCACGATGAAGGTGCCGATCGCCCAACAGATCGCCGCTAGCAGGCCCCAGAACAGGCCGAGCGGCGCGCGCGCATAGCTCGCGAAGTTCGGGACCATCAACGCCACGACCGCGGTGGCGCCGATGACGATCGCCAGCAGCAGCCGGCCTGTCAGTTTCTGGCCGAAGAAGACGAAGCCCATGGCCGCGACCCAGAGCGGCATGGTGTAGGCCAGCACCGAGGCATGGCCCGACGGAAGGTAGAGCACGGCGAACGACGTGGCGACGTTCCACACGCCGAGGTTCATCGCCGATGCCGCGATCAGTGCCGGCCACCTGCCCTTGGGAACGGCGAAGCTCTCGCCCCTGAAGCGCACGATCAGCGCCAGCATCGCGCCGCCGGCGAGCAGCGCGCCGCTGCGGAAGGTGAGCACCGGCAGTTCGTCGAGGGCCGTTCGGAACATCGCCCAGTTGGTGCCCCACATCAGGGTGAGCGCCAGCAAGAGCGCCAACACCTTCGGCGATACGCGATTCATGATGAAGTCTTTGCTTGCCGTCAGGCCTGGTGTTCGTCGGGCGCCTGCAGATAGCAGCCGTCGATGCGCCAGGTACCGTCGGGCAGCTGCGTCATCGGATAGAAGGCCATGTGGCGTTTGCCGTCGGGTCCGACCACCAGGACCCTCTGGGTCGGCGCGCCGTTCAGCATCACGATGTCGGCGAAGTCGAACACCCTGGGCCGGTACACCATGGGATAGCCCTGGCGCACCATGTCCATGAAGATTTCCGGCGTGCCGAACAGCCGACGGATCATCGGCGAGGCATAGTCGAAGGCGGCCGCACCGTCGTCGCGCCGGAAGGCGTCGACCTGGCCCTGGATGATCGAGCGGATCGCCGCGCGGTCCTGCTCGGACATTGGAGCTTGTGGGGGAGCCTGCTGGGCCGAAGCGCTGCTTGCGAGCAGTCCGAGGATCAAGGCGAGGGAGGCAAGAAGACGAAAGGCCATGGCGATCAGTATACGCCC
>OUNM010104974.1_pt1 | contig 28346 bp, 12 predicted proteins | sample 1769961 | NCBI WGS metagenome assembly OUNM01 (sample SAMEA3914820, study PRJEB12502) | metagenome | biome: forest; material: soil | place: USA | collected 2012-03-12 | depth 0.3 m | reverse complement strand
GCGCCGCTGGCGACGGTGAGATTGGCCGCCGTCCATTTGGTGGTCGAGGCGTTGTTGTAGAGAGATGTTTCGTTGACAAATAACAGCGTCCCGCTGGCGACGGTGGTGGGGCCATTGTAGTTGTTTGCGCCCGAAAGCGTGACGAGACCAGTTCCTCCATTTACATTCACGCCCACCGCGCCGCCTGCAGCACCATCGGTGATATTGCCACTTACCACGACACCGCCCGTGGAAGAAGTGGCCAGTGTGAGGATCTGCGTGCCGCTGGTCGCGTTGCCCGTCACGGAGCCGCTAATGGTCAGCGTCCCGGTCGAGGTATTGGAAAAGCTGACGCCCGTGGCGCTGGCGTCCAGGTTGATGGCAGTGGAAATCGTATCACTGCCCGTGCCCTTCTCGAAAATGCCTGAGCCAGCCACTGCGCTTCCGAGGTCGATCGAGGCAGACGTCCCCGGCGCAAGAGTAATTGCCGACGAACTGTTGAACGTGATACTGTGGGCATTCTCAGCACCGCCAATGGTGACCGTCCCGCCACCGGTGTTGTTGAAATTCACATCGTCCGCATTGGTTGGGAAGGGCGTACCAGTCGTAGCGACAGTTCCCGCCGAGCTCGTCGACCAAAACGTGTCACTGCCCCATACTCCCGTGGGACTGGAGCCCATCGTGCCGAATCCGGAGGTGGCGCCATTCGTATCCCAGTAAAGCGATGCGCCGTGGGCCAATCCCATGCTGAAGGCAAAGCATGCAAACGCCGGGGCGAAGCGTTTGGTGCAGCGGACCATGAGACCGGCTGCGCTCCCGGAGAGGGGAGAAGACTTGGAGGGGATTTTCGGCGACTTCTTGAAACAGGGGACGGGATTCATCGCCGCAACCACTCCCACAATCCCGTTACTCCGTCTTGTAGCGAGAATTCGCTACATGGCTATCTCACTTAGCCTAATCGAGCCCTCTTGGAAATCTGCCCCGGCTCGGCCGCTGCTGGCATCGCTTTGAGATGAGAATGTAAGTGCTGCAACAGCCTTGATTTCAGGAAAGTTTGCGGCTTGTGGCGGCCACACAAGGAGCCCGGCTTTGCAAAGCGTGGCATTCGCCGCACTCAGTCCAGCCATGTAGCGAAAATTCGCTACTTGCCATCCATTCAGCTCCCGGTCATCCCCCGGTATTTGGCCACCGCCTGACCGCGCGAGCGGACATGCAGCTTTTCGTAAACCCGCCGGAGATAGCTATTCACCGTATGCGAGGAGATCTGCAGGGTCTCTGCAATCTCCTTGTAGAGGTATCCCTGCGCGAGGAGATCCAGCACTTCGCGCTCCCGTTCCGCAAGTGCTTCGTTCACTGGATTGGACGGCGGCCTCGGCGCGGCTTTTTGAAAAAAGTCCACCACATGCCGCGCGATCTGCGGCGTCATTGGTGAGCCGCCTGCTTTCGCTTCCTGGATTGCGGTGATGATTTCCGCAGCCGGAGTCCGCTTGAGCAGATAGCCCACCGCACCGGCCTTGAGCGCATCGAAAATGAGCGTGCTCTCTTCGTACATCGTGAGCATGAGGCAGATGATGCCCGTATTCCGCTGCGCAAGCTGGCCGACAAAGTCGATGCCACTCATCTTTGGCAGATTGATATCGACCAGCATCACCTCGGGAAAAGGAGCCGCAAGTTTGGTCAAGGCTTCCTCGGCATTCGGAAATACGGCTTCGCACACGATGTCCTGCGATAGTGTGACGTATTCCTGGAGCGTCCGGGCAAACGGCTGGTCGTCCTCGACGATGGCAATGCGAATAGACATAACTTTTAAACCGGCAAATGAATCTCGACTCGCGTCCCGCCTTCCGGGCGGGTGCTGACCACACAAGTACCGCCAACGCTCACAAGGCGTGTTCTCATATTCTCCAGCCCATCCTTCCCGGTGCCCTCCACTTCCGGGCCAAGACCGCGGCCATCGTCATCGAGATAAATGACCAAGTCCGGCTCCGAGAATTGGAGCGTGAGCATCGCAGTTTTCGCGCCGGAGTGCTTGGCCAGATTTTGCAACGCCTCCTTGAAGGCGAGCAGGAGTTCGTGCCGTTTCTGAGATGAGATGGTCCGCTCCGGCCACGACTGGGGTACGCGCTGGCGGAGCTGGATCTCCAGTGGGCGCAGATAGTCGGCCGCCGTGTGGCAAAGGTAATCCGCCACGTTCTGCAAGGTATCGTTGCGCGGGTTGATCGCCCACACCGCTTCATCCAGGGCGCTGACTGCAGAACGCGCAGTCGTCGTGAGCTCGTGTAATTGATTACTCGCCTCATTGGGCAAAGCATTCCGCGCGGCGAAGAGTTCATGCATCACGGTCAATTGCGTGAGCCGGGCGCCGACCACATCGTGCATGTCCCGGGCGATGCGCGCGCGCTCACGGGAGAGTTCCTGCCGCCGCTCGAGCTCAGCCACACGCCGCTGCGCGATCCGCCAGCCGAACAGGGCGGTCAGCCCCGCCAGCCCGATTACCGCCGCAGCCTGCGCCCACGGATTTTTCCACCACGGCGCTGCGACCGTAAACGGCAGCCGCAGGGAAGCGCTGTTCCACTCCATGTCGGTATGCCGCAATTGCGCCTCGAAAACATACTCCCCCGGGGGAAGACCACGGGTTTCGATTGCCCCTTTCCAATTCGCCGGCATCCACCTGTCCTGTGCGCCGACGATCCTCCACTCCACTCCCATTCTCTGGTCATCGCGCAAATGAGGCGGTTCGATGGCGAAGGAAAGCCAGTTCGTGCCGGCGGGAATGCGTACAGTTTTTTGGCCAGGCACCAGGCGGTCATTGGCAAACACCCGCACGCCGGGAGGCAGGATGGATTCGTACACTTCCACCTCCGCAATTTGAGGCGAATAATTTTCGCCGCTGGTGCTGAAAATCCGTAAATAACGGCCCCGGAAGATTCCCTGGCCATCCGTGCTACGCATCACATCCGCTGCGCCAGGTTCGCGTACAGCCCCGGTCTCCGGAGCGAGCCCCTCCCACACGGGCGAGGTGTCAGACGTCGGCTCTTCGTTGAAAAGCTGAAGATGCAACTGACTGAAGCGACTCAGCGCTCCGCTTTGCGGGACGCTGCGGAGCGTGATGTGGTCGAGCTCGTACGTCCTGCGCAGATCGACTTCGAAATAAAAATCCGCCCCCAAGTGTTGGGCAGCCGGATGCGCATAGCTGGCGACGAGCCCATCGGTAAGGGACTCGGCGTGCTGATTCTCCGCGAGTTCGTGGCTGGCAATGACAGGGCAGCCCAGGGCGATATTGGTAGTGCCGGTGGGCAGGCGCTCCATCCGCAACTCGGTTAAAATCGCATTGCCAGTGGGTCCCTTCGGTGAAGGCCAGGTCTCGACGCGAATTCCAGTAATGGCATCGTCCGGTAAAACTCCATCGACCACGGCCTTCGTCCGGATGGGACGATCCATGAAGCAGAGATGCGGATAGGCCCGTTCGAGCCAGCCCGGATCTGCCCTATACGAGGTCGGGTAGATGGGCTGCCAGTGGCTGGTCCGGGACGGATTCGGATCCGTCGTCGCAGAAAGCGAAAACTCGCCAAAAAAGGAATCCTTCTCGCCACTATTGAAGATCAGCCAGAAACGGGCCCGCCCTGCTTCCATCGGTGGCACGCAGCGAAAGATCCCCTGCTGCGGTGTCGCTTGCGGCACGATCCAACCATTGCCCGGCGTCTCGATTCCATCGACCGCCTCCGCCATCCGGGAATCCGCCCCGGTCGTCGCTTCCACCGGCTCCAGTTTCACGGGCGTCGCTTCCACCACCCCGGCGCCGACAATGCAAAGCGCGATCAGTAAATGACGGAGAGGAGAAAGCATGGGGCCAAAACGTGACACACTAACACATAGACATTCAGTGCTCATGTAGCGAATTTTCGCCACACAACAACTCCCGGAAATCCGGGTTTGGTTAGGTTAACTATCTCCCCGCGTCATGCCTCTTTTCCGAAACACTCTCCCCACGGTCGCCGCGCTCGCCCTCGCCTGCTCCATCGCGCACGCCGCCAATGCGCCAGCCAGACGGCCGAACATCCTTGTCATCGTCTCCGACGATCAAGGCTACGCCGACGCCGGCTTCCAGGGGTGCAAGGACATCCCGACTCCCAATCTCGACGCGCTGACAAAGGATGGCGTGCGTTGCACGCGCGGCTATGTCACGGCTCCGGTGTGCAGCCCTTCGCGCGCCGGCATCATGACAGGGCGCTACCAGGAAAAATTCGGCCATCACAATAACATCGTCGCCGAGGCCGCCCTGCCCATCGCACACCTGCCTTCGGACGAGACGCTCCTGCCGCAAGTGCTGGCGAAGGCCGGCTATTACACGGCGATGGTCGGTAAGTGGCACCTGGGCCTGCAGGACGGTTGCCGCCCTTATGAACGCGGTTTCCAGGAATTCTTCGGCATCGTCACCGGCGGGCACGATTACTTCGTGAACAATCCGGAAGAGAAGCCGGTGAATGACGGCAGCTACAAGGCCCGCATCGAGCGCAATGGCCCGGTGGGCGAAGCCGTGCCCGGCTACCTAACCGACGCCTTCGGCGCCGACGCCGTGCGGATCATCCACGAGTCGCACACCAAACGGCCCGACCAGCCGCTGTTCCTGTATCTAGCTTTCAACGCGCCGCATACCCCAACCCAAGCTCCCAAGCCCCTGGTAGATGCAATGCCGGCCACACTGGAGGGCAAGGATCGCCGCACCTATGCTGCGCAGATCCAGGCAATGGACACGGCTGTCGGCAAGGTACGCGCCGCGCTCAAGGAGACCGGCATGGAGAAGGACACCTTCATTGTCTTCTTCTCGGACAACGGCGGTGCGAAGCATCCGTACTACGACAACACGCCGCTGCGCGACTACAAGGGCTCGCTCTACGAGGGCGGCATCCGCGTCCCCTTCTTCGCGGTCTATCCCGGGCACATCGCCGCTGGCAGCGTGTGCGACCAGCCTGTCACTTCGCTCGACGTTTTCGCGACAGCCTGCGCACTGGCCGGCACCAAGCCGGAAACCGCTCACCCGCTCGACAGCGCGGACATGTTGCCGGTGCTCACCGGCGAAGCCAAACACTCCACCCACGACGCGCTCTACTGGAATTTCCCCGGCTTCGGCTCGGCGGTCGCCGCCGGCGATCTCAAGCTGGTCGTCCCCAAGAACGGCTCGCCGCAGCTCTTCGATCTATCCACCGACATTGGTGAGAAAAATGATCTCGCAGTGCAGAGGCCGCAGGAGGTCGCCCGACTTTCCGCCCTCCTTACCCAGTGGCAGGCGCAAACCGCCAAGCCGCTCTGGGGTCCGGGCAGCCAGGCCAAGGCCCACACGGCTCAAGCGCTGAAGAAACCCGCCAGCGGCGATCTTGCCGGCGAGGAGGAGGATGCTTCGAAGTAAGCCAGCCCGTCCAGGTAGCGAGTTCTCGCTACACGACAGATTCACTGCGTCGCTCTAGCCTCCGGGATGAAGTTAGCCCTACCCCACTCCATCTTCGCGTCCGAGAAATCGCTCGCTTCTCGCTGCTGCCGTTGGCTGACCGGGATGGCACTTTCGGCGGCCGGGTTCATGCTTTTCGCGCCACAACATACCAGTTGGGCGGATGCTCTCGCAACAACGGCCAGTCCTTCGAAAGCAGACCCCATTCCGCCAGGCATCGCTCCCGCCGACGCTCCACAGTGGCGGATGGTCTGGCACGATGAATTCGACGGGGACACGCTGGACCAAACCAAATGGAGCTATCGCCAGCTCGGCCCGCGTGAACATTCGATCATTTCCAAGGAGTGCATTTCGCTCGATGGCCAGGGGATGCTGCACGTGTGGGTGAAGGAAAAAGACGGCGTATTGCAAAACGGGATGATCGGTACTCAAGGCAAGTTCGAGGCGACGTTCGGGATCATGGCCGCCCGCATTAGATTCCCGCGCCAGCAAGGCCAGCACGGCAGCATCTGGATGCAGCCAGGCACGCGGGTAAAAGGCGCCGACGATGCCGCAACCGGAGGAGCCGAGGTTGATATCGTCGAGTGGTTTGGCGCGGATCGCAAAGACAGTTCCACCGCCTCAAACGTCTATTGGGGCGGAGACAACGGCAAAAAGAACCGCATCGGCGGGATGTCCGATTTGAGCGGCCTCCTCAAACCCGGCGAACTCACCAGCGACGACTTTCACATCTTCTCCGTCGAATGGTCACGGCAAGGCTACGTCTTCCGGATGGATGGCCACGAAACGCTGCGCGCCACCGATGGAGTCTCCCATCAGCCGCAGTACCTGATCCTCAGCCTGCTGACCGCCGATTGGGAAGCCAGCCGCCTCGATCGCAGCAAACTGCCAAATAGCATGGATGTGGATTGGGTGCGTGTCTGGCAGAAGGCTGACGAAGCTCCCGCCACCGCACAATCCACACAGGCGAAATAGCGCCGACTCGGACTTCTTCGGCAGCCAAGCCGAGTGTCTCATAGCATCGAAGTTTGCGGTCCGATGGCAACAATCTGGTAATCCGTAACTACCGGGGACGCCCAGACCATCAAGGAACGACACTCACGTTGTCGAAGATTGAGCTATTTAGTGTCGTGGTGCTACCGCTGGCATCCGCGAGCCCGATGTAGATATTGGTTCCCATCGAAATGGTCGCCGAGGTGATTAGCGTCCACGTCGAACCATCGCTCGACTGGTAAGCCGACAAGGTGTCCGACGAACGAACCAGTTTCACCCAGATATTCGGCGCCGTCCCGCTTCCAGAACTGATCGTCGAGCTGTTCCCGCCAGTGCTCGCCCGGTCCTGCCACTCGTAAGTTCCGGCACCATTGACTCCCACAAAAGCGTACATTGCACTAGTGTCCAGCGTATCGCGGATCATCACTCCCAGCAGTGCGCTGGTTCCGGTGTTCTGGGGATTGCTGATCCGGGAGACGACTTGTCCATCGCCGCTCAGCGATTGATAGACGAAACGGAAGTTATCCGACGTGCTGCCGATCGTTCCGGCCCCTTTGACCGTGAATGCACCGTTGAAGTATTCCGCGCTTCCCAGCAGGCCAGTGCTGCCGATATCGGACGTCTGCCAGGGGGACGGAAATTGCGTGATGCTAACGTTATCGAACGTCGCCGTCCCACTCACGGAGTTATTGTCGCTCGTCACGGCCAGGCCGACCGATACGCTGCTCGACATCGACAGGAGCGCCGTCCCGACCTCCGTCCAGGTATTGCCATCCGCAGAAACGTAAGCGGCAACGAGGGTACCGCTTCGCGTCAACCGGACCCAGTTATTCGGAGCCGCATTGGATGCCGAGGTTCCACCAGACGTGGTCGCACCATTCACGGCACTCCGCGACTGGAACTGGAATCCGTGGCCGGGCGTCAGCGCCACCAGCGCATTCACCGCGCCGGCTGCAGTACCGTCGCGGACCATGACACCGGCCTTTGCCGAAGCATTGCTATTGGACTGTGAGGTCACACGAGCCCGGATTTCTCCATCGCCGGTCAATGTTTCGGAGCTAAACTGGAAGGCATCCGCAGCTCCTCCGATATCTGTTCCGGAACCACTGACGGTATAGACTCCACTACTGTAAGTCGACCACCCAGCTACTCCCACGCTGCCGATGTCGGAATTGCTCCATCCACTAGGCAGGCTGCCGCCAGCCACGCTAATGGTGCCATTCGCGGTGAGATTCGCCGTGTTCCAGTACAATCCGGTTCCCAGCGTCGGCAGATTGATCGTCGCGAAATTTCCACTATACGAAGTCGCCGTGAAAAGGGTGAATGTGTCGCCCGCGGCCAGAGTTCCGGCCAAATTCGTCACGTTTAGTGTGCCCCCATAGGTAAGCGTGGTAATTCCCTTCACCAGGTCAGATGTCGCAGTGGATTTGTTGATCTCCATCGTGACAGTCCCCGAGAGACCGAGCGTGCCACTGACCGTCAGCGTTCCAATTCCGCTCACCCCGGGCGCGAGCGTTCCGCCACTGGCCACGGTTACGGCGCGGGTCGTGCCTGTGCCTCCCAGCGTCCCGCCGCTGTTCACAGTCACAGCACTGGCAATCGAGCCCGTGACACTGAGGGTGCCACCATTAACAGTCGTGGCACCGGTGTAGGTACTCGCACCGCTGAGCGTCTGCGTGCCCGTGCCAACCTTGGCAATACCAAAGCCGCCAGAGATGATTCCCGAATGGGTTCCGTTCCGGTTGGTATTTCCAAAGGTGAGCCCGATGCCGTTCAACGCGTTCTGGTTGTTTAGATTGACGTTTCCGGGGCCATTCAACGCTCCCGCAGTTTCTCCGCCCCAGACGATCGTCCACGTTGAACCGGAATTGATAGTAATGTCGTTATTCAAGAAATTCAGATTCTGATTGGCTGCCGTTTGGGCCAGATACGTCCTCCCTTGGGTGCTTACCGTCCCTTTGATCAGAACGTCTCCAGTGAAACTGCTTGCCGCTGAAGTATTGCTCAATTGGCTCGTCCGTATCGTTGCAGAAGTGCCATCGAGGATCAGCGCCGTGGTGCCGGCCGGAATTGCCGTGCCTTGCCAGCGACAATTGATGTCCTGAGCGGTGGCGTGACCGGCGGTATTAGTTCCCCTGATTGTTAGCGGGACGCTTCCGTTGAGATTCAATGTGGCAGTCAGGGCGGCAACATTAGAGGCCAACCCGCTTCCGGAATTGATGGTAATGGTTTGCGTGGAGCCATAGTTGGACGTGCTGATTGAGCTCAGACTCGCCGTGGCCGTAACCCCACTATCCATCTTCAACTCCACTGAGTTGGAGCCGGTATTGCCGTCTCCAAGGACCATGGTATTAGTAGCTGCCCCCAGCGCATTAACTTGATTGGCATCGAGGGTCCCCTGGCTGACAGTGATTGCGCCTGTGTAAGTGTTATTACCGCCCAACGTGAGGGTTCCCAGACCCGATTTTCCGAACCCCTGATTGCCCGCGACTACAGCATTGATCGTTGTTGTCTGGTTGTTCACCGTAACCGTCGGCGTCCCGCTTGTGACGCTCAAGGTCAATGGACCGCCGCTTCCCGTACTCAGGATCCAGTTATTGCTGGGAGTGATATCGCCAAACGCTAGGTTTCCGATCGTCCGCGCGCCGTCAAGCGTCACCGTCGCATCGGCCGTCAGGTTTAGCGTACTGAAATCTGCCGTGGCACCAACGCCGGTGGCGATGATCCCGCCGCTCCAGTTCGCGGCATTTGTCCACGACCCGCCGGCAGTATTCGTCCAAACGCCACTCGGGGTATTAGTCGCCAGGACATTCACGCTGCTTGTCGTTGAAAGGCCGCCAAGATCCGTGATCGTCACCGTGAAGGTGTAGTTACCCAATGTGCTAATAGTCACAGTGGTATTCTTCGCGGCATTCGTTCCATTGGCAGAATATGTAGGGGTCACCGCACCCGAGGGCATCGCCGTCGCGGCCCAAGTATACGTTAGATTTGGTTCGCCGCCACCATCGCTGTCCGCGCCCAAGACCGATAGACTCGTCGTCGTGCCGGTCACCGTTGAAGGCGATGCACTGGCCGCGGTCGCCACCGTCGGCGCCGCATTCGTTATCGTCACGCTTGCGCTTCCAGTGACGCTTCCGCTCGTAGCCGTCACCGTCGCTGTTCCGGAAGCATACGATCCCGTGTACAGCCCCGAGCTATTCGCCGTCCCCGATCCTGTGTTGCTCCAGGTAATCGACGGCGACATCACAGTTCCGAATTGATCCACCGCACTCGCCGTGAACTGCTGCGTTCCTCCAGAGGAAACCGTCACCGATCCCGGCGATACACTGATCGCAGCCACCGTCTGGTTCACGGTGACATTCACACTGCTCGTCGTCGAAAGCCCCCCGCCATCCGTAATCGTCACCGTCAGCGTGTAAGCCCCAGGTTGGCTAAACGTCGCGGTCGAATTCTTCGCGGCATTGTTGAGATTCGGCGAGAAGGACGCCGCGCCGCCACTTGGCACGACGGTCGCCGTCCACGAATAAGTCAGATTCGATTCGCCGCCGCCGTCGTTGTCGGCACCAAGGACCGAAAGACTGGTCGAGGTTCCGTTCACGATCCCAGGCGAAGCGCCCGCCGCCGTCGCCACTGTGGGGGCAGCATTTGTAACCGTGATGCTCGCCGTTCCGCTCATGCTGCCAGTCGCGGCCTGTACGGTGTCTGAACTCGACGCGTAGGATCCTGTGTACAGGCCCGTTGCATTGACACTTCCGGGTCCGCTGTTACTCCATGTGAGCGAAGGCTGAGGAACCATGGGATTATTAAACTGATCATTTGCCGTCGCCGTGAACTGCTGTGTGCCATGGGAACCTAGGCTTGCCGTGGAAGGGGTCACTACAACGGACGTGAGCGTCTGCCCCACGATACTGATGGTTCCATTCGTCGTGAGATTCGAAGTATTCCAATACAGCCCGGGAGCCAGTGCCGGCAGATAGAGCGTAGCAAAACTACCGCTGTAGGACGTCGCCGAGAATAGGGTGAAGACGTCTCCCGCAGCGAGAGTCCCGGCAATGTTATTGACCGTCAGCGCGCCTCCATAAGTGAGCGCCGCGATCCCCTGGGCTTTATCACTGGTGCCCGCGGATTTGTTGATGTCCATCGCCGCGGTTCCGGCCAGTGACAGGGCCTTGCTATTGAAGCTCATTGTTCCGGTGCTTCCCACACCGGGTGCCAGGGTCCCACCCGTAGACACCGCCACAGTTCCCACTGTTCCTGTTCCCGCCAGGACACCACTGCTTACAGTTACCGCGCTTGTCGCAATCGAACCAGTCACCGATAGCGTGCCACCCGAGATCGTCGTGGGACCTGTATAACTGCTTGATCCGCTCAGGGTTTCCGTACCAGCCCCCGCCTTTACGACCGACGTCGTTCCTCCCGAATTGGTGATCGGTCCGGAGAAGCTCCCGGTGCCCCCATTCGCACCGATCGTGAGGGTCGACGTCGTGTTGTTAAAGGTGTCCCATGTTCCGGCACCGTTCAGGGCGTCAAATGTGAAGTTTGTTCCGTTCGAATTATCTCGAACCACCGCGCCGCTGTCGAGCGTGACGCTGGCGGTCGCAGGGAACATGTTCACTCCTTGCAAACGATAATCCGAACCGTTGGCGGTCAGGAAATGGACATTTCCGGAATAATTATAGGCTCCACTGCCGCCCTGTGGGTAGAACTGCGCACCACCGGCGTTCGTAAAGATCAATGTATCATTACCAGCTCCACCGCCGTTCCCCGTAATTCCAGCCGGCAAGAACCCGCACCAACTCCCGCTACTCGTCTTCCCGACGGTCAGCGGCGAATTGAGCGTAGTCGCGCCGGTGACATTGAGGAAGTTATTGCCGGAAGGGTTCAGCGTAAATATCGAGCCTGTCGCGCCGGATGCCGTCGTTAACGATGCCAGATTGACGTTTCCGGGAAGCGCAATCTGCAAGGTCGCTCCCACCGATCCGCTGCTTCCAATGACCACTTGCGAAGTCGCCGAAATCGAACCGGTCACATTTAGAATTCCCGCCGCTGCCGTCGTCGTGCCGGTATAAGTATTGGCACCCGACAAGGTCAGTGTCCCAGCTCCGGTCTTGGTCAGGGACCCCGTTCCGCTCACTGCCCCGGTCATCAGCAGCGACCCCGTGGAAACTGAAATCGTCGCGTTGGAGTTGATCTGAATCGGAACCGCAATGGAGTTATTCGTTCCCGAGCTCGTAATTCCCACGTTCGAGCCTGGATTTAGCGCCAACGCATTCCCGCTGATCGAGACACTATTGCCCTGGAGAATGATCGAGTTGAAAGCCGTCCCTGCTACTAGATCGTTGTTGGTACTCCCGCTCACCACCAGCTGGTCCCCCGCATTCGGGACCCAACCGCCGGTCCAGTTCGCGGAATTGCTCCAGTTACTGTTGCCTCCTCCGCCACTCCAGACCAGTTGCACCTGGGAAACAGAAACAGTGACGCTGCTCGTCGTCGAAAATCCGTTACTATCTGTGATAGTTGCCGTGAACGTATAAGTCCCGGCGGTGCTGAAATCTACCGTCGTATTCTTGGCCGCATTATTCCCGTTATTCGAGAAGATCGGCAGATTTGCCCCACTCGGAATGGATGTCGCCGCCCAAGTGTAGAAGAGCGTTCCCTCTCCATTCGCGCTCGCACCGAGCACCGACAAGTTGGTTCTCGGTCCATTGACCGGATTGCTCGAGGCGGTCGCCGGACTGGCCACGGTCGGCGCGGTCTGGTTATACAGGGCCGAGACTGCCGACGCGTTCAAAGCCACATTGTAGAGGCGCACCTCATCGATACTGCCGTTGAAATAGGCCGACGACGACATCTTGGAATACCCAATGTTGAAATTGGTTTCCCAATTGAAATCCGAATAGCTCTTCGAACCGCTGGCCCGGAGAACTCCGTCCACGTAGAGCTGTTGCCCGCCCACAGCACTACCGAACGTATGAACGACGTGATGCCAATTGCCATCCGCGAGGTTGAGCCCGGTGGTAGTCAGCGTCGGCGCGTTAGCATATACGTATGCGTTGAGATTGCCGCCGGAGAGCCACAGGTCCCGATCGTATGCATTCGGATTCGTTGGCGAGTTATTGACTTCGAACAGGCCTCCGTTTGCGCTCGTTGTCTTGAACCACAGGGAAATGGCGTATGAAGTCTCCGAGACACTGCTGTCCGACACGCTGACAAACTGATTGGTTCCATTGAACGCCAGCGCTCCATTCAGTTCACCGGCCGTCCATGTCGGGCTATTCTGCAGAACGCCCGTAAAGCCATTGCCAGTGGAATCGGCGGCCACGCTCCCCGCTCCGTCGTCAAACTTCAGATACGCCGACATGCCGGAAATCGTCACGGTGACGGTCGCGGTCGCGGTATCGCCCAAACCATCGCCGACTGTATAAGTAAATGTGTCGTTGCGGGCATATCCGCCTCCGGCGTTGTAAGTCACAGTCCCATCGCCATTGTTCACGACGGTGCCGTATGCCCCTTGAGTGACCGAACTAATCGTCAAGGTCGCTCCAGCCGGACCCGTGACGTCCCTGCTCAGCAGGTTAATCGTTCCACTTGAAGCCAGATTCACCGCCATCGAATCGTTTTGTGCCAGCAGCATCGATACGTTGTCGAACGTCGTCGTGTTCATCTCTCCGGTGTTCATGCTGTCAGCAGCGAGGCCGACAAGCACGTTCGCGCCCATCGCGAGTGTCACGGAGCCCTGCTGCGTCCACGTCGAGCCATTGGCTGAATAGTATCCCGTAAATGTGCTGCCGCGGCGCACCAGCTTTACCCAGTATGGTGCCACCGGACCGCTTGTGGTCGCATTCGAAGACGAGCCGTTCAAGGCGTTTCGATATTGGAAATTCGCACCGTTTCCAGGCGTGAGGCTCATCATCGCATACACATCGCCCGCCGCTGTAGAATTCCGGATCATGACACCTGCCTTCGCCCAAGCGTTGGTATTCTCCTGGGCTGACACCCGAGCTAGCATCATCCCGTCGCCTCCCATCGTGCGATACACGTAATGGAAAGAATCTGCAGTGCCCCAGATGTCGTTTGTCTGGCTATTCACGGTAAACACCCCCGCGCTGTCGTAAGCAGAACCGGTCGCGTTCACCGAGCCGACATCCGCCGAAACCCAAGGGGCGGACACGACATACGCACCCGCCGAGGCCTGCAGCGTGCCGGTCGTAGCTGTTAGGCTAGCAGCGGTTCCTGATCCTGGCGAAGTATAAAGTCCACTGGCACTCAAGGTTCCTCCACCGGAGGTCAAGGCCCATGTAAATGTGGGCTGCGCGGACATATTTGACCCAAATTGGTCGTATCCATGCCCAGTAAACTGCTGCGTCTGCCCGGAAGTGAGATTCGCTACGGCCGGAGTAACTTGTATGCTGGTGAGCACCTGAGTCACCGTGATGTTGGTCGTGCTGGTCGTGGAAAGCCCCAACGCATCCGTAATCGTTACCGTGAAATGATAGGTTCCCGCCTGATCGAAGGTCGCCGTGCAATTCTTCGCAGCATTGCTGCCATTCACCGACAAAGAAGGCAGCAGCGTCCAACCGGGACCGGTTACCGTCCAGGTGTAAGTAAGGGTCGATTCGCCATTGGCGCTGGCGCCCAGCACAGAAAGCGTTGCCGTGCTCGGGGTGGTCGTGGACTGGACCGCAGACGCTGCCGTCGCCACCGTCGGTGCGGTGTCGGTTCCTCCGGGAATGGTCAGGGAAACGGGACTCGACGGGTTTCCATTGGCTGTCACCACGAGCGAATAGGTCCCGGCAGGCAACCCAAGCGGCAACGCGAATTGCGTTGTCTTGGTTGCGGGGGATGGATTCGCCCCGGAATCCACGCCGGTGCTGCTCCAGTTAAACGTCCGGGCGTAGTACACGGAGCCGTCCGTACCGGTCAGGCGGACGATCGGATAATTCGTGGCGCAAGTAAGATCATCGCCGAAACCCGCTCCTTCCGTAATGCCATTGAGCAGAGTGCCCGTGAGCGTAAAAGTGCCATCGGTATTCTGCACGACACTCGAAATCGTCGGCTGACCGACAGCCAGCGGACTTCCGTCCGGAGTATACACCCAAGGTGTTCCCCAAATAGCCGAAAAGAGAATGTTGCCATCCGGCAGATTGAGCATTGAGCAGATAAATGCGGGGCCAGGACTTCCAAATGGCGCCGAAACCGGAGTGAACGCGTTCGTCGTGTAATCGTACTCGAAAAAGCTCGAGGCTCCTGAAGTGTAACCAGTGTCTGCAACAAGCAGAATCTTTCCATTGACCATCATGGCTGCAGGCGAATCGCCACTATTCAGCCCGTTGGGAATAGGCGGGCCCGCCACCCACGTTCCGGGGCTGCTGTTGCCGCTGGGGGTATAAATTGCAGTGTTACCATATCCGATCGCGAAAACATTTCCGTTCGGAAGCAGATAGGCTGAGCCCGTCTCTCCTCCGGAGAATAGCGGCACCGGGATATTTCCGTCGGCGACCCATTGATTCAGCGCCGGAATGAAGCGCATTGACGTCGTACTACCGGGGCACAGGATGCTTCCGTCCGGTAGTTTCACAAAACATGCCTCGGACGTTCCACCCACCGGCTGAATCCCGGTCGTCCAGGTATTGGAAGCAACATTAAAAATGGGAGTACCAGCAGAGCCTGCGTAGGGAGCCGCGCACAGCACGTTTCCATTCGGCAAGGTTTCAACGGCCTGGTCGGCCAGTCCATTGACTTGGCCAGGCACCTCCGTCCAAAGATTGCGGATCGGATCGTATGTCTCACCATGTGCGGAGTCGACATACTCGCCACCGGCGACGAAGACCTGGCCGTTCGCGAGAATCGTGGAGCCGAAATAGAGCCGCCCATGGTTCATCGACGACATCGGGCTCCACGTGCCATTGATGTAGCTGCCGTGGGAATCAGGGGTTAGCTTGTACCAGTCATTGCCCGCCTGGTAATACAACCCCATGACCGTGCCGTCCGGGAGCAGAAGCATGGTTTCAATCCCGACCGGCGCTGAGTTCTTCAAAGAAGTCCAGGTTCCGGTGGCTTGCACCGGGCTTACACCGGCGAGTGTGATTAATATAATTCCTAGGAGCGCCAATATTCGGAAAACGGTCATCTGGCGAGCCTGGGATGGCGAACCATTCGCAATGCACGGAATAGTGATACTTCCGCGTAAACCTACGAGGCATTGATCAGTGTTCATGGTCATGGAGGACTGAATGAACGGGCTCCAGGGGAGGCCGTCGGTTGAAGCTCGCTATGCTCACGCCTTTTCCGCGACTAATCGTCGCCGAAGACTGCAAAACAGTTTGCAGATGGAATCAACATAGGGGGAACAATATTGACTAGTCAGAGAAAGAATTTCACCGGATGCAACGAACCAAAAGCAGGTTCGTCACATGCTACCAGGAACAACTTAAGCGATTCCCGAAACGGTTACAGGCGGTGGCATTACCCTAAATAAAACATTGGATTACATTTGAGATTGCGCTGCGTCACACCACCGCTCCGCACCCACATACCCCCAGCAATGATCGATGGCCAAAATGCACAAAACGATTCATCGAGCTCCGCTCTCACAAGAGCGAATGAAAGGGAATCAAGCAATGCGGAGCCACTCGACTTGAAAATGTCGCAGTGAGTTATAGACCGAGTCTTTGCAGCTGAGTTCATGGGAGCGAAAAACGCAGATGACTAGCTTCAGCGGTATCGGAAAAATTCGAGTAACTATTAACCGTTTCGGCAACACAACCGTTAGGTCATTTTACTGCGAAACTTTGCACAATCTTAACCATGGCAGAAACAAGGCGACAACCCAACAGCCTCTATCCAAGCATTAGCTAGCTAGCGAGCGCCCCCAGAACAGCCAGCTGATATAACTCGCTAGCGCCCTGAGTAAAACATACTAGTCGAGCTCGCAGGCAATCGTGCCTCGTCCGGATTGGAGCGCCAAACACGCGCAGCAAGAAGCAAGATCACCCGGCCGTGTCGGGGTCTTGTACTTCGGAGGAAATCGCTCGGCTTGCACGATGCAATTTTTCGACCGCCGGCACCCAGAAAGCGATGAGCGTTGGCTGGCACGCGGGATCATCGAAGAAGAGAGACGGCTTTCCCTTCATCGATGTGACGCGATTCGAGGCAATTCGTTCCTTGACCGAAACCGCCGCAACGGAAAGGCTGCGCGCCTTTTTATCAATCATGGAATCCACAAACAACACCGTCCACGTCGGCGCCTCGGTGCCCGACTTCGAAATGGAAACCTACGAACCGACGCACGGCGACTTCGGCAAGGTCTCGCTCTCGAGCCTGAAGCAGGCTGGCAAATGGACCATCCTCGTGTTTTATCCCGCTGACTTCACCTTCGTTTGCCCGACGGAACTGGCGGACCTCGCCGAGCAGCACGCAGAGCTGGAAAGACTGGGCGCGGCCGTTGTGGCGGTGTCCACCGACACCAAGTTCGCGCACATGGTCTGGCGCAATTCCGAAGGTCTTCTCAAGAACGTGCGCTACTCTCTCGCCGCTGACCCGACCGGCACCGTAAGCCGCCTCTTTGGAGTCTACGACCCGGCCACCGGCCTGGCCCTTCGCGGCACCTTCATCATCAATCCCGACGGCAAGCTCGTTTCCTCGGAGGTCAACTTCTACAATGTGGGCCGCAACGCCGAGGAACTCGTGCGGAAGCTGGCTGCCAATGTTCATCTCATGGCCCATCCGGCGGAAGCCTGCCCGGCGAAATGGACCCCCGGTGCAAAGACGCTTCGACCCAGCAAGGAGATCGTCGGCAATGTCGCCCGCGCGCTGAACTAATCCAACGGCAAATCATCCAGGCCCGTGAACGACGATGTGTCGGTCACGGGCTTTTTTTGTGTCCGGTTTTTTCGGCAGTCATGCGACACTTCGATGCGGACCTCCGCCACGCGGGCTTCCAAATTGACAAGCGGATGCAGCGGAGCACCAACGATAGTGACCGGAAACGAGCGCTTGAAATCGCTGATGCCTCGGAGGCGAGGTGAGCGGAAGATATCGGAGTAAAGAGGCCGCGCAGCCTGCCTGCGCTTAGCTAAGGCTCCAAGTGCAGCCTACAGGAAATGCAAGACGCCTCAACGTCTTCCATGTCCCGGCCAGCCTTTTCAAAATCTCGCCACAACCCATCGTAATTGCCAAAGTCCCGGTAAATGGCACCCAGAAAAATCACCCCGTATGGCCGATTCCTTCTCCTGATCGCGGGGTTGGGCGGGCTGCTTAGCGGGGTTGATATCGGCATCGTTTCGTCGGCGCTGCTTTACATGAATAAGACGGTCGAACTTACCGAACAGCAGACCTCTTTCATCGTCGCCGCGGTTCTGGCCGGAGGCATGGGCTCCTCGCTCCTTTGCGGGATCCTGGCGGATCGCTTGGGACGGAAAAAGCTGATGGTAGGTAGTGCCCTCTTTTTGGCGTCCGGTCTTGCGACGGTCGTCGCATCCTCGGGATTTGCCGCGCTCTTTGCCGGACGCCTCATGCAGGGCATGAGCATCGGCGCTATCGGGGTCGCCGCCCCGCTCTTCCTGGCCGAATGCCTCGACCCGAGCAATCGCGGAAAAGGCACGGCGATCTTCCAGTTCTCGCTCACGTTCGGCATCGTGGCGGCCTCCCTGACCGGCTTCTTCTTTATCCATCGAGCGGAAGCGGCGATTGCGGCCGCCGGCGGAAATGAGGCGCTCATCCGGGCCACGCAGAATATGGCCTGGCGCGGCATGTTCCTCTCGATCCTCTGCCCCGCGCTGTTCTTCCTTCTCGGGACATTCTTCCTGGGCGAATCGCCTCGCTGGCTGTTCAGCCGCGGCCGGAAGGAGGAAGCTCGCGTGGCGCTCCAGCGCACTTGCTCCGCACAGGAGGCGGAACTGGAACTCCAGGAGATGGCCGCAACAACTGCCATCTCCAGCCTGGGCCACCAAGCATCCGCCGGATCGCTCCTTCGGCGCAAATATGTCGTCCCCTTTGTACTGACCTGCGTCATCCTAGGCTGCAATCAAGCCACCGGGATTAGTTCCATCCTGCGATTCCTTGCGCTCATCTTTCAAGAAGCCGGGATGAGCGCTAGCCTTGCATCCTGGGGCGATCTGGCCGTGAAGACGCTCAATTGCCTGATGACCCTTGTGGCAGTGGCACTAGTCGACCGGAAGGGCCGCAAGTTTCTCCTGAAATTAGGCACAAGCGGGATCGTCATTGCGCTCCTCCTCGCAGCATTCGCCTTTGGCTCATTCGAAGCGAAGCGCATTGATGTTCGACCACAAATTCAGGCCAGGATCAGCGACAACCGCATCCATCTTCCTTTGAGCGAAGCCGCCTTTGCCTCGAGGGCTAGCGATCAGCCGACCTGCCTCACGGTCCTTTATAGTTACGGGAAGGGCGACCGCCTGGCGACAGTTCCAAGTAATAGCTCGAATCCGGCACTCTCCATAGATCCACCAGAAGGCAACCACGGTCCTCTCACGATCCGGCGCGCGCAGTACGGGCCGATTCCTTCCCCGGTGACGGGATGGCTCGTCGCGCTATTCATCGGCGCCTACGTCGCCATGTTTTCCGTCGGCCCCGGTGTTTGCGCCTGGCTCGCGCTTACCGAGCTGATGCCCACCCGCATCCGGTCCACGGGAATGGGAGTCGCGCTGCTCATCAATTCCTGCGTCTCCACCTTCATCGCCGCCGTGTTCCTGCACACGGTGGGCACCTATGGCTACTCCACGATGTTTCTGGTCCTGGCCGGATGCACCGTGATCTATTTCTTCACGGTCACGTTCTTCCTCCCTGAGACCAAGGGCAAGACGCTCGAAGAGATCGAAGCGTATTTTGAAGGGAGGAAGCTCGGTTGACGGAAGCCCGAAGCACAGCGGGAGATATCAACACTCTCCCGCCCTCACAATCCTCCCGCTCGCAGCCTGGCACTCGCCAGCCTGGACGACTGCTTACGCCGCAACGTGGCAAAGTGAAAGCCTTCCGATTGTTGTCTCCGGTATGCGCCGGGACTGATTCCATAGGTATTCGTAAACGCCCTCGAGAGACTGGGCAGTGATGCAAATCCGGTCTCACTTACCACTTCAGTCAGACTCAGCTTGCTCGAGCGCAACAGTTCCGCAGCTCGGGATAGCTTCAATTCACGCAGATACTTTCCCAGACTGGTTCCAAGCAGCGTCCGAAACTTCGACCGCAAGTGGCTTGGCGAACACCCGACGCTGGCGGCGAGGTCGGGAATGCTCGCGCCCCAACCCGGCTGGGACTCAGCGTATTCCTTTACCTGTTCCAGCAATCGATCCCGTTCGCTCTTGCCAAATGCCGGCGTGCCGCAACTCTGCAGCGATTCAATCCTGGGTGCGGTCACCATGCTCCGCAGGAGTCTTCCCAATGTGAAGTAAAGTTCCGGGGGACCGCCAGAATCACCGTCTGCGCGCGCATACTCGAATACGAGCGAGCACAGATGCCGCAGCTCTTCCGAGCTCAAAATCCGTGGAGCGTTCCTTAACGATTCGATTGCATCATGATTCTCTAGCTCAAACGTGATCAATACCCACTCGGCATCCTCGCCGGATTGGGCCTCATATCGGCGCAATTGCCCCGGAAAGACCAGGACAGCTTCGCCGAGCCTCAGGGAAAACATGAAGTCGTCGCACTGAACCCATCCCTGCCCATTGACCGCGACCGCTAGTTCAAATCGTTGATAAGTGCTTTCCAGTTGAGCCCGTGATTTCAGCGCGGTGGAATCGCTCCTGATGATCGCGATATCATCCGGCAGCAATGCGTTATCTCTTCGCATTCCAGACAAGCCGCTCCATGACGGTTCCAAATCAGAAGATAGCTTTAGAAGCGATGATAGGGAGAAGCCGCTCATGTGATGTAACTATGGTTCCGCGTTCGACTCATCGGTCATCAAGCACCGCGAAGAGTCGTTTGAAGGGAGGTGCTGGTTAGTGAATCTTGTAAATATTGACTCCCCAGGCAGGGAACTTGTCCTCGAAGCGGCCGTGATTGAGCTCCACGGTCCGGCCTTGAAACAACACACGTGCCACGGGGTCGGATGATTGAAGATTGTTAATCTCTGCGGTGACTGGCTGGTCAGTGGAATTAACCGCGATCACATAGAAGTGCCCGTCATGCCGCTTGCAGAGGACGTTTAACGATGGGTAGTCAACTGGCTTCTTCGAGTCGGGAGGCGTAAAGGTAACCGTTCGAGCCGGACCCGAAAGAATCTTGAAGCCGACATCCGTGCACGTTTCCCCGTTCAGGAGGACTTTCCCAAGCTGCGCAGGCCCGGTTATCTGGGAGGCGGCAAGATTCAGCTCCTCGAGATTCTCAGCCAACTTCGGAACTTTGTGCATCGTGTACGAGTAAGAGTGCACGCCGATTCCCATCGCTCCGGATGCGATGGCAGACCAGAAATCGTGGTAGCTCTGCTCCGGGGTCGGCAACGAGCCGTCCGGTTCTTTCCCGAAAAAGAGGACCGCCACGGGTAATTTTTCTCCGGCCAGATAGTTGGTTCCGATGGTCTTTCCCGCCTGCTTGATTCCGGCCACGCAGCAGTCCTGCATCCGGTATCGGATCCATGCGTTCGGCATCGGCTGCGTAGCTTCGCCGAACGGCAAGGCGCCGATGACGTCCGCTGCCGCTGCCGCGGTGAAATGGGTCATGCCTCGCTGGTTGGGAATGGTCTCGTAAGTGGGCCGTTTTTGCGGATCGTAAGCCCGCGTCCATGCAGTATAGTCGCTCAAGACCCCGATTTCCCTGGGCAGCCAGGCTCGCATATCTCGCGGCAACTCCCACCAGCCAAGGTTCGAATTGCCGGACGTAGCCCTCACCAGGTCCTTGACTTCCGGCTCCGTCAATCCCAGGCGGCTGCCGCGAGAATCGTGTCCCTGGCCCAAGGGAATGGCGACTTCGCAGCTGATACGTTTCAGCGCCCACGTTTCCAGGAACTCATTAACGCTGCTTGTAGTCGATACGCCGGGGGATTGCAGGATGTTCCAATTGCAAAGAACGGTATTGTCGTCCGTAGGTGCTGGATCCGCATCGTCTACGAACAAAGGAAATTCGGTTCCCTTCGGCGCCGGGCCATCTGCTTTGCCAGGTGCCGCGATGAGGAATGTGGCGAGCGCCACCACGGGGAGGATGAGGGGTTTAATCATGGTCTTGGCAGCAATATGGGGTTGAGCAAGAGAGGCGTGCCGCGGCAGTGTGCTGCACACTATGCGGCGAAAGGGAACATGATTGGGGATCGGGAACTGGCGAGATACCTGGCGATTGCTTCAGGCATGGTCCGCACCCTGAGCTTTTCGCAGATCCGCTCGATGTAAGTGCGGACCGTCGCGTAACTAAGTGATAACTGGTCGGCGACCTCCTGGTAGGTCAGCCCCCTGGAAAGGAGCTCCAGGACCTGGGCTTCCCTTCGCGCAAGGTCACAGGCATTGCGTGGCAGCCTGGAGTTTTTCCGGAAGGCCTGTATGACCTTCCGTGCGACGAAGCCAGTCATCGGTGCGCCACCTTCCGAAACATCGCGGATCGCGGCGATGAGATCCGCAGATTGGAAGGGCTTCAGGAGATACCCTCCCGCCCCGGCAGCCAACGCATTGAAAATGGAGCCAGTGTCTTTGATTGCGGTCAGAACGACGATTTGGACACCAGGAATCGCCGCGGCCAGCTTTTGAATGAATGCGATGCCGTCAATGTCCGGAAGCTGGAGGTCCGTGAGGATCACTTCCGGCTGCAATGCGGGAAGAGCCGACAGCGCCTCCTGGCCGCGAGCAAAGGCTGCCATGCATTCGAGACCGGAATCCGCCCCAAGAATCGACAAAATACCACTCCGGGTCCGCGTGTCGGGCTCGATCAAAGCCACGCGGACGAGATTGAGACGCGCTGGCCGGTCTATCATCGTTTCCTTGAAACAGGTTTCACTACGAAGCCATTCGACCTAACAGGAGCGTCCTGCCAGGAAACCACCCGGTGAGGGTGGATTTCCCGGCACTTGCTCAAGCCTGCCGTCGAGACGCGCACCAATCAGGCCCTCAATTCTTCCTCACCGACCGGCGGCGCCGCAAGCCGAGCAGGAGTCCGAGTCCGCCAAGAAGAGATGTGGCCGTGCCCGGCTCAGGAACGGCAGTGAAGGAGAGCTGATAAGCCGCGCCTACCTGCGTGACGTTGGCGAGGTAGTCGGTCGTGTCGTAACCGGTGATGCTCGCGAAGTTAAATCCGCTGGTCGTGACGTTGCTGAAGATGGTGTAAGTATTCGTGTAGTTGGCCGCAGTCAGGCCACTGAGACTGAGCGTCGCATTGCCACCGCCGAGCAACCAGTCTCCGCTCGTGGAAAAGGCGATCTGGTCGGAATTGGTGCCGCTGATGTCCAGCGCCAGCGTCGATCCCGTGGCGAAGCTCAGCTTTCCACTCGCTACCGGGGCCAGCGAGAGGATGCCTACATTGCCCACGTTTCCGGGCGCTAGCGTGCCGCTGACGGCGATATTCCCGACCGCTCCACCGGTGGTGATCGATCCCGTTGCGCCCGATGCCAGCGTGGCTCCGGCAGACACACTGACACCGGTGGTACCACTGAGCGAACCGCTCACTACCAGCGTGCCACCCTGAACATTCGTCGCGCCGGTGTATGTGCTAGCGCCGGATAGCGTCAAAACGCCCGCGCCTTGAGAGCTTTGAATTGTGAGACCGCCGCTGCCGGTGATGCCCTGGGTGACCTTGGTCGAAAACCCGTTGGTGTCGATCTTGCCACCATTCGTGCTCATCTGGACATTGAAAGGCGCCACTCCAGAGATGGTCGCAAGCGAGTTGATCGGAGCGGATAGCTTCAGCGTGCCTCCGTTGAAGATCAAATAGGAGGAACCGCCGCCGGTGCTGTTGGCGCCCAAAAATCCCGCATCGGTAACAAAAGTGCCGCTGTTCAGATTCAAGACGGCGGAACCGGCGGAATTGCCGCACGGGGCCAAATTAATCGGCCCGGTGCCGGCATAGGTAAATGTACCGCCGGCGACAGTCATGGTTGTGTTATAACTGGTGGTGGCCTGATTGACGCTGATGTTCATCGGGCCATACTGGGTCCAATTAGCCCCGCTGTTGATGTTAACGTTCCCCCTGTGTCCAGTTGTGAGCGTGCCGTAATTCGTTACGGTGCCGGCGACATTGAGGGTACCGATGTTGGCGGTGGTGATAATTTTGCTGCCCGCCACGACAATGTTTGAGCCCGTTTGAAAATTTACGGCCGCACCGGTGATACTCCAGCCACCCGTCGCGAGGGATTGGTCGCCGCTGACATTCATCGTACCCGCCTGGACTGTGGTGCCGCCGGTGTAACTATTGGCCGTCGATAGCGCAAGTGTACCGGCCCCGGATTTAGTCAGGCCGCCGGCCCCGGAAATCGAACCAGCGCCGGAAAATGTATAAGTGAATGCGTTGTTGTTGGTAACAGTCACGGACGTCGGGGCGAGAACTCCGCTGAGCGTTACAGCCTGTGCCACGGTAATATCACCGAAAGTTACGGCATCTCCGTAATAGAATTGATCCGTCCCCCAAGTCGTGCTCGTTCCAACATCCCAATTGCCGGCGACACCACCCCAGGTCAAGCTTTTGCCAGTGTAGGTCAATTGGATGGCGCCTCCTGCAGCGGCAATCGAGCCTGAACGATAATTTGCGGCTGCTGCCGAAAAGTTTGTTAAGTCTGGAGTAGCGCCAGTGTAGCGAAGGACATTAATCGTGGTGGGACTTCCCGTCGGAGCGGCGGAAACCAAGATATTCACTGGACCGGCGGAAGCATTGATGTTGTTTCCCTGGATGGAAGTACCGGTTGGAACGATGTTCGATCCCGCAGCGAAAGTGATATCACCCGTGGTCGATCCAGTGCCAGAAATGCTTGCCCCGCTCGCCACCGAGATACCGGAAGTAAGCGTGCCGTTAAGCGTCACCATTCCCGCGTTCACGTTGGTGGTTCCAGTATAGGTGTTCGCGCCGGTGAGGGTCAGCACTCCGATGCCGTTTTTCGTCAAACCTCCAGTACCTGAAATCACCCCGCCGAAGCTTGTCGAAGCGTTGTTTCCTCCGACCGTGAGCGTATTTGCTCCGAGCGTCACATTCCCGCCTGTAGCGCCGCCGCCGGCAAGCGATCCGATCGACACGTCATTCCCGTTCAAATCCAGAGATACGCCCGCAGTGTTGGCCAGGGTCACCGCCGAGTTGGTGCTAAAGGCTGTCGCGGACCCTGCTCTTAGAATGCCGCCGCTAACCGTGGTTGCTCCAGAGTAACTATTCGTCCCAGAGAGGATCAGCGCGTTGGCGCCGAGCTTGGTCAATCCGATAATGCCACCGATGTTGCTACCGTAGCTGAAGTTACCGCCTGTCGTGTCAATTCCGAGCGCCGCACCATTGTCAAACGACGCGTTTGAGAGAAGCGTGTCCATGTTCGTCGAGCTCCACTGTCCGGCTCCTCCAACGCTCACAGCCAAGGTGCCGGAACTGCTCACCAGTACTTGTCCTGACACATTGTAACCGGAAAGGGCCGTCGCTTGCGTGGCCTCCAGGGTACCAACACTAACGAAAGTGACGCCAGAGTAACTATTGGTTCCGGAGAGAGTCAGCGTGTTATTGGTGCCGAGCTTGGTCAATCCGATATTGCCACCGATGTTGCTACCGTAGGTGAAGTTGCCACCTGTCGTGTCAATCCCGAGCGCCGCGCCGTTGGCAAACGATACATTTGAGCGAAGCGTGTCAATGTTCGCGGCGGTCCACTGCCCGGCTCCTCCGACGTTCACAGCCAAAGTGCCGACACTGCTCACCTGCACTTGTCCTGACACATTGTAACCGGAAAGGGCTGCCGTTTTTGTAGCTTCCAAGGTACCGCCATTGACGGTGGTTCCACCGGAGTAGGTGTTCGTGCCGGAGAGGGTGAGCGTGCCCAAACCGGATTTCGTCAACGTGGCGCCGGAACTCGTGAGCCCCGTGGCCCAGGTGACATTCTGGCCACCCGTATTCACATTGTATAACTGGCCTGCGGCCGTAGAGATTCGCGCGGAGTAGTCGGTGCTACTCGCGGAAGAGTATTGCAGTGTGCCACCGGTGAGGGAGATCGTGCCCGAGGAGCCGAGTGCAGTGCTCGAACCGAGAATGAGCGTGCCGGCGGAGATTGTCGTGCCGCCAGTATAAGTATTCGCGCCGCTGAGCGTAGCGGTGCCCGTGCCGCTTTTGGTCAAGACTACGTGTCCGCCGCCTGTGCCATCGGCGATCACGCCCGAGACCGCAACACTGCCAGATGCGGTGGCCAGGGTGAGCGCCTGCGTGCCGATTGTCGCGCTGCCCGTCACGGTTCCGCTGATGGAGAGCGTTCCGGTCGAGGTATTAGAGAAGCTGATAGCCGTAGCAAGGCTATCCAGGATGATAGGCGTGGAAATCGTGTTATTGGCGACAGTCGTCGCGAAAATGCCCGAACCGCCCGCGGCGCTACCGAGATCGATCGTCCCGGGGGTGCCTGGCGCGAGCGTAATTGCCGATGAACTGCCCAATGTAATGCTATTTGCATTCTGAGTACCACTGATGGTGACCGTCCCACCCCCGCTATTCGAAATCGTCACATCGTCGGAATTGGTTGGGAGAGTGCCCGTTGTAGCGATGCTTCCCGTCGGATCGTTCGTCCAAAAAGCGCTACTGCCCCAAGTTCCCGTGTCGCTGGAGCCGAAACCGGCAGTCGCGCCATTGGTGTCCCAGTAAAGTGCTCCACCATGGGCGACGCCCACTCCCAATGCGAAACACGCCGCCGCCGGAGCGAAACGGGAAATATGCCGTGCGATGGACTTGGAGAGATACCTGGGACGAGATGTGGCCTGACGCGAACGATTCGAATTCATGGAAGAGGGAGCTTTCACGGTGCGGGTGCGGTTGGTGTTGTCGAGCTGACGAAGATCAAGGGTTGGCGGCTGGGAACGATTGTTAGTCGGTGCACACTTGGCGCGCGTGGATTACGCCCGCACCGCGACATCCGCAACGGCACCGTTATTACAACTATTGAATACTGGAATTTCCCAATTCCGACGACGGCATGGATCGTGCTATTTCAAATGATTTTGCACACCAGCATCCCGAGTCCTTTCTCCGAACACTGGAACGTTGCAGCATTCAAACTATTGAATTAGTGCTGGAGTTTCCTTCCTGAATCCCCGTGGCTGAACGCGTCACTCTCAAAGCCATCGCCGAAAAGGCGAACATGAGCATTTCCGCGGTCTCGTTGGCGCTGCGCGACAGCCCCAAGCTCCCGCCTGCGACTCGCAAGCAGCTGCAAGCGATCGCCGCGAAAATGGGCTACCGTCCGGACCCCTTTCTTTCCGCCCTCGTCGCCTATCGCACCACGAACAGCCCGGTCATCCGCTACGGGGTCCTCGCATGGGTGGACGTGTGGCCGGACACAACCGTCCGCGAACGCTTTCCCGGACTGTGGGCCGGCGCTTCCAAGCGCGCGGAGTCGATGGGCTGGCAACTGGAGGAATTTCGCATGGCCGATCACGGCGGCACCGCTGGCAAATTCAGCAAGATCCTTCGCGCGAGAGGCATCGAAGGCGCGCTGGTCGCGCCGATGCCCGGCCAAAGTGGAGAACTGGCCCTCAACTGGCCCTGGTTTTCCGCTGTCACAGTGGGCCACACCCTCACGTCGCCAAGACTGCACCGCGTGACACCGCACCAGATGTACAACATGCAGCTTCTGATGCGGGAATTATATGCGCTGGGCTACCGGCGCCCCGGACTGGTGATTGAGCAACTGGTCAACGAACGCACTCACCACTACTGGACGAGCGCCTTTCTCGACGCGCAAATGGTTCTGCCAAAGGCGGATCGCATTCCGTATCTCGTCCGGGAGAACACGGATCTCTCCACAGTCAGTGCGTGGCGGACGCGTCACCAACCGGATGTGATCATCGCAACCCGCCCGCTCGATGCCATCGCAGCGGTAGAAGCCGCCGGGCTGCGGGTTCCGGACGACATCGGCGTGGCGACTCCCGCGTTTCTCGCCGAAAACTGGAAACCGGATTCCACCGGATCCAATCGCGCCGGCATAACCGTAGCGGGGATCGATGAGCATTTCGAAGCCGTCGGCGCCGCAGCGATCGAATCCATCGTAGCAATGATCAACCGCCACGACCCTGGCGTACCACTCTCGCCAAAACACATCCTCATCGAGGGGAACTGGAATCCAGGGCAAACGGTTCGCCGGATGCGCGGATGATTGAGGCCGGGATCAGGCTATCCGCCAGAAAAGGCGAACCCCGCCGCTGCAGACGGCGGGATTCAAAGGTAAGAGTGCCCCCTCAGACGCTCTTACACATCATTTAAAAACTTACGCAGCTCCGGAAGCTGCTTGGATCGCAATGTGGCCAGTCAAACGGACCGAACAAGCGGCGTTTCATTCAAATTATTGAATAGAATCGCATCGCCGCTAGCTCAAAGGCCGATTTCCTCAACGCACAGCGCTGACATTATCAAACACCGAGGCACTCAGGGTCGTCGCGCTGCCGCTGTCCTCAACCAGGCCGATGTAGATGTTGTGTCCCATCGTGATGGTTTCCGCATCCGCCAGCGTCCATGTCAGGCCATCCGGCGAAGTGTAGCCAGTCAGGGTATTCCCGCTGCGCTGCACCTTGATCCAACCGGGCGACGTCGCGTTCCGGCCTGCAACCACGGAGGTCGATCCGCCCGTGCTGGTGCGATACTGCCAGGTATAGGCACCGCCACTTACGCCCATGGCGGCATACATCGATCCGCTGGAGAGGCCATCGCGGATCATCACCCCGGCAAAGCCACTGCTTCCCGCGCTGACCCGGGTGATCAACATGCCATCGCCGCTCAGGGTCTGGCAGGTGTAGTGGAAGCTATCGGCGGTGGCGCCCAGGTTTCCGGCGCCAGT
>OUNM010035459.1_pt1 | contig 28348 bp, 16 predicted proteins | sample 1769961 | NCBI WGS metagenome assembly OUNM01 (sample SAMEA3914820, study PRJEB12502) | metagenome | biome: forest; material: soil | place: USA | collected 2012-03-12 | depth 0.3 m | reverse complement strand
GTGTCGTTCACAACGCTGTCGGCGCGGTTGGCGGTCTCAATGACGGCCTTGCGCTCCTTGTCCGACTCGGCGTACTTCTCAGAGTCCTCAACCATCTGCTGGATCTCGGAGTCAGAGAGACCGGAGCCGGAGGCAATGGTGATGGACTGGTCCTTGTTGGTGGACTTGTCCTTGGCATGGACGTGGACGATCGAATCGGCATCAATATCGAAGGTGACCTCAATCTGGGGCACACCACGGTGGGCCGGAGGAATGCCGACGAGCTGGAAGTTGCCGAGAAGCTTGTTGTCGCGGACGAGCTCACGCTCACCCTGGAAAACCTTGATCTCGACGGCGGTCTGGAAATCAGCCGCGGTGGAGAAGACCTGGGACTTCTTGGTGGGGATGGTGGTGTTGCGGTTGATGAGACGGGTGAAGACACCGCCAAGGGTCTCGATACCGAGCGAGAGAGGGGTGACATCGAGGAGGAGCAGGTCCTTGACCTCACCCGAGAGAACGGCACCCTGGACGGCGGCACCGATGGCGACAGCCTCATCGGGGTTGACCGACTTGGCGGGGTCACGGCCGAAGATGCTCTTGACCGACTCGGCAACCTTGGGCATGCGGGTCATGCCACCAACGAGGATGACCTCCTGGATATCCTTGGCCTGGAGGTTGGCATCCTTCAGGGCCTTGCGGACGGGCTCAATGGTCTTCTTGATGAGGGGGTCAACCATGGCCTCGAGCTGAGCACGAGTGAGCTTCTGGTTGATGTGCTTGGGGCCGGAAGCATCGGCAGTGATGAAGGGGAGGTTGATGTCGGTCTGGAGCGACGAGGACAGCTCGATCTTGGCCTTCTCAGCAGCCTCGCGAATTCTCTGGATGGCCATGCGGTCGTTGGAGATGTCGATGCTGGAATCCTTCTTGAACTGCTGGACGAGGTGGCGGACGAGGTGAATATCGAAGTCCTCACCACCAAGATGGGTGTCACCGTTGGTCGACTTAACCTCGAAGACGCCGTTCTGGATCTCGAGAATCGAGATATCGAAGGTACCACCACCAAGATCGTAGACGGCGACGACGCGGTCGGCCTCCTTCTCCAGGCCGTAGGCAAGGGCGGCAGCGGTAGGCTCGTTGACGACACGGAGGACGTTCAGGCCGGAAATCTGGCCGGCATCCTTGGTGGCCTGGCGCTGGGAGTCGTTGAAGTACGCAGGGACGGTGACGACGGCGTTCTTGACGGGCTTGCTAAGGTAGGCCTCGGCAGTCTCCTTCATCTTGTTGAGCACGAAGCCACCAATCTGCGACGGCGAGTACTTCTGGCCGCGAGCCTCCACCCAGGCATCGCCATTGCTGTGCTGGACGATCTTGTAGGGGACCTCCTTGATATCACGCTGCACCTCGGCGTCGGTGAACTTGCGTCCAATCAACCGCTTGGTGGCGAAGAGTGTGTTCTCGGGGTTGACGACGGCCTGGCGCTTGGCGGCGACACCGACGAGGCGCTCGCCGTCCTCGGCGAAGGCGACCACAGAGGGGGTTGTCCGAGCACCTTCGGAGTTCTCGATGATCTTGGGGGTCTTGCCCTCCATGATGGCGACGGCAGAGTTGGTGGTGCCTGAGTAATACCCGCATGAGCGCTGTGATCGAAGCTTGACGTAGGTGCCCGCGACTTACCAAGATCAATGCCGATGACAGAGCCCTTGACCTTCTCATCTGTGGACTCGAAGCGCGCGAACGCGGGGGTCCTCCGGAGCAGACCCGCCGAGCGGGAAGCTACCGAGGTGGCCCTGGGGAGCTGTTTGAAGCCGTCAGCGAAATGATACCGGTGACACCGGCCGGTGATGGCGCATCATGCCACGAGCTACCTACAGCACGAGAAAGCCGTGTCGCCAACATTCTGAGTGGATCTAATAAAACGGAATAACACCCTTCTTCTCTAAGTAGAATGGTGGAATCGCAACTAAAGCAAACCACGGGTGGATGGGATGTGTGGACTTGATGGAGATGCGGAGGATGGAAGAGGTTGCAGGTCTTTATGCACCGGAAAGATGAAAAATTTCAGAGAGCCAGCAGAAGCTGTTAGAATTTCGCGGTCAGCCACGCACTAGTGGGTGGGTCTCTAGGCATGGGCACGGGCCAGTTGAAGAGCTCGCGCAGCCGGGAAAGGAGGGGTCGGCCGCGGCAGGCAGCACGACACAGCGACGCACCAAATGCCGAAGACTGGCCGAAAGCCACGTGACATGGACCAGGGTCCGTCAGTGCCGTCACGGACTGTCTGCGCTGTCGCACAGGCCCAGGCAAATGTTCAGCGGCTTGTTGGACCGAGCCGCACTCCTCAAGCCACGATGTGCCGCTGCCAATTGCGCCGTTGAAATTGAGTTGCTGGTGCTTTGTCCAGCCGTTGATCTCAAGCACAACCCCATCAGCAACCTTTCAGACTCGCATTTGTATGCGTGGGGTTTCTGCGCACCTAAGCTCCCTACCTCCCTTCGGCAGTGGCGACAGGTCCCTTTGTTCCCTTGAAAGTCCTGTGCCCTGCATCCGCTTCGGTTTGCCGGGCGGCAAAAGAGCTTTGAAGAGTGCTCACGCTTCACTTTGAGCTTCTGCCTTTCTCCACAATTTTGGGCAATGACGAACATGTCCTGACACCAACACCCTCCGCTCATTGTCGCAACACTGCCGGCGCCCTTGCTGAAACAACCGACCAGCTGCTTCTACGCCGGTATCCTCCCACATTCCAGAACTCTCCAGCTTCAAGAGAACATTCGAGTCATTTGAGCCATCGAGGACCATTATCACCGCAGGCGCAGCGCCACACTGGCCGAGAGCCTTGATGGTCGTCTAACAGCAGCCTTCCGCCAAGACATCGGCACCATGGCCGTCTCGAACAACTTGTACGAGTTTTCGAACTCTCAAGCTTTCCCGCATCTTGGACTCTAACAGCTCCTATGCGCAGATACAACCCGACGGAGGACTTGATTTCGACCACCCCTCGGCGCTGCTTCCGCACCGGGATTCGCTGGCAGTAGGTTCCGTCACCGTTCCGGACCCGACTTTGTTCCCCCAGTCCCCGTACCGTTGCGCCATCCCCCGTCCGCGTCGTGCATGTACCTTGTCTAACGCGTACGATACTTAGACACTGGCAACTACGGTCGCTCATTGGGACCGACGGGCAGAATTACATCTACTTCCCGGTGCCAGGCACCGACAACCGGAGCTGCCATGTGCTGCGACTCAACACCAAAACCCGAGAAACCGAGACGGTTAAACGATTGTCTTTTAACCCCCGGTGCCTGGTAGCGCGGAATGGCTGGGTCTGCTGTGGAGGTGAGGGGGGCATATTCAGTGGATTCCGGGTGAGCGGGCGAAGCACGCCGGTCGAGACCAACAGCCGATTCGGCCCCGAGGGCATCATCCGAGCCGACTCCCCGATCCCCATGGCTCTCGACCTCTCCGAAGCCACATTGACGTCGCTGGCAGAGGCCCGCCTCGAGAAGAGCTTGGTGGCACAGAGCACTACCTTTGGCAAGGAACGGGTAAACTGCATCACGCTCTGGTTCCCGCCGACCCTCGTCGAGCCATCCGAGGGAGCCTACGATCAGGGCGTTGCTATTCTAGCGCACAACGACAGAACTGTCATTGTGGTCAGCCTTCGCGACCAGGAGGCTCTGGACAAGATAACATATCCGGAGTTTATGAATCGCGGGGTCATATCTCCAGACGGGCGACTGCTCATCGCTATTAGCGATGACCCCTACCTGTATGTCCACGAGAGGAAAGAAAAAAAGTCTGGCACGGGCACGTCGGTTCGGATTGCCGATCGGCCAGTCTACGAGTGGAATTTGTGTGGTAGAATCCAGCTGAAAAGCCAGAGCAAGGATGATCGCTCGGAGAGCAGGTCCATACAGCCGCCCCTTCTCCCGTCAGATATCTGAGGCGCTAACTAGTCGCAGAGGAAGTTTTGCGGCCTCCTTCTCCGGTACGGGGCGATACTTGGCCGTAGGGACCCAGTATGGGACCATTTCGGTATTTAACGTTGCGTTCTTGACCCGGCCGGGAGTGAATGCTCTGGTCACATCATTCGACGCATCGCGGCCCAATGAAGAGTTTGGCGCCGTCAGAGACATGGCTTTTTCCCCTGGCCCGACCGACCTCCTTGCTTGGACCGAGGATCGCGGTCGCGTCGGGGTCGCGGATATGCGTACGCGTTTCGACTCTCGGCAGGTTTTGTATCTCGATAGGGAAGATGACTTTGAGCACTTGACAGTTACCGACCGAGGCACCATCGATCCTCGTCTCCTAGAACAGCGGGTCGAGCGCAGCGAGAGCCTGCTCTCGACCTTCGCGAATGCGATAGAATCATCAGCAGAGAGCCGACAATCCCGCCAGGAAGGACAGCCCTCACTTGCCCGTTACAACATTCCTCTGACTCCAGAGGAGACGGCTGTCTTGGAGGCGATCCAGGACTTCCGCCGTCGCCAGGACCAGTACAACGCGCCCGCGAATCGAACGGGTGCCGAGAGTGGCAGCAGCAGCAACAGCACCGGGAATGGAAATAGCAATGGGAACAGCAACGGTAGCGGAGGCGGTGGTAGCGGCGGATCCGGCCCCGGTTCAAGGCCGCCTTGGGCAGCCGAGAGACCGACTCGTGACCCCGCCCGAACCAGGGAGCATACCGCCAACGTGTCTCGAGCGGTCAGCGAGATTCTCGATAACATTCGAGACCAGAGAGAGCGTGTCCGGGACACCCAGGAGCGTCTGCGGGCGCGGGAGGACAACACTGCTGAAAGACGCCGGTATGCAGCCAACCCCTTTTCTGGACTTCACACCATCCTGGGAACTGCGGGATCGGCGACCGGCGGACACGGCGGGCTGCTCGCCCTCGGTATAGCCGACGCCACATCTACCCCCTCCCCGGGCAACTGGCTGGGAAACGTCGAGGCTTTGTACGACCCCTCACCCAGGGACAGCCAGGCTCCCAGCCACCGTATCTTCGAGAAATTGTTGACTTTTTGAGACATGTGATGCTGACTCGATGTGGCTTGTCTAGAGCGGCGTATCTCATGCGCGAATGGGAGGAAAACCCGACCCGACGGTTTCTTGGCACCTTTATGACATCGCGCACGCGCCCCGGATCGTTCGACACCGCCGGCTTGTCATGGAGCGAGAATGGGGATTCGTTGTGAGTTGAACCCTGGCATGGTCAGACTCGAAGATCCAAAACTTTCTCTAACAATCCATCAGGTTTGTTGGTGCCGAAAACGGCATCTATGAGTTCAGCGTCAATACCTTGGGACGGAGGCTTTCTCCGAGCATCACTTTGAGTTAGGTTGGATGGGGCGCAAGGATCGGAAACAGTGCATGAGGGAAGGCGTCCTGGAGTTTTGGAACAAACGAAGCCGAGACTGCTAACAAGCTCTGGCTGGGTATCATCAGGGTTTACTGGATATGGATTACGCGATTTGGCTTCAACAACTGGACAGGCCCGATGGCACACGTAACAGGCGTTCCAAGGAGAGAGGGCAAGCAACAGAGGGCCAAGGGATTCTTTCTCGCGCGCTTCACAGACTGGCCTTTGCAGCCGACGAGAGAGCTTGGCCATCTCATTGGTTTTTTTTTGTTATTTTTAGCTATGTATACAAAAGCATCCTGACCTTCTCCGCTATCGCCAGACTGCTCGTGAGCCCTGGACTTTCGATGTTCAGCAAGTTGATCCACCCCTGATACCCTTCCTCCTTCTGGATCACAAAATCCACAAACCCCTTGCCTTGCGCCACGGCGCCCTGCTTGCCCAGCTTAGGCCGTATCCCGGCATAGTCGGGCTGCAGCAGCGTCTCGTCCAGGCCGGGAAGATACTTCTTCACCTCCCGAACCGTCTGAGCTAACCGCGACTCGTTGACGGCCAAATCGTGCGGCGAATCCACCCACTCGACATCCGGGCCGAACTTGATGCGCCCGCCCATGTCCAGCGTCAGATGTGTCCCTAGGCCCGCGTGCCCCGGCTCCGGCGCGGGGTAGACCAGCGTGCTGACCTTGGGACTCGCGCCGGCGTACGAAAAGTAGTTCCCCTTGGCGTAAAACATCTCCCGCCTCCGCTCGGGCGGCACAACCATGTTGTGCACATCCACGGCGCCCAGCCCGGCCGAGTTGACCACCGTCTCGGCCGTCACCGTCGACAGCGTCCCGCTCGCTCGGTCCCGCACCGTCAGCTCCCACCCGCCCCTCCCGTCGCCGCCCAGCGGCGCCACCCCCTCCACGGCGCTCCCCAGCGCCACCGTCCCGCCGGCTTCCTCGAGCCGCCCCTGCAGACAGACCATTAGCGCATGACTGTCGACGATGCCCGTCACGAGACTCTCGAGCACGCCAGCCTCCGCCCTCACGGCCGGCTCCCGCCGCGCGGCCTCGTCGGCGCCGACCCAGCGGACGGCCACGCCCAGGTCGCGGACGCACAGGTCGTGAATCTGCTGCAGCGCGGCGCGCTGGGCCGGGTTCTGCGCGACGATCCACTTGCCGGTACGACGGTGCGGCACCGCGTGGGCTTCGCAGAGGGCATAAAGCAGCTCCCGCCCCCGGATGCAGAGGGTCGTTTTGAGGGAGGAGGCGCCGTAGTAGATGCCCGCGTGGATGACCTCGCTGTTGCGGGAGGAGGTCTCGGTGCCGACGGCGTCGTGCCGCTCGAGGAGGAGGGTCGAGCCCGGGGTGCCGGCGCGGCGGGCGAGGTCCTGGGCGACGGCTAGGCCGACTACTCCGCCGCCTATTACGGCGTGGGTGAAGTCGGCGTGCGCCGGGCGGGGAAGGGTGGAGGTGAAGGGTCTGGAATGGTCGGAAAGCCGGATGCGGGGAGGGACTGGGAGTGGCCGGCTTAAGCGTGGCACCCAGCTCCTCAGGCCGGGGCGCATCCTGGATGTCGGAGGCCGGTGGAGAGGGAAACCCGGATAAGGCAAAAGGGGCTGAAAAGCCAGTCGGCCGTCTGATTGACTGAGTCTGTTTCGGGGGTGGCTGATGGTGGACCCTGACCCGGGATTCCGGGCTCGTTGCCTGCCGGCTGACTACGGGTGGTCTGGTTCAAGTGGCGTGTATGTTGTTTGGGAATGTGGTGCCGGGGAAGGCCGGTGACAGGCCGGCAACGGACCCGTTCCGTGTGGGCAGTTCCCACTTCCCCGGCCCTGTGACTGGACCTGACACATTGTGGTTCGAGGCAGCAGGGCTCAGTGCTGAGCCTAGATCTCTCTCTCCCGAAAAGAAGCTCTGATCAGTTGAGGAGTGTTATTTTGGTTCTCCGATCAACCAGCCATCCCTTTTTCCACTCATTGGAATTTAGTCTGATGCCGAGAACGACTGGCCGGAATCACTGGAATGGGAGGCTTCCAAGGTTGCAACCTCAGCCTTGGCATCCGAAGCCGATGACAAGGTTGACGGACATGGTGGGGCAGCCTGGTGTCGCACAGTACAGTTGTGCTACTCCGTACAGAGAACGAAGCCCAGAATCAACAGGCATAATAGGTTGGCCATGGCTTGTGCTGTTTCTCAGGAACTTCTCTGAGTCACTGAGTTGCTGAGCGCCAACACTCTGTGCAACACGAGCCAGGTGAGGACTTGAGCTGCACTCTTGCATCATTTATTTCATCATCAGGCGACGAATTATAGGGAGCACGCAGGGCTGCGAGCGGGCGGGAGTGACGCCGGTGCCCCGCACTGTATTAGCGAGGCTCGTGGCCAAGCGGCTGTGCCGATTGTTGCGTCACGAGGCAGGGTCGCGAAGCACTGCAGCACCCCACCAGCCGTCGACAACAGGACAAAGCATGCCACCAATTTGGGCAGTCGGAAGCATCATCTCACCCACCCTGCTGCACCCGCACCTGCACCACCGTATCGGCCGGCGCTCCGACTGCTTCGGATTCTTTCCACCCTTTCCCGCTTGACCAAACACGTTGCCTCATCGGTGGACCACGTCTTCCGCCCAACATTATTCAAGGTCTCAACCCGCCGAACAGTAACGGGCCTTGGCCACAGTCACATTGTCATGGAGTGAGCTGTTGTGCCTGCCTGCCCCTCCTGCCTGCCCCTCCTGCCTGCCTGCCTGCCCCCAGCTCCCTTCGGGCCGTCTCTCGTCCTTGGTCCGCCCAACCTCCCGCCACCACTTAGGTGCCCTGCTCCCCATAATATCCGCCTTACCCATCGGAGCCGGAACCGGACCTCGACCTCGACCTCGAATCCTCCCTCACTATTGACAATACTTTCCCCAAGAAACTACCTAGGTAGTCAACTTTGTCGACAACAATGTCGCTCGAAAACGAGCTACCGAGGGCTCTGAATGGAGACGGCCATCCGTTGAGCTCTCCCGCAAGGCACCCTTCCATCTCTCTCCAGGCTGCAGCAACCCTGAACGCGGGACTACAGCGCGAGTCCCCTTCTCGAGGTACGGATCCGTTATTGGCGCTTTCGAAGTCCTTAGCGGCACCGGCTTTGCTAACGTGTTGCCCAGTTTCCCCGATCGGCCCACTCTCGCCTCGCAACCGGTCACCCAGCGCCGGCCGCCGCCGTTCCCAAGTCATCATGAACCTTCAGATCGCCGACCCCGCGATGCCAGCGCCCGGCGAGATGGTATCGGAGAGCCAGCAAAGCAACTATCAACCAACTAGCTCCCACCCGGTCTCCCCGTCTCCCCGTCTGATCTCTTCCGGGGTCCCCCACCACAACCGAGCCCCGAGCTTGGGCGAGCTCCATCAGGAGTTGGAGAACGAGCAGGAATTCCAGGTCAACAGGCTGCTCACCCAGATACGCCAGCTGCAAGACCAAGTCCAGCGCCAACAACAACAACAGCCGCAGGGCCAGTCAGCCGTTGTTGGGGACGACGCGTCGGGGCGCTCCGTCCCGCTGCCGATCGCGACATCTTCCCCACAGCCGGCCGCGGGGTTCCACAGTTCGGGATCACTGCCGCGCTCGCCCGTCTTCCCGCGCAGCTCGTTCGACATGGCTCGCGCCGACCTGCGCCACCGGTCCCGGACCCCGAGCCGGAACGCCTCGCCTCGGCTGCGCTCCACGTCCATCAGCGCGGACAGCGGCGAGTTGTGGGCCCTCGGCGGCCGCGACGAGAGCGCCTTTTACCAGGCCGAGTCGCAGATGCTCATCCGTGAGAACCAGATGCTTCGGCACCGCATTCGGGAGTTGGGTGAGTCTTGTGTTTTTCATGCTTGCTCTACAAGGACGTTGGCTGACTTTTGTCGTTTGTGCAGAACGCCAACTCTCTGAGGTGCAGGGCACCAATGCGTCACTGACGCATGAGCCGTCCCATTCCTCGCATCTGAACCGCTCCATGTCGGTGTCGGAAGATGATGCAACCAGGCAGGCATCTGCTGCTGCTGTTAAGGCGGCATAGGCGCAGCACCGTCTCATCTCGCCCTGGCTAGGGTTGCAGTTCTTTGCGCCTTGCCGAATATCACACAGTCTGGTTCCCTTTTACTTTTAGATGGACTTCGCAAGAGCCTTACGGCAGGAGGGCGGCTCCTCCCGGAGTTTGGTACTGGCGGGGTTTTGTGTGCGTTTTTCGTTTTGTTTGTCAATGGTACTGGTTTCGGTCATGGTGTTAGACCGTGGTCTTCGAAACCTCGGGTCCTCGGGGCTAGGGTAGCATCTCGAGGAAGGAATGGCGTTCGGCGGGATTCATGGTTTGATGTATGAGTGCCGAGGGTGGTAACGTTAGGGCAGTCATGGTTTCGCTTCGTCGTCTTTTTGCTCTCTCCGATTCTCGTCAACATACAGAACTACACATTTCCTTGATTGTCGTTGTCCAGGGCCCGGTGCCAAGTCGCAGGGATTCGGTGAAGGGACTTGGAAGTTGGAACTGGACGATTGGGCCATCGCGAAAGCAGACAATGGTGTTCGTCCTTGATAGTGGGTGTCGCGACGGGATCAACACATCCGGGGCATGCCGTGGAGGGTTTTACACGGCATTAGTAAATTTTCTCTCTGCAAACCATCTTTCGTCCACGCCGGGTTCTGGGTTGAAGCGTCGGAATCGCCCATCCGATCACGATCCCACACACCTGCCTGTCCCCGTCAAGCCCTACCGGCGGCCTCGGTGGAGCCGGGTCGCCCTGGGGGGCGTCCGGGACCCGCCGAGTTAAAATAGCCGAAGCTCCATGCCCCGGGATGCCAACGGTTGACAGCCTTGCATCCGAGACTCACCCAGTTTGGATATTTCCCGAGCCAGCACTCGGACCATTGACAGGTTCCGGGTTGAAGGGTTCCGGGTTTTGACAGGTGGACGAGTTTGGGTGACAGCTTCAACGTGTTTGGTTGATGTGACCTTTGCGACGCCCAGTTTGCTCTCTCTCCGTGCTGATCAGGGAAACATGGCCTCTTTTTTTTTTTTCCTGTTCCGAGCTTAGCTAACCTTGGTCTGGGTTGGGATGGCTGTCGAATCAAGTCGGCCCCCCAATTTCGAGGTGCGTGGCGCTAATGCAGGAACAGAGTGTCTGGTTCTCGATCATCAGATCCCACAGAGGGATAGTGTAGGCTCGTATGTGCGTAAGGGGGGCCTTGTCGTCATCTTGTGGGCGTTGATCTGTGCGACCGCGACCGTGTCTTGTTTCAAGATTGCTGCTGCACCAAGCTGCAGAGAACACGCCTCGCCGTTGGAGACGGGGAGCAGATCGGCCAGGCCGTCGGTGGCTTGACCGCCGTTGTTTCTCCAGCTTTTTGAGCGTGGTCCTGGGCCCACTTCATGTCTCTCTCTTTTTCGTCATCTTTTTCTTCTTGCCATTGCTCTCGTGGGTTAAGTTACTGGGTTTCGCGGGGAGATGCGTGAGCTGCATCATCTAGGTATCTGTTGGCAATGAGGAACCCACTTGGCGTAACGCGACGACGTGCAGGCCGAGGGTGTGAGGCCAATCAATGGGCGTGTCGTGTACCTCTGGCCATGCATCGCGCGCGGGCTGGTGGTTACACGGCGGATTGTGGGCGAGATGAGGGACGGACCTCGGGGCCAACCTCGGAAGAGCGAGGCGCGGAGGTAATAAGTCGCAGGCTAACGTTGACCTTGACGCGAGTTTTCGCGGGTAATAAAATCGTTCTGAGAGGCAGGCCGGCCGAGCTGCCGAGGCGAGTTGTCGTTCGGAAACAACATGGCGGCTGTCAACAAAGATTTGTTTCGCATCTGCGCCGGTCCCCTGCTCGTGAGCTCACAGGGCGAGTCCGGGGGTCGTGTCCCGGAGGCTGAAAGCGAGACATGGCACGCACCACAAGAGCCGAGAGGCAGAGCAGGGTCGGCGGACAGCTCCGGCATGCGCTTGCCGTCCTTCCTATTACGTGCGTTGTGGCTGAGACTGAGACGAGACCGAGACGGACGGGAAAGGCTGCCTCAACATTGAGCGACCCAACTGTCCGGACAGCACTTCGCAGTGCACACACTTCGTACCTCGTTCAGTAGAGAATGTTCAGTCGAGCGCTCCTGGCCAGCCTGGTCATCGAAAATTCAGATCTCCGCCAGGCTGGCCCGCCCGCAACGTCGAGCTTGGCTCTCGGAAACAAACCCCTGGCTCATCCCACGTCGACAGGGATCGCCCCGTCCGACATGGGGATCGATTCGACCAGGACCCCAGGGGCTGAACCCCCTGGTCGGGACTCGATGCGACTCGACCTCCAGAATTTGCTTTTGGTTCATTTCTTTTGTTCATGCTGACTCCACGCAGGCTTGCTCTGCTGATACCGGTGCGGCGGTTCACGAGTTGCTCGAGTCGTCGTCGCGCTGGATGCAAAGCCGCCATCGGCGAAGGGAGGTTGCACACCAAGACAGCATGGCCGTATCTTGGGATTGTACGCAGCAAGCAGTCTGTACTCGGTAAAGTCACAGTCGCGCCCAAGCTGGGCCAAAGTACCGAGCGAGACGTTGCAGCAGGATGATGTGTCTGGGAAAAAAACCGGCCTGGATCATGGTTGGCGCACCCGCACCCCATGCTTTTCAGGTTCTTAGCGTCCCAATTTATATAGAATTACGGCATTGCCTGTTCTGGCACGCCCATCTGTTTTCTCTCCCTCCCCCGTTCTGTTGCTTTTCCATTCGAGGCTCTTGTCCGTGGTTCTCGGCGGTCATTCGTTCTCTTCTTTTATCCCCCCCCAGCCCAGTCCTCGTTGCAGCACGGCACAGCAAGGGAACCTGGAAGCCATTATTACCAGCCCGATACCGCCCGTGACGTATATTCGGCAAGCCGTGGCTATAATTACCGGAGTCGTTCGTCCACTCAACACGTCCGCTTGCCTCGCTCGAGTCGTCCACTCCCGTCTCGCTGCGCCATCCGGGGATCCGTGTCCCGCAGCGCAACACCCGCAGCTCCCGCAGCCGGGACGCGCCCTGCATCATTGTTGCTTGCTGACCAGGGTCCTCACACGCGTCGTTCCCGTCGTTCCCATCCCAGCGTCCCATCGCTGCCGCTCCTTCAGTTCTTGTTTTTCTCCCACGGCGAGTCGCGCACAGCGAGCTCGACTTTGACTTCACACTCGCTTCCCTCCCGGCAACATCCCTAAAGTCACACCTAGGTTCTCAGCCGGTACACACACTCGTTTCTTCACCCGAGTCCATGCCTGGCGCTTCTCGACGACACACATGACCGACCTGAGCAGACACGGCCGGGACGTTGCCCAACACCAATAAACACACCAAGCACCGTCACTTGCCGGCGCGCTCAAGCGGCACATCTGCCGTGTTCACTCGTTTTGCAACCACCACAGCAACCATGTCCGACCTGAAGGAGCCTGCCTCCCCCACCCTTGATTTCTCACACGCTCAAAGCACCCTCGCATCGTCGAGAAGGATACGGCCTCCTGATCTGCATGCCGGAGCTGAAGATGCGCTCAGAGTGCCGTTGAGGTCCGAAACGGGGGACAAGGCACGTAAGCGAGAATCTAGGCTCGGGTTGAGGAACATTTTTGCCCGCGCCAGAGTCGGATCCGACGCCGACAAGGGACCAGCTCCGCTCCGGGACGCCTCCCAAAAGCCCGGAGGCATCCGGGCATCGCTGGCAGAGATCAATTGGCCCTACGGACTGCATCACGCACAGGGGCATCGCTCGGAGACCACCCTGCCGTCCCTGTCCAAGACCCTGCCCGCTGGCCAGAGCCTGAAGCACAAGAAATCCGAAAGCACCGTCCGCTCACAGCCCAACCCCGAGGGGATCGCAGCTTGGAACCCTCCGCCATTGTTTCAAGCATACCCTCAGGCAATCAAGCATGCCCATCTCCCTGCGTGCACCGTCCCCGCCGACGTCGTGCTCCGACTGCACAACTCCAAGAGCAGCAACCCCCTCGCTGGATTGTTGAGTCCAACCGCCTTTGACATACCCGAGGAAACCATTGGCGGAGAGAAACCGAAAAGGAGGCATCGGAGGAATGGGTCTGGATCGGCCTCGAGGTTCGAGTGGACAACAAAGGTCTTCGTACTCACCACGTCGGGATACCTCTTGCAGTACGCAGGCGCAGGCTCTTTCGACCGACTGCCGGAGAGGATCCTCCAGCTGGGCAAGGATTCGGCCGCCTTCGCGAGCGACGCCATTCCAGGTCGCCATTGGGTTCTCCAGGTGTCGTCGGTCGCCGAGCCCGACCGGATCCCTGGCTCGCACGCTTCTCTTCGTGCCAGGCTCCCCTTTCGTGGCCCGGAGAGAAGGCATTCCTCAACTTTTCTGATGGTGTTCGAGAGCGCCGTGGAGATGGATGCCTGGATTGCAACGCTGCGACGGGAAATCCAGACCCTTGGTGGACGGAAAATCGTATCGGAAACTGGCAAGCCCAAGCCTGGCAGTGAGGATGCCCAACTAAGAAGCCAGGCAAGCCAGAGAACTTTGGTCGTGAGGGACCCTGATCGCTTCTCCCGCGTCATGTCGCCAGATCATTCCTGGACCCCGAGCATGGCCACGTCAAACCGGGATAGCTACGTCGACCCAGACCTGGCTCGCGACCAGTCCTTTGACGACAACTCGACGGCGAGTTTTATCTCCCACGAAGGAAGACAGCTGGACGCTCTCAGGGACAGCGCCAACCGTCTTTCCTTCATTTCATCGGGCCAGCGGACCATGGTTACATCCGTGGGCTCGTCGCCAGCATGTTCCCCTATCCGGGACTCGTTTGGCGAGTTTGATTCCATGCCCGATCTACCACACCTGGATGAACAGTCGCAACCCCGGTTGAGGCCTAATGCGATGGCCATTATTGATCGAAGACAGTCGCTACAAACCATCAATCATGTCTTTGACATGCGCGTTGCTGGGGCCCGGCCCTTGTCCACATACTCGAATCCGGGGCAACCGGAAGCAATTCTCCCTTTCGCACCCGCTCAACAATCCACGCCCAACTTCAGCGTGCCCCACAGCGCAGGGAAACGAAATTCCTTCGTCAGGACACCCCTAGGGATGCCGCCAGTGCAGGTCACAACATCTCCTTTGCTCACGCGCATGAGCGCTCGGAGGCCACCGCCGTCGGCCCTGTCCATCAACCCGCGCCCCTTGTCGCTAGTCGAGGATCAGCCATCGCCTGCCTTGTCGTCCCAGAGTCGGACCGGCACAGCGACGGGAGAAGCCGCGAGCCCTCTGTCGGCCACCCCGATCACGCCGCCAGGCTCATCCTTGCCGAAGCCGGCTGAGGCTGAGGAGACGACGGGGCGAAAGATATGGGACGAGTCAATTCGCGACTCTGGGATCTCGACACAAGAGAGCAGCCCAGAACTCATACTTCAGCAAATGGATCCGAGACCTTCGAGCATGCTGGTAGAAGATGACCCCAAGGGACACGATGCCGCCCCGTCACCTCGACTTCCGGCCGCCGACCCTTACGACGTACCTCGGTCGAGATTGTCGGTAGGGGTGTATAGTGACTTCCGGCAGGGTGCCCCGGCAGCCGTAACGTCTGGGATTCGAGTGCGTCGGCAGAGTTTCAACTCGCCAAAGCAGGTTGAACGGCCCGGTGGATTTTCGTCTCCTCCGCCCTCCATCCGCCTCGATTATTCCCAGCGGCCTTTTACACCGACTTTGAAACCGGTGCCGAGGTCATCGCAGCACCTCCGACTCGAATCGCAGGCTCAGACGCTTCCGCAGCGACGGAGCATGTCGCACCTCACCGAAGGCCCTCCGCTTGCGCCTCCGCCCGCCCGAGCTCTTCCGATGCCGCCGGCTCCTCCGCCGAACCGATCTCTTCCCTTGATTCCGTCTGTTTTCCCGTCGAACCGAGCTCTTTCTTCTCTGCCGCCTGCTCCCCCGCCGAACCGAGCTCTTCCTATGCTGCCTGCTCCTCCGCCAAACCGAGCGCTTCCTCCTATTCCGCAAAGAGCCAGGGTGAATGTTGTTCCGCCGCCGGGGTTTATATGATGAGCTATCCCGTCTTGTTTTTTCTTCTGTTCAGGGTCTGTTTTCAGGACCAAGCCAGGTCAAATGGGCCTGTCACACCAGATCGGAATCACCCACACCAACGAGTGCCCCGTTTACGAAGTTGCCCGGACAAGGGCACACCACGCGGCGAGTTGTTTTCCTTTTGTTGATGAAATGGAGTGGTTTTGTTGAAACCGTGGTTGAAGGGGATATATAATGAGGAGCTATACCCATTGGATGACAGTCGACGACCTTATTTTCCTGTCTATTTTGGTCATGATATACCGTGTATTTAAATAGAATACTTGCTTAGGCACCCGATACGAAAACGGCGATTTGGTTACCTGGCGGTGTCTTTGTTGTGGCTCCCCTGAAAGAAACTTGATCTGTCGAGCACGCGGGCGAAACTCTGGGACCGACCTCAGCTTTCGGCGTCGAAGCTCCAACCCTGACTTAGGTACCTTAGTCGCCAGAAGCTCCTAGCCCTCGGCCCCAGCTAAATAAAACGCACAGCTAGGGAACAAAACGGTTGCTCTGTGCGCGCAGATAGCTCTAAACTTGACCCGAGGAAGACCTCTCGCTGAATACCAACTACTGTAGTTACGTCGCTGAGGTTCAGTGATTCCCCAGGTCATCTGCTTCCTGGATGACAGAAGTCTTGGAGAAGTCAGTAATTCCACAGGATTCTGACGTATTTCAACCGTGCTTGCCCACTTGATTTGTCACGGAGGCAAATCCCAAAACATCAGTAAAGCAACTGCGAGTACTGAAACGAAAGGTGGGATGATATCGGGGAGAAGGCAATGGAACAGGGAAGCAAAACAATCGCAAGATCGAGAACGAAGGACGAACGAAACGGCTGTGCATGATGAGGAAACAGCACAAAATAGCCAAACTGGGGTTAAACACTGTGTGACTAGGTAAAAAGCCACCTGATTTTACAGCGAGCTCTTTCCACCAATTTTCGCCCCACACCCGAATATCCAAAAATTCGGCGGCCGAGCAACTTTGTCCTCCCCACCCCCACCACACAGGCCCGACGACATCCATCAACCGAATCGACCACCAGCTTCACATTTCCCAAACGATACAGCAAGATGGCAGCCCAAACAAAGTGAGCACACACTGCAACAAATCTGCAAAAAGATCTCTTCGGGAATCCGGAGATAGCTAACCCTCCGCAGGCACGACTGGGCGGACGACGAGGATCTCGAGGAGACGACCACGACCGCGGTCTCGACCGACTTGCCGCCGCCGCAAAAGATTCAGAACAAGGACGGAACATGGACCATCATCGAGTATCGGCTCAACGATGAGGGGCAAAAGGTCAAGGCCACCCGGCGGGTGCGCTACGTGGTCCGCCGCGAGGTTGTCAACCCGCGGGTGGCGGAGCGCAAGACGTGGGCCAAGTTCGGCGACGCGGCCAAGGACCCCCCCGGACCGGCGCCCGATACCACCACCGTCGGCGAGAACATTATCTTCCGGCCGTCGGTCAACTGGCGCAAGGAGGCCAAGGACGAAGCCAACGACCCCAACGCGCAGGCGATGAAGGACAAGCTCCGCGACAAGAAGGTCAAGTGCCGTATTTGCAACGGCGAGCATTTTACGGCGCGCTGCCCGTACAAGGACACGATGGCGCCCATCGGCGAGGCCGGTGCCGGCGACGTGGCTGCTGGCATGGGCGACGAGCCATCCGCTGCCGGGCCCGCCTCGGCCGGGGCCGCCGGCTCCGGGAAGAAGGGGTCGTACGTCCCGCCCGCGATGCGTGCAGGCGCCGCGGGAGGGGGCGACCGCATGGGCGGCAAGTACAGCGACCGGGACGACCTGGCGACACTCCGTGTTACAAACGTGAGTTGGCTCTCTCTCTTTGCTGTGTATTTGGGGAAAATATTTTGAGGGCGACATGCTGACTCTTGGATTCTTACTCCAGGTCTCGGAGATGGCCGAGGAGCAAGAACTGCGCGACATGTTCGAGCGGTTCGGCCGCGTCACCCGCGTCTTCCTTGCCAAGGATCGCGACACTGGCATGGCCAAGGGTTTTGCATTCATCAGCTTTGCCGACCGCGACGATGCAGTTAAGGCCTGCAACAAGATGGACGGCTTTGGTTTCAGGCATTTGATTCTCAGGGTGGAGTTTGCTAAGAAGGCCCAGTAAGCCAAGACACGCTGGCAGGGGGGCGGGATGGACGGAGGGGCGGGAGGGTAGGAAGACGGACCTAGACTGGGAACCAAAAGAGTGGTTGGCTTACGGTTTGGGCTTGGGCATCATTGAGTTGTACTTTGCGCACATGGATCGGGGAATGGCTTCTTTTCCGGGATGGCTGGTGAAGGTCCCAAGAAGGACGCGATTCTCAACCCTCGGGAGGTTAAATCCTGGCTGAGAGCGTAGATGAAGACGAATCTCAGCTGTATCTGCCATTTCTTCTGCCATTTCTCTTGTGTGTTTGGACCATAACATGACGAGACTGAAAGGCTCTACCACTTGTAGGAGGCTATGATGAATTTCCCCAAGCTGTTGCAAGTTATTCCAGATGAAGTCTTTTTGCTATTTAGATGCCGATACATTGTTCTCGGAAACCCGCCTATGCTGCAGAAATAAGTAGAAAAATTACTGCGCTAAGTGACAGCTAGCAGACGACAGCAATCCGGGGACTCCAAAATACAGCCAGATATGCTCCTCCCATCCAATGAACCTATCTAACCATCCGACTGGAGGACTCCACTGGCCGCGATACCCCGGTCCAACCGTATTCATGCTTCGTCAAGTCATTAGTACAGAAGAGGGATTAGTGAAGAAACCGTGAAAGGAATAAAAGTGACGTGTGGTGTGTGCCGCCGCGTGTACCGCAGCGGGCGTGTAGCGAGTGTCGGGCCGGGACGCTGCCGGTGTATGGTGATCCGGTCGCGCCGTCAGCCAAAACAGAAGAGCCAGGAAAATGGAAAAACAACACCTCAGCAAGGGAAATAGACATAAGAAAACCAACGACAGTGATGGAGACCTGACGAAGAAGAGGAGGGTATGGACACGCGTTCCCCTCTTCTCTCCTCTTCCTCGCCGCTCCCCTCTCCTTTTTCTCGCCTCCCACTCACCCCCTACACCTTCTCCTCATCCTCCACCTCTCCATCACCGCCATCAGCGGCAGCACTAGCAGCGATCCGCTCATCCAACCTCTTCCTCTTCTCGACCGCCTTCTTTCTCTTCTCCTCCTCCCCCTTGACCCGCCTCGCCTCCCACTTCTCCCGAAGGACGTAGGGCCATCCCCGCACCACAGCCCCGAGCAGCTTGGCCCCGAGCGCAAAGTGTTGCCGTGCCTGCCGCAGGTGGTCCTTGGCGTCGACCAGGTTGGCGCGCGACGCCGCGGACCGCTTCCTGGCGCGGTAGACACGCTCGGCGCGCTCCGCTTGCTTTAGGGTGGCGGAGGCCTGGCGGCGGGTCGTTTTGAGGGCGGCTTCGGTGCCGGAGGTGCCGGGGCGTTTGGGCAGGCGGATGGAGTCGTCGTTGGTGGGGGAGGGGAGGGGTTTCGTGTTTGACGGAGGAGGGGGAGGGGGGGCGGGGTTGGTAGGGCGGGCCATTTTTTTTGGTGTTTTTTGCTAAAGGGCGTAAATAAGTGTGGGAAAAAGAATGGACGGCCACAAAGGGTAAGGCCTTGGTTTGGTGGTTTGAGTGAATGAGTGACTGGTAGTGAGGAATCGAGCGAAGCCTAGGGGAGAGGAGGGCGTAGAAGGGCGCCGGAGAGCAGGTTCTGATTATATTCCCCCTTCCTTACCTTCGCGCTGTCTTACCTTCCCTGCTGGGTCTGCGAGAGAACCCTTCATCTCTGGGGTGAGTCAACGCGCTCTCGTTGGGTCCGGAAAATGCCTGTCCCCATCATGTTCATGCGATGGGATAGATCCCTGGGAGCCAAGGGGGGACGAGAGGCTGTTGGCAGGCCTAGGCCGGCTGGCCGCAGCTGGCCAACAGCCGCTGGTTTTCGCAGCATGACGACCTCATCAAACCCAATGAGACACCGCGCGGATATGCACGTCGGCGACACAAATTTTGGGACCTGCCTTGTCATACCCTCCCAGCCCCGACATTTGGGTCGAGTACCGAATCAGCCGGGGCTTGGTATGTCTCGAGTCTCGACCCTCTCCATGTTGAGTTCGACAACATCAACAACAGCCACAGCAACCAGCGACCTGGAATGCCCTGGAACCCTTTAGAGACGGGGGATTGCGGGTCGGTGTCGAGTTTCAACGCTCCGCTCCGCACCCGACTGGCCAGATTCCAAGGGAAACCCCATCGTCGACCCCGTCGCGTCGTGGACCCCCATGGCACCCACAAAAAACGGCCCAGGGGAGCATGTGAATTAAAAGCAGGAACCCTGGTCAACCTGGGGCCCAATTCCGTCCCATGCCCGCTCGTCCGACGACCGCAGACACGCCTCCCTTTGCAACAAACGCTCAACTGCCGGCAAACCATCCGCTCTCCCTCGTGACGTCGTTTCGTTTCTGGACTGTGCAGCGGCAAAGATCGGCCCCAGGGAAAAGAGCCGGAAGCCACCCGCACACTGACAACGCTGCAGGTGCGGCACGCGGCACGGGGGCACACTTTTAACGTTGGGAGTTCGGGCTTGGCGTTACGAGCCTGTTGCCCTGTTGGCGGTTCTCTGGCGCTTTGCAGTGGGTGGCGGTCACACGAGCCGAACCGATCTCCAGTCCCTCTTTTGACCTCCCCTCCCTCCCCCCACATCCGTCTGGGGATTCCCACCACCACAACACCGCCGCTGCCCAGGTGATGCTGGCAAAGCTCAACGCTTGTCTCTGTTAAATCGGTCTTCAACACCGAGCTACCCCGACAAGAATGACCATAGCGACTGCCGGGCCCGCCGGGCTCGACAGCGTCCGCCAACGCACACGAGCCACCTCGACGGCGACAGTGACTTCGAACGGCACCGCACCCCACCCTGCCGACGACGAGATCGACTCCGAGTCTGTTTTGGGCGAAAATGGAGAGGCTCGCGCCAAGCGGACATATGGGCGCACGCCGGACGGAACTGGTACGCTTGTTATTCCTCCTTCCTTTCTTCAGATCAAGACCGGCTTGGAGGATGCTGACCGAGTCCCGCTTCCCTGCAGTCTTCGTCGTCCCCGAGACCCACGACATGGTCTCGCAGCTCCTAGACCCCCGCGAACCCAAGAATCTCTCCGATGTCCTGGTGCTTGCCATCCTCGCCCTCCACGTCTTTGCCGCATACGCCCTGCCCTCGAGCCTCAAACGCCCTGTCTTCGCCCTCATCTTCCTTTTCTGGCGAGCCTCGTACAACGTGGGCATCGGCTATCTGCTGACCGTCCAGTCCAACTACAAGCTCATGGTGACGTGGGCTAGGCGGATGAAGCTCTTTGAGGATCCCTCCACCGGCCAGAACCCGCGTCCGTGGCTCTACCAGCTGCTCCAGACCGAACTCGAGGCCAAGATCCCCAAGGACTACAAGATGGCCCGCGCCCCGATCGAGTACAACGCCTGGCTAGTCTTCCGCCGTGTGGTGGATCTGATTCTCATGTGTGACTTTGTCTCGTACTGCCTGTTTGCCATTGTGTGTCGCCACAAGCCAGACGGAGAGGGCGCTGCCATGGCCGCCGCTCGCTGGATCGCTGGCATTGTCCTCGTAGGCTTCAACCTTTGGGTCAAGCTGGACGCCCACAGAGTTGTGAAGGACTACGCCTGGTACTGGGGCGGTAAGAGCACAAAACATAGCCTTCTGTCACGACACAATGCTGACGGCGGCCGTAGACTTCTTTTACCTCATCGAGCAGGAACTGACCTTCGACGGCGTCTTCGAGATGGCCCCGCATCCTATGTACTCGATCGGCTACGCCGGGTACTACGGCATCTCCATGATGGCTGCGAGCTACGACGTTTTGTTCATCTCCATCCTTGCCCATGCCGCCCAGTTTGCCTTCCTGGCCGTCGTCGAGAATCCTCATATCGAGAAGACCTACAACCCTCCCCCGCCCCGCCAACGCGCCGAGTCCGAGGCTAGTAGCCAGTCCGAGGCCACGACCGACTCCGGAAAGAGATCGGCCGCTGCAAACCCGGAGACCCCGTCACCCGTCCACGACCTGGTGGGCGTCAAGAATTTTGACCCTTTCCGCGTTACCGACTACACGGCCCTGCTTTTGGTTGGCTATTTGACGGCTCTCACCTTCTTCACCCCGTCTACGCCCGTCTACCAAGCCCTCTTCGTGATCAATGCCATCGTCTGGCGTTTGTGGTACTCGGTTGGCCTGGGCGTCATCTTGACCAGGCAGTCCAACGAGAAGATGTTCACCAGGCACTTCCTCAAGTTTGGCGAGACTGCGAGGGAGGCCTGGAGGCAGTGGAAGGGCATGTATCACCTTAGCATGACCCTCTGCCACGTCTCGTTCGTCGCCGCATGCTGGAAGATGTACACGTATCCCGAGGACTGGGGCTACGGCTGGGTTCTCCTTAAGCACGTGGTCGGCCTAAGCCTGGTTGCCCTGCAGGTGTGGACCGCCGTCAGCATCTACGACTCCCTGGGCGAGTTTGGCTGGTTCTACGGCGACTTCTTTTTCGACAGCACCGGAAAACTCACCTACAAGTCCATCTACCGCTTCCTGAACAACCCGGAGCGCGTCATCGGCACCGCGGGCCTGTGGGGCATGGCTCTCATCACCTGGAGCCGCGCCATCTTTGTGATTGCCCTCATCGGCCATATCCTGACTCTTGGCTTCATCTCCTACGTCGAGAAGCCGCACATGCAAAAGATCTACGGTCAGAATCTGCGCTCCGAAGCCGGTCTGACCAAGTTCATTCGGCGCTCGCTGCCGCCGCCCATGAATAAGCTCCAGAAGAGCGTAGACAAGGTCTTGGATGACACCAAGCACTTTTTCGACGATTTCGTCGATGTCGCTCGCTCCAAGCTGGCCGGAGGGTCCTCATCCATCGCCCGGGACACCTCGGTTCTGTTCAACAAGTATCCGGCTCGTCTCACTCTCAGTCGGATCGCGCCCGACCTCGCCGGTTACAATCCTAAACACTACAAGATTTCCATGGAAGGCACCCCTCTGCTGGCCGCCGACGAGAAAGCCACCGGCAAGGAGAGCGTTAGCGCCCGTGTGCCCAAGGACGTCAAGACAAAGGTGTTTGAGTACGGCGCCCCGATTCGCGTCCGCTGGACCGCCCCCATCAACCACAGCAAGAAGGACTGGGTCGGCCTGTACATGGTGACGGACAACAGGTCGAGAGAGGTGACCGAGGTTCCGACTCTCGGCCGCTGGGTGCCGACCCGCCCTGGCGAGTACGACACGACAACAGATGAAGGCATTGTATCATACGACCAACCGACTGCGACCAAAAATTTACCCGAGGTCGACCTCGTGGAGGGAGAGATGGTCTTCGAGGGCAACAAGCTGTGGTGGACACAGGGCGTCTTCGAATTCCGCTATCACCACAGCGGCGGCCACAACGTCATGTCCATATCGGAGCCCTTTGAGGTGCGCTTGGCCAAGGTAGACGACGAGAACGCCGAGGTCGCCGGGCCAGAAGAGGTCGAGACCGCCCTTCTCCCCATCGTGCGGAACTGCCTGGACCGCGACCCGGACATTGCCCCAGCCACCGTCGAGGAGCGCTTCGGCGCGCACGTCGAGAGGGACACCAAGTACGCCAAGAGGGTTGTCTACGCCATCCAGCACATGTTTGGCGTCGAGTTTGCGCCCGCCGTTGTCACGGCCGATGGAAACGTGAGGAAACTGGCCTGGCGGATATGCAGTGCCAAGGAAGTGCTGGTAAGTCTCTCTTTTGCCTTCTTTTCTCTTTGTGTGGATCATCGGATGCTGACAGGATGCAGGCACCTTATAGTATGTCACAGAGGGGGCCGTCGACGCCTGTTCGAGACAAGTTCCCGGAGTCTCTGTAGAGGGGGTTTAGAGAGATGCACACATGTATGGGTTGAATGTTTTTACAGGGGAGAGCGCGGCAATTGCATTCCACGGCGTGTGATGGCGTGTTTGAGAGCATGAGATACCACTGTTGATAGATATGGGGGCTAGCAAGGCGCGCCGGTGTGGGGAGTATCTATTACCGGTTGGAATAGGTTTCTAAGAAGCATCAATAGAGTGGTTGGTGAATTTGGGAAGATCGAAAACGAGTGGTGTGTGTTGGATTTGTCTCGCCAGGGGTCCTTCTCAAGGGAGGCATCACATTTCCCTTTGCCTCGAGCAAGAAACTAAAGGGCCCCTTGCCGTCTTCCTCGCCCTCATCTCGGATGAGAGATGCTCCGTTCAGGGCTCTACAACAGCTACCAACGCTATAGCGTGGTTTTCCACAACCACTCTTCTGACAGGCAAGGGTAGACACACGTCAACTGTGCACTTCAGAGAACTGACGCCTTGAGTTATAAACAAACTTTAAAACAATACAAATGTCTAGCTAGCGAGCCAAGGGTACCATCAAGGCACTAAATTATGCAGAAAGGACTGTGGTATCATATCGTCATCGTCATGACCTCTCTCCAACCTCTCCCCGACCCCAATCACGAGGCTCACCCCTTTACCCGATCCCAGCCACCAAGCCAGCTCTTCGCACTCACTCACTCGCAATCCTCCATGATCTCGGCCAACACATCCGCATCCCCAACCTCGCGAGCAAGCAGCTCAGCCCTCTTCCGCATGCGCTCGACCCGCATCGAGGTAGCCCGCACCCGCCGTGCCAGCGCCCGACGCGCGTTCTTCTTGCCCGTGGCAGCCGCAGCGACGGTACTGTTGCCCGCGGCACCGGCCGCCATCTGGACGGGCACGACGCCGCCAAAGGGTCCTGCACGGGCGCCGTTCATGCAACGCACCAGGCAGACGTTGTCTTGGCCGGCGACGGTGCCTGTGCAGGTTTGCGCGGCGGGGATGGCGGCGGTTAGGGGGAAGTCTGTCTTTGCGCCGGCCTGGGGGGGAGGGTTAGTGGTTGAGAGGACAAATAGGAAAGAACGAAAGGGAGAGGCTTACGTTGCTGCGGGAGTTGCGGCCTGGGACTTGTTGGGTGACTTGGATGTTGCTCCTGGTGGCGGTGTTAGTTTGGTAGCTTTTGATGGGGGTTGTTCCACAGGGAGAGCCCTCTCTCGACCACCAGAGCTGGGTCGATGCAGTGGGGGACTGAAAGAGATAAAAACGGGCAACGAACCATGTCTGGGCTGTGCCATCGGCATTGATCATGCATGTGTACGGACCCGCGCCGTCGCCATTGACCTGGTGCAGCGTCATCTGCACGGAACCGCCCGCGGTGACCTGCGGCAGCGAGTCACCCGTCTCGGCGAGGATTGCCTGGGTGCCGGCCTCGAGCTGGTTAGTGCCCCCGCCAAGGGTCTCGCCCACCGTGTTGGCGGCGGCGCCCTTGAAACGGGTGCTGTCCTGCTGGAAGGGATTGCGGCGGGTGCCATCGCGCGGTGTGCTGGTGTCGATACCGAGGGCCATGCCGGTGCCGCCGGCGTCGCCAGTAGCTCCGGTGATGGCACCGTGACCAGCGACGAGGTTTGCTGCGGCCAGGAGAGTGAAGGTGATGAAGGTTTTGGTAGAGGAGGCCATTTTGGACTTAGGAAACTGGTACTGGTGATGAAAAGATGATGGAAAGATTAAAGGGGTGATTTAAAATCCTGTCCGGCAGGAGAAAGAAAGCAAGCTGTGGACTTGAATGTGACTTGTCTCCTGGACGTTGGCTTGGTGAGGATGGAGAGAGTTGAGTTCCATGAGGGTCGGCCGAGTCCATTATATAGACATTTCCGTTGAGAGACTCACGATGCCCCAGCCCCATGTCTTTCTTCAATGCCGAGCCTCTAAAAATCCCCCTTGATTCCAGAAACCTAAATGTTGCGACCTCAAACTCCATCGTCCGCAACACAACGGTGTGCCTCGAGGCGATTCGACGCAAGTCCGACCACCTCGTGAATATGCCGGTCCCCGATATGGAATATTCGACATGGGGTTGTGTCAAGAGATCTCATCAAGCCCCCTAAACGCCCGAACCCTTGTCACGCGCTGCTTCGAATCGCTCGTGTTGGACATAGTAAACTTCGATCAGACCCCGGCACATATTCCCGACCCCGGAGAAGCCGCCGTGGAAGTCGATCATGCAGATCGTGAATCAATGGATTCGCGTGTCCCAGCATCGGCTTGGAAGTCGGGAACACACTGATTCCAAACCTCTCATTGAATCACAACTCACGTCCTACACGACCAGCGTAAAGCTGACTATTCAAAGCGTGTTCTTTACCTAGCTCTGATCCGGTCAAAGCTGAGTTCAGCCCATGAGGGTAAAGGCCGATCTTGGCCTTCGGTTTCGGCGCCAAAGCTGTTTCGCGATGGAGCATGCGCAGAAAACAGCTGAGCTCGAAAGACTTGGAGTTGCGCACCGGCAACACTTGGCAGTGGACACAGCACGCAAGGGGTGCTTCACCATTGCCGGGCATGAAACCTCAACAGCAGCAGATGCACAGACGTTGGATGTGTTGGGTCTTCCTGCTGATCGTTTCGACTCAACAGACCAATCACCGAACAGAAAATACTGGGGCACTTGAGGCTCTTGCTTCTGACCACCGAGGCGGCACAGCCACAATGATGTCGGACCCTCTTCGAGCAAGACTCCAGAGTTTGAAGCTTGCGGATGCTCTCCCGAGTACCGTTTCATTATCTGGGAGTTACTTCGAACTGTGGCCCGGCTCACATGAAAGGGCGCCCAAAAGGCAGATCTCTTCGAGAGCTGGACACACAATACATCCAAGTCGGTCCGCATTTTGGGTCAGAAGGCCTGTTTCGATCGACCGCGGCTTAGATTCCGACCGCGGCAATCGGAGCAAGGTTATCTTGAAACATTGGCTGGTTCCCGGTCAGTCTCGCCGATCAAACAGGTCGACCACGTTGAAAAGGAGGCCAATCGCATCTCAACACTCACCGCACAGCGTTTATCGCGCAACCAATGGAAAAACAACATGGCAACATCTGAGCGGGCGCTTTGGCTGGGCGGGCAGCCTCAACGAGCTTTCTGATTCCACACTGGGCCCGGTACTTGAGACCGGGATTCATCTCAGACACTCAGCCTCACTCTCCGGTCCGTGAGCTGGCTCGTACCTACTCAAGCGTCCTTGAGGCCAATCATTTTGAGGATCGGAGAGCGTTTGTCTAGCCGGATGTCATGATGCCGAAGAGCACAGAGATATGGCGGCAGCCCCACACGGTTTTTGCTGCAGTTTCGTTTTGCAAAAAAAACGAAACATCAACCTGAGAAAAGGGGAGGCTGGTTGGGTTAAGGATTGCGGAAGATTGAACCGGGAAGGTCAAAGTGCTGTGATGTTTGCCTCGCCGCGGACTGCGGAGAGGCCCGAGATGGCCCTGGGAGAGCTAATCGGGTCAGCTTTGTGATCGCAGGCATGAAAATATGAGAAGACAAACCCTCTGCCCTTACCAGAGGTGGTCTGGACACGTCTAACCCATCCCCACTGATAGGGCGTCTTAAGCTAGTATCGCCCCCTTTTGTCCCCGAAAAGCCACTGATGCCGCCTGGGATATTCATGTGAGAGCCGCTGGCCGTCCGATGGAATCGGCCTGAGCCTGGGGCAGATGTTGTTGTCCCAGCCCCAGGCCGGGGTGTTGATGCGAACGCTAGGGATCTGGGATTTCTAAGGGCCAAGTTGCCGGATGGCGTAGCGGGCACCTCTGTTCCTGAGAGGTTAGTCTGTGAACTCCAAATTGCAAGCCGGAGAGACCATACGTTGAGAAAACGCCGGCCGGTTCCATTCCACCTGCGCCGCCGGGACAGGCTGCGTCTTTGAGAACCCTGGACTGGCTGGAAAGTAGTTGGGCGCTCCGTTTCGGGCACCAACGGGTAGGACAGGCCGGGGCAGTTGAGACTGGGCCTGTCCATGGCCGGCGTCCACACTTCTTGGTGCTTGCAGAGGGGTTCGAGTTCTCGCCACGCTCGGAGGGATTTCCTGTGTCTGACCGAGTAAAACTCGTTGCTTCAGCTTGCTGTAAAGCTCTTGAGATTGCGCGAGCTCCCTAGTCCGGTTTTCCAAAGTCAGGCGGAGATCCTCGCATTTGCGCCTGAGATTGTGCTCGTCTCGCTCCATATCTGAACGTCGTCAGCTGTGTGGACAAAATAATATGTACAGAATGAGCTGACCTCGCATCTTGGCCGTCAGGGCAGAGATCCTCTGATTTGCTTGGCCCCATATGTTTTCAATCTCTCCCTGCAGCTCTGCGCAGTAGTCCTTCATCTTGCTGTTCTTCCGCACTTGGGATGAGCTTCCATTGGTTAGTCAGGGGCCACAAGGACATTGGCGGAGGGGAACAGACATCTGGTTCGTCATCTGGTATGACCAGAAGCTCAGGGCTCGTCCCGCACATTCCATTACAACAGTAGGGCCGAGGCCACTCAGAGCGACTGACTTCCACTCTTCGGAGGGATGGAGGAGCTGCTCGCAGACATCGGAAGCGCCCAGGGGTTGTCTGCAGACAGGGCAAGTGTAGGGTGCCTGCGTAGCAAACCCATTGCTATTTGCGCATCGCAGACAGATAGCATGACTGTGAAGAGGTTGGATGAAGAGGTCAGTCTTATCCGCAACAGCTTCCCAGCCGGTCAGAGAAGGCAACTTGCCTGCACGCAGTCACTACTGCTTGCCCTGTCAGCTGAACGCCGCACTCCTGCATGTTGCAGTTCAAGCTTTGCTCCATGATGCCTCGAAGAACCTTTGGCGCCAAGCCGGTCAGAGTGTTTCGTTTATCAACTGGCAGCAGATCGATTCTCAGCAAATCCCAATGTGAAGCAGTGATGCAGCGGAGCATGTGATGTGATGGCGTGGGGGGAACTAGAAGAGCGAGGAGAAAACAAAAGCTTTAGAATTGAGTCTCAAACTCGGAAAAGTTGGTGGAGAAGCAATTCTCTGCATTCATTTCGTACTGCGAAGTGGCAGCTTAAGGCAGCCGAGAAGTGGTCTGTGAAGGAGTCGCGCCTCCTCTGGTGCGCTTTCCTCTGG
>OUNM010836281.1_pt1 | contig 28353 bp, 21 predicted proteins | sample 1769961 | NCBI WGS metagenome assembly OUNM01 (sample SAMEA3914820, study PRJEB12502) | metagenome | biome: forest; material: soil | place: USA | collected 2012-03-12 | depth 0.3 m | reverse complement strand
CAGGCCCATCGGCACGCGGCTCATGCTCTCGACGCCGGCGGCGATGACCACGTCCATGGCGCCCGACATCACGGTGGCGGCGGCGAAGTGGATGGCCTGCTGGGACGAACCGCACTGGCGGTCGACCGAGGTGGCCGGCACGCTCTCGGGCAGGCTGGAGGCCAGCACCGCGTTGCGGGCGATGTTGATGGCCTGCTCGCCCACCTGGCCCACGCAGCCCATGATCACGTCTTCGATCAGGGCCGGATCGACGCCGCTGCGCTCGACCAGAGCATCCAGAACCTTGCCGGCCAGATCGGCCGGATGCCAGCCCGAGACCTTGCCGCCCTTGCGCCCGCCGGCCGTGCGCGCGGCCGCCACGATATAGGCTTCGCCCATGGTTTCCTCCTGTTGTTCAGGAGAGTGAAACAGGCGTTCGGAGGGCTGTCAGCCGTGACGCGGCGTCAGTCGGCGACGGGCTGTCGGGGCGCGGGCCGGCCCAGGGCGCCGACCAACAGCGCCAGCATGGTCAGGTAGCTGAAGGCCTCGGCGGACACGAAGCCGGCGGCCGACCACACCCGATGGTCGACGGCCATGGCCAGGCCCAGCACCACCGACAGGCCGTGGAACGCGCAGGCCCAGAGGGGCCACCAGCGCTCGGAGGTCAGGGCGATGGTCAGGAGAACGGCGAACAGCAGGGCGTCGATCAGGATGATGCCGGTGTCGGCGCCCATCGTCTGGGTGCCGTTGTGGAAGAGGGTGCTGGCGATCCAGGCCAGCATCATCGCGGCGGCCGCGACGCGCTCGGGCCACCGGCCGCGCCAGGCGCCCAGGCCGCAGGCCAGCAGCAGCAGGGTCAGATTGGCCCATTGGTAGAACGAGTGCAGGATCATCGCGGTCAACCTGACCGCTCGCTCGGAAATTGCAACTCCCCTCCGAGCGCTTCGGAGGGGAGTGTCAGGAAACCCGGTCTAATTCCGGCGTCAGGCGACGTCGCTGACCAGCGAGAAGCGGCCGGTGGCGGGTTCCGGGGTCGGGTTCTTGTCGCCGCCGCTGCCGAAGGACACCGCGCCCAGGCCCATGTCGCGTTGAGCGACCGAGAGCTGCTTGTGGGTCTCGACGATGTTCTGGCGGGCCACGCCCAGGGCCTGCATGGTTTCGATGGCGCGCATCAGGGCGTCCTGGCCGATGATCGCCGACAGGTTGGCGTCCTGGCGGGTCGAGGGCATCAGGCCGGCCAGGGTGGCGGTCTGGGTGATCGCGGCGTCAATGGCTTTTTCAGCGGCGAACAGGGCTTCGGCCACGGTTTCGGCGGCGAGACGACGTTCCTTGAGCATGGGTTCTCTCCTCGCGCTCGGCACTGCCCGCCGGCGCGTTAAAGGGTTGAGATTTTCGGGACGTGGAACCGCGCTGGCCCCCGGGGGCGCGGTCGTTCAGATCAGAGAAGGCCTTCGAGCGCGTGGAGCCCCGCCAGGATGGATCCGAACGCGAAAGCGGTCAGGACCATCACGGCGGCGATGAAGGCCAGTCGGAGCGGAAGGCTCAGTCGATTGGGTCTTCCCCATCCAAGTCCGCCGAGGAGGTTTCGGAGTCCGACAGGAAGGTCTCGTCCGTCACCGCCGAGGCGATGCAGAGGATTTCCCGCATCACCAGCTCCGAAGGCTTGAACGGCGCCTGCTTGCGGGTGGCGGTCACCAGGTCGTGCACCATCGCCGCGCCAGCCGGCGTCGCCGACAAGCTCTTCAATTGGCGCTCCAGCTCGCCCCAGGTGATCGGGGGCAGCAGCTCGGCCGAATTCAGCCGGGGCCATTCGTTCTGGAAGCTCGCGGCTTCCCGGCGAATGTGGGTGACCCGGCCGATCACGTCCTTCTGGTGGGGGGTAAGTTCCTGCACGGTAAGCTCCTTGCTCGACGTGATCAGGAGGCCGTGAGATCGGGGGCTCGGCTAGCCAGGCCGTATCGGACCCCGACGCGATCGGAGGGGGGGCGCCCCGGTGATCATTACCGGGGTCATGGGGGGCGCCCCCATGATCGTAGGGGATGGCGTCGTCGGCGGGCAGGCGCGCACGATCGAACAGCCGGCGCGCGGCGTCGTAGCGATCGACCGCGCCCAGGCGGCGACGAGCCTTGTCGAGGTGCCAGTCGACCGTATGCTTGGAAAGACCCAGCTCCCGGGCGATTTCCTTGGAGCTCATATGGCGATCGACGAGTCGGAGGCATTCGCGCTCACGCTCGGTGAGGCGGTCTAGGCCGTCGACCTGATCCGTCACTGAAGGATCGCCCTTACCCATTGGCGGAACCTTATGCGAACGTCAGAGATCGGCAAGCCGTCGAAACATTAAACCTTGGCTACAGATCCGGCGGGCAGGTCGTCTGACGCGAGCGACGACGAGCCCTTCCACAGGTCGATGCCGCCTTCCGAGGCGTGGACGTCGATCTTGGCCAGCTCCTCGGCGGTGAACGACAGGCCCTTCAGGGCGGCCAGGGAGTCTTCCAGCTGGGCCACGGTGCGGGCGCCGATCAGGGCCGAGGTGACGCGCGGATCACGCAGGGTCCAGGCGATCGCCATCTGCGCCAGGGTCTGGCCGCGGGCCTGGGCGATGGCGTTCAGGGCGCGGATCCGGGCCAGGTTGTCCTCGGTCAGCAGATGGCCGCCGAACGAGCCGTCCTTGGCCACGCGCGAGTCCGTCGGGACGCCGTTCAGGTACTTGTTGCTCAGCAGCCCTTGGGCCAGCGGCGAGAAGGCGATGCAGCCGACGCCCAGGTCGCCCAGGGTGTCCAGCAGTTCGTCCTCGATCCAGCGATTGACCATCGAATAGGACGGCTGGTGGATCAGCAGCGGCACGCCCTCGCTCTTCAGGATCGCATGGGCCTGGCGGGTCAGCTCGGGCGAGTAGGACGAGATCCCGACGTACAGCGCCTTGCCCTGGCGATGCAGCTGGACCAGCGCGCCCATGGTCTCTTCCAGCGGCGTCGTGGGGTCGACGCGGTGCGAATAGAAGATGTCGACATAGTCGAGACCCATGCGCTTGAGGCTCTGGTCGCAGCTGGCGATCAGGTACTTCCGCGAGCCGCCGATCTTGCCGTACGGGCCCGGCCACATGTCCCAGCCGGCCTTGGTGGAGATCACCAGTTCGTCGCGGTGGGCCTTGAAGTCCGAGGCCATCACGCGGCCGAAGTTCTCTTCCGCCGAGCCGTAGGGCGGGCCGTAGTTGTTGGCCAGATCGAAGTGCGTGACCCCCAGGTCGAACGCCCGGCGCAGGATGGCGCGGCCGGTCTCGAACACGTCGGCCCCGCCGAAGTTCTGCCACAGGCCCAGCGAGATGGCCGGCAGGTCGAGGCCGCTGCGGCCGGTGCGGCGGTAGGGCATCGACGCGTAGCGGTCGGCGGCGGCGGTGTAGGGGATCTGCATGGGGTCTCTTCCTCAACAGAGATCATGTCATCCCGGCCGAAGAGCCGGGACCGCGGCAAGCTCAGCGCTTCCGGCGGTCCCGGATCGGCGCGCTACGCGCTTGTCCAGGATGACAGTTTTAGGGTCTCAAGCCTCGCGGCGGGCCGCTTCGCTCTCCGTCGCCGGCGAGGCCGCGCGGATCAGTTCCAGCACGTCGACGATGATCTCGCGCATGGCCGCCTGGGCCTTGTCGGCGTCGCGGGCGATGATCGCCTCGGCGACGTCCTCGTGCGAGGGGATCGAGGCCGTGCGGCCCTTGATGCGGTTGGTGAAGCGGATCGAGATGCGCAGGGCCGTGTTCACCAGCTCGTGCAGCTCGCGATAGAACGGGTTCTTGGTCGCGTTCAGGATGGCGATGTGGAAGGCGATGTCGGCCGACAGCGGGTCGTCTTCGCCCTCGGCGGCGGCCTTCATCCGGCGCAGGCCCTTGCGGATCTCCTCCAGCCCGGCCTCATCGGCGTTGCGCGCGGCCAGGGCGGCGGCGGAGGGCTCGATCCCTAAGCGCATCTCGGTGAAGTCGGCCAGCAGGCGCAGGCTGAACTTGCGTTCCAGCAGCCAGCGCAGCACGTCCGGATCGAGCATGTTCCACTCGGCCTCGGGCTCGACGACCGTGCCGTGGCGCGGGCGGGCGCTGAGCAGGCCCTTGGCGGTCAGCATCTTGACCGCTTCGCGCGTGACGGTGCGGCTGGCCCCGAACTGCTTGGAAAGTTCGCCCTCGGTGGGGAAGCCCACCTGGGCGTACTCGCCGGTGACAATGGCCTGACCAAGTTGCTCGACCAGACCGTAGGTCAAACTCAGGCCGGGCTGGGTGCGCATCGGCGGCTCTTCTTTCCTGCGGCGGCGGAGCGAAAGGGATTCGCCGCCCTAGTAACGTGGTTTGCTCCGCTCGCGAACGGAGCGGTTGATGCTGAATACAGCCGCGCCGCGACGTTTCGGCAAGCCCGTTCCGGTTGGAGGTCTGACCAAAACGAAATTGAAGCCCCTTTCTTCCGTCTTCGGCGGTTACGGCTGGGCGTTCCAGGCGGCGACCAGGGCGGCGGCGCGCTGGCCGACCTCCTGCGCCGTATAGCCCGGGCGATAGAGCTCGCCACCCACGCCGATGCCCGCGACACCCGCCGCGCGCCAGGGCTCCAGATTGGCCGCGCCGACGCCGCCGACGGCGTAGACCAGCACGTCCTTGGGAAGGACGTCCTTGATCGCCTTGATGTGGCCCGGGCCGAACGTGCCGGCCGGGAACAGTTTCAGCGCCTTGGCCCCGGCCTTCACGGCGGCGAAGGCTTCCGAGGGCGTGGCGAAGCCGGGCATGGCGGTCAGGCCCAGTTCAACGGCGCGGGCGATGACCTCGGGATCGGTGTTGGGCGTGACGATCAGCTTGCCGCCGACCTTGGCGACGTCGTCGACGGCCTGGGGCGACAACACCGTGCCGGCCCCGCACAGGGCCTTGTCGCCGAAGGCGTCGCACAGCTTGCCGATGCTGACCAGCGGATCGGGCGAGTTCAGCGGCACCTCGATGCCGCCGATGCCGGCGTCGACCAGGGCGGCGGCGATGTCGAGGATCTCGTCCGGCTTCACGCCGCGCAGGATGGCCACGATGGGGGGCGGGGTGCTCATGGCTACTGTTCCTGAAGCTTGGAGATCGTCGCAAGACCGGCCAGCACGGCGGCGTCGCCGTCGACGGTCGTGGACGTGACGCCGGCTTTCGCCAGCGCCTGGACGTAAAGGTCGGCAAGCCCGCCCGCGCCGATCACGGTCACGGCGTCCATCGGCCCGAACCAGTCGCGCGCGGCGGCGACGTCGGCCCCGACCAACAGGCCCGAGAGGTAGCCCATGGCGTCGGCGGGGCTCATGTCGTCCAGCAGCTGGCGGCTGCGGGTCTCGAACATCAGGTGGGTCAGGCGCGCCGCGCCATGTTCGGCGATGCGCGACAGGCCCAGGGCGAAGCCCTCGGCCGAGCCGTCGGCCTGCGATCCGCCGCCGGCGGCCAGGGTCGAGTGCTGCTTCAGCAGCGCGAAGGTCTCGCCGACCGGGGCGGTGACGAAGCCCATGATCTTGCCGTCCTCGACCACGGTCCACTTGTTGTGGGTGCCGGGCAAAACGAGCAGGTGGCGGCCGGTCTTCAGGGCCAGATTCAGCGACAGGGCGCCGAAGATCTGGGTCTCTTCCCCCCGCATCACGTCGGGACCGCCCAGCGGGTTCGTGCAGGACAGGCCCGGGATCAGCGTCACCGGCAGGCCGTCGGCCTCGAACCGCAGGGTCTTTTCGGCCAGGTCGGCGGGGCCGGCCGGGCAGGGGGCGTAGGCCGCTTCGCGCCAGCCGATCCGCGAGCCGACCATGCCGCACATCACGGCGCGGGCGGGGCTTGCCTCACGCCAGTCGCCGACCAGGTCGAGGAAGGTTTTCTCCGGCGTGTCGGTCAGGGCCGAGACCCCGGGACCGTCGCGGCGATGGATCACGCTCTTGCCCTGGCGCAGCCACAGCCGCAGGCGCGAGGTGCCCCAATCGCCGACGATGACGACGTCCTGGTCCATCAGTGGCTTTCGCGGGTGACGACCGAGCCGGACGAGCCGACCAGGAAATCCAGGTCGGCGCCCTGGTCGGCCTGCAGCACGTGGTCGACATAGAGCTTGGCGTAGCCGCGCGTATATTTCGGGGCCGGCGGATCGGCGCGCCAGGCGGCCAGACGGCTCTCCAGCTCGGCGTCACTGATCGCCAGGCTGAGGCTGCGCGAGGGGCCGTCGAACACGATCTCGTCGCCATTGCGCACCACGGCCAGCGGGCCGCCGGCGTCGGATTCGGGCGAGACGTGCAGGATCACCGCGCCATAGGCGGTGCCGCTCATCCGGGCGTCGCTGATGCGCAACATGTCCTTGACGCCCTTCTCCAGCAGCTTGCGAGGCAGCGGCATGTTGCCCACCTCGGGCATGCCCGGATAGCCCTTGGGACCACAGCCCTTCAAGACCAGGATCGAGCTGGCGTCGACGTCCAGGTCCGGATCGTCGATGCGGGCGCGGAAGTCCTCGATGGTCTCGAACACCACGGCCTTGCCGCGATGGCTGAGCAGTTCGGGGCTGGCGGCGCTGGGCTTCATCACCGCGCCGCCGGGGGCCAGGTTGCCGCGCAGCACCCAGATGCCGCTGTCGGGCTTCACCGGATCGGCCATCGAGCGGATGACGTCGGCGTTGAACACCTCGGCGGCCTCGTACTGCGCGCCGATGCGATGGCCGGCCACGGTCGGGGCCTCGGGGTCCAGCAGGCCTTCCAGCTGCTTCATCACCGCCGGCAGGCCGCCGGCATAGTGCAGGTCTTCCATCAGGAAGCGGCCCGACGGCTGCAGGTCGACCAGCAGCGGCACGTCGCGCGAGAGGTGGTCGAAGTCTTCCAGGTCCAGCTTGACGCCCAGCCGGCCGGCCAGGGCCAGGAGGTGGACCACGGCGTTGGTCGAACCGCCGATCGCGGCGTGGACGCGCAGGGCGTTCTCGAACGAGGCCCGCGTGGCGACCTGCGACAGCGTCCGGCCTTCCTTGACCATGCGCACGATCGTGCGGCCGGTCTCGTGCGACATGGCCCGGCGGCGGGCGTCCACGGCGGGGATGCTGGCGTTGTAGGGCAGGGACAGGCCCATCGCCTCGATGATCGCGGCCATGGTCGAGGCCGTACCCATCGTCATGCAGGTGCCCGGCGAGCGGCTCATGCCGCTTTCGGCCGACATGAAGTCCGCCAGGGTCATTTCGCCGGCCCGGACGGCTTCGGAGAATTTCCAGACGTCGGTGCCTGAGCCGATGTCCTTGCCGCGGAACTTGCCGTTCAGCATCGGGCCGGACGAGACGACGATGGTGGGCAGGTCCACGCTGGCCGCGCCCATCAGCTGGCCGGGCGTGGTCTTATCGCAGCCGCCCAGCAGCACGACGCCGTCGATCGGATTGCCCCGGATCGACTCCTCGACCTCCATGGCCAGGAGGTTGCGGAACAGCATGGCCGTCGGCCGCATCTGGGTCTCGCCCAGCGACATGGCCGGGAATTCCAGCGGCAGGCCGCCGGCTTCCCAGACGCCGCGCTTCACGTGCTCGGCGATCTCGCGCAGGTGGGCGTTGCAGGGGGTGATCTCGGACCAGGTGTTGCAGATGCCGATCACCGGCCGGCCGTCGAAGGCGTCGTCGGGCAGGCCCTGGCTCTTCATCCAGCTGCGATGGATGAAGCCATCGCGATCCAGCTTGCCGTAAGTTCCCGCGCTGCGCAGGCGCTTGCCCGCGTTCCCGTCGCTCATGTCCGTCCCTAACGCACCCCTGAAGGGCCTAGCTTTGATTACGATCGCGGCATTTATAGTATAATAATTATAGATGCAACGGCGCGGCTTTGAGGGTCCCATCGGGTCTCGGATTGGAAGCGTTTCCATTCCAGATCGCCGTCAAGGCGTCCCGGCCATTCCGGTAAACCTTGGGAGTGTGACCAAAAGGCCTCGTCTATCCTACAAATGATAGCGCTATCAATTCCGGCTTGTCGGTACCAATTATATGACTATAGAACCGCCTCATTAGAGCAGGCGGCCTGTCGCGCCGCACGTCACCGGACGCCAAAGAACGACCCGGGACGGCTCATGGCAAAGGGGGAAGGGAACCACCTCATGAAGCGCTTTGGTCTGTCTCATCGGAAGTTGATGTTCGCCGGCGCGTCCGCGCTCGTGCTGTGCGCCGCCGCGCCCGCGGCCTTCGCTCAAACCGCGCCCGCCAAGGACGACACGGCCGTCGAAGAGGTCGTGGTCACCGGTCAGCGCGCGGCCCTGCAGTCGGCCCAGAAGCTGAAGCAGAACGCCGAGCAGATCGTCGATTCGATCACCGCCACCGACATCGGCGCCCTGCCGGACCGTTCGGTCACCGAAGCCCTGCAGCGCGTCGCCGGCGTGACGATCGGCCGGACCTCGGACGGCCGCGACGCCGACCGCCTGTCGGTCGAAGGCTCGGGCGTCCAGGTGCGCGGCCTGTCGTGGGTGCGCGGCGAACTGAACGGCCGCGACAGCTTCTCGGCCAAGAGCGGCCGCTCGCTGAGCTTCGAAGACATCCCGCCCGAGCTGATGGCCGGCGTCGACGTCTACAAGAACCCCTCGGCCGACATCGTCGAAGGCGGCGTGGGCGGCACCGTCAACCTGCGTACGCGCCTGCCGTTCGACAGCGCCAAGCGCATCATCGCCTATTCGCTGGACGAGAGCTGGGGCGACCTGGCCAAGAAGTGGAAGCCCTCGGGCTCGGTGTTGTTCAGCGACCGCTTCCAGACCGGCATCGGCGAGTTCGGCGTCCTGCTGGACCTGTCGGACTCCAAGCTGAAGAGCCGCACCGACACCATCTCGGTCGACCCGTACTTCGTCCGCACCGACCTCGTTCCCGGCAAGACGGTCTACGTCCCCGGCGGCTTCGGCTATCGCAGCCTGGACTTCGACCGCGAGCGCAAGGGCATCGACGCCGTCGTGCAATGGCGCCCGAACGACCAGTGGGAAGGCACCCTGCAGTTCCTGCGCTCGTCGGCCATGATGGCCTCGTCGGAACACGCCGTGGGCTTCGACCCGGGTTCGAGCGACGGCCCGGCCGCCGGCACCAGCTTCACCTATGATGACACCGGTCACTTCCTGAGCGGCACGCTGGCCGGCTCGCCGGGCGGGACCAGCCTGGGTTCGTCGACCATCGACACCCGCTACGCCGAGCGCAGCTCGGTGACCTCGGACTACTCGCTGAACCTGAAGTACAATCCGAACGACAAGTGGTCGTTCAGCGGCGACGTCCAGTACATCTACGCCAAGACCAAGACGGTCGACACGACCGCCTTCAACGCGCTGAGCGGCGACGCCTCGCCGGCCACGCTGAACGTGACGGGCAGCAACCCGGTCATCACCATGAACAACGACGTGGCCTACACGTCGAACCCGGCCAGCTACTACCTGCAGGCCGTCATGGACCACCACGACCGCAACGAAGCCAGCGAGCTGGCCGAGCGCTTCGACGGCGCCTACACCTTCGACGACGGCAGCTGGCTGAAGTCGGTGAAGTTCGGCGTGCGCGGCACCTATCGCCAGTCGACGACGCGCGAGACGGCCTATCGCTGGGACACCGTGGCCCCGTCGTGGTCGGCCCCGTCGATCGCCACCCTGTCGGGCTATCAAGGCGACTACGCGCTCTATCCGTTCGACAACTACTTCCGCGGCGACGTCCACCTGCCGGCGACCTTCGTCATGCCGACGGCCGCGTTCGTCCACGACTACGCCTCGTTCGCCAAGGCCATCGCGGCCATCGCGGCGGCCAATGGCGGCGGCTGGCGTCCGTTCACGGGCGACTTCGAGGACCAGAGCGCCACGGGCGGCAAGGGCGACATCAACCACCAGAAGGAAAAGACCTGGGCGGCCTACGCCATGCTGCGCTTCGGCAACGACGTCTCGCTGTGGGGCGCCGACCGTGAGATCGACGGCAACTTCGGCCTGCGCGTGGTCAAGACCGAGACCCAAAGCCAGGGTCTGCAGGTGGTCAACCTGAACACCCAGACCACCGTCCCGGCGGCGGACCTGGCCTTCGCCAACGGCGCCAAGAGCACCTATTCGGGCGGTCGCGACTACACCAACGTCCTGCCCAGCTTCAACGTGCGCCTGAAGGTGACGCCGGAGATGTTCGTGCGCTTCGCGGCGGCCAAGGCCATCGTGCGTCCGGACTTCGCCCAGCTGCAGCCGAACTACACGATCAGCGCCACCAACGGCTATCTGGCCGGCGGCGTCTGCGGCAACACCATCCCGACCGCGGCCCAGGCCAACTGCGTCTATCAGTACACGGCCAATGCCGGTAATCCGAACCTGAAGCCGATCCGCTCCACCCAGTACGACCTGGCCTGGGAGTGGTACTTCGCCCCGTCGGGCAGCCTGACGGCGACGGCCTTCTACAAGGACGTCTACAACTTCATCACCAACGGCTCGCAGAACGTGACCTTCACCAACAACGGTGTCACGCGCACCGTCCAGGTGATCGAGCCCTACAATGCCGGCCACGGCACGATCAAAGGCTTCGAGCTGGCCTACCAGCAGTACTACGACTTCCTGCCGGGCTGGCTGAAGGGCTTCGGCACGCAGGCCAACTTCACCTATGTCGACAGCAAGGGCGCGCGCAACGCCGCGGCCAACCCGTACGACGCCAGCCAGCTGGCCAACGTGACCAGCAAGAACGCCTCGGACCTGCCGCTCGAGGGCCTGTCGAAGAAGAGCTTCAACGTCGCGGCTCTGTACGACCTGGGCAAGGTCTCGGCGCGCCTGGCCTACAACTGGCGTGAGCGCTACCTGCTGACCACCACGGCCGCCAACATCAACATCCCGGCCTGGTACGACGATTACGGCCAGCTGGACGGCTCGGTGTTCTACACCGTGAACGACAAGATCAAGGTCGGCTTCCAGGCCGTGAACCTGACCAACACCAAGACCAAGATCCTGGTCAGCTATCCGGGCGTGCAGGCCGAAGGCCTGACGACGCACAACTGGTCGTGGCCGATCGCCGCTACTCGGTGGTGCTGCGCGGGACCTTCTAAGGCCTGGGCATCGTCCAAGAGCATCGGCCCCCGTCGTTTCACGGCGGGGGCCTTCTTGTTTCCGGGGGCAGGCGCTAGCGTCGCGGCTCCTCGTAGAGTGCGGATGGCGCATGGATCCCAAACCCTATCGCAAGTTCGTCGTGGTCGGCGGCGGCACGGCCGGCTGGATCGCCGCGGCCACCCTGGTTCATGCGCTGAGAGGCCATCTGGCCGAGGTGGTGCTGGTCGAGTCCGAGGAGATCGGCACGGTCGGCGTCGGCGAGGCCACCATCCCGCCGATCCAGTTCATGAACAGCCTGCTGGGCATCGACGAGATCGACTTCATCAAGAAGACCCAGGCGACGTTCAAGCTAGGCATCCAGTTCCGCAACTGGGGCAAGCTGGGCGCGGAGTACTTCCACCCGTTCGGCGTCTACGGCCAGTCGATCGAGGGCGTCTCGTTCCATCATTACTGGATGCGCCTGAAGGCCAATGGCGAGGGCGGCGATCTCGACAGCTACGCCCTGTCGACCGTGGCGGCCAAGGCCGGCAAGTTCGCCATGCCGCCCAAGGAGCTGCCGCCGGGCGTGCCGGGCCTGGGCTACGCCTATCACTTCGATGCGGGCCTCTACGCCAGGTACCTGCGCGGCTATGCCGAGGCGCGCGGCGTCACGCGGATCGAGGGCAAGATCGCGGCGGTCGAGCAGCGGCCGGAGGACGGTTTCGTCACGGCCCTGAAGCTGGCCGACGGCCGCCAGGTCGAGGGCGACTTCTTCATCGACTGCTCGGGCTTCCGGGGCCTCTTGATCGAGCAGGCCTTGGAGGCCGGGTTCGAGGACTGGTCGCACTGGCTGCCCTGCGACCGCGCCCTGGCGGTGCCCTGCGAGAACGCCTATCCGCTGACGCCCTACACCCGCGCGACGGCGCGCGAGGCCGGCTGGCAGTGGCGGATCCCGCTGCAGCACCGCACCGGCAACGGCTACGTCTATTCCTCGGCCCACATCAGCGACGACGCGGCCGCCGACACGCTATTGAAGAACCTCGACGGCAAGGCCCTGGCCGACCCGCGCCCGCTGCGCTTCAAGGCGGGGCGGCGCCGGAAGGCCTGGAGCAAGAACGTTGTCGCCCTCGGCCTGGCCGGCGGCTTCATGGAGCCCCTGGAGTCGACCAGCATCCACCTGGTGCAGAGCGGCGCCATGCGACTGCTGTCGCTGCTGCCCCTGGGCGGCCACGACCCGGCGGCGGAGCACGAGTACAATCGCCTGACCCAGATCGAATACGAGCAGATCCGCGACTTCATCGTCCTCCACTACAAGGCCACCGAACGGGATGACGCCGAGCTGTGGCGGTATTGCCGAGACATGAGCATCCCCGACAGCCTGGCCCACAAGATCGAGCTCTTCCGCAGCCGCGCCAAGATCGCCCGCTACGACGAGCAACTGTTCGCCGAGCCCAGCTGGCTGGCGGTGTTCCTGGGGCAGGGGATCATCCCGCGCGACTACGACCGCCTGGCTGACGCCGCGCCCTATGCGGATGTGGCGAACCTGGTGCGTAAGGTCGGCCAGACCAATGCGGGGATCGTCTCGCGCCTGCCGACGCACGACGCATTCATCGCGGCGGCGTGTCGGGCGGATCCGATCTAGGTGAGCGCCCCCTCCGTCACGCCGCCTATCGGCGCCGCGCCACCTCCCCCGTTTCACGGGTGAGGAGGGCAGCTTCTCCTCCCCTGCGTAGCGGGGGAGGTGGATCGGCGCGAATACGCGCCGAGACGGAGGGGGCGCTCTCGGTCGCCTCAATTGACACCGCTATCAAAACGCCTTGCTGGTCGCATTTATATGACTATAGTCGACCTCAGCTCAGCCGAGCCGGGATCCGTCCCGGATCGGTGGCGCGAGAAGGCTCTCACCGACCTCCTCGCGTCCCGCGTGGCGACCTCTCCCCGAGGCCATGCGGCGTCTTTCACCCGCGCATCGTCTCCTGCGACGGTGCGCGGATTTTTTTGACCGGTAGGTTTCGAGCGCCGCCAAGACGGGCGCCGAGGGAGGAGCAATCGATGAAGGGTTCTCGCATCGCCATCGTGACGGGGCTGGTCTCGGCCCTCGCGCTCTCCCTGGCTAACGCGGCGCCGGCCGCCGACATGCCGCGCGTCGTCAGCAAGGACGGCCGCCATGCCCTGCTGGTCGACGGCGCGCCCTGGCTGGTGCTGGGCGCCCAGGTCAACAATTCCAGCGCCTGGCCCTCTCAGATGCCCAAGGTCTGGCCGGCCGTCGCCAAGATGGGCGCCAACACCGTCATGGTCCCGATCGCCTGGGAGCAGGTCGAGCCGGTCGAGGGCAAGTTCGACTTCTCGTACCTCGACCTGCTGCTGGCCCAGGCCCGCGAGCACCATGTGCGCCTGGTCCTGCTGTGGTTCGGCACCTGGAAGAACTCCTCGCCGTCCTACGCCCCCGAGTGGGTCAAGCTGGACGACAAGCGCTTCCCGCGCCTGAAGAAGGAGACCGGCGAGCGCTCGTATTCGATGTCGCCGCTGGCCCAGACGACCCTGGACGCCGACCGCAAGGCCTTTGTCGCCTTCATGACCCACCTGAAGGCCGCCGACGCGGCGCAGAAGACGGTGATCATGGTCCAGGTCGAGAACGAGACCGGCACCTACGGCACGGTCCGTGACTTCGGTCCCGCCGCTCAAAAGGTGTTCGACGGCCAAGCGCCCGCCGCGCTGGTCAAGGTCGTCGGCGCCAAGCCCGGCACTTGGAGCCAGGCGTTCGGCAAGGACGCCGATGAGTACTTCCACGCCTGGTTCATCGGCCGCTTCGTCGACCAGGTGGCCGCGGCCGGCAAGGCCGTCTATCCGCTGCCGATGTACGTCAACGCCGCCCTGCGCGACCCGATCAAGCCGGGCGAGCCCAAGAGCTATTCGGCCGGCGGCCCGACCGACAATGTGCTGGGGGTCTGGAAGGCCGCCGCCCCGTCGATCGACCTGATCGGCCCCGACATCTACATGAAGGAGTCGGACAAGTACGCGGCCGTGCTCGACCACTACGCCCGGCCCGACAACGCCCTGCTGGTGGCTGAGACCGGCAATGACCCGGCCTATGCCCGCTATGTGTTCTCGACCCTGGGCCATCAGGGCATCGGCTTCTCACCGTTCGGTTTCGACTACACCGGCTACGCCAATTTCCCGCTGGGCGCGGCCAAGCTGGACGACGCCACGATCGAGGCCTTCGCCGCCAACTACCGCCTGCTGGGCGGCATGGCGCGCGAGTGGGCCAAGCTGTCGTTCGAGGGCAAGGTCTGGGGCGGCGCCGAGCCCGACGACCGCGCCGCCCAGTCGACGACGATGGGCGCGTGGACCGTCTCGCTGCGCTACGGCAAGTGGCAGTTCGGCGCCTCGGACTGGGCCTGGCTGAAGGACCGCCCGGCGGGCCCGCAAGGCCCCGACGGCGGCGGCATCGTCGCCCAGCTGTCGCCCGACGAGTTCCTGGTCACCGGCCGCAACGTCCGCGTCGAGTTCGGCCGCGCGGCAAAAGACGGCAAGCCGATGCTGATGGCCCGGGTCGAGGAAGGGCATTTCGAGGACGGCAAGTGGGTCTTCGACCGCCTGTGGAACGGCGACCAGACCGACTACGGCCTCAACTTCACCGGCGGCGCGCAGATCCTGAAGGTGAAGCTGGCGACGTATTGAGGGGGCGGTGAGGTCGGCCCTTCGACAAGTTCAGGGTGAGGTTTTTTAGAGCACGGCCTCAGCAGTAAGTCCTCACCCTGAGCCTGTCGAAGGGCGAGGACGGCCCCGCAGGCGCCCCCACCAAGCCGCCCGGACCCCTCCGGGCGGCTTTTTTCTTGCCCGAACTCAAAAATTTTTCACGCCACGCCTCTCGCGCCGACGTTGAGAGATGTTTTGCGATTGTAACCCGTTAACCTTTACCGCTTGTCGCGGCGTTGAGACTCGAGCAACAAAAGAAATAATCGCGCCACAATCATGTCTAAATCCGATGTGGATCGTGGCGAATTGAAATCATTTCATAGTTAAAGCGCAAAACGTGACGCGTCTTGAGAGTTGACTCGATTCACGAGGACTCGAATTTTCCGAGTTCTGTTCTTAAAGGAGTCGGTAACTTGGTGGGCGGATGCTTGCGGTGGGCAAAAAGCCTGCCGGCGCCAAAACGACGCCGGGTAATCCTTGAAAAGGACCCCTCTTATGTCGCTGAATAGCATCAATACGAATTCAGGTGCGCTGCTCGCCCTGCAGAACCTGAACGCCACCAACTCACAACTGCAGCAGACCCAGAACATCATCAGCACGGGCAAGAAGATCTCCAGCGCCAAGGACAACGGCGCCATCTGGGCCATGGCCACGACCCAGTCCGCCAACGCCGACAGCCTCAACGCCGTGAAGGACTCGCTGCAACGCGGCCAGTCCACGATCGACGTGGCCCTGGCCGCTGGCGACACGATCACCAGCCTGCTGGGCCAGATGAAGGAAAAGGCCCTGGCCGCTTCCGACACCTCGCTGAACACCGCCTCGTTCAACGCCCTGAAGTCGGACTTCGAGTCCCTGCGTGACCAGATCACCAAGGCCTCGTCGAATGCGCAGTTCAACGGCGTCAGCGTCGTGGACGGCTCGACCTCGAAGCTGACCTTCCTGGCCAATTCGGACGGCTCGGGCTTTACGGTCAACGCCAAGACCCTGTCGCTGGCGGGCCTTGGCTTGTCCTCGACCACGACGATCACCGACGCGGCCTCGGCCAAGACGATGATCGACACGATCACCAACGCCCTGCAGACCGCGACCAACAAGCTGGCCTCGCTGGGCACCTCGTCGACCGGCCTCGACACCCACCTGACCTTCGTCGGCAAGCTGCAGGACAGCCTGGACGCCGGCGTCGGCAACTTGGTGGACGCCGACATGGCCACCGAAAGCGCCAAGCTCCAGTCGCTGCAGACCAAGCAGCAGCTGGGCGTGCAGGCCCTGTCGATCGCCAACCAGTCGTCGTCGAGCCTGCTGAGCCTGTTCCGGTAGGGACTAGCGCCAACCGTCACTCAAGTCGTGTCATCCCGGCTGCACCCCGGCGAAAGCCGGGGGAAGAGCCGGGACCCAGGGGCGGCCGCCCTGCGCGTGGCCCCTGGGTCCCGGATAGCCTCTGCGAGGCTTCCGGGATGACACGCGTTCTTGAGCTGCCTTCTAAATCTCCGCCTGCCCGCGAAAGCGCTCGATCAGGAAGGCCGTCGCCGGTCCCGGCGGGGTGTCGCCGCGATGGATGGCGTGCAGCGGATAATAGGCCTCGACCAGGTCGGGCATTTGCAGGCGGGCCAGGCGGCCGGCGGCGATGTCCTCGCGGACCATGGGTTCGGGCATGTTGCCCCAGCCGAACCCCTCCTTCAGCAGGATATGCTTGGCCCCCAGGTCGCCCAGGCGCCAGGTGTGGGCGCTGGCGACGGCGAAGTCGCGGCCCTCGGTCAGTTTCGAGCGATCGGTGAGCACCAGCTGGGTATAGGCCCGGCCCGCTCCTGGCGCGTTCTCGCCCTGGGCCAGCGGATGGTCCGGCGCGGCCACCGGAATCAGGGTGGTGCGGCCCACGGCGACATATTCCAGCTGGTCGCCGCCATTGACGACCTCCAGCGGCCCGGCCACGCCCAGGGTGGCGGTGCGGTCCAGCACCATCTGGGTCACCGAGCCCAAAGCCTCGACATGCAGGCGCAGGTTCACGGTCGGGTAGGCCTCTCGGAAAGCCCGCAGGGCGTCGACGACGCGCGCGGTCGGCAGCATGACGTCCAGCACCAGGTGCACCTCGTGCTCCAGCCCTTGCGTCATCGCCTTGGCCTTGGCGCGCAGCCCCGCCACCTCGCCGGCGATCAGTCGCGCCTGGGCCAGGGTCATCTGTCCCGCCTCGGTCAGCTTGGGCGTGCGGGTTCCCTCGCGGTCGAACAGCGTCAGGCCCAGCTGGGCTTCCAGATTGGCGATCGCATAGCTGATCACCGAATTGGCGCGGTTCAGCCGCCGGGCCGCGCCCGCGAAGCTGCCGGTCTCGACGATGGCCAGGAAGACGCTCAGCTGGTCCAGGGTGGGCAGGCCGGGTTCGCTCATCGTGCTCGCCATCGTTCGAAAAAGTCGAACCAAATAGACGATTTTATTCGGCTGTTTTGCAAGGCCAAGCGGCGCCAAACCCCCCGCCAACGACGGGACATGACGTTCCCGCCAAGCATCAAGGCAAGGGATTAGCCGTCATGGCCAAGGTTCTGGTTCTCTACTATTCGTCCTACGGTCACCTCGAGACCATGGCCAAGGCCGTGGCCGAAGGCGCCCGCGAAGCCGGCGCGACCGTCGACATCAAGCGCGTGCCGGAAACCGTGCCGCTGGACGTCGCCAAGGGCGCGCACTTCAAGCTCGACCAGGAGGCCCCGGTCGCCACGCCTGAAGACCTGGCCAACTACGACGCCATCATCGTCGGCGCCCCGACCCGCTTTGGCCGCATGGCCTCGCAGGTCGCGGCCTTCTTCGACCAAGCCGGCGGCCTGTGGGCCCGCGGCGCGCTGCACGGCAAGGTGGCCGGCGCCTTCACCTCGACGGCGACCCAGCACGGCGGTCAGGAAACCACGCTGTTCTCGATCATCACCAACCTGCTGCACTTCGGCACGACGATCGTGGGCATGGACTACGGCCACGCCGGCCAGATGACCCTGGATGAAGTCACCGGCGGCAGCCCGTACGGCGCCACCACCATCGCCGGCGGCGACGGCTCGCGTCAGCCCAGCGAGAACGAGCTGACCGGCGCCCGCTACCAAGGCCGCCGCATCGCCGAGACCGCGATCAAGCTGCACGGCTGATCCCGTGACATACCCGCCGGTCGCGCTCCCCCCAGCGACCGGCGTCCCAGAGGCCGGCCGGCTCCTTCCCCCTCCCGGGAGCCGGTCGGCCTTTTTATTCGTTGCACTGAAAAAGGAGTCTCTCCCGTGCGTCGTCGTAACTCTTTCCTCGCCGGAGCCTGGAAGGGCTTCGTCTTCCTGATCACCATCCGCGCCATCGCCAAGAACTACCGCTCGCGCCGCCTGTACCTGGCCGGCCGCTGAGGCTTTCGACACGCTCGGCGAGAGTGCGAGAATCGCGGTCGCGCAAGGGTTTGCGCCCAATTTCGCCGCATTTCGCCAGCGCGCCCACCTAGACTCTGAGGGCCTCAGTGGACGCCAAGCGAAGCGAGTCTCGGAAGTCTTTGCTGCAAGGTGAGATGTACCATTTTGAGACAACATGATCTGAATGGCGACTTGAGATCACGGTTTATCCTGCGCTCATCATTAAGAAAATAACGCCGCATCTTAAGCATGCGACATTGTGTCTTAAACGAAATGGAAATCCAGTTCGTGGATACTTCGCAGTGGGTAAAACGCCCACCGGCCGTCAAAAAGACGCCGGGACACCTCGAATAGGAGTGTTTCGTAATGGCGCTGAACAGCATCAACACGAACAGCGGGGCCATGATCGCCCTGCAGAACCTGAACCAAACCAGCAGCCAGCTGGCGACCACCCAACAGCGCATCAGCACCGGTAAGAAGGTGGGCAGCGCCAAGGACAACGGCGCGATCTGGGCTATGGCCAAGAACCAGTCGGCCACGGCCGACTCGCTGAACGCCGTGAAGGACTCGCTGCAACGCGGCCAGTCGACGATCGACGTGGCTCTGGCCGCTGGCGACACGATCACCGATCTGCTCGGCAAGATGAAGGAAAAGGCTCTGGCCGCTTCCGACACCTCGCTGAACACGGCTTCGTTCAACGCTCTGAAGTCTGACTTCGAGTCGCTGCGCGACCAGATCACCAAGGCCGCCACCAACGCCAAGTTCAACGGCATCAGCATCGCCGACGGTTCGACCTCCAAGCTGACCTTCCTGGCCAACGCGGACGGTTCGGGCTTCACGGTCGACGCCAAGACCCTGTCGCTGGCCGGCCTGGGCCTGTCGGCTTCGACCACGATCACCGATGCGGCCTCGGCCAAGACGATGATCACCACCCTCTCGAACTCGCTGCAGACGGCCACCAACAAGCTGGCCTCGCTGGGCACCAGCTCGACCGGTCTCGACACCCACCTGTCCTTCGTCGGCAAGCTGCAAGACAGCCTGAACGCCGGCGTGGGCAACCTGGTGGACGCCGACCTGGCCAAGGAAAGCGCTACGCTGCAGTCGCTGCAAACCAAACAGCAGCTGGGCATCCAGGCGCTGTCGATCGCGAACTCCTCGAGCTCGTCGATCCTGAGCCTGTTCCGCTAAGCAACGGACCTGGACGACGCCAGTCGTCAAAGGGGCGGGTCTCCGGACCCGCCCCTTTTTCTATGGGCTAAACCAGTCCCGGCCCTTCGATCTTCAGCACCGGCGTGAACGCCGGCCGCGTCTCGGGCAAGTCGACCACCAGCACCCCCGCCTCGCGCCGGAACGCCAGCGTCCCGCCGCCCAGCAGGCTCACCCGCCGCACCTCGCCCGGCGCGCCTCCATTTTCTCCTTGGGCAAGGCTCTCGATCCGTATCGCGCCGCCCGCCCAGGCCATCGGCAGGGCGTAGAGCGCGCCGGCCCTGGTGGTGAAGCGGATGTCGGCCGCCTCGAAGGGCTTCATGCCGCCCTCGTTCTGCATGCCCTCGACCAGCTTGGTCGGACCCTCGCCATACACCCGCCAGGGCCGCGTGCCGTAGATCGCCTCGCCGTTGACCGCGATCCAGCCTGCCATGTCCTCCAGGACCTTGACCTCCTTGTCGTCGATCGAGCCGTCGCCGCGCTGGGGAATGGACAGCAGCAGGCAGCCGTTCTTGCTGACCACGTCGATCAGCCGCTGGATGACGTCTTGCGCGGTCTTATAGCCGCCCCGCTCGTACAAGGGCCGGCTGTAGTGCCAGTCGCCGATGCAGGTGTCGGTCTGCCAGGGTTCGGGCCGCAGGCGGTCGGAGAAGCCGCGCTCGACGTCCTCGACGATGGCGCGCCGCTGCAGGGGCGAGAGCTTCTTGCCCGTCACCACCACGTCGCCGCGCTGGAGGTTGTAGTAGTGCGCCGCCGCCTCCAGGCCGGCCTGGCCCAGCGGCAGGGTGTAGTTGTCGAAATAGACGAGGTCGGGCCGGTAGCGGTCGACCAGATCGTTCTGGCGCAGCAGCCAATTGCGGACGAAAGCCGGGTTGTTCGGCGGCGGGGTCTCCAGCCACTCGCCGTCATGCTTGTCGTGCCAGGTATTGGCGGCCGCAATACTGTCTATCCCGTCGGGAATGACCATGTTGCGGCCGGTATAGAGGTCCTGCGGATCCAGGCCCTGCCACCACTGGCCCTTGCCGCCCGCCTCGGTCAGATTGAAGGCGTCGTAGCGCTGGCCCTTGCGCTGCCCTTCGGCGTCGTAGCCATAGGCCGTCTGCCACCAGTGCCAGGCGTGGGCGCTGTGGTTGGAGACACCGAACTTCAGGCCGTGGGCGCGGGCGACCTTGGCCCAGGTCCCGACGATGTCGCGCCGGGGCCCCACGCGCATGGTGTTCCAGGCGTGGTGGCGGCTGTCGAACATGTCGAGGTTGTCGTGGTGGTTGGCCATCGACATGAAGTATTTCGCGCCCGCCGCGACGTACTTCTTCATCAGGCCTTCGGGATCCCAGTTCTGGGCCTTCCAGCGCGGGATGAACTGCATGAAGCCGAAGTCGGCCGGGTGGCCGTAGGTCTTCACGTGGTGTTCGTAGAAGGGGTTGCCCTGCTGGTACATCTGGCGGCCGTACCAGTCGCCGAATTCGGGCACGCACTGCGGCCCCCAGTGCGACCAGATGCCGAGCTTGGCGTCCCGGAACCAGTCGGGGACCTGGTAACCGGCGGCCAGGGACTCCCAGGTGGGCTGGAAGGGGCCCCCAGGGCGCTTCGAGGCGGCGGCGAACGCGGGAGAGGCGGCCAGGACGGCGCCGGTGGCGATCAGGTCTCTGCGGGTTAAGGTCATCGATGCGTTCCTGATCCGGTATTCCCCAATCCCGCCTTCCTGGGCCTTGTGCCCAGAACCCAGCGTTCAGCGGGCTTTGAGTTTGGTGTGCGGGCTCGGACGCGCCGCCCCGCCACCTTGGAAGACGCCGAGCGGGCCGCCGGCATGGGTCCTGGGCGCAAGGACCAGGAAGGCGAAGTCTGGAGGATCACTGAGGACTGATCCGCATCACCGCGCCACCGCTCGGCGCCAAGGTCAGGGTCATGACGTCCTTGCCGCTGACCGTCTGCGTGCGGGTCTTCAGCGCAGTCGGCTCGGCCCCGTCCTCGCGAATCTCCGCGCTGAACCGCCCTGCGCCCAGGAAGGCCAGCGGGACCTTCACCGTCCGCCCCGTTTCGTTGGTCATCGCCCCGACCCACCACTCGGTCCCCTTACGGCGGGCGATGACGATCGACTGGCCGATGGCGCCGGATAGCACCTTCGTCTCGTCCCAGCTGGTCGGGACGGCGCTGACGAAGTCCAGGCCCGCGGGCGAGGCGGCGTAGCTCAGGGGGCTGTCCGACACCATCGACAGCGGACTGTCGAACACCACGTACATGGCCAGCGCCTGGCCGCGCGTGGTCTGCACGGTGGGCAGGACGAACTGGCTCTTGAAGTCCGCCGGCCGCACGTTGCGGAAGCCGCCGGGCGTGTAGTCCATCGGTCCCAGCAGCATGCGGGTGAAGGGCAAGGTGACGTTGTGGGTGGCGGTGATGCGCCGGCTCCACTTGTTGTACTCCGCGCCCAGCACGCCTTCCTGGGTCAGGTAGTTGGGATAGGTGCGGATCAGGCCACGCGGGGCGAAGGCGCCGTGCAGGTCGACCGTCAAGTGATGCTGGCCGGCCTTGGTCAACAGGCGGTGGTAGAACGCGACCATCTCCTGGTCGTCGCGGTCCATGAAGTCGACCTTGATCCCCTTCACGCCCCACTGTTCGTAGGCCGCCAGGGCCTCGTCCATCTGGGCGTTCAGCGCCTTCCAGTGGACCCAGACCAGGATCCCGACACCCTTGTCGCGGCCATAGGCCACCAGGTTCTGGATGTTGATCGCCGGGACCGGGCGGGTAACGTCCGTGCCCGGAAGAACCTGCGGCGCCTGGCCTGAGCCGACGTACCAGCCATCGTCGATCAGCATGTAGTCCAGCTTGCTGGCGGCGGCGAAGTCGATGAAGCGCTTCATCGTCGCGTCGTTCATGCCCGGCTGGGCCACGCCGTCGACCTGGGCGCCGTTCCACCAGTCCCAGGCGGCCTTGCCGGGCTTGATCCACGCGGTGTCCGCCAGGGCCGTCGGCGGGTTGAGGCTGGTCATCAGGGTGGAGCTGACAAGGTCTCCGGGCGTGTCGCCGACCATCACCACCCGCCATGGCGAGACGGTGTCGGTCCCGATCTTGGTGGTCACGGCCTTGGAGGGATCATCCAGGCGCGGCGACAGCTTGGCCTGCAGGCCCAGCCCGCCATCGCCCCGACCGGTCAGGTAGAGGCCGGCATAGTCCTTCAGATCCGCCTCGGCGAGCGCGAAGGCCGCCGTCTTCGTCTGGCAGACGACCGGCAGCTCGTAGAGCGCCGAGGCGCGGAAGCCGCTGGCCTTGATGGGGTCGTACTCACCTTCGTGCGAGGTGCCGAACCGGCCCAGATTCAGCGCCCAGCAATCGGCGTCGGCCGGGAAATCGAATCGGGTCTCCTCGTCGCGGATGGCCACGCCGGCCAGGCTCGGCTGGTCGGGCAGGACGTAGCGGAAGGCGAAACCGTCATCATAGGCCCGCGCGATGACCGTCAGTCGCCGACCGGAAGAATTTTTTTCAGCGAGCTCGACGGTGGTTTCGGTGAAGCGATCGCGCGCGGTTTTCGTCTTTCCCGCGACCAGGTCGTAGGTCTGGTCGACGGAGCGCGTCGATGACCCGACGATCGTCAGGCCGCGCGACAGGCTGCCGCCCTGGTCGAGGATCAAGCCCAGCGGCGAGGGCGCGATCAGGGTCTGGCCCTTGAACTTCAAGGTAAAATTGGCCTGACCACTTTCGTCCGAGATGATGATTTCCGTCCGACCGCCGGGCGAGGTCGCGGCCTTTTCGGCGGCGTTCGCGCCGCCCGCCAGCGCCGCGACTGTTAGCGCTGTCAAAAAGATGCGGCCCGGCGTCATTTCCTGTTTCCATCCCCGCTACGTCTGCGTATTTGTCATACAAACTAGACGGCCTATGGATCGCCGTCGAGGGGTATGACAACGTTGTCCACGCGCGGCGCGTGGCCGCCGAACGAGAAGAGTTGGGGAGTATGAACACCAGGACCCTCTGCGTCGCCCTCTTGGCGTCCACCTTTCTGTCCGGCGCCGCAGCGGCCCAGACGAGCCCGCAATCCACCGCCCACCCCGCCAAGTGGCCTGTCGCCAAAAGCCAGGGTCTGGTCGATCCGGCGACCGAAGCCTTCGTGACGGACCTGCTGTCCAAGCTGACGCTCGAGGAGAAGGTTGGTCAGGTCATTCAGGCCGATATCGCCTCGATCAAGCCGGAAGACCTGAAGGTCTACCCGCTGGGCTCGATCCTGGGCGGGGGCAGCTCGCCGCCGCTGGGCGCGCCTGACCGTTCGCCGCAGAAGCCCTGGGTCGACACCGCGCGCGCCTTCCGCGAGGCCGCCGCGCAGCGTCCGGGCGGCACGCACGTGCCGCTGATGTTCGGCATCGACGCCGTGCATGGCGACAACAACGTCGTGGGCGCGGTGCTCTTCCCGCACAACATCGCCCTGGGCGCGGCCCATGATCCCGAGCTGATCCGCCGCATCGGCGCGGCGACGGCGCTGGAGACTTCGGCCGCCGGCTTCGACTGGGCGTTCGGCCCGACCCTGGCCGCGCCGCGCGATCACCGCTGGGGCCGCACCTACGAGGGCTATTCGGAAGATCCGGCGATCATCCGCGCGTACGCCGGCCAGATGATCCTGGGCATCCAGGGTCCTGTGTCTCAAGGTGGCGTCATCCAGCAAGGCCACGTCGCGGCCAGCGCCAAGCACTTCCTGGGCGACGGCGGCACGCACGACGGCCACGACCAGGGCGACGCCCAGGTCTCGGAAGACGAGCTGATCAAGACCCACGCCCAGGGCTATGTGCCGGCCATCAACGCCGGGACCCTGACCATCATGGCCTCGTTCTCCAGCTGGAACGGCCAGAAGATGCACGGCAACAAGAGCCTGCTGACCGACGTCCTGAAGGGTCGCATGGGCTTCGACGGCTTCGTGGTCGGCGACTGGAACGGCCACGGCCAGGTCACGGGTTGCAAGCCCACCGACTGCCCGGCCTCGATCAATGCCGGCCTGGACATGTTCATGGCTCCCGACAGCTGGAAGGGCCTCTACGACAACACCCTGGCCGAGGTGAAGTCGGGCGTCATCCCGATGGCCCGCCTGGACGACGCCGTGCGCCGTATCCTGCGCGTGAAGGCCAAGATGGGCCTGTTCCAGGCCGCGCGTCCGTATGAAGGCCGCGAAGGCGTGATCGGCTCGCCCGAGCACCGCGCCGTGGCGCGCGAGGCCGTGCGCAAGTCGATGGTCTTGCTCAAGAACGACGGCGTCCTGCCAGTGAAGAGCTCGGCCAACGTGCTGGTCGCCGGTTCGGGCGCGGACGACATCGGCAAGCAGTCGGGCGGCTGGACCCTGTCGTGGCAGGGCACGGGCAACACCAATGCCGACTTCCCGAACGCGGAGTCGATCTGGTCGGGCGTCAAAACGGCCGTCGAAGCCGGCGGCGGCCACGCGACCCTGTCGGTCGACGGCAAGTTCGACAAGAAGCCGGACGTGGCCATCGTCGTCTTTGGTGAAAATCCATATGCGGAAGGTGTCGGCGACCTGAAGACTACGCTGGAGTACCAGCCGGGCGCCAAGGCCGATCTGGCCCTGCTCAAGAGCCTGAAGGCCCAGGGTGTGAAGGTGGTGTCGGTGTTCCTCAGCGGCCGTCCGCTGTGGGTGAACCCCGAGATCAACGCTTCGGACGCCTTCGTGGCCGCCTGGCTGCCGGGCTCGGAAGGCGGCGGCGTCGCCGACGTGCTGATCGGCGACAAGGCCGGCAAGCCGCGCACCGATTTCAACGGCAAGCTCTCGTACAGCTGGCCCAAGCGCGCCGACCAGTTCACGCTGAACCGCGACGACAAGAAGTATGATCCGCAGTTCGCCTATGGCTACGGCCTGACCTATGCCAAGCCGGGCAAGGTGGCGAAGCTGTCGGAGGTCTCGGGCGTCAAGGCGGTGGCGGAGAACAACGGAAGTTATTTCATCGGCGGCAAGACGCCGGCGCCGTTCGAGTTCAAGATCTCGCCCACCACCTCGGTGCAGATCGCGCCGGTCGACGCGGCCGGCGTCCAGGAAGCCGGTCGCCAGATCACCTTCGCGGGCGATGTGCCGGCCTCGGTGTCGATCGCCGGCGACAAGCCGCTGGACCTGTCGTTCCAGACCAATGCCGACATGTCGCTGAGCTTCGAGTACCGCCTCGATGCGGCCGCTTCGGCGCCGGTCGTGCTGGCCATCGGCGCGGGCCGCCTGGACGTGACCCCGCCGGCCGGTTCGCCGACCGGCCAGTGGGCCGGCGTCAAGATTCCGCTGAAGTGCTTCCAGGCCGCCGGAACGGACGTGACCAAGGTCGCCGCGCCGTTCGAACTGGCCACGGCCGGGACCTTCAAGGTCTCGATCGCCAACGTGAAGCTGACGACGGACCCGGCCGGGGCGGTGTGCCCGGGCAAGGCGGCCCACTAGAACCGACTTCCCCGGCGAAGGCCGGGGCCCAGATGGAAGAGCGCTTGGGTGGGTTCCAAAGGCCCGGCGCTCTTCCAACCCACCCCAGCGCCCTGGGATCTGGATCCCGGCTTTCGCCGGGAAGGTCGGGGGGAGGGGACCTATTGGAGTAAGAGACCCATGCGCCTGAAAGCCCTGTTCCTGGCCACCGCATTGGGTCTTTCCACCCAGGCCGCCGCCGCTCCGCTGGCTTCGGTGTTCAGCGACCATGCGGTGCTGCAGCGCGACCAGCCGATCCGCATCTGGGGTCAGGTGGCGCCGAACGCGGCGGTGGCGATCGACCTTTCCGGAACCGCCGCGACCGCCACGGCCGACGCCCAAGGCCGCTGGAGCGCCAGCCTGCCGGCGCGTCCCGCCGGCGGTTCGGCCCTGACCCTGACGGTGCGCGCCGGGGCCGAGACCCAGACCGTCTCCGACCTCGTCATGGGCGACGTCTGGCTGTGCTCGGGCCAGTCGAACATGGAATATCCGCTGCGCCGCGCCCTGTTCGGCGACAGCGAGGTGGCCGCCGCGGGCGACCCGGACCTGCGTTTGCTGCAGACCGGCAAGGTCTCGAAACCCGCGCCCATCGCCGACCTGCCGGCGGGCGTGGTCTGGAAGGCCTCGACCCCGCAGACCGCCGCCAATTTCAGCGCCGTGTGCTTCTTCATGGGCCGCGAGCTGCGCAAGTCCCAGCATGTTCCCGTCGGCCTGATCGACGCCACCTGGGGCGGCTCGGTGATCCAGGACTGGATCAGCCGCGAGGGCCTGGCCGCGCTGAAGACCTATGACGAGGGCCTGTCGGTGCTGTCCGACTACGCCCGTGACCCGGTCTTCGGCCAGGCCCAATGGAGCGCCATGCTGGACCGCTGGGCGGCCGCCAAGCTGGGCGCGGAGAACGACGGCCAGCGTCCCGACCTCGACGACCGGTCGTGGAAGACCATGCCGATGGAGCAGTTCTGGGAGACCAATCCCGGGCTGGAAAACTTCGACGGCACGATCTGGCTGCGCGCCGAGGTCACCCTGACCAAGGCCCAGGCCGCCCAGGGCGCGACCCTGGCCCTGGGGCCGGTCGACGACATGGACACCAGCTTCGTCAACGGCGTGAAGGTCGGCGCGACGCAGAGCTGGGACGCGCCGCGAAACTATCCCGTCGCGCCGGGCGTGCTGAAGGCCGGCCGCAACGTGATCGCCGTGCGCGCCATCGACACGGGCGGCGGCGGCGGGACCTGGGGCAAGGCCGCCGACAAGGGCCTGAAGCTGGCCGACGGAACCTTCGTGCCGCTCAGCGGGACCTGGCGCTACAAGATCGCCGCGCCGCTGGCTCAGACCTCGCTGCCGCCCAACGCGCCGTGGGTGGGGGCCAGCGGCCTGTCCACCCTGCGCAACGGCATGATCGCGCCGCTGGCGCCCTACGGCGTCAAGGGCTTCGCCTGGTACCAGGGCGAGGCCAATGTCACCGAGGCCAAGGAATATGCCCGCCTGATGCCGGCCCTGGTCGCCGACTGGCGCCGCGCCTGGGGCGGCGAGGACAAGGCCTTCCTCCTCGTCCAGCTGGCCGCCTTCGGGCCGCAGAAGCCGGGCGTGGAAGAGTCCGGCTGGGCCGAGCTGCGCGACGTGCAGCGGCGGGTGGCGCTGGCCGATCCCAAGGTCGGCATGGCCTCGGCCGTCGACGTCGGCTCGCCCTACGACATCCACCCGGCCGACAAACTGCGCGTCGGCCAGCGTCTGGCGCTGCTGGCGCGGAAGCTGGCCTATGGCGAGACGCGCCTGAAGGCGACGATGCCGGCGCCGGTCTCGGCGAAGCGGGATGGGGACAGCGTGGTGGTGACGCTGGACCAGCCGACCGTGGTCTACGGCGCGGCGCGGCCGATCGGGTTCGAGCTGTGTGATGCGGCCGGGTGCCGGTTCGTGGATGCGAGCGTGGAGGGGGCGAGTGTGCGGCTTTCTGTTCCGGCCGGGGTCACGCCGGTGAAGGTGCGATATGCCTGGGCGGATAGTCCGGTGATCAACCTGTTCGGGACTCAGGGCTTGCCGGCGACGCCGTTCGAGATCCCGGTTCAATAGGCTCAAATCCGTGTCATCCCGGGCGGCGAAGCCGACCCGGGACCCAGGGGCCAAGCGCAGAGCAGTCGCCCCTGGGTCCCGGCTCTCCGCTTCGCTGCGGCCGGGATGACACGCTAGAGAAACCGCGAAAGCTTCAGCGCGATTCCGTGGTTACCCGCCGGTTAACCAGCAACCCCTTGTTCCACCTCGCCATTTGACTCCCGAGCAAGGAGCCGGATCGGTGGACTATGACGAGCGCCAAGCCTGGATCGACCTGTGGGCAGCCGTCTTCGGCGAGCCCCCGCCGATCCTGTCCGACGCCGACATGGCGGCCAAAGTGCTGGTGGAATATCTCCCGCCGGCGCCGCCTTACGGTCTCAAGTCCCGAACTGAGTGAACGGCACGCGGTTGAAGAACTCGCGCTCGGCGCCGCGCGGGTCGTCTTCCAGGCGCGAGACGGTGTCGAAGATCATCGTCTGGCGGCGGGGCAGGGTGTAGGGCTCCCACCTGGGCAGCGCGCCGCCGTTCGGGTCGCCGTTGCGGGCGAAGTTCAGGAAGGCGTCGCTGACCGTGTTCGACATGGCCACCGACTCCGGCCCCGTCCCGACGATCGAGCCCTTGGCGTCCAGCGTGCCGAACACCAGGCCGATGTCGAT
>OUNM010218085.1_pt1 | contig 28358 bp, 25 predicted proteins | sample 1769961 | NCBI WGS metagenome assembly OUNM01 (sample SAMEA3914820, study PRJEB12502) | metagenome | biome: forest; material: soil | place: USA | collected 2012-03-12 | depth 0.3 m | reverse complement strand
TCGATCCGGATCAATCCCCCATCCTTCAGCCATTCAATGCGGGAAGAGGAAACCAGGATGGCTCGACAGATTACAGGTTGGATACTGGATGATGACGATCGCGAGCGGCTTCTCACACGCTTTCCGGCGCGTTATGCGCAGACCACCGCCGATCATGTCACGCTCCGCTTCGGCACCGATGGCGAAACGCCGCTCCCGACAGCGCAGACTGGCGAAGTGATCGGCGAAGCCGATGACGGTGTTGGCGTGCAAGCCCTGATCCTACGGATCGATGGCAAGACCGAGCGCGGCGACGGCAGCCATTTCCATATTACCTGGTCGCTGGCTCCGGGACGCACTGCCCGACAAAGCAATGACGTGATCGACGAACATGGCTGGCGCCCAGTCGACCCGCCGATCCCTGTCCGGATCATGCCGAAGCGATGGCCGGAATGAAGGGTGATGCAGCTCCATTCCGACTGCGACGGCGTGCTTGCGGGAATCGACTGCGACGCAACCGAGCGGCTCGGAAATGCCGCCGCGGCTGTGCGAGGAGCGACGGGAGTGGCGGCCTTCTGGCGCGAACTCGTACGCATCCCGATTTTTGGTTCACTGCCGCTGATGCCGGACGCTATGACGCTGTTCGGCATCTTGGTCTGATCAAGGTCAAGTTGGGGCGACAATTCCTTTAGCCATTGCCCGGCAGGGATCCTTGCGGGTCAGTAGATTGGGGCGAGCATGTTCACATTGCGTCCGCATCGTATTCCGGCGCTGGCGGCGCTGCGCCCTTATGCCAATCTGATGGGAGGCCTGGCTGTGCGAGCAATGCCTCGGAATCCTTAGCCGCAAATTCCCGTCTCAAGCTCGGTGAAACGCGCCGGCATGATCTCGCGGGTGATCAACTGGCCGTCGTTCTGCTTTTCAATCAGCACAAGGCGCTGCGCGTCCTTGGCGCCCAGCGGGAGAGTCAAGCGTCCGCCAGGCTTGAGTTGGTCGACGAGCGCTTGGGGGGGCTGCTTCACGGCGGCTGTTACCACGATGTGGTCGAACGGCGCATATTCGACCCATCCCCTCGATCCATCCCCGACTCGGATGGTGACATTTTCATAGCCCAGCTGCTGCAATCTCAAGCCCGCAGCGACGGCAAACTCCTCGACGATCTCAACGCTGAACACATTTTCCACGAGCTCGGCCAAGACGGCGGCCTGGTAGCCCAGACCAGTGCCCACCTCCAGGACACGGTCACTTGGCGCGAGATCTAGCAAGTCCACCATCAGCGCTGTGATGAACGGTTGAGAGATCGTCTTGTTGAAGCCGATCGGCAACGGAGTGTCCTGGTAGGCAAACGAGGCCATCTCGGCTGGCACGAACAGATGCCGTGGAACCTTAAGGAAGGCCGTTCGCACCCGCGGATCAAGGCTGATCTTGCCAATTTCCTCGCTCATCAGGTCAAAACCAATATCGACAACTTCGACCATGTGGCGCCGCAGGATTGCCAGATGATGTTCGGTTAGGGTTTTCATCCCGAAGGACCTTCCGACAGCGGGCCCGCCGCATCTGACCAGACTCGACGCCTCGAGTGTACCAGAGCTCCGCCGTGGGGAAATAGGCAGTGGCTTGGCGGGTGCGATGAAGGGCGCCGGGTCCGACGGTAGCTTGCAAGCGGCGGGAGCTCCGGTAAATTCCAGAATTATTCAATAGCCAACTGATTTTGAATGAATTTTCGTCAGACGAAGTTGGCTCCAGCTATGAGTCGCTAATGTATCGACGAACGAATACCGGCAGTTAGGAATCTTGAATCTGGTCTGTTACTAGACATTCGGACTTCTCAGATTCCATTTTCTCCGGAATTTTCCTGCTAATTCTCCCGGCTGGTGCGACCCATTCGCGCACAATACCTGCGGTTCCGCGCTAGAGCATGGCGCGCAATTTCGTTCATCTGGTCAGGGCATCACTCATTGTGGGTAAGCAGCGGGAGTGAGTGCTGGACAGGCGCAGATCATATAAATTGAGCTACTGGTCCGGGGAGATGCCGTCATGAAAACCGCAATTCGGTGCACACTTGCGCTGCCGATGGCGGCCTTCCTAATCGTCGCAAGTCCCGCTGTTGCCGGGAAAGGGGGCAACGGCCATGGCAACGGACACGCCAACGGACACGCCAGCGGCAACAGCCATGGACAGGCCAACGGCCATAGCAAGGGCGGTGGTAAGGGTGGCGGCGGCAAAGGCACGCCTGCCCCAATAGCGGGGCTCGGCGTTCTGGCACTCGGAGCGATCGGCTACGGCTCGCGGAAATTGCGCAAACACCCACCGAAATGAGTCTCGCATCTGCGGTCGGCGCGGATCGATCCGCAACTGGGCTTGCCGGTCCGTGGATAGACTCACGGGCTTCGCTGTTCGCGATTGTCGGTTGCGTCGCCGCAGTGAACGGCTTCGCCGGCAGGATTGCCGTAGCGGTCTACAACCAGTCCTTTGTCGTCACTGTCTTCGATCTTGGCGGCGTGAGCGCCATCGTCTGGTTCGCCATCGGAAGCCTGTTCACGATTGCAAGCCAGGGGACCTCCAGCCCGAGAAGGCAGCCTCACGACAAGTCTGTTGCCGGTCTGACCCTGGCCCTCAGCTTCCTTCCGCTGAACTTCGCGGCGGCGATCGGCCTCCTATTGTGTGGCGCGTACCTCGTGGCGACATCCGCCAAGGACAGTCCCGACCAGCGCATTGCGATCGTCATGATCGCCTTGACGGGGCCGCTCATCTGGGGACGGTTTCTACTGGCCTTTATGGGGCCCTTCCTTCTGGGATTGGACGCCCGACTAGCAGGAATATTGGCGGGTGTTCCCGTGCACGGAAATGTCGTTGGCCTGCGCGGCGGCGGCAGTCTCTACGTAGCGCTGGGGTGCTCGTCCGTTCACAACATGTCGCTTGCGGTGCTGCTGTTCGTCACGCTCACGCAGACGCTTAGGCTACGGTACACGCCGCTACTGGTGTTAACCGGAGTCGGTGCAGCCCTCGCCATGGCGATCGTGAATGTTCTGCGGCTGGCCATGATGGCGCGCTTTCCGCAATATTTCGACCTGATGCACACTGGATGGGGCGGCACATTGTGCGGTGCCCTCAGTTTCGTCGCAGCAGGTGCTGTCATTGCCGGAGGGGTTCATGCCGAATTGGCTCGATAAGGCCCTCGTAGCGGGGCTTCTCGTAGTGGCATCGGTTGGGCCCAAGTTGTGGCTCGAGCGTCGCTCGGCACAAGTCGATGCCGATCGCCTGAATGAGGAGATCGCTCGCCGTCTAGAGGCCAATAATTTCCACACAGCGGTCGATCCAGAGCTCTCGACCACCGCCGTTCGGGCGTGGCGGCCGGATTGCCGTCTCATCGTCAGGAACGGGGATCGCGCGCGCGAACTCGGTGCCATCTTTAAACTTGAGGCGGTGGAATACGGTCCAGTCCTGATCGGGTATCGGGACGCCTGGTCGGCCCATCCGGCGATCGCACGCGCGGTGCTCGAGCGATTTATGCAGGACGGTGCGGCGCGGATCGGCTTCGATTTCGGCCGCCCCGCCGTGATTGCGCTCGCGCAATCTGGCACGTGCCAGGGCGTGAAAGATGTGTTGGCGGGCCTGGTTGCCCATGCGTCAGTGAGACCGGCCACTGGCGATACGGCTGCCTGATTGGCAAAGGCGATTACCTTCGAGGTTCGCCAGAATGCAGTTGGTTCGGCTCCGCATGATTCCGGGATCAAGTCGCCGCTCTCGTCCATCTCCCAAAAATAGATCGGATTTTATCTAGGACGTCGATCTCCTGCCACGGCTTCGAGATAAATCTACCATCATCAGAAAGGTTCTGCTCTGACCTGCGGCCCCGCGGCAGCCGTCAAGACGATCAGAGCGTGTCCTTGATGGCCTTGATCTTATCGAGGTGCGTCTCGACCTTTGACACCATCTCGCCCGCGGCTGCCTTGAGCGAGGCGACGTCGCCCCTATCGGAATAGAGCCGCATCAAGGACAGGGCCGACTGATGGGCATCGATCTGCTGATCGGCATATTTCTTGTCGAAGTCGGCGCCCTTCAGCGTCTTCAGATCGCCGAGCATTTTCGTCTGGTCGTCGGTCAGGGCCGGGTCGGGGGTGATGCTGGGGCTTGCCTTGGCGGCGGCCGCCTTGATCTTGGCCGTGGACGCGGTGTGATCCTTGATCATCATCGCGGCGAAACTCTTAATATCGGCCGAGGAGGAATTCGCCTCAGCCAGTTTTGCTGATGCAACCTCGAAGGCATCGCTCTTGGCCGCCTTGTCGGCAAATTCCTGGCCAGTTGGGGTAGGTGTTACCGCTTCCTTCACGCTGTCGGCGGCATTGGCCAGCGTATTACCGGTCGCTTCGGTTACATTGGCGGCGCCATTGCCTGCCTCGGCGACTTGATCATTGGCCTTCTGACTGCACCCGGCCAGCGCCACGGCAAGGGCCGCCGTCGCGACCATTGAAAATGCCTTCGCCATCATCGTCTCCGTTATGGATTTCGTCGGTCTGTGCGAACGCTTCGGCGATCGCGCCGTTCCGGGAGAAAAGGCGGCGTCGGCGATAAGCACTGTGCCGCAACCGACAAAATCAGCGCGGGAGCATGTCCACAGCTGGCTCTAAGCCCCGCCTGATCCTCCGATCCCTCGATCCGTTTAAAGCGCTGTTTACAGCGCGCTCATCAACGAATCTATCGCCGAACCGATCACGCCGGCGATGATACCGGAAGTGAACCGCACCTCGACTAAGGGGAGGTTCACCGCCCGGCCGCTGCTGCTATTCCTCGGATGGACAGCTACAGCCATCCCGGCTGCCGCCGCCGTCGCCATGCTTGTCGTGCAGTGAGGCCAAGCCTGTTCGTCGCGAGTGCTGCGCGAGAGGAGAATTGGCTCCATAGCCGCCGGCCGGTTTGCGCATTTGCCGCCATTGCCGAAGGCCCTAAGTAGCCGGTCATCGCGGTGACAGAAAAATGAGAGTAAACAAGGATTAAGCAGGATCGCCAGCTCACTTTGGGAGTTATGGTCGCCGGAGGGGCAAGATGCACCATGATGAGAAGAGCGCCGCGGTTCGTGAGGGCGGCCATGCGAGCAAGCGCCGCAGTCGGCGTTTCAAGATATTCGAACCGATTAGGATCAGGACGAGGGCAGGCGAGCAACGCGCCCATCTGATCGACGTCTCGCAGACGGGCGCGCTTGTACACGCGATGCCCGCGCCGGAATGTGGTGATCCGGTCGTGCTGTGGATCAACGCTTACACTATGTCGGCAAAGGTGATGTGGGTGGCCGGGCCGAGGTTTGGCATCTCTTTTTCCACGCACCTCGACGACCGGGTGCTAGCCGACTTTCTAACATCACAAGTGGGAAGCTTATGGTGCTCCGCGTGGCGACCTCGGTGAACAGGCGAGAAATATCGGGCGGGCCATCCAGTCTGCCAATCAGATTGTCATTTCCATTGTTTGGACGGTTCTTAGCAAGCATGCTTTGCTTCGATGCTTTGTCGGTTGCAGCAAATTGAAGGCAGGAGCCTCCCGTGAGTCACGATACATCCAGCGATAGCATCGATCGCCGTCTGCTCGTCCAGGCGCTGAGGAATCTGCGCAAAGGGAATTTTACCGTCCGTTTGCCGGAGGACGTGTCGGGCGCGGACAGCGAGATCGCAACCCTGTTCAACGAAGTCGTCTCCCTCAATCAGGATATGACCCTCGAATTTGAACGGCTGTCCAGGGTGGTCGGCAAAGAGGGTCGGATCACCCAGCGCGGCCACGTCAAGAACGCGACGGGGAGTTGGGAGACCGGTCTGAGCGCGATCAACGAGCTTATCGAGGACATGGTGCAGCCGACCGCGGAAGTCGCTCGCGTGATTGGCGCGGTGGCCAAGGGTGACCTGTCCCAATCGATGACCGTTGAGATCGATGGTCGCCCCCTGCGCGGGGAGTTTCTGCGCATTGGCAAGGTCGTCAATACGATGGTCGAGCAGCTTGCCTCGTTTGCGTCTGAAGTGACACGCGTTGCACGCGAGGTGGGAACCGAAGGAAAGCTCGGCGGCCAGGCAACGGTGAAGGGCGTGGCTGGCACTTGGAAGGACCTCACCGACAACGTCAATGCCATGGCGACCAACCTCACGGGACAGGTTCGCAATATCGCCGAAGTGACAACTGCCGTCGCGAGCGGCGATCTGTCCAAGAAAATCACGGTCGAAGTGAAGGGGGAAATTCTCGAACTGAAGAACACGATCAACGTGATGGTTGATCAGCTCAATTCCTTTGCGAGCGAAGTGACGCGTGTGGCGCGCGAGGTCGGCACCGAGGGTAAACTCGGCGGCCAGGCGCGGGTAGAGGGAGTCGGCGGCACTTGGAAGGATCTTACCGACAACGTCAACCTGATGGCCGATAATCTGACGGGCCAGGTTCGTAACATCGCTGAAGTGACGACCGCAGTGGCATCTGGCGACCTGTCAAAGAAGATCACCGTCGATGTGAAGGGCGAGATCCTTTCGCTCAAGAACACAATCAATACCATGGTCGACCAGCTCAACGGCTTCGCTTCCGAGGTGACGCGCGTTGCGCGCGAGGTCGGCACCGAAGGGAAGCTCGGAGGCCAGGCGCAGGTCCCTGGTGTCGCCGGGACATGGAAAGACCTGACCGACAACGTCAATCTGATGGCCGATAATCTGACCGGTCAGGTTCGCAACATCGCCGAAGTGACGACCGCAGTGGCCTCGGGCGACTTGTCCAAGAAGATCACCGTCGACGTCAAAGGCGAGATCCTCGAACTTAAGAACACCATCAACGTCATGGTGGATCAGCTGAATGGCTTTGCCTCCGAAGTGACGCGAGTCGCGCGCGAGGTCGGCACGGAGGGCAAGCTTGGCGGCCAGGCACAGGTGCACGGCGTGGCAGGCACGTGGGCAGACCTTACCGACAATGTGAACCTTATGGCGGCGAATCTGACGGGCCAGGTCCGGAACATCGCCGAGGTTACCACCGCCGTCGCAAAGGGCGATCTCTCCAAAAAGATCACAGTGGAGGTGAAGGGCGAAATTCTGGAACTCAAGGACACCATCAACACCATGGTGGACCAGCTGAACGGTTTTGCCAGCGAAGTAACGCGGGTGGCCCGCGAAGTGGGCTCGGAAGGCAAGCTCGGCGGTCAGGCGCAGGTCGAGGGCGTGGCGGGCACGTGGAAAGATCTGACAGATAACGTCAACCTGATGGCAGGCAATCTTACAGGCCAGGTTCGTAATATTGCCGAGGTGACGACCGCCGTCGCCCGAGGCGATCTTTCAAAGAAGATCACAGTCGACGTCAAAGGCGAGATCCTCGAGCTCAAGAACACCATCAACGTCATGGTGGATCAGCTGAATGGCTTTGCCTCCGAAGTGACACGCGTCGCGCGCGAGGTCGGCACTGAAGGACGCCTGGGTGGACAGGCGCAGGTGCCCGGTGTTGGCGGGACGTGGAAGGACCTGACGGACAACGTCAACGCAATGGCTGCAAATCTCACCGGCCAAGTTCGCAATATCGCCGAGGTGACCACTGCCGTTGCGCTGGGCGATCTCTCGAAAAAGATTACGGTCGACGTGAAAGGCGAAATTCTCGAGCTGAAGAACACGATCAATACCATGGTCGACCAGCTGAACTCCTTTGCGTCCGAGGTGACGCGCGTCGCGCGTGAGGTCGGCACCGAGGGCAAGCTCGGTGGCCAGGCCCAGGTCCGTGGAGTCGCCGGAACCTGGGCCGACCTTACCGACAACGTCAACTTGATGGCAGAAAATTTGACCGGCCAGGTCCGCAATATCGCAGACGTCACCACCGCGGTTGCGCGCGGCGACCTGTCGAAGAAGATCACGGTCGACGTGAAGGGCGAAATTCTGGCGCTTAAGGACACCATTAACGTTATGGTGGACCAGCTCAACAGCTTTGCGTCGGAAGTGACGCGCGTCGCGCGGGAAGTCGGAACAGAGGGCAAGCTTGGCGGCCAGGCGCAGGTACCAGGCGTCGGCGGAACGTGGAAGGATCTGACCGACAACGTTAACCTGATGGCGACCAACCTCACCAATCAGGTCCGTGGCATCGCCGATGTGGTGACTGCGGTTGCCCAAGGCAATCTCAAGCGAAAGCTCACGGTCGATGCCAAGGGCGAGATCGCGGCACTTGCGGAGACGATCAATTTCATGATCGAAACCCTCGCGACCTTCGCTGACCAGGTAACCAACATGGCACGCGAGGTCGGTATTGAGGGCAAATTGGGTGGGCAGGCGCGCGTACCCGGTGCCGCCGGACTGTGGCGCGATCTCACGGACAATGTGAACCAGCTCGCGGCTAACCTGACCAATCAGGTGCGCTCGATCGCGGACGTGGCAACGGCAGTGACGAAAGGGGACCTTACGCGCTCGATCGCAGTGGAAGCGTCGGGCGAAATGGCCGCGCTGAAGGACAACATCAATGAGATGATCCGTAACCTGAAGGAACAGACGCTCAAGAATGCCGAGCAGGATTGGCTGAAAACCAACCTCGCGCGCTTCTCCCGAATGCTCCAGGGCGAACGCGATCTGACAACCGTGTCGAACCTGATCATGTCAGAGCTCGCGCCGCTGGTGAATGCGCAGTACGGCGTGTTCTACGTCTCCAAGCGCGACGAGGATGAAACAAAACTGGAGCTGGTGGCGAGCTACGGCGCTGAAAATTCCGAAGAACTAAAACACGAATTCCGGCTTCGGGAAGGGCTGATCGGCCAAGCGGCTGCAGACAAGCGGCCCATTCTCTTGAAAGATGTACCAAATAACTTTTTGCAAATTAGCTCTGGCCTCGGGCATGCGACGCCTACCAACGTCAACATCCTGCCCGCCCTGTTCGAAGACGACGTTAAAGCAGTCATTGAACTTGCATCCTTCAACGAGTTCAACGAGACCCACCAAAGCTTCCTTGACCAGTTGATGGAGTCGGTCGGCATCGTGCTCAACACGATCGCAGCGACGATGCGTACCGAGGGACTTCTGAAGCAGTCGCAGCTTTTGACCCAGGAGCTTCAGGCGCGTCAGACAGAATTGACGACAAAATCCGAAGAACTTCACGCCACCAACGAGGAACTCGAGGAAAAAGCGCAGCTTCTGGAGAATGAGAAGCGCCAGGTGGAGGCAAAGAATCTTGAAATCGAGATGGCCCGTCGTGCTGTCGAAGAGAAGGCCGAGCAGCTTGCACTGACATCAAAATACAAATCTGAGTTCCTGGCGAATATGAGTCACGAGCTTCGTACGCCACTCAACTCGCTCCTCATTTTGTCCAAGCTGCTCGCCGACAATCCACAGGGGAATCTCAACGAAAAGCAGACCGAGTTCGCGCGCACAATTTATGGTGCGGGTTCGGATCTCCTCAGCCTCATCAATGATATTCTCGATCTGTCGAAAATCGAGTCCGGTACGGTTTCGATCGAGGTCGGCGATATGCCGATGACCGGGCTGAAGCAGCATATGGAGCGAACCTTCCGACAGCTCGCAGCCGACAAGAGCCTTGCCTTCAATATCCAGTTCGACACAGACCTGCCCACGACGATCCGCACCGACGAAAAGCGGCTTCAACAGATCGTCCTCAATCTGCTCTCTAACGCCTTCAAGTTCACCGCCCAGGGTTCGGTGACACTCGCTGTTCGGAACGCCACAAGTGGCTGGAGCACCAACCACCCGGTGCTTCGCGGGGCCGACAGGACGGTCGAAATTGCGGTGACCGACACGGGCATTGGCATACCCGAGGACAAGCAGAAATTGATTTTTGAGGCCTTCCAGCAGGCAGACGGTACGACGAGCCGCAAATATGGCGGTACGGGCTTGGGCCTTTCCATCAGCCGTGAAATTGCGCGCCTGCTAGGTGGCGAACTCCAGGTGCGCTCGACGCCCGGGGAGGGGTCGACTTTCACACTGTTTGTTCCCCTCGAAACCGTCGCGCCCCTAGCAACTCCGGCAGGCGGCGCGACGGCGCGATACGAAAATACCGGTGCCGTTGTGCTTGCCGCGCTGCCGGCAGAATATGCAATCAGCGACGATCGAGATGCGCTCGGCACGGACCCGTTCGTGTTGATCGTGGAGGACGATCCGACTTTCGCGTCCATCCTGCTGGACATGGCGCGTGATGCCGGGCTGAAGGGGGTCGTCTCGACAGCGGGAGCGGGAACTCTCGCCATGGTGCGTAAGCTTCAGCCGCACGCGATCACCTTGGATCTCGGGCTATCGGATATCGATGGCTTCGTCCTCCTCGACCTGCTCAAGCATGATCCGCAGACAAGCCACCTGCCGATCCATGTCATATCGGGCGCTGACAAGAGTGCCTCGGTCCTCGACATGGGGGCTTTCGGTGTGACCGCAAAACCTGCAGACCGGGACACGCTCGCCGCGATCTTTGCAGGCCTCGCCCAGTCGATCAGGAATCCCCGGCGTGCTGACGGGAAGCGATCCGTGCCAATCGATAGCGAAACGCCGTCGTCCCCGCGCGGCGCGACGGAACTGGCCGGGACTAAGGTACTGATCGTCGACGACGACATCCGCAATATTTACTCGCTGACCAGCGTGCTCGAAAGCTACGGCGTTGAAGTGTTGCACGCCGAACGAGGCCGCGACGGCATCGCCCTGCTCGAGCAGACACCTGACATCGCGGTTGCGCTGATCGACATCATGATGCCCGAAATGGATGGCTATGAAACGATGCAGCAGATCCGCGCCCGCGAAGCGCTCGCAGACGTGCCGCTAATCGCAGTCACTGCGAAGGCGATGAAGGGCGATCGCCAGAAATGCCTCGATGCAGGTGCGTCCGACTATATTGCCAAGCCCGTCGATATCGAGCTCCTGCTCGCGCTTCTGCGGGTCTGGGTGACACGCTCGCGCGAGCGGCGTTTGATCGACGTCATGCTCGTACCTGCGGGCGAGACCGAGGCATGAATGTGAGCGACAGGGTGGCTCGCCGGAAGGTGGAGACAGAAGCGCCTGCGCAATTCGGTGGGGCGTGGTCGGACGACAAACTCTCGCCGCGCGCGCGTGTCCTTGTCGTGGACGACGACGAGCGCAATCTGCTCGCCATCCGCACCGTCATCGAAGACCTTGCAGACGTAGTGATCGCCCAATCTGGCGACGAGGCGCTACGGCATCTGCTGAAGGGGGATTTCGCTGTCATTTTGCTCGATGTCTACATGCCGGGCATGGACGGGTACGAAACTGCCCAAATGATCCGCGGTCGTGAACAGACCAAAAGAATTCCAATCGTCTTTTTGTCCGCAGTAAACAAAGAATACGAGCACTTGATGCGCGGTTACTCAATGGGTGCCGTCGATTATGTTTTCAAGCCTGTCGAGCCGATCATCCTTCGATCAAAGGTCTCTGTGTTTGTTGATCTTTTTACGATGACGCTCGAAATTCAACGCAAGGCAGCTCACGAGCAGCATCTACTGGATGCCAATTTACGCGCTAATGCGGAGCGGTTGCGTGCGGAGCAGGATTTGCGTCTTGCCGAACAGCGGCAGGCAGCAGTCATCAGGTCGCTTCCTATTGCCTTCTATGTCGAGCCGGTCGACGAACTCCTTCATCGGCCCCGATTTGTAAGCGGCAATTTTGCCGCCTTAACCGGCTTCGAGATAGAGGCTGTCCACAGTGCGCCCACCTCTTGGATCGAACGGATCCATCCCGATGACCGTGAGCGCGTTTTGGCCATACTGGCACGCGGGTCTGCTGAGGGTGGCTGGTCGATCGAATATCGCTGGCAATGTGCCGATGGTAGCTACAAGCACTTCCTCGATCAGACGGTACTGACGCGGGAAGCGGACGGTGGTGCACAGGAATTTGCGGGTACTCTGCTCGATGTGACCGACCGCAAGGAGCTCGAGCTACAGCTCGCGCATGCCCGCAAGATGGATGCGATCGGCCAGCTGACGGGCGGTATCGCACATGACTTCAACAATGTGCTCGCCGCCATCCTGGGCGGCGTCGGGCTGATAGAACGGCGTGTTTCGTTGACGGACGAACAACGCCGCATCGTCACCATGACCAAGCACGCAGCCGAACAGGGAGCGGAACTCGTACGACGTCTACTCGCATTTGCCCGTCGTCAAAAACTGGACCCGATATCCCTGGACGTTGAAACAATCTGCCAGTCGGTGAGTGAGCTCATGGCCCATACGCTGGGCGGCCTCGTTCAGCTGGATTGGTCCGTGACGCCTGACATCGGGCCCGTCTATGCCGATCCGAGCCAGCTGGAGCTTGCATTGATGAACCTCATCATCAATGCACGCGACGCCATGCCGGAGGGCGGAGTTATCAACCTGTCCGCGGAAGCCCGGCGGGTAGAGGTGGAGAGCGATCTCGGGCTCGTTGCGGGTGACTATATCGTCATGGCAGTTTCGGACACCGGTTCGGGTATCCCGTCCGAGATCCTTGATAAGGTGCTGGAGCCGTTCTTCTCAACCAAGAAAATGGGAAAAGGCACAGGACTGGGGCTTTCGATGGTCTACGGCTTCGTCCAGCAGTCTGGGGGAAACGTCAGCATCGACAGTAGTGTCGGGCAGGGTACTCGTGTCGAGATCTGGCTTCCCGCTTCCATTGAAGCGCCGATTGTCGGATCGGGCGAGATTACCTTGTCCAGTGTGGATGTTCCCCAAACGATCCGCCGGCGCATCCTCCTGGTGGATGATCATGAAGGTGTGAGGGCGACAACAAAGGCGTTGCTGCAAGAGTTCGGCCACGAAGTAGAGGAGGCGGAGGGGGCTGCTCGAGCTCTCGCGATGTTGGAAAATGACCCTTCGGCCTTTGACCTGCTGGTAACCGATTACGCGATGCCGATGATGTCTGGCGGCGAGTTCATCGAAAGAGCGCGGCGACTATCGCCTAGTGTTCCGGCGATCATTATGACCGGCTACATGGATACCAGTCAGTTTTCGCACAGTCCTGATGGCGTCGAAATACTTTCCAAGCCATTTTCGGTAGCCCAATTGGCACGTGTCATTTCAACTGCCCTAAATCTTGATACCAATGACATTTCCACAACCTCCCCTGACCCTAGAGATTGAGGGAGAGCGAGAGTAAGAGGGAAATGCCCTGGCGGCGTTCGAGATAAACCAAGGGTGCGATTGGGCTCAATCCCGGACGCCGATCAACCGCAGTGTCGCTTCATCCTCCCGTCCGCTGAACCATTGTTCGATCGCTGCAGCGAACAGCGGAGGGCCGCCCGCATGCTTGAAAAGCGTCAGACAGGATCTCAGCTTCATTGCGTCGATGGAGCCGAGGACCTGCTCAGCGGACGTTGGCGGGAGATCCTGCAGCGCCTTGACGACCTCGATCAGCCGCGGACCGAGTAGGGGATGGTCGAGATAGGCGCGTGCTTCGTCGAGACCGGTTATGGCGTATCGCTGTGTCATCGGGCTGTGACCGAGCCCAGCGATCTGTGGGAAGATGAACCACATCCAGTGGCTGGTCTTTGCGCCCCGGCGCACCTCAGCAAGAGCTCTCTCGAAGACCTGATCCTGGGCTTTGACGAAGCGATCGAGTTGATAAAGGTCGGCCATGGCAGGACGACGCCCGCCGAGCCCAGGCGTTCCCGCCGTTGCATGGCCACCGCAATATAGTCCTGGCTAGGCTGTTCCCTATCCGTTCTACTTAGATTATGAAACCCATCATGGGTGCGGGACTCGTGAGAAAGATAATCCACGTCGACATGGACGCCTTCTTCGCGTCCGTAGAACAGCGGGACAATCCGTCGCTGCGGGGGCGTCCCGTCGCAGTGGGCTACGCTGCCGCGCGGGGCGTCGTCGCCGCGGCGAGCTATGAAGCGCGCCGGTTCGGGGTGAAGTCCGCGCTGCCATCGGTAACGGCGATACGACGCTGTCCCGAACTCATCTTCGTCTCGCCGCGCTTCGACGTATATCGGTCCGTGTCTCAGCAGGTCCACGCGATATTCAGCAGTTACACGTCGCTTGTCCAGCCGCTCTCGCTCGACGAGGCCTATCTCGATGTGACCGCCAATATGTGCGGCCTGCCAACCGCCTGGGCGACTGCGAAAGATATCCGCGCACGCATTCTCGAAGAGACGGGGCTGACGGCTTCTGCCGGCATCTCCTACAACAAGTTCCTCGCCAAGCTCGCCTCCGACCACCGCAAGCCCAACGGCCAGTTCGCGGTCACGCCGGAAATGGGCGCGGCGTGGGTCGAGACGATTCCCGTCTCGCGCTTCCATGGCGTCGGTCCCGTCACCGCCGCGAAGATGAAGCGACTCGGCATTGAGACCGGCGCGGACCTCCGCGCTAAGTCTTTGGACTTCTTGATCGATCATTTCGGGAGTTCGGCGGATTGGTATTACGCCATCGCGCGTGGTGAGGACCATCGTCCGGTCAATCCGAACCGCGAGCGCAAGTTTTCGGGTTCGGAGACTACGTTCGATCACGACCTGACAGAGCCGGCCGAAATCGAAGCGGGTGTGCTCCGCATGGCAGACGACGTATGGTCCTGGTGTGAGGGACGGCAGGCGTTCGGCCGCACGGTGACGGTCAAGATCAAGTTCCAGGACTTCCGGCAGATCACCCGGAGTCGAAGCTATTCGAGTGCGGTCGCCAGCCAGGAGCTACTACGCCGTGCGGGTCTCGACCTCGTCCGGTCAATCTACCCGCCGACGAAGGGCATCCGTCTGGTGGGCGTGACCGTGTCGAACTTCGAACAGCCGGCCCGGGATGTGGAATCCGCGCAACCCTTCCTTCTGCCCGAGGTCGCGGCCTGATGGGGCACCGGGCGGGAAGCGCTGACCTTCCGCTGCATGGCGGCCGGGTCCCTGCCTGGCTCGGTCAGCGGATGACAAAGCTCGGCACCGTTATCGCCCAGGCCATCATCCACGAATATGGCCGGGATGAATTCCTCCGGAGGCTTGCACACCCGTTCTGGTTCCAGTCCTTCGGTGCCGTGATGGGCATGGACTGGCACTCGTCCGGGATCACGACGAGCGTGCTCGGTGCGCTGAAGCGCGGTCTCACGCCCTTGTCTTCGGAACTGGGGATCCATGTTTGCGGCGGACGCGGCAGGCACAGCCGTGCGACGCCGTCCGAGCTGAGCGCAATCGGTGAGCGGGTCGGCATCGATGGTGCGGATCTCGCACGTTCGAGCCGTCTGGTGGCCAAGGTGGACAGCGCCGCCGTGCAGGACGGCTTCGACCTCTATCTTCATGGCTTCATCGTCACCGACGACGGCAAGTGGACCGTGGTTCAGCAGGGCATGAACGGCGATCGGCGCCAGGCCCGCCGCTACCACTGGCTCTCCGAAGGGCTCGAGAGCTTCGTCGACGCCCCGCACGCCGCCATCGAGGGGGCGGCGAGGGGGACGATCGTCAACCTCGCGGACAGACGGGCGGCGGCTTCGCGAGCCGGTCAACTCGACCTGCTCGGAACGATCGGCCCCGGCGGCATCGTGCGGGAGCTGGTACGGCTCTTGCCGGAAACGTCGAAGCCCTTGTTACAGCCCACGCTTCCGCACCTCGTGCTTCCGGACCACCACGACGTTCGGACTGAGGACGTGATCGAACGCCGGTTGCACGGCGCGCTCGCCGCCGCCGCGGATCGGGGTCCCGGGGATTTCGCCGAACTGCTCCTGGTGCCCGGCATTGGCGCGCGGACGGTGCGCTCGCTCGCGATGGTCGCCGAGGTGATCCATGGCGCGCCATGCCGGTTCAGCGATCCCGCGCGCTTCTCGCTCGCGCATGGCGGCAAGGACCGACATCCATTTCCGGTTCCGACCAGGGTGTACGATCATACAATCGCGGTGATGAAGACCGCAGTACAGAACGCCAAGCTTGGACGGGAAGATGAGCTGGCCGCAATCCGCCGCCTGGACGAGCAGGCTCGACGTCTGGAGGCGACTGCAACGGGCCCATCCGTCGATGCATTGATGGCGAGCGAGCGCCGTTGCTCGCACGACTATGGCGGCCGCAGCGCCTTTGGCTGGGAGCCAGCTTCGTCCCACTGAGCGGGCGGGGTTTTCATGGCGGCCGAGGCAATCGCGACTGGCACTCCCTCGCCGACAGCCCCTGATGCCAAGCCGACCGTTCCGAGCCTCAGATCAGGGGCTTCAGTACAGTGGTATGTTCGCATTCGCCGGGCTGGCTGATTACCATATGGAGCACGTCGCCATTTTACAGGAACGGGCGTTGTTGCCTGAAGGGGCCGAGACGTGGTGTCATCGCCCCCGGCGATAAGGCGATCGCGTGAGGATCCTCAAAGACTATGTCGTTATATTCGGAGCTGCGGTGCTCTCCGATGGGCGTCCCAGCGGAAGCCTCGAGCGGCGCGTAGAAGGGGCGCTTGATTGGTGGCGCGGTCATCCTGACGTTTGCTTCCTTCCAACCGGAGGGATTGGGCGTCACGGGCCTGCCGAGGCGCGGGTAATCCGTGACCTGTTGGTGGCGGCAGGGGTGAATGCGACGCGGGTCATCATCGAAGATCAGGCGCGCGACACACTGCAATCGGTATTGCTATGCGACCAAATTCTGCGTGCGCGGAGCGATGTCGGCACGATCATTTGCTGTACGAGCCGCTATCACCAGCTGCGCTGCAAGCTCCTCCTTAAGATGCTGGGCTATGCCGTCACACTACCTCCGATGCCGCCAGATCGACCATGGCTCCCAACAGCCAGATATTTGCGCTTCAGACTGAAGGAGTGGGTGTCCACACCTTACGATATGATCCAGCTCGCTTTGCGCGTCCGCCGGTAACGAGGGACGGGAGGGGACGCAGAATGCGTCTGTCTCCGAGGCTGTACCGACCGCCGCTCGTTGGTTCATCGATTTTCGGTCTCAGGCCCAAACATCCGCCACGGTCGTCGGGAAATTCCAGGCCACCGGACAACCCCTCGTCACCGGTACAGTCACGGTTCGTCAGAGCCGGGTTCTGCCATCCTGCGACGTAGTTCGGCGAGCATGCAGGTGGGTGTTACGTTGGCAACAGGGACCCGATGTTTGTTCATGAAACCCGAGCCAACATGTGCCTTGCCGGCCATCATGCCTGCGCGATCGGAAAATTCGGTCTCGGTAGCGCCGGGCATAAGGTTGGTGATGCTACCGGTTCGAGGCGGCGACGAGATGCCCTGGTGTTCCTCGTTGCGGATCCACGCGCTCGGTGCCGTCATTAGCGGTTGGCGTGTGGTTCATGGGGAGGGCAGCGACCTGACCGCGACTTGGCAGTCGCTATCGGGGGGGCGCTTCGTCCTCGCCTGATCATGCGTCGGATGGGCCGGACACTTCTGCACGATTTCCATTTCGTGACCCTGGCCGTGATTGGGAGACATCATGAATCAGGATCTGAACCCCACACCCGGCCTCATCACAGCGATCCTGACCGCGATCGTCGAAGCATCACCAGCCGCCCCGACCGACCGCGTGGATAGCTACGTAGATGTCTCAGCTACGGCCGACGCACTGATGAGTGTGTTGGCAATATTAGTCGAAGCCGATCCTTTCGTGAAAGACGGGGATGGACAACGCATCGGGGCGGATTTGGGCAAAGCAATCGGCCTACGGATCGATGCAGCTCGCACTCTCTACGGGCTGACCGGACATCGCGTTTGGCAGGTAGTGGCGAACGAACGATTTGGCAGTCTCACCTGAGCCATTTTGCCGCATGTCGGCAGGTTGCTGAGCCAGAATGTCCGCCGGCAAGCGGAAACGCGAAAGCCGGCGAGGGCGATCGGGGGGATCGTTGACACACCTCGATGAAGCGGGCGCCGGTCAGCCAGCTGCCGCCGCCAGTCTCTAACCTCTGTCCGAGAAGGTGCGTAAGGTGATCTAATTGCGGGGCGAGGCCGTCGTGGCCGACTCCGACGACCGCTCTTCCTTCCCGCTGAAATGTCACGCATGGTTGGTGTCGGTACTGCTCCTTCGCCCTTGGAAGGGCAGAGTTTCCGGCGCATTGAGACTGCTATCCGGGGTTATACCGGATACTCTCCGACAACTGCCCCGCCAAGGGTGCGACCTTGGCGGGGCCGTATTCCGGGACAAAACGAACCAATTGAAAATTCAGGCGTTTGGATAGCGGGACGGCTACCAGTGGCGTATCGCGCGGTCCCCAAACGAGCCCCGCCGTCGCGCCATGTCTCGGCCCCGGCGGGGCTCACTCTCGCGGCGTACGCTCGGGTACAGGCGCCGCGAGTCGGGGAGCAGACCTGCTGACAATCTGGCCCGCAGCTGGGAGATCTTATGCTGCTGGTCGATATGATCCTGATCGGTCCGCCGGGGCGTAGCCATGGTTTCGGTATGGAATGACAGGGGAAGCGGAAGACCGGGTGCGCGGCCTTATTGTGAGTGATGAGATCGGCGGTCACTAGTGCTGGATGTAGCGGGTCGCCCAGAGGAGCCGGCACGCCAGCGCGGAGCAGAGGCCGCGCCCGGATCGCCGTGATCCAGCCAGCGCGAGACGATCGGAGCCGCGGCACCCGCGGGCATGGGCGCGCAGCCGCGTCATGACGCGGACTCCATTGCGGTGGCAGCGTGATACATGAGGGGTGCAGCAGGCGCTCCGCCGCGCGCTTTGCCATCCGGAGAATGGCTTCGCGCACCGGCTCCCAATGGGCGCCGGTGCGCAATTCTGCTATGGGAATAGACCCCCGAATCCACTGCCCGCCATCGAGTCCTTGTACGGCGGGGAAGTGCCTTGGCCGGGACAAGCGCGGGGAGACCAGACCGATGCGCGAACGCTTCGAAACGCTGCAAGCCGAGATTCTGTTCTGTCGGCGTCGGGAATGCGAGGAGCGCGCCGCAGTCGAGCGGGCGCAGGATAGTTGTGCCCGCGATGCCCATTTTGCCTTGGCCGAACGCTATGCCGATCGGGCCTGGAGCCTGACCGAAAAGCTCGGCGCAGTACCGCCGTCGGGAACCACCGCAAGGCCAGCCGGTGCGCCGGTTACCAGGACGCCGGCGCAAACCTCCGGCACCGAACTATGGCAATGGATCAGGCGGCCTCGCTCCCCGGACGCAGTCCCTTGACGATTTGCAGGCGCGAGAAGGGCCAACTAAAACAGGTTTTGGACTTAAATTGCAAAGGCAAGCAACCGGTTCTTCGCAAGCCGTCAGATATGAGGAAGGGCTGGCGCCCAGACGCCTGAGCTCGTGCCCGAGAGTCCTCACTTCGACTGGCCCGGCGCACCTCACGGCGAGTGACAGCCGCCCGATTGAGCACGTACCGAGCCCGATCATCTGCCATCACGCGTTTCCCGTGGCTCTCAGCGCTCCAGGGCTGCTCGAATCGCTGATCTCAATGCTGGTATCAAGTCGGTCTCGTACCACGGGTTGCGGGCCATCCAACCGGTGCTTCTCCACGACGGATGGGGAAGCGGTATTACGTTACCACCGTACGTGGCCCAGCGACCAACACGATCCGTGAGGGACTTCTCGCCGGCGCGGGGCAGGTAGCTCGATTGGGCATAGCTGCCGACGAGGAGAGTGAGTCGGATGTTCGGCATCAGTGCCAGGATGCGGCCATGCCAAATGGGCGCGCATTCGGTTCTTGGCGGCAGATCACCGCTCTTGCCCTTGCCAGGATAGCAGAACCCCATCGGCATGAGAGCCACGCGGCTTGGATCGTAGAAGGTGATGTCGTCGAGTCCGGTCCATTCGCGCAATCGCTCGCCGCTGGCATCATTCCAAGGCACTCCGCTTTCGTGCACACGTACGCCGGGTGCCTGGCCGATGATCAGGATGCGGGCCGTATCACCAAATTGTGCGACCGGACGCGGCGAGTGGGGCAGCGCGGCGACGCAATGCGTGCAGGCGGCGATATCCGATCGCAACCTTTTGATCGCTTCGCCAATCGACGCCACGGTTGGAGATGACCTGCTGGTCATGATCTATTTGTCCTCGCAATCGTTGATTTGTCCCTGCACTGCATGACCGGGCCCGGCGCGGAAAATCGACGAGAGGATTGGGTATGCCACTGTCGAGCGTGTTCTATTGCATTTGTCTTCGTGGATATACTGGGAGCATGATACTTGGTCATTGCCTGGCTTCAAATCTTTGCCGCCAATAAAGACCATTCAAACTGCATTGGGGTCGGCTGATCCACAATGCGCCAGCGTCGGACCGTGGTTCGGAATTCGGGAGGCTGAAAAATGCACACTTCAAATGTCGTGCGGCGATCCGGGAAAGGGATCGCCGCACGATGGCCCGGGGGGAGGGGGGAGCCGGTCCATGAGTGTATATTCGCACCCGCAACGGAAAAGGTTACGAAGACGCTGTGTCACGCTTCGCTGGAAAGCCGGGTGGCCGGCGACCTTCCGAGGATAAAGGTCGTCATCGAAACGAAGCGTTCTGATGTCCGTGGTGCTAATTCCGCTCACAATCTTGGTGTTCCGGAAGCCGCTCGGTCATGGGCGGCGTTGCGCGCTCCCGCCGGCGGGAGCACGGGAGCACGCGTTGCACTGTCTCGCTCCGCCAATGCTCTCCAGTTCAACGATTCGCGTTGAACAGATCAATTCTGTTCAGGGATTCTAGTGGATGCGGCGTTGATTATCTCCGACTTCAACGGGTATCGATGATGCTGCCCGGGTCACGGAGCCACGGTCATGGAACAAGCAATGCTCGATGTCATCGCCCCCAAAGGCGAGGTCGCGCACGATGATGGCCAACTCATCGCGACGCTGCGGCGCATAGTCGGCACATCGCATGTGCTGACCGGATCGGGCGCAACGCGCCGCTACCGCACAGGTTTTCGCTTCGGCAGCGGGAAAGTAGTGGCGGTCATCCGCCCCGGTACGCTGGTCGAGCAGTGGAACGTGCTTCGCGCCTGTGTCGAGGCCGGCGTGATCGTCATCATGCAGGCGGCCAATACAGGTCTCACCGGCGGCTCCACGCCAGACGGCGACGACTATGACCGGGACGTGGTCATTATCAACACGATGCGCATCGAGGGCGTTCATCTGATTGGGCAGGGCCGTCAGGTGGTGTGCCTACCGGGCGCCACGCTCTTCCAGCTCGAAAAGGCGCTGCGCCCGCTGGGGCGCGAGCCGCATTCGGTGATCGGCTCGTCCTGCATCGGGGCGTCGGTGTTCGGCGGCATCTGCAACAATTCCGGCGGCGCGCTGATCCGGCGCGGGCCGGCCTATACGGAGATGGCGCTTTACGCCCGGCTGGACGAGAAGGGCGCGCTGCATCTCGTCAATCATCTGGGCATCGATCTGGGCACCGATCCGGTCGACATCCTGGACCGCCTCGATCGCGGCACGTTCACCGACGCCGATGTCTGCGACGAGACCGGGCGGGTGGCGTCGGACCAGAATTATGCCAGCCATGTCCGGGAGATCGATGCCGGCACGCCGGCGCGCTTCAACGCTGACCCCAACCGCTTGTTCGAGGCGTCGGGCAGCGCCGGCAAAGTGATGCTACTCGCCGTCCGACTCGACACCTTCCCCAAGGACGACAAGGTCGGCGTCTTCTACATCGGCTCGAACGACACCGTCGAGCTGGAGAAGGTACGCCGCCACATCCTCGCGACCTTCCAGTCGCTGCCAGTGGCAGGCGAATATATGCATCGGGTCGCGTTCGATATCGCCGAAACCTATGGCAAGGACAGCTTCCTCGCCATCCAGTACCTCGGCACCGATCGCCTGCCGTTGCTGTTCGCGCTGAGGGGGCGGTTCGACGCGATCTGCTCCCGGATCCCGTTTCTGCCGGACAATCTCAGCGACAAGCTGATGCAGGCCGCGAGCAGGCTGTTCCCGCAGCATCTGCCCAAGCGCATGCGCGACTATCGCGATCGGTTCGAGCACCATCTCGTCCTGAAGATGGCGGGCGAGGGGATCGACGAGGCACGGCGCTATCTGCATTCGATCCTCCCGTCCTTGCAGGGCGACTTCTTCGAATGCACCCCGTCGGAGGGGGAGATGGCCTTCCTGCACCGCTTCGCCGCCGCGGGCGCCGCCATCCGCTACCGGAACGTCCACGAGCGGGAGGTCGAGAACATCGTCGCCCTCGACATAGCGCTACGGAGGAACGACGAGGCCTGGTTCGAGCACCTGCCTCCGGACGTCGAGGCGCCCATCCTGCACAAGCTCTATTACGGCCATTTCTTCTGCCACGTCTTCCATCAGGACTACATCGTGGCGAAGGGCACCGATTGTCAGGCGCTGGAAGAACGGATGTGGGACCTATTGGACCAGCGCGGCGCCGAATATCCGGCGGAGCATAATGTGGGCCATCTCTACCATGCGAAGCCGGCGCTCGCGGGCCATTACAAGGCCCTCGATCCCTGCAATGTCTTCAATCCCGGCATCGGCCACACCTCGAAATGCGCCCATTGGGGCTGAGCATAGACAGGACCTTCCGACATGGATCTCGTCATAGCCCTGCGGGTGTTCGATCGGGCCTGCGCCACGGGGTCGCTATCGCAGGTCGCCCGGGAAATGAGCATGAGCCAGCCCGCCGCGGCGCGCCATGTTGCGATGCTGGAGGACAGGTTTGGGGCGTCACTGCTCCATCGCTCGACCCGTGGCATCGCGCCCACGGAGGCCGGACGCAACTTGCTGGAGCATGCTCAGTCGATCCTCGAGGCAATCGGCCAGGCAGAGGTGGCGCTGGAGGGCGCGCGGGGCGTGGCTGGGCGCGTCCGGGTTGGCGTCACGGTTGCCTTCGGCCATTTCCTGCTCGACCAGCTGGATTCCCTTCTCGATGCGTATCCGGGGCTGGTCGTCGAGTTCGTCATGCGTGACGGCTTCGGCTCGATGATCGAGGAGAACATCGACGTCGCGGTGCGCACCGGCGAAGTCACCGACGCCTCGCTGATCACCCGTTTCGCCGCCTATAATGGCCGCTCCATCGTCGCGGCGCCCCCCTTTGTCGCACGGCATGGGCGGCCCGAGGCGGTAGCCGATCTCTCCCGTTTCGACTGCATCGCCTATACCGGAGACACAGACGATTATGAGTGGCGCTTCGAGGGCGAAGGGGAGGCCGTATCGGTGCCGATCCGCGGCCGGGTGCGGCTCAACAACCGGTATGCGGTCCGCCAGGCCGCGCTGCGTGGCTTCGGCATCGCCCTGTTGCAGCATTATCTGGTGCGCGACGATTTGGAGGCGGGGCGTCTGGTCCAGCTCCTGCCGCAGGCGACGCCACGCGCACTGCCCATTCACATCGTTTACCCGTCCCGCGCCGTGCTCACGCGGCGCGCCCGCATCGTCATCGACTGGCTGTTGGCCACGCTCGCCGAAACCAAGGTCGGTCCGCTGAATCCAGACGCGATGCAAGATCCAACTCATTCCATTGTTTGACGAGATTCCGACCGAGGCTTGCAATGAAATCCCAGCCAATTCGAGCGGCAAACGCCCAGGTTCCTGAAGAATGAGATGTTGCCTTTGCGCCAAGTTCAGCCATTCCCCCGGGACTTCGTCAGCCCAGAAGCGGCCGTACATACATGTGTTGTGCCGGTGATTCTGAAAGTCTGCGGACGGGCAATCAATATGCCGCCGCCCCGACTCTACGCGAGGCACGGCATCGGACATTGCAACACATCTGCGATCGCCCATCCAGCGACATGGTCCAGGTCCCACCACATTTTTTTCGTTGCGGATAAGAAACCTTCTTCAAGCGCGGCGATTGTAGAACCCTAGCCGCGCTGCTGACTGGTTCGCGTCGCAGCCCGCCGTCTTCCCCTGAGGCAGCGGGGATTCGTTCGTAGGACGTGCCTGATGATATTCTCCCCGTTACCACCCGAGAGCGTTGCAGGCGCGTTCCTGCTGGCCTTCCCGGCATTGTTTTCTATCGTCAACCCGATCGGGGCTGCCCTAATCTTCAATGAGGTGGTGGGAAATCGCCCGCGAATCGAGCGGCGAAGGCTAGCTGGCAAAATCGCCCTCTATTCTGCGCTGGTGCTGCTCGGATCGCTCTGGTTGGGCGGTTATGTACTGACCTTCTTCGGCGTGAGCATCGGCGCACTTCGCATCGCAGGCGGGCTCGTGGTCGCCATACGCGCGTGGCAGCTTCTCATGCAGCCTGAGGAACATGAGAATCGCAAGGCGAGCGACGCAGCTGGCGTGCAGGAGACGGTGGAGGCAGTCGCGTTCTTCCCTTTGACGATGCCGTTCACGACCGGCCCCGGCTCGATAGCGGTCGCCGTGGCGCTCTCCTCCCAGCGTCCGTCGAGCGGCGTTGGAACGTTGTCTTTCTTCGGTGGCGTAAGTCTTGCGGCCATTCTCATCGCCGCGATCGTATGGCTCGCCTATCGTTCGTCGGATCGTGTCATGACCTTGCTTGGGCCGGGTGGCGCGCGGGTAGTCTCTCGGCTGGTGGCATTTCTTCTGCTGTGTGTCGGTGTTCAGATCGTCGTGACCGGCATGCAGAGTGTTACCGAGGCGATCGTTCGGTCAACATTAGTAACCGCCGGCCGATCGTGACTATGATTTAGACCTCTGTACCCAAGCCATCAGCTTCATTTCCGAACAAACGTGCCTCGTTGCCAACTGCCGGGCAGCAAAGCGCCAATTTGCGTCGTTCTCGGCCGAGATCCTCCCCGCCTGAGAGAAAGGTTGGGCTCCTGACGCTTGCCCGCTCGGCGAGTTCGCCGGCATCGGTACAGATCTCGACCGCATCAACCTCTCGACGCACCACAACGCAAAAGGCCTGAATTCGACGTCGTCATCCTGTTCGGCAGGGAAGAGGGGGCCGGATCCCGATGACAGCGGCGAGCGCGAGCCTCACGCTGGAGGAATCGACGATCCCCATCGACTGACAGCCCGAGCGGCGAAGAGCGGGGAACGACCGAGATTGAGGCGCCCCTATCCTTGAGGATAGTTCGTCGTGGGGGTCATGGCGGGTCCTGCAGAGCCCCGCTATCGTGCGGAAAACATCGTTCCGACCAGGAGAGGAACATACGATGTTCAGGCTCGCCTATGAAGACAGGATCGCCAGGATCACGATCGATCGCGGCGAGAAGCGCAACGCCGTGCCCATCGCCCAATGGTCGTGTCTGGAAAAGCTCATCACGCAGGCCAACACCAGCGACGCGCAGGCCATCGTTATTGCCAGTGCCGACCCCGAGAGCTTCTGCGCCGGTTCGGACCTCGACGAACTCATTCGCCTTAAGGACGACCCGAAGCTACGGCGCTGCTTTCGCGGCAGCATGCAGAGCCTCTTCAACAAGATCCGGTCGGTCAACAAGCCGACGGTCGCGATCATCCGGGGCGGCTGCTTCGGCACGGGCATGTCGCTGGCCGGTGCCTGCGACATCCGCGTCGCCCACCCCAGCGCCAGCTTCAATATTACCCCAGCGCGCTTCGGGATTGCCTATCCACAGGGCGACGTCGACCGGCTCGTGCAGATGGTAGGTGCGGGGCAGGCGGCCCGCCTGCTATTCAGCTGCGTAACCGTGTTAGCCGACGAGGCGTTGCGTATAGGGCTGGTCGAGCAGATCGATGATCATGACGACGTCGGCGCCGAACTCGTGCGAGGCATCGCCGACAACTCAGCGTTTAGCCTGCGCACGCTCAAGGCCATGCTGCAGGGACGGGCGGGAACCCGCCACAGCTTCGATTTGGCGTTTTCGTCGAGCGATTTCTCCGAACGCATCGTGACCCGCTCATCTTGTGAGGCTGGACAGAAGTCCTGATGCGGACCGCGTGCTGACCGACGCGGCATCGATGTTTGCTGCGCACCGCGTTCCGACGTGAGCTCCAGGATAGAGCCTGATCCGGGTGCCCGGGCCAGATGTCCAGGACTAGCGGAAGCTCTACTTCCATCGCACATTGCGTCGCCTGCGCTTGCGCAAGCGCGACGCCCCTCAGACCCGGCACACGTATGCGACGCTGGCGCTGACGGCCGGCGTCAATCCAGCTTACATCGCAAGACAGCTTAGCCATGCCAACACGGCCGTGCTCTTCAAGCTGGCCCATTTCGCAGATAAATGCGCCGGTCAGGCGAAGTGGATGGCTTCGGCGTCGATTGCGATCGAGGCAGGTAGGTAAGCTACGATGTCGCCATCTGCCTGAAGCGGCGGCGTATCATCACTGCGCATGGTCAACGCGGTGCAGGTAAAGCACTGCACCCCTGCGAGTTGCTCAACTGGGCGACGCAGCAACAGCGTCCACGCAAAGCGAACAAAGTCTCTGCGCGAGGCCTTTCCAAGCGCGACCACATGCAGCAGGGGATCACCGACGCTGGCTTCAGAAGCGAAGCTCCAGCGGCCGGCGAAAAAGCGCCCCTTGGCGATATAAACGGCTTCGCATTCGGTGCGGCGATCATTGTGCAACAGCGTTATCTTCGTGCGCCGCCAGCGCATGAACACCTTACAGAAAGCCACAAGATACGAAGCGCGACCGATTAGACGTTTCACACGCGGGGAAAGATTTTCGACGGTGTAGCTATCAGGCCCGACGCTCGCGCAGGTCACAAGCGGTGTTTGCCCAATGAGCGCCACATAGTGCTGCTGTGACTTGCCGGTTTCCAGCAGGCGTCGACCGAAGGCATGAGGATCACGCGGATAAGCGCATTCCATCGCGAGAAGATTAATCGTCCCCGCAGGATAGGCGCCGATCGGGATCTTTCGCCCCGTCCTGCGCACTGCGTCGACAACATGCCGCAAAGTGCCGTCCCCACCGACGGAGCAGACATGATCGGCCCGATCATCGACCGTCAGTCGATCGGATATGCTGTCCGTGAGGAGAATCTCCGCGCCCAGAGCCTCCAGAGCGGAACATAGGCCTCTGGCCCGGGATCGCGACCGAAAGCCCGCCCGGGGGTTGACGAACAGCTGGACGGTCGGTCGGCTCATTCGGCTGCAACGGCGATTGCCCCGCGGCGTCCGGTGATCCGGCTTGCCAAGTGAGGTCTGGTCGATTGGATGAGGATTGGTGTCAGGGCTAGTGCGAGACAGGCGACAATCATGCCGCACAGCAGATCCGCGAGATAATGCGTCCCCTCGACCGGCGTCGCGAGCAACATCGCAACATTCAGGGCGGCGATCGGCCAGCGGAGCGGGGCGATCCGCCACGCGGTCACCAAGTAGAGCACCGCGCAGGCTGCGTGAAAGCTCGGCGCGCAAACCAGTCCGTGCAACGCTCCCAGATCGACCGCATGGATCGCGTGGTGCCTGAGCGCGAGGATGACCTGATCCTGATAGAGCGCGCTGAGCGGCATATAGGGCTTAGCGCCGTGCCAAAGCGTCGCAAATGGACCAGCCGCCGGCAGGAGCGGGAAAAGTGCCAGCGTGATCAACGCAGCCACCCCGAAGGTCGCAATGAAGAGGCGGCTCTCGGCCCGCTGCCCTGACAAGGCGAAATGGCCGAACAGAAGGGCTGGCGTGAAAAAGATGCTAAGATAGGCCATCCGTTCGACGGGCTGGAGCCAAGCGTGGGTGGCGACGAGCTCATACCAGCGGATCCAGTGGAAATGCAGGCTGAGATCGATCCGCTCGAGCGCCGGATCGACGAAGCCACGGCCGCCGCTTGCAAGCGGATAGCTCGCGACGGCGCCCAGCAGGCTGATCGCCGCGAAAAGCGATACGCTCTCGATGAAGTCCCGCGCAATGCGCTGGCCGGGCGTGGCACGGGCGCGAAAAGCATAGCAGATCACTCCGGAGGCCACGCCCCATGTCGCGAAGCCGATGCTGGCCCATGAGATGTAGATGCGCAGGTGCGCCGACACGAGGAGGAGGACATCGATCACGACGCCCCCCGCGATTCCTACGATCAACCACCGGCCCGAAAGAAGAGGAATGGAGGAAGATGGCGGTGGGTGCGGGAGATCTAGGCCGGAATATCGCATGCTACTCATCGGCGGCGCGTAGCATGACGTGGGCGAAAGCTGCCATCGGATGATCTCGCCTCAGGCACAGCGCGCCGTGTCAGTGACCATTTTGTGACAGTAGTGCCCGGCTTAATAGCCGACTAGTGGCAGGACGGGGTGAATTTCCTCCCATCGAGGATGCGCCGTGGCCGGTCACCCCGAATGGTTTTGACGAGCTCAAGGCAGAGCTGCTGTGCCTTCACGATCTCGGTTTATTGTCGGCACAAGCCATGCCGCCTCCGGGCTGGACAGCTTGCCAGCGGCTGGCCGATGCTCTCGCCGTGAAACGTGAATCCCCCGCACTTTCTTACGTTTCTTTCTCTTGCCGTATCGCTTTGGGCGGGCGTGCACGCGTTAAGGAGCTGATAGCATTGCTCGGATCGGCCCTATCGTCGTCTGCAGAATGTCCGTCAGCCGGCGCTACGCGCCACGTCCCCAAGGCCACCCGACGATACTGCGCGTTTAAATCCGCAGGCCCTTCAACGTCGGATTCGAAGGCGTCGAGAGGCGAGATCGCCCACCTCATAGCCGGTCATGTCGCGGCCATAGGGCCAGGGGATCTGGCCGTTGGAGACGAGCAGGGTGAGCTTGCCGTAGCCGGACGT
>OUNM010125881.1_pt1 | contig 28361 bp, 37 predicted proteins | sample 1769961 | NCBI WGS metagenome assembly OUNM01 (sample SAMEA3914820, study PRJEB12502) | metagenome | biome: forest; material: soil | place: USA | collected 2012-03-12 | depth 0.3 m | reverse complement strand
CTTGACTTCCAAGGTAAGGTACACAGTACCAAGAATAACCGCCAGAACTGCAGCCCAGTTGTCAGCTGCTCCTACTCGACAGGCGGATACGACAAAACGACAAGACGACAAGGCGCCAGCCGCCCGTGCCGGAAAGCCGGGAAGCGCGAATTCCAGGGCAAGTGAGGCTTGGTACGAATACGCCCGCTTGTCTGAGCTCGCGGGTTGGGCTTTGCACCTCGAATTGCAAGGGACCTGGCCTCGCCAACACGCCAACAGGCGGTGCACACAAGATCTCGTATTCTGTTACAGGCCGGGGCGGACCTTGGAGTGTTTCGACACCATCTCTGCCCTGGCTTTCAGCGTCATGCACGGCCAGATGCTGTGCCAATAGGACGCTGGGCCGCCATCTTCTTTGGGGACTGACGCCATGAGAGGTCACAGCCCCGCCAGTTGCCAGTTTGCTTCAGCTCTTGTGTGTGCTATAATTACCAGAGAGCCAGACAAAGGAGCCATCCTGCGATTGTCCCGGTATCAGGCATGCTCACGCACGCAATGGCGATTCACCGACATTTCCGAATCAGCCACCCAACGCCCAACCCGACCCTGGCCAAGGCACATCACACTCTCCCAAGCGCAGCAAAGCGGTGTTGTGGGAAAGGCTCGGGTGTCGGCGCTTCATTTCCTCGCCAAGCAGCCCAATGGCCCGTGTTGGCGCAACGCAATGCACACAATCATCCAGCACGGCATGCATGGCATGGCATGGCATCGCGGCTCCCATCTCGCAGGCCATGGATAGATGACGATCTGTCCCTGACTCCAGCCTCGGGTGTGTCGCACCTTGGGTCGACATGAAGATCGCATTCTCCGAATCCCCAGCCTCACCGTCTCACCGTCTCACCGTCTCACCGTCTCAACGTGCCTCAAGGACTGAGGCACTCCTTCAGGCCGCGAGAGCTGGGAGAGGGCATGTCGGCACGCCAGTGTCGCCGTGTCGCAGTGCCGCAGTGTCATAGGAACCCAGGAATGTGGGCATTGCCGATACCCAGGCGACGTCGTGATTGGACGCCTGGATATTTCGGGAAGTTTTTGGGCTCGGCATCCGCCAGGGTCGACCAACAAGCCGGCGTCACGAGGACAGAAATCTCAGCGTTTGGCGCCAACTACCCCGGTCGACGATAAAGACCCTCCCGCGAGCCAGGGGTCGGAGCTTGACGTTATCTTCCCCCACCACTGCGGCATGTTCGGTATTCTGTATTGTGTATTCTGTACTGATACAACCCCTCCTCGCACAGTAACTTACCGCCTACCAGTCACGTCTAACGTCGCTAACTAGCCGTCTCGGCCGAGCTGTTTCAAGCAATCCGAGTGCCGTCTTTTCCAGCAACGCGAGTCCCTCCTTGGCCTGCGCACTTGCTGTGGACAAGCGAATGCCGTCTCGCGACTGGCGAAGGGCCAGGGCGCCATCAACCGCAATCTACCAGGCATTCCACGTCACCTTGGACTCGGAGAAGGATCGCCGATGACACACGGAATTCAGAAGCGACAGCTGCGCAAGAGTATTCTGTACAGAAGACAGAGTAAGGATGCGTGGATAGCTGGGCATCATGGCGTGATGGGAAATGGAAGCCCCAAGCAAGCAGCCGAGCACATCCACGTGCTCCTGCCCATCTCCGAACCCCCAGTCGAGCCGAGTCCGTCCAGATGCCAGCAATGAGGGTAGTGTGTACCACCACAATGGTGATGCTTTCCGCTGAAACGGCAGCGGCGCAGATCCTTGACCAAAGAGAAGCGAGGGAGGCCAAATTCCCATTCTCGTTGGGATCCTGATTTGCTTTCACCATCACTTTGCGTCCCTGGAGTGCCGAGCGAGGCCGCCGCCCGACGCCAAGTCCGGGCTTTGAGTGGCCGTCAAACCCGGGAGCCCCACCACGGATCGGCGAGGAATGGCGTGGTCAGGCGCCGTTCCCAGGTCCTTGTCGCTGCTCGACTTGTTTCATGTCTGGTAGCTCCAGGGGTCCCCGGGCTTGAAATGACGTTGGTCGTCGCGACATCGAGGGACAACACACGAGAAGCCTTGTGTTCCTCCTTTCGTCACCGAAGACCAGCAAAGCAACGCTCGCCAATGTGTGTCCATCTGACCGCCGGGCTGGAAGTTAAGGAGGCCGTTCATTACGCCAACTCTCGAATCGGATCCCTTGGCCGTCAAAGTGCCACAGGGCCTTGACGGCTCGATGCGGCAACCCAGTCCCCTCACAGGACCCTGATGAAAGTCGGCCCTACGAGCGGGCACTCCTCATCGCGAAGCGTTTGCCTCGTTTGCGACTCGACACGGAGCAACACGCTGCTTTCAGCTAGCCTGGGACCTCTGGGACTGGCCTTTCCTGGCTGTTTTTGGCCGTCCAACTCTTGGGTCGTACGGTTTGCCCGACGGGCCACTCGCTAGCAGAGGATCCCGGCGGGGCGGATGCGTGCGGGATCAAGCCGGGCCGCCTTGAGGTATGTAGAATACAAAGGGGTACTGAGCAGAGCCGTCGCGCCCCGGCAACCTCGACGGGAGGGCCCGCTGCGTGCGCTATGGCGACATCTGCAGGTTGAGATGCATTTTTTCGGCGCTCCTGCTTCACGACGCAGGCTGGGACGAGCGAGAAAGCGAAGCTGCCGTAAGCTCTTGCAACTTCTCTCCCGGTCCCCCCGCGCCCGCCACGCACGGAATATGCAAAGCAACTGCACATATCAAGAAGCCGGCCGCCCCGGCCAACAGAGGGGACTTGATCGCTTCCTGGTGATTTCCTGATCCATCCCCCCCATTCCTCCCTCCGATCTCCCCCCACGGCAGTTGAACAAACGATACCGCCTCCTGCGGCGAACCGTGTGTGATCCGATAAGTGTTTGCTGGTTCCGGGGAGCGATGGCACGCCCTCATCAAGCACAAGATCCCAGGTGGGCCCTCGCAGCATCGATCCCACGCCGCCCGCGATGGTCTGCAACCTTCAAGGGCCCCCTCATCAAAACACCCCACGATATCTCAGCCATTATTACTGTGTCTGGCCTTGTTCGGGGTGCGGCAGGACCGAGGCTGGTGAATGTCCAACCCAACGGGAACGCACGCCAGGCCGAAGAAGGCTTCCCGGCACGCCGAGCAAGCATCGCGAGGGGGTTGCATCGGCACCCTTCAATTGGGCCCGTCCCCCGCAGCCAGACAGACGTCGGCTGCAGAGGGCTCAATCCGGCTACGCAAGGCAGGTCACGAGCAGGCCCTCATGGCCGTGGTGTCATAAAACTGCCTACGTGGCCGGTGGCTCCGTGGACTCCCTCCTCCTGGACTAGAGCAAGATCATCTCGATTCTTATGCACGGTCCATATTCCGAGAGCGGTGCCGCGCGAGATGCTGCAGCAGTTCGTATCGGCATCCATAGCCCCATTGGCCCGGGGCTTGGCTCGGGGCTGCCGTCTGTCGGTGTTGGGGTGATGGTCAAACACAGGAAGGTCGGAAAAGGCGACCCTTTGCATGTGGACAAACTGAACATGTCCAATGGAAGCCTTGCAGCATGACAAACCGTGTTCTCCAACCCCGCCATCCCCCCTTTTCGCTGGTCCCGGTCCCCAGTGCCCCAGTTCCCCAGTCCCGCGCGACCCTTTATGTAACTTTGCTGCACATCATTTTCCACTGCAGCCAGCAAGGATGCGCGAGGATCACCCGCCAGGGTGTGAGATGGGACATTGTTTCAGCACCTGGCTTTGACGGCCGGCCCTTGGGAGATCGAGCCTCCAAAGAGAAGTTGATGGCAATCCAAATCTCCAAAGTTCTATGCCGCAGACTCGGCTCGAGGATGGAATGAAGGTTCACCAGGGTCAGACCTTGGCCGTTGGCCAGGCACATGGCCTGGTGCCCACCACGGCCAGGGGCAGCAAGGCACCACGTTTCAGAGGCACATTTGGCTTGGAGAAAGCCGTTGATTGGGGAAAGCAGCTCGCACATGGCTCAAGGGTCCCGAGGCCCAACAACCAACACCCAACACCCCTCCATCCCATCCGAGAAAAAAAACAAGGCAGCTCGCGGGGCAAGGCGCATTCCGTTCCGTCCGAAGCAGGTAATTTACGGGCTTTCTTCCTTATTTCTGCCAAACACGGAACTCATGCCGCAGGGTCCAATGGCCGACACGGGCCACGCACCATCTCCAAGCCAAGAAGGGACCAAGAAAAGAAACAACTCGAGTCGAGGGGATTTGCGCTGCTATTTTTTTCTAGAATCCTTCCAGCATCCTGGCAGGGCTCCGCCTCCGCAAAACTGGTACGCGATCCCTGCAAAATCGCAAAACCCGCCAGTTCGGCTGTGTCGGAACAAGGCCAAGACACGCTCTGTTTTGCTGTGACAGGATAATTACATGGAGAATACATGGAAAATACAGAATACATGCGAGCAACATGTGGGGTTGGAAAGAATGACGTAGTGGCACGTGGCGGAGCTCACTTCTCAGGTGCAGCACCTTCCAGCATTCTGCTGGAACGTCTGCCACGGCGTCTGTGCCTGATTCTGCTGCCTGCTGGGAATTACGAATTGGCAGGCAGTTTGGCATCCTCCATCCCCAGCTTGAAACACCCCCCTCCTCGGGTAATAATAAGACAGCACATCGAGTTCCTCCGAGGGCTGTGGGAGGTTGCCGTACCACTCGGGCATTGCAGACGCACAGAGGTCAGGTGCCGATTTGGGTGACATGGCCACAGGGCTCTTGTCGTCTCGCTTGCAGCCCACTGTCACTTCGTACAGCGCACCTTGTCGTTTGCAACTCGTCTCGAGCTCGCCCACTGACCCCGGCCGCCCGTGATGCTGTGTTACACCACCCTTCACCTTCCCCACACCTTGGCGCTGTCTCTCTTCGAGCCTGTGGTGGTCTCTGGGGGGTAACCACACACATGGACACCACCAAGGACCTGAGGTATGTCTGGGGTAATGCATGGGCTTAATCGGGCAATGGAACGTCACCTTTCGGACCAGATCTGCGCCGTCGCCAGCCAACCGAACAAACAGGGCGACAGGACACTCCGACACCCCGATCGAAATCCGGTGGCCAGGGGACCGGATTCGAGTGAGCTTCGAGGTTTGGCCATTTCACGAAATCAAAATGCAGCCATCTCGACGCCAACAGAGCACAAAGAGCGTGTCATCTGCACGGTAGGCATTGTGTGTGCTTGCACAACACAATCTCAGACCTGGCTGGCAGTAGTCTGATGTACGGAGTACAGTCCGGTACCAGCCTGCCGGGCCATGCGGTTGGCCTGGGAGACACTAGTCAACCAATCTCCCTCCCTCCCCAGTCTCACACCAGCCCATCGCCGGCCTCACTCTCAGGATCAGCCCGACAGGCCATCCAATGCTCCCGGTAGTCTGCATGAATGGGATTCTCTCGACGCAGTCAGCCGCAGCCAGCTCCGCGTGGCGTTCAGGATGACGACCGAAACGGGCCTTGGGCCTGGGAGTCGTTGCCTCTTTCGGGATTGGACATGGTCGCCTGCAGAGGGATTGCGGGCTTGCCGTGGCCGAAAAGGGACATTCCGCTCCCCGGGTGGAGGATTGTGATAGCTCACAATTCCTGACCCGAGCACGCCACGACCGCGCAGATTGGCCGTGATCTTGCGCCTATTGTGCAACGAATGACGTGGGGAAGATACCGGGACGTCGATTTGGGGCAAACGATGAGAGATAGGGAAGAAGGATCGGGGAGGAACCTTGATGGCCAGTGTCGGAGACGGGTTGCCGTCTTCAAAGCAACGTGTTGCAGTTTTGCTTCATCAGTAGGAATCGCGGGATTCGACTCGAACTCGCGACCGGCGTGGGCGGTGGTAACATCAACGTGGGCCCGTCTGCCATCCTTCTGCATCTCTTTCCGTCTCCGAGGTGGAAGTAGTACCGGTAGCAACTCACATGCCAGATAAGTCGTCTGTACTGCACAGTACCATCTCTGGCGAGGGTGTTCAGGATACCTCTCTCTGACCTGCTTGCAGATATCACACAATCACACTCTCCTCTGCCCGCAAATCCAGCGAGAGCACCAGCGATGGATGCCTTACCCCAAACCCCGGATTTCTCACCGCAACTCCCTCCAACGCCCTCACCGAACCCCCACCGCCAATCACCACAACCAGGCCTCGTCCCGTGTAACCCGAGCACACACCACCCGCAACGCACCGCGCCGCCCAGCTATTACCGGGTTCCCATCATAAGTCGCCATCTCACCACCTCGGACCGCAAACGCAATCAGCAAATCCCCCACGGACACCGCCAGTGTCCATGTACTTGCCATGTACGGTCCGGAAATAACACCTCCAGCGTACGCGAGATCGAGAAAGAGAGGCGTGCGTGCGTCAGTTTGCGCATGAAGACCAAGATCACCTGAGCCAAGGGCTGACCTCCCCCATCCCATCCCATCCCATCCCTCCCCGGCACTTCGGCCCAATCCTAAATCCTTTGTCCGGTATAGCAAAGCAAGGCACTAGTTAGCCTCTGCTTACCTGCCTCGACTCCCTGACTCGTCTCACTTATACAGCCTCATCTTGCTTGAGCCTGCGCCACTCCCAGCACAGCCAGCCAGGTCAGTCAGCGACTCGCGTCAGGTTATTAGTCGGTTTCAGACTCCCGACCGACATGTCAGCCTGCAGAGAGAGAGAGAGAGACGGAGAGAGACGAGGCTGCAGACGACCGGGCTTGATTAGTTGGCGCAGACGGACTGGTCCCAAATGCCACCCTGCTATCTGCGGCGGTGACTGGGCCGGCATGATGCGGGCTGACGTGCCCACGGACGTTGGGGAGTTTCTGATGGGGGAGGGCACCGCGCCGTTGCGCCTCCTGGGGCGGGTACCGTACACAGTACCTTTTGTCCCTACCTATGCCCTGCCTGCATACTTACCTGCGCGAGACCCTTGGGGGTCATTGTCTTTGGGGGAAATTAGCGGGGTCTGTGCTGTACTATAGCTATGCTGCGGTGTTGAGGACCCTCCGAGGAGGAGGGGTGGTATGTTGGCCGGCTGCCAGTCTGTCTGGCCGTTGATTGTCTGAGACGGTAACTCTGTTCGCCTTACAGTCGCGTCAGGAAAGGACCATGTGGCGACGGCCTCGACAGCCCTGCAGAGGCGTTTGCTTGGGTCCGCAGCATGTCCCTGTCCCTGCCTGAGCTGTGCTGTGCTGTGGGATTGATACCCTGCTCTGCCATGCTCGGCTGCTTCCGAGACCGTGGTGACACCACACCCCCCCCCTCTCTTTCTTTGCTCGATGACTGTGTGCAAGATGCACGCACAGTCGCACACACTTCCGACAGCCTTCCTCCTACTATTCGGTACCGTCGACGCCAGGGAGTGGGACACAGGCTCAGGAACCCGTCTGGCGTTCTGTTGGGTGGTGGTAGCACCAGGACGTCATGGAGGGTTTTTTTTTTGCACATTTCCTGGGGAAGGATGGTTATTGGGTTATCTTTGGCTATGGGATGGCAGCCTGCATTTTGCGGGGTTGGCTCTCAGGTCACTGGACCCGTCATCTGACTGCCTGGCTGACGATATACCCCTCGGGGTCTGCGTTATTATCGTGGGGATGTGATGGTATGCAGAGTCTTTGCAGATGGAGCTGTGGCTGTTCAACCAGGGGTGTCCTGCATGACACAGCACGATATCGTCTCAGGTCTACAACGGTCTCCAAAGCGTTATATACTTGGGTATACATCACGGCTCTCTTGGTCGGGTGTGGACGACAGAAGGGCAGAGGCCGGGTCGGTCCACATTCTCAGTACTGGGATTGATGGCAAATGAGCAACGTGCATGGCGGTCTGGCACCGGCATGGGTATGGAGGTGGATGTGAAGGCGTCATGTATCACGGCAGTGCCAGCTCCTGCTGCTACTTGGTGCGCACAGCTTGGACAAGCTGCAGTGATCCGTCTTGGCCCCTGACGCCCAGTACCGTTGGTGCAGCACAGCAGCGTCGTCGAACGGCATCTGCTGGGGCTGGGCGTGCCACCCCTGGTACGACGAGGGAAAAAAATGAGGTGGTTGCCTCCTCGACTGCACGTTTCACGCACATCCCGGCTGCGTTTGTGGAGTTTGGTTGCCTCGTCTGGCGTCGACCGCCCGACGCATATGGACTGGACCACCACACCACATGCGTTTGTTGCTGCATATGGGACTGCTGAAGCACGTACCGGATGTTGCTCATTCCTCGGTCATCAAGGTTTAGCTCCGTCGGCCAGCAAGAAAACCAACAGCCTAACACTGACCCGGACTCTTTGTGAGTCTTTCCTCCGAATAGGGGCTTCGTAGGTATCGTGCTCAAGACAGAAACTTGCGGGATTTAGGAGAATGCAAACTCGTCAACGGTGAAACGGTAGGGTATGTGTCTCCGCATCTGAGATCGGTGTCATTGAGTTGCTCGTTGCACGACGCCTGCCTCACGTTGCTGGCTCACGCTGCATTGAGACGCCTTCATATCAGAGAAATAACAAGCTCTCACCGGCCGGCGCCTGACAGAAATAGTAGATGGAAAAGCCCCGGATTTCAGGCCGGATCCGGGAATCCGAGTACTCAAGATGTAATACCTGGTCGGTGAGCGACCGGTGAGCGAGTTGACGTGCTCAAGTCCCGAAGACTCCCTGTACATGCCTCCTCGTCCTGCGTGCCTCGAGAACACCAAAAACTGAGACATCATTGATGTGTTGGACTTGCATGACACCCTCATTATTACCATGCTGGCCGACCACAGCCATGCGTGTCGACAAAGCAGGCAAGGACAGGGGCTGCGGGAGTCTGCATCAGGAGGCGAGCATTGCAACTTCATCTGTCCTCCTGGCTCTCTCATTCGGCATGGCTAGTCAAACGCATGTAAGGGCACGCTAAAAGTGAGACAGACACGAGTGACTGAGACATACATGCGGATCCTGGCCAACCATGTTTGTTCCGGGACATCAGGTACATTCCGATATCGCCGCAGCGAAAGGGGGCTGGCATGCCATCCGTCGTCAGTTGGCTGCCAGCAAGGTCAAAGAAGGCTCTCGGGTCTGCGGTTCGAGTCGCTTCCCGTCGGGATGCCCTGGTCCTTGCCTCGTCTCCGGTTGCCGTGTTCGTCCGGGCCTGCATCTTGGTCTCGGTGGTTTTCCTTTGCTTTGCAGGGGCCGCAATCTTGTCTCGGGTCGTACAAAGCTTGGCCTCGGTGAGAGTGACGAGAAGTCGACAAGCTGTGTTGAAGGTCCTCTCGATATAATGGGAGATGGAAAAGAGACGGCAGTCTGTAGGTTCTTCCAATTCAGTTCCCGATGCCAAGGAGATGCATCAGTTGCCAAGCAAGCCAACAAGCAATTCCCCTTTTTCTAGGGCCGATGAGCCCAAGCAGGACCCGATCTCATCCCGCTTGATCCGAAGGTTGGGTCTGTTTGCGGATACTGTCAAGGCAGCCATGGCGGGAAAGCAGATCAGCAGCAAACAACCTCCCTCCCTTGCCCCCTGAAACATCCCCTGACCTAGAACAACCGCCTCGACTCACCGGTCGACTCCGCCACAAGGTTCCGTACATGAGCCCATCACCACCTCCAATTCCCAATCAAAGACAAAGTGAGACATCACTTGCCTCTACGTCGGCCCTTTCTGTTTCCCCTAGTCAGCTAGTCGAGTCGTACCATACTTGACCACTTTTTCCTCCGTGCCCGACAGACAGAATGAGACACCCTCAGCCGCACGCATAACACAGTGCATATGCGCAGATGGCATGCCAAAACTAGCAACCCGGTGAAGAAGTCGCAAGCAGATGCTGTATCCTGTATGTCCGCTCAAGGAACGCTGCCACCCCTACCCCGGCACACCGAGAGCCTCAACCTTGATCAGCAGATGCAGCAACAGATTAAGGAAAAGAAGGCAAACGTGCAGAACATGGAACGAGGCAACAGTATTGGGATGGAATAGGCAAGTCCGAGCAACCAATGGGCTGGGGTCGGCGGGTTCGTTGGCATCTCAGCCTCAGCCTTGTTGCGCAGTAGGGTTTGATCTGACTGTTCTATCTTCATGGCATGTGTCATCTATCTTGTTCATCAAGCAAGACGTATTCTGGTTGCTAAGTTGCTGTGATGGTTGTGTGCAGGTGACTATTTTGGATGTTGAAGCCGTGAGGCGATGGTGTGGATTGAGGATTCAGGGGCAAGTAAACAAACGGCGCCAAGCCCTCGATGAATCTTTGCTTCACCAACTCTCTCAGTACGACATCCCAACACACATGCAACACCTTTTGGAAGACGAAAATGAAGGAAATAAGAGGCAGTTGCAGATAAAAAAGCAAAAAAAGAATTGCAACCCGTCTCCAGCCTGGGATCGAACCAGGGCCTGGGTGCCGGACCATTGGCTTTGGGAGATATTGGTCTCTTCCAGGCGCCCCGCGCAGACCCAACATTTCCTACTCGCCGATCCTAAACTCCCGCGTGCTGCCAACTACACCACTGGCGACTTTGGGGGTTGCTTGTTTGTGTTGGAAACTGGAACGCGCGACCCGGCATATATGGAGAGTGCATGCGTGAGATGATGCTACGTTAACCCCCACCGCCCAGTCACGTATTCAGACTCGCTGCACCCTCTACCACGCACCTCAATGACAGCCGACCACACGACCCAACTGCAAATTTTCACCGACATCCAGATTTTAACAATCACGTAGTACCCATTCAAACCTCGCTATCCAAACCAGCTTCACCCCCTCCCCTCCCCCAACGGCCTCACATTCGCCCTCACCTCCCTAATCACCTCCCTCGTCCTGACATTATCCTCAAAGCTCACCTTAACCAAATCCACCACCTCCTCGGCAGTAAAATACAAACTCAACTCCCCCTCCACCCACAGGAACCTCACATCCCTCAGATTACTCTGCAGCACCTCACTCAAGTACTTCAGCCTTAACCAGCTCCCGGCAAACTGCGCCGTGACAGGCACCCCAGCGTCGCCGACAAACAAATCGTCCAGCTCCTCGACCGACGCGATCAGCTTGGCGATGCTGTAGGCCTCGTCCTGGCCGATCGATGGCAGGTCCATGACGTCCGAGATGATCTTGGCCGCGACGGCGTCCACCAGCGCGCCGACCGCCTGCTGCCAGACGGAGCGCGCCAGGATGTCTTCCCAGGCGGCGGCCAGGGAGCGCACGCGCGCCGTGGCGGTGGAGAGGGAGGCTGGGGTGTCGTCTTGGTGCATGAGGTTTTGTTCGCCTGTGTGAGGGGTTAGGGGTGGGGATGTTGAGGGGGGGTGGAGAGGGGACGAACCGCCGAGGAGGTCGCGGAGGACGGTTTTTTGGATGCTGAGCTCGTTGGTGTAGGCGCGGTTGGCGAAGTTTTGGAGGGCTTTGATGTCGTTGTCGAGGCGGAGCATGTTTTGGGCTCGCGTGCTGATGTCGTCGCGCTGTTTCCAGGCTGTGGCGAAATCTGCCAGCTGTTCGGCGAGGTAGGCTGAGTCGTTGTAGAGATACCTGTGCTCGTCAGAGAAGTTTCAAAGCGTTAGGCAATCTCGACGTACATGTTGCCACCAACTCCAGGGGCATAGTAGTGTGGCGAAACCGCCCTGAACATGGCCAGGGCGAGCGTAGGGAGACTGAATAGGCCGGCTGCTTGGGCGGCAACAGGGCTGCCCGCGTAGCTGTCGTGGGTCAATGCTGCGCCATCCTCAACAATGGCGAAGATTAAGTCCAGAATTGGTTGCGGCAGGGAAGAGATGCTGTAGGTCTCTTTCAAAACCAATTCCCTGGTTTGAGGTGCCGACGCCGCCGCCGCTTGGGGCTTGACCAGAGCTTCGACTTCGTCGGCATTCCCTTCCTCGCCCCAACCCCATGCCTCTGACGGGTCGTCCTCGTCGTCCGCATTGCTTTTCTTGGGTTCTTCCTGGGGCTTCTCCTTGGGTTCCTCCGCAGCAGCCTCCTCCTCTCCCCACCCCCAGGCATCGGTGCCGTCATCGTCAGCGCCTGACGGCTGGTCTACACCATCGTCTGCCTTCTCATCTGCTTCCCCTTGGCCGCCCTCACCCCAAGCGTCCCAACCATGATCGTCGTCAACAGAGGTCGTAGCGCCACTGGCAACCATTCGATTCCCCTCTGCTTTTGACACCATCTGCTTCTCAACTTTTTCCACCCTCTTCGGTGAACCGAGACCACGCGAAAGCTGAACCCGAACGGAATCCAGGGCGGCTTCCCTGCACTTGGAGAGCCACACCTTCGGAGCATTCTCTGTCCATTCTTGCAAGCCGCCGAGGTTGGAGAGCCCGAGGGCTGTTAGCCTGGCGCAGAAATCTTTTGCTGACCCGATGACTTCCTGAAACCGGTCCATATCTTGGAGCGAGGATGGAACGGCGGAATCAAGCCAGACGCTCGTGACCTTGTGCACCGTTTCGGGTAACAGGGTGGAGGAGATGGTTTCGGCGAGGTCGGGAGGGAGCCGTTGGACTAGGAACGCAAAGATCAACTCAAGGTCCGCAAACAACGAACCCAGAGTTTTGTCGGCTGTGCCTTGCACTTCTAGGGTAGTCTGCGTTGGGTGTTACTAGCCATCCACTCGAAGCGGAACGGCGCACTCACGTCTTGGGCATGAACACCTGGCAGCGTGTCTTTCGTGATGTCCATTCTAGGGAGGAGGATTGCCTGGTTGATATCCTGCCAGAGCCGGCCCATCCGTTCGTCAACCTCCTTGTAGGCCTTCAGCCCTATCACGGCGTCTTCGAGACTCATTGGCTCGCCTACGCTCGTCAGAGAAAGTCTACAGAGTGGCCCGCAGCAGCGGAGCTTACCTTCCCGAGTACTACTGATCGAGACCTTTTTGTTCTCGACATCAACGCTGACAAGTGTGTTCCACAAATGGTCAAAGACTTCATGCACGTCCGACTTGAGCTCAAACGCCCGGATGTCGAGGAGCTTGACGGCGCGACAGGACCGGTTCACGGAGATCATATCTAACTCCTTCCAGGATTCTGATGGGTCAGCAGAGGCCAAGCCGTATCTATAAGCGCATCTCTTACTCTCCAGCAGATGTAGGGCATCCAGGATGCGGCGTTCGTCGCGGGCCTGCTCGACCTCGTCGAGGGTGCGGTTCACGGTCTTGATGCCCTTGAGAGCCTCTTTCACTTGGTTATTGTAGTTCAGCTCGCGGATCAGGAAGTCGGCATTCGCTTCGATCTCGTCAACCGCACGCCCGGATACGACGGGGGCTTCGGAGGCCTTGACGATTTCGGCGGCGAGCGCTTTGGATCGGAGGATGTCGTCTTGCACAGACTGCGCGTTCGCTTGCCATGTCTTCACGTCGTCGGCCGTCTCCTCGTTTATGGAGTGTATCTCTGCCTGCGCACGAGAGTCCTTAGCATATGCGCAGCGCGTAGTTGGCGGGAGCGCATACCTGGAGCTTTGCCTTGGCGTCTGAGAGTGCCTTGATGGCGATCGGTAATGATTCGGCGTCGATGGGCAGTGACGAGATCGCATCTTCGGGAAAGGAACCATGGACAGAGAAGTCGACGAGGGCTTGCGCCAGCTGCGCCGGCGGCGAGTTTAAGCTGGCCATGCGAGCGTGGAGCGCGGAGCGCGGAGGGCGAGTTGGTCGGAGTGGGATGGGCAGCGCCGATGATGCCACTTGACGATAAACTCTCCCGCGCTTGGAGCAAGAAAACGAGTGCGTGAGTGGGCGGGTGATGCCGTAGTCGCTGAGAAACCCGGTCGAGAGTTTCAAGTCATTAACAGTCCGTAAAAAGGGCAGACACAGGCCTTTGACGTTGGCAAGCTGCACTCTGTCTCTTCCAGACCTTGGATGTTGTCACCTGTCGAAGCTGTCCCCAATTGGAACCTTGGAAGCTGATGGTCGAGCTCCAATTGGCGCCCCACGCCAGAATCCCTGTCCCCGACCGAACTGCCTGCTCCAGATTCCAGAACGCCCCACCAAGCCAGGACCCCCAAAGCCCCAGTTGTCGCCAGCTGGTTGCCACACAGCTCCACTTCCTGCGAACTTTTGCCCTGCGCACACAAAAGCGAATCCCGATTTTTTTTTCTCTTTCCTCTTCCGCTCAGCGTCACGACGACAATCATCTCGGCACCACCAGTCACCATGACCGCGTTCAAGAAGGAGACTCCCCGCACCGGGCTGGCCACCGTACGTCCTGGACTCTATTCCCCGCCGAATTCTGACGATGCGCGATCTCGCCGTCAGGCAATCGCAGCGCAGAACTCGGTCGATTGCAGAAGTTGCAAAATGCTAACTCGCTCCTTCACAGGGTATCAACAAGGGCCACGTAAGATAGCCTTCTGTCTCACCTCGTGGAGGATCTCCGCACTTGCTTCATCCTTTCGGGGATACATCGAAGCATATCCGCGGATGATGGACTCTGGCTGACTTATGTCTGCTTTTCCCCCGAGTACAGAAGACCACCGCCCGCGTCAGCAAGCCGCGCGTGAGCCGCACCAAGGGTCACCTCAGCAAGCGCACTGCTTTCGTCCGTGACCTCGTCAAGGAGGTTGCTGGGTACGTTTTTCCTTTGGGCGGGACATTCTCGGGGTGGATTGAGGAGGGTGCTAACCGACGACCACAGCCTTGCTCCCTATGAGCGCCGCATCATCGAACTGCTGCGCAACAGCAAGGACAAGCGTGCCCGCAAGCTCGCCAAGAAGAAGGTGGGATTTCTCGATCGACCTCGGTCTTTGTAACACTGCTGACCCTCTGTAGCTGGGCACCTTCGGCCGCGCCAAGGCGAAGGTTGAGGACATGAACCGTGTCATCGCCGAGTCTCGCCGTGCCCACTAAGCATCGACTCGCTTCATGGAACGGCATTACAGGGTGGACGCCGAGGGGTCTGATGACGGATTCTGGGGAGGAATTACGGTACAGAGGACATTAGCCTCGCAGATATCGTCTCCAGCCGAGCCCTGAGAAAGGGTGGCTGTCTAGCTCAGAATCGACCTCGTGTTGCCTTGGTTTACAACTGCTCCGTCGGTTTTTGTGAACCGTGTGTTGTGTTTGCGGCTGCTCTGGCATGTTTTGTTTGTGCGGCTTACATATCTGTTGAGGACTGATATAAGATAGTTCCTCTGTTATTGGCAAGGGAAGTGTTTGCCAGTATCTGGTGGTGTCATATGTACTTCGGAGCACCTCTGTGAGCCCGATCCGGCCAATCGGAACCCCATTGCCTCACGGCGCTCTCGACGAGAGAGGTGCTCTGACCAAAAGGTTTCGCTCACCGCCTGCCAGTTTTCTGTCTGGCAGTACTTTTTACTGCAATCCCACTTCCCCTGTTTACAACTGGCGGTCTGGGTCAAGTCAACAAGATCCAGAGGGAGCCCTGTTGGCAATGGTTTATCACGATATGGCCACGCGCGCTCAAGTGCTTACTCTCAAGCTCATTGTTCAACTGGATAACCACCAGATCGAAGCCATCACGGGCATCAAGGCCCGGACTGTCCACGACATCGTTGACAGAGCGCTTAAACGTGGGGTTGACCCACAGGCATCTCCACTCATCATCCTGGACGAGCACGTTCGCGATGCGCCCAAATCCGGCCGTCCGAAGAAACAAGACCATGCGGATGCGGCTCTCGACCAGGTTTGCAGTAGCCGCTACGGCCTCGAGATGGCGTGTGCTTATGTCTCGGCCGAACTAGGGAACACCGCCTCCTCAATGACGGTCTGGCGTATTCTTCGCCCTGCTCGGATGAAGTCCAAGCCATATGCATGCCCGGACTGATACCGAGAGGAGGTACGGAGGGACCGGTGCTTTGACTCTGTCTTCTTGCTTCTGGAAGGTTGGCAGAGACGGGAGGGATCTGGCCGGAGGAGTCGTCTGTCATCTTCAATCATTACCGTGGCAGCTGTTTGAGAAACTCCCTGGAAGAAGCTTGCCGAGTCTGTGATTCGAAAGTGGGAGAAAAGACGATGAGTCCCACTCCTGGGTTGTTTACAAGTTCGATGTGAAAGACCTCCCCCGACAAGGCCCAAGCCTCGAGCATGGGTCTTGGCACTGAAGGCGGTCAGCCAATTCTTGTTGTCCGAGCTTCACAGAGCTGCCCCGCCATTTCAAGCTCGCGGGCCAACAGCTCAGGTAAGGTTGCCACCCACCTAACGGAAAAGGGCCACCACTAAGATTGTGCACAACGGTGCCAGGCAACGTTTGACTGAAGTTGGAAGGTGTCCCTGTTTTGGTTGGGTCTGCTTTTGAACTGCCGGCGAAGCGAGCTCTGGTAAGGGATTCCGCAGCAGTTCCTCTCCCTCCCCTCTATCTCTCTCGTTTCATGTTTCAGGAAATTCCCACAATCAGCTTGCAAACTGGAACAGAACAGGAACTCGGCCATTTCCTAACTCTCGTCGTTCAGAAAGGCGTTGGGTTTTTGGCTGGCATACGGACCGACACCCTTTTTGCCTTCTTTTCCAGGTAGCTCGGGCTGATTTCTGTCCTGCACCACGGGAGCAGGCACTTGCATCCATCGCCGCCATTGGTCTTCTTCAGCGCTGTGCCCAGGCAGCAAGGCGACCGTTTGCTGGCAGCCGCCTGCATTCGCCAACCTCCATCCGGTATGTATTCTGTACAGAACATCCAGTCAGCACTGGGTGCAATCACCTTTGCATTAGCCCCCCAGCTCGTTCTCCAGCCTCGTCCCGGGTTGAGCCTGGTGCTATCTGTCTTCCATCAAGCCTCCCTCCTTCCCGGCTGTGAAACCCCACGACATACATCCCAGCTTCTCCTCGTTTGTGTTCCCACCCCCTGGCCCTTGTTTTCTCTGAAGACACCACCCGCCACACTCCACCCATGGCAAGATGCTTCCCTGGAGCTCAACATTTGGCGTGCTGCTCCTTGGCATCACTGCTGCCCCGCGAGCTGTTGCCGCAGCACAGGAAGACTTGACTCTGGACTATGGGTAGGCCTGAGATCGGATGCCTGCTTTCACTTGACTTTGGACTCAACACTCAGCTTCGTGGTCAACCGCTAATCGAATGTCAGTTACCTCCAAGGCCTTGTGCAGAGTGTGACCGGTCATAACATGACGGCTCAACACCAGAAGCCACGGTTCCGCAAGGTCCAGAGCTTCCACACCGACTATGCCCCAACCACCATCACTCAGTATGAGTCGGAGAGGAGCGGTATGCAGGTCATCGTGGCCGACCGCAAGGGGCCCAAGGTCAACGGCTACTTCACCCTAGCCACCGAGATCTTCGACGATTCGGGCGCCCCCCACACCTTGGAACACCTCGTCTTTATGGGCTCCAAGAGCTACCGGTACAAGGGCCTGCTGGACAAACTGGCCGGCCGCGCCTACTCCAACACCAACGCGTGGACTGCTGTCGACCACACTGCCTACACACTCGAGACAGCTGGCTGGGATGGCTTCGCCCAAATTCTGCCAGTATATTTGGAGCATGTCATTGTCCCGAACATCACAGACGATGCCTGCGTGACCGAAGTCCACCATATCGACGGCGAGGGCAACGACGCTGGTGTTGTCTACTCCGAGATGCAGGCTCTCCAGTACAGCAGCAATGAGCTCATGGATCTCCGCGCCCGGCGGCTGCTCTACCCGGAGAACGTTGGCTTTCGGTATGAGACTGGAGGCATGATGGAAGCACTTCGAGTCTTGACGCCGCAGAGGATCCGTGAATTCCACAAAGCCATGTATCAACCTCAGAATCTGGCCATCGTCATCATCGGCGAGGCTGATCACGATAACCTCTTGACCATCCTAGACAACTTTGAAGAGAGCATTAAAGACGACATCCCGCCTCCGAATCCTCAGTTCAAACGCCCCTTTGTGGACTCGGCCCAGCCGCCACCTTTGGAGAAGACCGTTGTGGAAACGGTCGAGTTTCCGGAAGAAGACGAGTCAACTGGCGAAATCGTCGTGGCTTTCTTCGGCCCGAGCTGCATCGATCAGATCCAAGGCACCGCCGTCAACATTATCATGACATACCTCTGCGGGTCGTCCGTGTCGGTCATCGAGAACGTCATGGTCGAAAAGGAGCAACTGGCGAGCTCGGTCTCGTACTGGTGGGACAGCAGGCCAAACTCCGTCATCTGGTTCCAGCCGACGGGTGTTGCCACAGAGAAGCTCGCTTTCGTCGAGCAGCGCCTCATCTCTCTTCTCAAGGAGGTCGCGTCGAAGCCCCTTGACATGGGCTACATCAGAGAATGCCTGCAGCGCGAGAAACGTCAAGTTAGGCTCCAAGCTGAAAGTTCCGAGGCATTCTATGCCAACAACATTATCACCGACTACATCTTTGGAAAACGCAGCGGCGCTACATTGAGAGACCTGGAGACCCTGGACGAATACGACATCCTCGATGGCTGGACCGAAGATCAGTGGAGGGACTTTCTGAAGAAATGGATCTCAGATGCCCACCATATTTCCATTCTGGGAAAGCCGTCGATGGAGCTTGCAAACACGCTCAAGGCGAACGAAGAGGCGCGGTTGGCAAAGCGCAAGGAGGAGCTTGGAAAGGAGGGCCTCGAGCGCCTGAGAGAGAGCCTCGATATCGCCAAGAAGAACAACGACAAGCCGATCCCGCCCGAGGTTCTTGATCAGTGGCCGGTCCCCGGCACCGCCTCTATCCACTTCATCGAATCGGCAACCGCGAGGTCAGGCAAGGCCCGGAGCTTGGGCATCCTGGACAACCCTGCCCAGAAAGTCATCGACGCGGCACCCCATGGCCTGCCCCTCTTTGTGCAGTTTGAGGATGTCCCGACCAACTTTGTGCATCTAACCGTCCATGTTGGCATGTCGCAGACCCTCATGAAATACAAGCCGCTCTTGCCTCTGTTCGCCGACAACTTCTTCAACTCTCCGGTTTCGCGGGACGGGAAGCGGTTGGAATTCGAGGAGGTTGTCAAGCAGCTCGAGAAGGACACAATCAGCTACCACATCAGCTCGTCTGCTCGGCTGGGTGACTATGAGGGCGTGGCGATCCAGTTCCAGGTCGACCGGGAGAAATACACCACCATCATCAGCTGGCTGCGCACCCTGATGTTCGACATCATCTTTGACCCGGTCCGGATCAAGGCCGCCATCGTCAAAGCGCTCGCAGACATCCCCGAGGCCAAGCGAGACGGCCGCGCCATGGCACAGGAAGTTGACATGGCCATCCACTTCAAGCCCGAATCTTACCTCGCCGCGAAGCGGACGCTCGTCAAAGCCGTTTACCTCCGCCGTCTGAAGAAACTCATCGAGAAGGAGCCCGACACAGTCATCGCCTGGTTCGAAGAGCTCCGCGCGAGCCTTTTTACCTTCTCCAACATGCGCGTTCTCGTCACCGCAAACATTACTCAACTCCCCAACCCCGTCGCCGCATGGGACGACCTCACCAGCCACCCCAGCCTCGACCCAACCCACGAGATCCTCCCCGTCACCAAGCTCCACTCCATGCTCAACCAGGAAGGCCACGCGCCCGGCACCTTTGGCAGCGTCATCATCCCCATGACGACCCTCGATTCCTCGTACAGCGTGAGCACGGCCATCGGCCTGCGCTCCTACTCGGACCCGCGCCTGCCCGCCTACCTCGTGGCGCTGGGCTATCTCGAGGCGGTCGAGGGCCCGCTGTGGAACGCGGTGCGCGGCAACGGCCTCGCATACGGCGTGTCCTTCTCGCGCGAGGTCGACGGCGGGTATATCCAGTTCAAGGTGTACCGCTCGCCCGACGCGAGCAAGGCCATCGAGGCGAGCCGGGCGACGGTCGCGAAGCTGGCGTCGGGCGAGACGCCGCTGGATCGTCACCTGGTCGAAGTCGCTGTCAGTGGCGTCGTGTTTGCGGCCGCGGACGAGCAGGCGACCATGGCGGCGGCGGCGCAGCAGAATTACGTGGTCAAGGTGGTGAGGGGGTTGGAGGAGGGGTGGAACAAGAAGATCTTGGCGAGGGTGAGGGAGGTGACGGAGGAGGAGATCCGGGAGGTCATGAGGGAGGTTGTGCTGCCCGTGTTTGAGCCGGGGAAGAGTAACGTGGTGGTGACGTGTGCGCCGATCATGGAGGAGGTGAGTCTTGCTTCTTTTCTTGTTCTCGAGAAACCCTGGAGATGTGAGGCGCGGAAGCTGACGGCTCAAAACAGAACATTGTCAAGGCGCTTGCTGCGGCCGGGTACAAGACGCAGGTCCAGACGCTCTCGCATTTCTATGACGACTATGGGCTCAAGGCGGATGAGGATGAGGGGGAGGAAGAGGAAGATGACGATGAGGAGGATGATGAGGATGATGAAATGGAGGATGGCTCGGACGGGTCGGGATCTGAGGTCTCTGAGGAGGACTAGGATTGAGCGGATAGAACTCGGTAGACGTCGGATAGAAGGCGTGAGTAACTACGGTGGTTTTCAAGGCCAACTTCAACAATGCGCCGGATGCAATCTCATTACTTCGTCTACCCCATAGGCCCATACGCGCCGAGTCGACACCAAGTTCTAAGCCCGTTCTATGCCCACCCGTTATCAACCAGATCGCTGCCACGCCGCTGTATCCATCCCTCCTCATCCGCTCAATCCTCCCTTCCTCCCAAAACGCCACCTGTGGTATATTTGTGTATCATGGTATTATCCACCTCCCCCCTACCCATGGCATATGCATCCGCCAGACAAACATAGGAAAAGCCAGAAAAAAAAGAGAAAAACCCGCACCGACCATCTGTCCCAAGCGAGAGAAAGAACCAACCAATCCATCAAGCCTGCGCCGACTCCTCCAACGAAAGCAACAACCTCTCCCGCCAGCTCTCGCAAACCTTCTCAAACCCCCCAACCACCTCGCCACACACCCCCGCGCACTCGCGGCGCGCGAGCCTTGCGCCCCAGTCCCCGCGGTCGAGCCACCTTTCCCCTTCCTCGCGCAGCTCCTCGTCGCGGCGCAGCTCGGCGACCAGGTCGCGGGCGCTCTTGAGGCGGCGCGTCGCCGTCGTGGTCGTCTGCCGCGACATGTGCAGCGTGTCCGAGAGGTAGTTGAGGGTCTGGACGAGGTCGGTGGTCAGGTGCTGCAGGGAGGAGAGGGATTGCAGGGCTGGGGTTGTCGGGTGGGGGAGGAGGTCGGTGAGGGTGAGGAGCATGGGGAGGAGGTCGTCGATTGTTTCTTCTGTGGGGGGGATGGCGAGGGGGGAGAGGAGGGGGAAGGTTAGGTTGTGGAGTTGGCGGGTTTGGTGGGTTAGGTGGGTTGTTAGGGCTGTGTGGGCGGTTATGAGGCTGGTGGAAGGGGGGGTTAGTTGGTGGTTTCAAATGAAAGGGGAAAGGTTTGGTTGAGGGGGCTCACCGGGTGGCGCCGCTTTCGATGCCGGCTTGGGAGCCGAGATCGCGGAGGCTGTCGGTTACGCGCTTGACGGCGCCGTCTGCTGCTGAGCCGTTGTTTTCGGCGCCTCGCCGGGCGAGTGACTCGACCTCGTCGATCTTCTCGACGAGCCTGTGCGGCATGCCGGGCGACTCGAGGTCCGTCTCGCTGCCGTACTCGCTGCCGTCGTACTCGCTGCCCATCCGCCGATGCCCCCGTCCGCTCGGCGTCGGCAGGCCCAGGGACCCTTTGGCGTTGTGGCCCCTCCCGGGACCGGGCGGACTGCTCTCCACGTCCACGCCGCTATCCCTCACGCCGTCCTCCTTCCCGGACCCGCTCCTCCCGTGGTCCTCCCCTGTGGTATCCTCGAGGTTTATCCCCGGTGCCCCTCCTTCGCTGCCTCGCTCATCGCCGTCTTGGTCATCGTAGGGCCCCTCGTCGTAGCCGTCGTCGTAGTCGTCTTCCTCGTCGGAAAACCCGGCCAGCTCGTCGGCGAGGTTTCCCAGCCCGCCGCCTCCTCCATCTCCGCCGCCGCCACCGGCGGCGACGATGCCCAGATCTGTGGACGAGTCATTGAATAAGGAGGTTTTGGACAGACGACGGTCTTGTTGAGGAGAGTAGGATGCGTAGGAGGCGCCCGAGGGGAAGTCGAGCGAGGTATGGCGGGAGTGGCGAGGTGTGCGAGGGGACGACATGTTCGCGGCCTGTGTGGGTGGGAGGTTGTTTCGTTTGGTGGTGTGGTGAAGGATCGGCGTCGTTGGCCGTCAAGGCACACAGCACGGAAGACCGGTCGGTACTCTTGTGGCTCCCGCGGCTCCCGTCGTTTCCTCGGCTTGTGTTTGGAGAACGGCGCGGGTCGGGGTTGGGTCGGAGACGGGTCGGCTGGTTGGGTTGTTTGTTGCCGTTGCAGGGCTGGGGCAGGCAGTCTGCGGTCGCGCAGAAACAGAGTCGCAAAGAAAATGGAGGCCAAGAAAGGGTATATCAGACAGGCGCAGTCTATATCTGGGTGCCCGGATGCCGTGGATTTATGCACAATAACGGCACGCCGTACTCGGTCTGGTGTTGGTACGAGGGTGAAAATTACAAAAAGCGACCCGAGTTGTCCTCGTTCTCCTTCTCGTTTTAGTCGACTGCTGGCAGAGGCTCACCGGCCTGTTTCAAGACTTCCGGCTAACGATAGTAGTATAGTAGTAGGTGGGCTTGGTAGGGAGTGCAGTGTCGTGTCGCATGGATCGCGTCAACAACGCATTGCCAGCAAAGACACGAGGTCGAGAGCGAGTTTTGGAGCACAACCAGTCGTGGTCGGGCAGCAGTTGACTATTTGCTGGTTGTCCCAGGGAGCGAGCCCGGCAGTGGCTGAAAGTGCATGCAGGTGCTGATTTGGTTCCGCATCCCATTTCGGGCCCTGACAGGGAATTGCAGGACTGCGAAAAGAGGTGTGCCAGGGTCATGGAAGGACTGGAACCCACTCCCTGGTACGAATACCTGGTATCCGTACGAACATTTGGTGTAATTAATCCGATGTCAAGGTTGGGCATGTGCTGCCCTGCCGAGCTTTGGAACAATCTGTTCAGCAAACATTTGTTTGAAAAAGAAGAAAGAAAAAAGAGGAAGAAAGGAACAAAAAACAGCACCTTCTCCTGTGTGGCAGCCCTTTTTTCAGCCTCTCCCGTTTTCAATCTTCAACGGCGCAGGGACAGAAACTCGGTGGAGGGAGGGGTTGCAGCGGCAGGCAGCAGGGGGCCTTTCAGGGAGGCTGCCAATCACAGGACACAAAAGCACAGGACATCTCCAGCAATCCCTGTCGTCTTCTGCCCCTCCTCTCTGGCTGTTGGTTGTGCAGCTCTTGAACTCCAAGTTGGATACACTAGGTATTGATACCACGGAGCTCAACGGTCGACTGCTGGCTTCCGACTTCTGACAGCCACACCATGGCCAACTTCCGCCGGTTCCGCCCCGACGACCTCAACAAGCTGTCGAAATGCAACCTCGACCCCTTCACCGAGACGTATGAGCTCGGCTTCTACCTGCAGTACTACGCGAAGTGGCCGTCGCTCTTCCAGGTCGCCGAAGACCAGCACGGCAACATAATCGGCTACAGTAAGGTTTTTCTTCTAGGTGCTTGATTGGTGATGAATACCACCGATTGTCTGACCCGCATCCCCGCAGTCATGGGCAAGCTCGAGTCCTCGCCCGACGTCTACCGCTTCTCGGAGCACTACCTGCCCTGGCACGCCCACATCACCGCCGTCACCGTCGCCCCCGAGGCCCGCCGTCTCGGCATCGGCAAGCTGCTTACGGAGCAGCTCGAGGTCGCCGCCGACGCCAACGACGCCTGGTTTGTCGACCTGTTTGTGCGCGTCACCAACTACAAGGCCATCACCTTCTACAAGAACATGGGCTACAGCGTCTTCCGCGTCGTCAAGGACTACTACGGCGAGCACTCGACCGACCCGGCCCTGTCGAGCGAGGACGCATACGACATGCGCAAGCCCATGAAGAGGGACGCCAAAAAGGAGCACGTTCGGGACGACGGCGAGAAGCACGAGGTCGATCCCGGTGATGTTTGGTGAAAGCCATCGTCTGGGAGCACAACCAACCAACGACGAATCGACGTACGCCCATTGCGGTGGTCCAGACACCATGTGACGTCCGAGGCCTCGATTCCTGCGTTTAGGGACATGTCGGCAGACGCCCATCAGATGGTATCCATCGTCACCTCCCTCTGCAGCACACCCCCCGCCCGCTTCGAGGTGGTCGCATGTTGTGGAGAGAGCCTGCATCGTGTCGCTCACACCATGTACTTCTCGCCGTATGCGTCATCTCAACGATCAAACAGCCAGACAGCTCATCTGATGCCTTCATGACGTTGCCCCGTTGGTGGCCTAGCCTGCATTCTCGACCGAAAATGCAGGGCGAAATCTGGGGCATAAAGCTCAGGCCCTTTTCCCTTCCACCTTCTTGAATCCACCGTCTCAGACCGCTTCGAGTGCGCTCACTAGACACCAGTGATTCTCATATTGACATTGATCGCCCTGGCGAACACGGGAGACATGCCCGCCAACGCCCCCCAACCCGGAGGGCGCCGCCCCCTTGCTACGATTCCCCGCATCCTCGGCGTGCTTTACAACTACCTCCCCGCCTCCCCCCCCTCCGCCGGCGTTTTCATAGTCTTGTCCCCCTTTATAATTTCTTGGTCCATCACCTTCGTCTTGGGCGCCATTACCTTTGGCTTCACCTGGTTTATTCTGGTCACAATTGCTGCCTCGTTGCCATTTGAATCCCCTCGCGGAAAAGACGAAAAGCAGCGCTCCCCCGAAGCCCTGCTGCCCCCGAAATCCTCGGCCCGCGCCCGGGCCCGCGCCCGAGAGAAACAAAGGACCTTTCATCGCTTTCCTCTCCTCCCCATCGAACTCCGTTTCGAAATCTGGTCCCTGGCCTGCGCCCCGCGGCTCGTCCAACTCCAACTCCCGGGGAAGTGGCCTGCCGGACACGGCGCGATCGGCTCCTCCCTCGAGCGCATCTCCTGGCACTACACGTCCAGTCTCAACCCCGACACGCCTTATAGCGGGCCAACGCGAGTCCTGATCAGCAGCACGCCGCCCCCAGCCCTCCTCGCCGTCAATTCCGAGGCCCGCCGGTTCGCCCTACAGCGCTACGAGCTCGGCTTCGCCACGACGCTGGACCCGCGGGCGAGTGTCTATGTCGACTTTGAGCGGGACCTGGTCAGCTTGTCGGACGAAATCCTGAATTCGCTGAGCGGGCGGATGTATTCGGAGGCCACGCCGGATCTTGCCAAGGTTCAGTGGCTGCATCTGCCCAAGTCGCGTCTGAACCCGAGGAACGAAACGCCGGGTGACTGTTTTGGGCAGGGGGTGGAGTGGCAAAGGGTGTATGACGGGGTGAAGGCCGTGTGTGTGGTGAAGTCGGCGGTATCCCCGCCGTTGCGTTCTCCGCCGAAAACTTTGTTGGTTGCTCTCTGGATGGCGCCGACGAAGGGGGAGGTGGTCTGGTGGTACAAGGGGGAGGAAGAGATGACGTGGATAAAAACGGATCCCTGGGGGATGGCTGAGAACACAGTTGAGATCTACAAATATATGGACTAGCTACATCTATGATATACACACGGAATCAGAAGGCAACACATTCCTCCTCACAGCCTGCTCCCCTTGCCCCCGTTCAGGTAAACGCTCGCCAGCTTCAGCATGTCGGCGGCCTCGGCCACCATCTCGTCGACAATCTCCCCCGCGGGCTGCACCTTGGTGATGGCGCCGGCCACCTGGCCCATGAGATGCGGGATATCAACGTCGTTGCCCTTGTCCATGTCGTACTCGAGCGGCACAATGCCCTGGCTGCACAGCTCCTCGACCCGCCCCGGCTGCGCGTGCCACTTGGCAATGTACTCGTTGGTCTTCATGCGCAGCGGCCGCCCGCTGATGACCAGCGTCCGCTCGGTGCCCTCGAACCCGCAGTCCACAATCGCCTGCTTGTGCAGGTCGCTGCACCCGGCCTCGACGCTCGCGCAGAACCGCGTGCCCACCCACACCCCCGAGGCGCCCTGCATCAGCGAGCTGGCCAGCCCGCGCCCGTTGGAAATCCCCCCCGCCGCCACCACCAGCGCCGTCTGCCCGCCCAGCATCTTGGGCTTGAACTGGCGCGCCACGTCCACCACCGCCGGAATCAGCACGCTGTTGGCCACATCACCGGTATGTCCGCCGCCCTCGCCGCCCTGCGCGCACACCATATCCACCCCCATCGCGAGCGCCTTCTGCGCGTGCTTGGGGTGCCCGACCATGTTCATCACCAGGATACCCGCATCATGCAACCGCTGGATGACATGCGCGGGCGGCACGCCGACGGCCGAGACGAACAGCCTGGCGCCGGACTCGATGGTGATGTCGATCAGCTCGTCGAGCTTGCCGTGCGTGTAGTCGTGGTTGGTCTTGCGCGCGGTGCCGCCGACCTGCGGCAGCGCCAGGTCGATGCCGAAGGGCAGGTCGGGCGAGCGCAGGTTGGCCTTGAGGTCGGCGACGATCTCGCGCAGCTGCGCGGGGGTGTACATGAAGCCGCCGATCACGCCGAGGCCGCCTGCGTTGGAGACGGCGGCGGCGATCTTGCCGTTGGAGACGCGCGCCATGCCCGCGAGGATGATGGGGTGGCGGATGCCCAGGAGGGTGGTGAGCGGGGTGGTGATGGGGGCCGACATGGTGGGCGGTTGGGTGGTGGTGTGGTGTGTAAGTGGAGGTTGAGGGTGTAAGTCGGCGGGAGTTGAGATGGGTCTCGCGTGTAAGTCGTCAGGAAGTTGGGATGAGTCCCAGGATCGGTGAGTATGCCAGGGAGAGAGGACCGCTGAGTGAAGACAAAAGATAGGCCTGATGAGGGTGAAGAGGACAGGATATTTATTTTTTCAGATGCAGGCCCAACCCGATAACACAACCGACGACGTCGGGCCAGTTCTCCAGACCCCAGACAGGGACACTTCCCAAACAAGTATCACTTGTCGACCTAAGTGGGCCTGGATCCTAGCACTCGGCGTGCTCGAAATGCGGGGAAGCGGGCGCTGCGGGGGGTGCCGAGGCACCTCATCTCGCTCATGTCAAACGGCCTCTCCCGGGAATAATGGGGGTCCAGGGAGGGAGGGGGCTGGTTCCCATGCTGATCCGTCTCCCTGCCTCAAAACAACAGAACAACAAGTTCAGGGCGAAGGCCGAAGGCCTAAAAAACAGGTGGCGACCCACGAGTGACTGAAAGGAGAAGAAGAGGAGAAGAAGAACAAGGGCCAAGGATAAGCGGGATGCGCGTCTCATTGACCACATCAAACCATCCAAGCTTCTATGCTGGGCTGTCGACACCACCAGAACCACGTTGTAATCATACAGCATCTATCATAAGACATGTCTGCGTCCCAAGGACCCCACAAAACGCCAGGATATCAAACCCAACCTAAATAACACCAAGTCGAGGAAGTGTATCGCAATATTTGTCTTGCCTCCCGATCCCGCCTCCCTCCTTGCTCACAGGGTCTGTCTGCGGAGCCATTATTCTGTATCCCAAAAGCACACCATTCGCTCCGTTTCCGCGTATGTCTGTCGGCGCCGAGCCGGATCAGCTAAAGTGAGGCAGCCGCGCCGGAACAAAGGTGCTCTCTCCGCGTGCCGCTCCGTTCATCATCTTCGTCTGTGGAGGTTCGTGTTCCGACGCCGTCGCTGGTGGAGGTTTTGGTTCCTCCACGTCGTCCAGCTCCTCGTCGTCGGCCGTAGTCCCGTTTGTTATAGTAGCTGATTCTTCCGCGGGTGGGTTTTGGAGCCTTTGGTCGAGCGCCTCGTCCTTGGGTTCATCAAGCGCATCCGGCGTGCTGTCGAGACCATCCTTGCCCAGCCCCCTTTGCGCCGCCAACTGCCAGGCAGCCCGTCGCCTCCGCTCGATTTCCTCATGTTCCTCCCTCTCGGCCTCCTCTTCCTCGCGCTGTAGGTCCTCCATGGAGGGGACCCGTACTGCTTCGGCGGTCTCCCAGGAGGGAGATACCGGGTTGCTACCCCACCTGTGTTCGCCCGGCGTGTCTGTCGACGACATGGTAGTTCGCGACACGGTCCTCGAGAGCCTGTCGCGGTCGCGGTCCCGATCCGCCGGCCGTTTCCCCTTGCTACTGCGCGTCTTGGTGCTGCCGCGGTCGTCGACCCGTTCCAGCGCCACCGTAAACTCGTCGTCCAGCGGCACGGCATCTTCGTCTCCCTCGCCGTCGCTCGGGAACAGATCCCCCCTGGACCGGTACGAGCTCGACGTGTCGCCCGAATTGGTCGTATCGCTCCGTGGCCTCTGCCGTTGGCGTGGCGGCGACCCGCGGCGCCGCCTCCCCTCCTCCTCATCACCCGTCCCCAACAACGGCTCATGCTCCTCCACCCCTCCCGCGTCCCCTTCGCCATGATACCCCGGCCCCAACCCACCACCAGCCGGGTGCTCCCTCAAGTTCGCCGCCGACGGCTTATACCTCAACGACCCCACAATCTTAAACGGCAACCTCCCCAAAAACCCCAACGGCGCCGTCCTCGGAATGACATTCGGATCGTCCTCCTCCCCAGACGACACCTTCCTCCCCCCGCCTCTCGTCCCATAACTCATCCCCCTCTTCCTCCT
>OUNM010108603.1_pt1 | contig 28431 bp, 24 predicted proteins | sample 1769961 | NCBI WGS metagenome assembly OUNM01 (sample SAMEA3914820, study PRJEB12502) | metagenome | biome: forest; material: soil | place: USA | collected 2012-03-12 | depth 0.3 m | reverse complement strand
GCTGGACCGGCACCGCAGGCGGGACGAACGCACTTTTCGCTTCGAAAGGAAGATAATGCGCTTGTCTCACATCAGCCTTGGCGCGCTGGCGCTCGCCATCGCGACCCCCGCCATGGCGGATCCGCTTCCCGCGACGACTCCGGCTGCCGATCCGGCAACCGCTGCCGCCGCGCCGGCGGCCGCGCCGGGCGATGCCCCAGCACCCGCGCCCGCCACGGTCGAGGATCCGGCACCCGCGCCGGCGCCCGCCGCCGCGGGAGGCGAAACCGCGCCGCCGCCCGAATTCACCATCAATGGCGGGGCTACCCTGGTGTCCGACTATCGCTTCCGCGGTATTTCGCAGACCAATTTGCAGCCCGCGATCCAGGGGTCGATCACGGTGACCCATTCGTCGGGCCTCTACGCGACCGTGTGGAGCTCCTCGACCTCGGGTTATGTGACGTTCTCGGGCACCGGCAGCCAGGAAATCGACCTGATCGCCGGGTTCAAGAAAACCTATAGCGGCGTCACCTTCGACGCCGGCGTGCTCTATTACGTCTATCCGCGGTCGCGCCCGGCCGGGGACCGCAGCAAGGCCGATTTCTTCGAGCCCTATGCCGACATCGCCTATACCTATGGGCCGGTCACCGCGAAGGTCACGGTGAATTACGCACCCAAGCAGAAGGCGCTGGCGCTCGATCAGGGCCAGACCGGGCTGCTCAAGAAAGAGGATAATGTCTACCTCGCCGGCGACCTGTCGGCATCGATCCCCAAGACCCCGCTCGGGCTGACCGCGCATATCGGGCACACCTGGGGGCCGAGCTGGCTCGCTCTGGGCAAGGAATATACCGATTATGGCTTCGGCGCGACGCTGACCTACAAGCAATTGGTGTTCGGCGTCAGCTATGTCGACACCGACGGCGTGTTCACCCTGGCCAATGGCAAGAACGCCGCGCGCAGCGGCGTGGTCGTATCCTTGGGCGTTTCGTTCTGACGGTTACAACCGGGGGAGCCGACGCTCCCCCGGCAGTTCTGCTCCCCGGCGTTCGCCGCTGAGGGGCGCCTTGGCGAGCCGTAGTCAGGCGACTCCGTCGAGGAGCGATGCTACGATCCCTGCATGGCCAGCGACAAAAACCAGCTCGATACGGTCGAGGAAGCCACAGGCGAGCCTGAGGCCGACGACAAGGCCCGCTTTGACGAGCGCGAGCAGAGCCGGACAGCCAAAAGAACGGCGGGCATGGTGGATGAGCAGGACGGGGAGCGCCGACCGATCGGCGTTCTGCTCATGATCGGCCTTCTAACGGTCCCGCTCGTTTTCGGCTGGTTGTTGTTGCGGCCGGGCTACGCGAACAGCACGCGAATCCTCGTACTCGTTTACGCACTGCTTGGCCCCGCGCTGGTCTTCATCGCAAGCTTCGACAGGCGGCCGATCGTAACCTACGATCCGGTCACCACGATCCCCGGAAACATGTAGCTTCGCCCAACGCGCAAACGCCGCTCCATGCCGGTTGCGCAGCGACCGTCCCGACTGATCAGGTCGTCATGAACATGACGCCGGCCGGCACTTGAATGTTTCGTTTGAGGCACGCCTCCTGGATTTTCCAGGGCGGCGTTTTGCCGAGCGTGAACAAGCCGCTCAACACGATGATACGCGTATCGGTTTCGATGCCGGGCACGCCGCATTTCTCACCGACCGTTCGCAAATTCCCGGCGGTCCAGGGCAGTCTCCGGTCAACCGTCGTACACGCCGTCAATACCGCCAGCGCGCCCAGCACCGGGATGATCCTGATCATGCCACCTCACCGATCTTCTCTACCGGCCTCGCCGAATACCCGGTCGCCGCATTTTTCGCAATGTGATGTTGTATCCTCGCGACGATGCGCCTAGATGGACGCGCAATGACCGCCGCGATTCGCTCCTTCTGGCTACACCGCATGCCTTCGCTCGACCGTGTCGCGGTCGGGCTGTCGGGTCTGTGCGCGGTGCATTGCCTGGCCAGCGCGGTGCTGGTCGCGCTCGCTTCGGCGGCGGGCGGGATGCTGCTGCATCCGATTTTCCATGAAGTCGGGCTGACCGTCGCGATCGTGCTCGGCGCCGTGGCATTGGGCCGTGGCATCTTCGAGCATGGCTATATGGCGCCGGCGGTGACGGGATCGTTCGGGCTGGGCATCATGGCGGGCGCGATGCAGCTGCCGCACGGCAATGGCGGCGAGACGATCTGGACGCTGATCGGCGTCGCGGTGCTGGCCCTGGGCCACGACCTCAACCGGCGCGCCGCGAACTAAGCTTGTTCATCGGGCGTTCAGCGCCTAAATTCAGTCCATGTCCGCCCACGCTCATCATCACGATCATCATGATCACCACGAGGCTTCGGGTGCCGAACTGGCGCGCGCGGCCCAGACCACGCTCGAGAAATCGGGCGAGCAATGGACCGCGATGCGCGCGAGCATCTTCGAGGCGCTCGCCAAATTCGACAAGCCGGCCAGCGCCTATGACATCGCCGACGCGGTATCGAAGGCGCAGGGGCGCCGCGTCGCTGCCAACAGCGTCTATCGCATCCTCGACCTGTTCGTCGGCGCCAATCTGGCGCGCCGGGTCGAGAGCTCGAACGCCTATGTCGCGAACGCGCATCCCGATTGCCTGCACGATTGCATCTTCCTGGTCTGCGATACGTGCGGCCAGACCGTGCATATCGACGACGACAAGATCGCCGACAATGTCCGCCACGCCGCCGAGGCTGCGGGCTTTTCCCCCGTGCGCCCGGTGATCGAGGTGCGCGGCAAATGCGCGGATTGCGACGGGGACTGATTCATCACCCGAAAGGGACTAAGCGATGGTCATGGCGATGCGAGCGGTTGCGGTGTCGGCGGACATGCCGTCGGTGCACCTGTCGCGGGCAATGCCGAGGCCGCTTATATAGCGCCGGCAGCGGCGGCGGACCGGTTGGCGATCCGCGGCATCGAGATCAATCGCGCCGCGATTCGCGAACCTGCGAAGGAATATCGGATCGGCTGGTGCGAAGGCGCCTGAATCGCGCGTTCCGATCGCGGTCGGGCGGGCGCCCGGGTGACCGCGCGCCCGGCGATGATCAATTGTTCGCGGTCAACGGGTCGATGATCTGCGGAATCTCCACGATCCGCGACACCGGGATGCCACTGATCTCCGAATGCTTGCGGATCGTCTCCTCGCTGTCGGCGAGGTAGATGCAGAAAGTGCGATCGCCGGCGACATAGCTGTGCTGCCATTGCACATTGGGCTGCAATTGCTCGATCGCGCAGTTCGAGGAACGCGACGCGCCGCACAATTCGACGATCGACATGCCGCCGATGCCGGGGATTTCGCGCTCGATCATGTAACGCTTGAGATTGGCCATGATGGGTCTCCCTTGATGCCGCCATGATCTCGCGCATCGGCGGCCGGCTCAATCGAAAGCTTTTGGCGCAGCCTAAAGTTTTCCCTTATGATCTCCGCATGGTCGTGCCGTCGCATCTGAAATCGCTCCAGGCGCTCGAGATTGCGGCGCGGACGGGATCGTTCGCGGCGGCGGCCGACTTGCTCGGGATCACGCCAGCGGCGGTCGGGCAACGCGTCAAGGTGCTGGAAGACTATCTCGGCATCGTCCTGCTCGAGCGGGGGCGCGCCGGCATCCGCCCGACCGACGAGCTGCTCCAGGCGCTGCCCGAGCTGCGCCAGGGATTTGCCGCGCTGGAAGCGGCATCGGCGGCGCTCGACCTGCAGAAGGCGCAGGAACTGCACATCGCGGCGGTGCCCGATTTCGCCGACCTTTGGCTCAAGCCGCGACTGGCCGCGTTCCGCGCGGCGCATCCCCATGTCCGCTTCCGCGTCAATGGGGAGGGCGACGCGCCGCTGCGGCTGGCGCGGGTCGATTGCGAGATCGTGTTCGATGCCGCGACCGGGGGCGAGAATGACGATTTGCTGTTCCGCGACGTGGTGCTGCCGATCGCGTCGCCCGCGATCGTCGCGCGGATCGCCGCGCTCGACCGCGATGTGCGGCTCGAGGGATTTCCGCTGCTTCACACCGATTTCTACCGCAACGACCCGGCGGTGCCCAACTGGCTGCGCTGGTGCGCCGAGCAAGGCGAGCGACGGACCGCGCCCGAGCGCGGCCCGCGCTTCCAGCGGATCGCCGGAACCATGCAGGCGCTCGCCGCCGATGCCGGGGTGGCATTGTGCGGGATCGCCTTGTTGTCGGATGCCGTCGCTGCCGGCGGAATCGAGGCGGTGTTTCCCGACGCTATCGCCACTCCGAGCAGCCATGCCTTCGTTGCGCGCTATCGCTCCACGCCGGCAAGTGCGCGCACCTTGCAGCGTTTCCGTGCCTGGCTGATCGGCGAAGCGCGGGCGACCGCGCGCTGGGTCGACGGCGTCGTGGCGGGGCGTGACGCGCAGATCAGGTCGGCATCACCCGTCCCCTGACCGGCGCAGTCACTTCTTCACATAGGTATCGAACCAGCCGATCATCCGCGCATAGATGTCGCGGACATTGGCGGGCGATTGCGACAGGCTGTGGCTTTCGCCGCCATAGCGCACGAGCTGCGCGGTCTTGCCCTGGCTGTAGAGCGCGTAGAAGAACTGGTCGGCCTGGGTCGGCCCGCCGCGAATATCGAATTCGCCATGGATCATGAGGAGCGGCGTGTTGACGCGATCGACATAGGTCAGCGGTGAAATGCGCCGGTAGCCGTCGGCGTCGCGCCACGGTGGCGCCTCGCGGCCGAACTGGATCGCTTCAGACCAATTGTCGCTGCGCTCATGCTCGATCCCGCCAAAGCCGCGCGCGCCCGGATCGAACTGGGTATAGGCCCCTGCCAGGTCGGTGAGCCCGGCAATCGCCACGCCGGCACGGAAACGGTCGGTCTGGGTGAGCAGGGCATAGACGCTGTAGCCACCATAACTCTGCCCCATCACGCCGACGCGATCGGGATCGGTAATGCCCAGCGCGACCATCCTGTCGATCGCCGGCAGCACGCCGATCGTGACCTTGGCATAGACATCGCCTCGGCCGCCTTCGCGGGGGAACGGCATCGACGGAATCACCACGACATAGCCGCGCGCGGCGTAGAGCTGGAGATTGTAGATGCCCGGCATCATCGGATCGAACCAGTAATCGCGATCGCTGCGGACCTCATAGCCTTCATAGACCCAGAACAGGGTCGGATAGCGGCGGCCGGGCTGATAGCCTGGCGGCAGGATGACCCCGCCCTTCAAATCCTGGCCGTTGCTGCCCTTGTAATCGATCAACTGGATCTTCCCCCAGTCGATCGCGGCGAGCCCGGTGTCGAGCGCCATCAGGTCGCGGACCTGGCCATCGGCGCTGCCCGCGCGCAGGAACAGGCCCTCGCGGCTGCGATCGATCCATAGCAGCGTGCCGCGCCGCATATCGGCTTCGACGAGTTGCGTGCCGCCGGGCATGCGCCGCAACGGCCCTGCCTTGCCTGTCGTCAGCGACAGCGCGCGCATGCCGCTATTGCCGGCGCCATCATCGGCGTAGAACAATAGATTGTCGTCGGGGCGGCCGGTATCGACCGGCCAGAGGATCGGCCCGGCTGCACCGGTGCGCGGGATCGCGGTCAGCACCGGGCGCGCCGGATCGAGCGCGTACAGGATGTTGTCCGAGGTGAGGACCAGGCGCCCGTTGCCCGCGACGCGAACCGCATTGGGATAGGATGCCTCGTCGGTCGCCAGCCGGGCCGCGCTGCCATCGAGCCCGAGCAGCCACCAGTCGCTGCGGTTCGACGGCTTGTCGTCGTTCAACCGCGCGACGAGGTGATCGCCGTCGCGCCATGCCACCGGGATGTCGTGGCGATAGAGCGACCCGGCATCGGCGTTGCCGACCGAGGTCGCGCCGAGGGTGCGGACAGCACCATCCGCGGCTGTCGCGACCAGCAAGGTGCCGGTGGTTGCGAACGGGTCGTCGCGCCCGCGCCAGGCGACGCGGCGGCTGTCGGGCGACCAGCCATAGAGTTCGAGCGGATAGCGCCCTGCCGCGGGCGGCACGGCCCAGCGAACTGCCGCACTGGCCGCCAGGTCGACAAAGCCGAGCCGCCGCTCGACCGTCCAGGCATCGTCGGTATTGTTCGGGAAGACCTTGCCCTCGCGCGGCTGCAGCGCGCCGAGCGTCGCCAGCACGGCGAGCTGCCGGCCATCGGGCGAGACCGACACGGTAAGCGCGCCGCGGAACGGATAGGTCGGCACGGTCGCGACGGTCGTCATCGCCCGCGTGCCAGTATCGACGATGCGCAGGATCGCGCTGTTCGCTGCCTCGTCGCGCGGGCTGCGCGCCGCACCGCTGCCCATGGCACGGCCGGTCGACTCGACGCCCTTGTTGAGCCGCGCCGCGTCCACCGCCGCCGAACGGAAGGCCCGGCCATATTGGTCGAGCAGTCCCGACACCTGTCCCCGGGGCAGCATCGCCGCCAGCAGGCGATGGTCGTCGAGCCACAGGAACGGTGCATTCTCGTCATCGGCGCAAATATGGGCGATCGTGCTGCGATCGCCGCCGCCACGCAGGTCGAGCCGATCGATCCCGCTGCCATAGCGCGTCTGCGTCATCACCGCGTCGTCGCTCATCCGCCGCAAACCGCCGGCGCGCTCCCACACATAGAGCCGGACATTGTCGCCGCCGCGCGACTCGCCGCGTTCGGGCTGGGTCGACAGCATCGCCAGGCGCCTGCCGTCGGGCGACCATGTTGCGCACCAATAGCCGGCCGCACGCGCCGCGCCGTTGGTGATGTTGCGCCGCTCGCCGGTGCGCGTCGACACCAGCCAGACGTCGTTGCGTCCCGGATCGATCTCATAGGCGGCGCGGCCATAGACCTCTCCGTCACGCGCCGGCCGCGACACGACCACCGCCGCCCACTCGCCGTCGGGCGACAAGGCGACATTGTCGATATGCTGGATGCCGAACACGTCGTCGATCGTCAGCCGATGCAGCGCCGGAGGCGTCGGGGCGGATTGCGCGGCACCGACCGACAGAGTCGCGGCGCACAACAGCGCGCCGATCGTCAACCGGCGGCATGCCTGCTTGATGTCTGGAGCCATGGCGGCAAGCTCACCGCGCTTCGTGGCGAAAATCAGGCCGTGCGGCAGCCGGATTGCGGGCTCAGGCCAGCGCCTTCCCCATCCTGACGCCCGGTACGGCAATGCCGCGGTCGGTCATCTTGTCGACGCGCTCGATCGGTTCGTAGCCGCAGGCGAGGTAGAGCGGCTCGCCCGCTAGCGTCGCCATAAGCTCGGCACGGACGAAGCCTGCCGCTCTGGCCGACGCCTCGTTGGCCGCGAGCACCAGCCGGCCAATGCCGCGCCGGGTGAAATCGGGGTCGGTGTACATGGCACGGATGCGGGCCGGGTCCCTGGCCGGATCGAGCACGGCGGCATCGCGCAAGGCGGCATTATGGTCGCCGCCATAGAGCGTCGCACGGAAGCTCCAGCCGCCGCAGCCGACCATGCGGCCATCCACATCCTCGACCACCACATAGGTGCCGTCGGCAACCAGCTGGGTATCGAGCCCCATCGAATGCCGGCTCGCCTCGACCTGCTCGGGCGTCAGGAAGTCGCGCTGCAATTCGGCGATCGCGCGGTCCATCAGCGCGGCGATCGCGGGAATGTCGTCGGCCGTGGCGATCCTGGTCGTGAAGCTCATTTGCCGTCGAGCATCGGGATGGTCGCGGTGGCGGCCGGGTCCTTGGCCATGCTGGCCGCGACGCGCTCGGCGCCTTCCATCACGCGCAGCACGTTGCCGCCGGCGAGCTTGGCGATCATCTCGTCGCTCCAGCCGCGGCGCATCAGTTCGGCGAGCAGCGCCGGATAGGTCGCCACGCTGTCGAGCCCGTCGGGCAGGCTTTCCACTCCATCGAAGTCCGATCCGATCCCGACATGGTCGATGCCGGCGACCTTGACCACGTACTCGATATGGTCGGCGACCTGCGCCAGCGTCACCACCGGGCGCGGATTGGCCTTTTCCCACGCCGCGAGAGCGGCCTTGGCCTTGTCGGGCTGGCCAATATAGAGCCCGCCATAAGGCGGTGAATTGTAGCGCGCGCGCTCGGCGTTGCGCGCGGCTTCCCATTGCCGGCGCGCTTCCGAGACATAGCTCGGCGCGTAATTGATCATGATCACGCCGCCATTGGCCGCGAGCAGCTTCAAGACCTTGTCCGACGCGTTGCGCGGATGATCGCAGAGCGCGCGCGCCGAGGAATGCGAGAAGATCACCGGCGCCTTCGACACGCGCAGCGCATCGAGCATCGTGTCCTCCGACACATGGCTGAGGTCGACCAGCATGCCGAGCCGGTTGAGCTCGCGCACCACTTCCTCGCCGAATTTGGTCAGGCCGGCATGCTTGGGGTCGTCGGTGGCGGAATCGCCCCATTCGATCGTCTTGGTATGCGTCAGCGTCAGGTACGACGCGCCAAGAGCGCGATAGGCGCGCAGCACCGAGAAGCTGCCATCGATCTGGCCGCCGCCCTCGACCCCGAGCATCGAGGCGATCTTGCCCTGGGCATGGATGCGGCGCACGTCGGCCGCCGTCACCGCCGGGGCAAACACGTTGGGATAGCGCCGGAAAATCTCCTTCATCAGCCCGATCTGGTCGAGCGTATCCTTGACCTGCTCGGGCCCGGGCAGATTGGCGGAGACATAGACCGACCAGAATTGCCCGCCGACCATGCCGGCGCGCAGGCGCGTGATGTCGGTATTGTATTTGGCCGGGTCGAGCTTCGTCAGGTCCATTGTCCAGCGCGCGTCGCCGGCCTTGTCGACGAGCGTTTCGGCCCAGTCGTTATGGCCGTCGATCAGCGGCGTCCTGGCGAGGACCGCCGCGACGCGGGTTTCGTAGGAGGGGGCGGCGCTGACGAGGAGCGGCGCGGCGAGGATGAGGGCGAGAGCGTGGCGCATGGGGAGACCCTAGACGGGAATCCGGCGGCCTCAAGTCCTACCGCAGGCTATGGGATATGTAAGGCAGGGAATGGGTAACCGTTCCCCTGCCGCAGGCGGGAGGGGGAGTTAAGCGAGCGCCGGCTCCTCGACCGGCAGCACCTCGTCGGGGCGGCGATCCATCGTGCGGCACACCACGTCGAACGCGCCATCTGCGATCCGGATCTCGTTGAACGATGGCGGCGTCGTGCGTGTCCGCTCTGACAAGGTCCCCGCGCCGATCATCCGTACCGTCGTGCCTTCGACCTCGTGCGCGATGTCGAAAGCGTCGTGGACGTGTCCCGTCAGCACGGCGTCCGCTCCTGCCTGCGCCAATGCCGCCAGCGCCTCGGCACCGCGATGCGTCTGCGCCGACATGCGCGTGTGCGGCTCGATCAGGGGGTGGTGGCAGGCAACGAATACCAGATTGCCCGCGGGCACCGCCTCGACCAGCGCGAGCGCCTCCTGCAGCGAGCGCGTGCTGACATGGCCCTTCGACCAGTTCCATCGCCATTGTGCGCGCGCGGTGGTGACCATCGGGACGATCGCGACACCGGGGAGGTCGAGCGGCTTCTCGACGACAAGCTCGACCGAGCGGAAGCGGCGATAGGGATGCATGAACCGCGCGAAGGGATTGAAATAGGGCAGGTCGTGATTGCCGACTTCGACCGTCACTGGCCGCCCGAGCGATTGCAGCCAGGCGAGCCCCGCGGCGAATTCGCGGCGCCGGGCGCGCATCGTCAAGTCGCCGGTCATGATGACGGCGTCGGGCTGCTCGGCCGTGACCAGACCGTCGAACCATGTGATCGCGGCCTTGTCCTCGCGCCCGAAATGGACGTCGCTGACGTGAAACAGGCGGATCATGGTCAGTCCTTCCCGCTCGCCTTCGCACTGGCCTTCGCGGTGGCGATGAACTGGTCGAGAGTACGCCCGACGCCGATCCGCGTTCCCGGATCGAGCGAGACCGGCTCGCCGTCGAACAGCGCCAGCACGGGCTTCTTCTCGGCAATCGTGACGCGATCGCCACGCACCTCGGTCACCGCACGCGCCGCGACCCAATCACCGGTCACCCAGCTCCAGCCGAGATCGGCGACCGACCGGAAATCGCGTGCGTCGACTGCGGCGATGTCGAGATGGTCGTCCTCGGCACGAATATAGGCCCCCTGGACGCGCGGCGGGAAACCGGGCGCGCCGCTCAGCCGGATACCGCGCCCGAAGGTTCGCCGCCACGCCATGCGCATCGCCGGCAGGATGCTCCCCAGCCGTCCTGCGCGGACATGTTCGCGCGCCTTGAACCAGCTCGCCGCGGGGCCGACGATCAACCCAACCAGCGCGCGATGCTTGCCCGCCTCAACATAAGGCAAGGCGACGCGCCGTTCGTCATCATGCGCCGCTGCGATGATCGCCGCGGGGGCGGCATCGCCATGGAGCGCCTTTGCCAGCAGGTTCATCGTCCCGCCGGGCAAGATCAGGATCGCGCCTTTCCAGTCGGCCAGCGCGCAGACCGCCGCGTTGATCGTCCCGTCGCCCGCGAACAGTACCACCGTATCGGCGTCCGCGGCGTCGAGTTGCCCAGGGGTCGGCAGCACCTGCTCGGGAAAATCGGTGCGTCCGACAAAGCGCAATCCGCGCTCGGTGCAGGCCGTCTCGATCGCCGCGGCCTTGGTCGCGTCGGACGATCCCGATTGCGGATTGGTAATGAACCACAAACGTTCCATGCCCGATACAACGCGCCGGAACGGGGAAGTTTCAGTCGGGCACGTCCATCGTCACGCGCGTGCCGCCCGGATCGCTGACCGTGGCGAGCGTGCCGCCGGCCTGGTTGGCGAATGCCTCGATCAGTCGTTGCCCGAGCCCGCCGTCCTTGCGCTTTGCCTTGGGCGCGGACGAGATTCCGACGCCGTCATCGGCGACGGTAAGCCGCCAGCCACCTTCGCGGCGCTTCCACGACACGCGGATGGCGCCGCCATCGCGACCGGCAAAGGCATGCTTGGCGGCGTTGGTCACGAGCTCGTTGACGACCAGCCCGATCGACACCGCATGGTCGCGCTGGATCCGTGCCTCGTCGGCATCACAGCTCAGCGTCACGGCACCGCGCAGCAGCAAGGCATCGGACAAGGTGCTGCACAGATCGGCGAGATAGTCGCGGACATTGACCTCGCCTGCCTGTCCATCGCGATAGAGGTGACGATGCGCACGTGCGATGCTGTCGACGCGCATCAGCGCCGCACCGAGTGCCTCGCTCGCCGCGGGATCGTCGACGCGGCGACGCTGGATGTCGAGCATGCTCGCAACGATCTGGAAATTGTTCTTCACGCGATGCTCGAACTCGGCGAGCATCAGGTCGCGGTCGGCGATCTCGCGATCACGCTCCTGCGTCGCCCGGCCGACCGCACGGCGGAAGGTCTCGGCCAAGGCGATGGTGATCAGCGCCGAGATCGAGATGGCGATCAACGTCAGATAGGGTGCGATCGAGCTGGTCGGCGCGGGCAGATAGACGAAGTAGAAGGCATAGGCGATCGAGATGGCCGCGGTGAGCAAGCCGGCCTGCCAACGCGCGAACAGGGTCGCGATCATGATCATCGGGAAGATCAGCGCGAACACCGCCGATCCCGGTGCGATCAGGTTGATCGCCACGCGCAGCAGCCCGCCGAACCCGACGCACAGCAAGGCAGCGCCAAGCTGAGTCGCCCAGCGCGGAACCGCCGGATAGAGCCGGTCGGGCAGATCGAGTTCGCCGATCCTCGCCATATAGCCAGTGGGCATTGTTACGGCCCCCAAAGTCAAGCCGAACCGGCCCGAATTTGATCCTTATCAGCTAGAAAGGCAGTTTCTTGCCCGATCGTCCAGCAAGATCAGTGATATAGTGCCAGGCGACTCGTCCCGACCGGCCACCACGGCGGGTTGCCCAGCCGACTGCCTCATCGGCATCGAACGGCAGGCCGAAGCGATGGGCATAGGCCCGCACGATCGCGACATAGCCGTCCTGGTCGACGACATGGAAGCCGAGGCTGAGTCCGAACCGGTCAGCGAGCGCGAGGTGGTCGTCGACGCTGTCGCGCGGGTTGATCGCGCTTTCCTGCTCGGCCATGTCGCGCGGCACGAGGTGGCGGCGATTGGCGGTGACCACCAGCCGCGCATTGGCCGGCCGCGCTTCCGCCCCGCCCTGCAGCAAGGAGCGCAGCGCGCGCGCGTCGCCTGCCGCATCGAAGCCGAGATCGTCGAGGAACAGGATGTACGCGCGGGGCAATCCGTCGATCCGGTCGAACAAGGCGCGCAGGCCGTCCATCGCGGCAACCTCGATCAGCGCGATCGCCTTGCCCCCGGCCTGGACCGACGCGACCGCGCTCTTGACCAAAGCCGATTTGCCGGTGCCCCGCGCGCCCCACAGCAACACGTCCTGCGCCGCGAAACCCGCCGCGAGGCGGCCGAAATCCTCGACCAGCACCGCTTTCTGCGCCTCGACCCCGAGCAGCAGGTCGAGCGGCAGCGGATCGAACTTGCGCGCCGCCGCCAGCCGCCCGTCGCGCCAGACATAAGCGGGGTGTGCGAGCGGATCGGCATCGTCGGGCAACGGCGGCGCGATCCGCTCCAGGGCGGCGGCGATACGGTCGAGCGGATCGGTCATCGCGCTCGCGTTACACGGGGTGAGACGGGCTTTCAAACCGGGGCTTCACCAAGCCCCTCCCCTTCCAGGAGGGCCAGCAATTACCCCAACGTCTTCAGCAACGCCTGCGCCGCGGCGCGCTCCGTGAAGCTCTGGTCGGCCAGCACCGCCGCGATCGCTGTCTTCGCCTCGGCATTGCGGCCAAGCTCGGCATAGACCTGCGCGAGGTGCCAGCGGATGCCGCTATGCTTGGGCGCCAGCGACGCCGCTTTCTCGAACAGATCGGCCGCCTTCTGGTTCTCGCCTGCCGCATAGAGGGCCCAGCCATAGGCGTCGGTTGCCGCCGGGCTCATCGGTGCGATGTCGTATGCCGCCGCGGCGTAGGATACGGCGTCGTCGTAATTCTCCGCCCCGACATTGGCATAGGCCAGTTCAGCCAGCAGCCCGGAGTCGCGCGAGCCGACGCGGTCGCGCAGATCCTCCAGCGTATCGATCGCGGTGTCCCATTGTCCGGCGGCGATCTGCCAATGCGCGGCGAGGCGCAGCGCCGGAACGCTCTCGGGATGCTGGGTCAGGAACAGCGCCAGCACGCCGGTCGCTTCCGGCCGGCGCCCGCTCTGGTCGAGCGCATCGACCACGCGGAGCATCGTGCCCTCATCGAACTTGATGTCGGCGGCCTTGCGATAGGCATCCGCCGCCTCGCCATATTTGCTCATCGTCATCAGCGTGTCGCCGACCAGCAGCCATGCCGCTGGCGCGCCCGGCGTCGCGGTCGCGAGATCGCGCGCCCGTGCCAACGCCGCGTCACCCTGCCCCGCATCGATCATCCCGCGGATCACCGCTACCGCGAGCACCGGATTGGTCGGGTCCTTGTCGGCCGCTGCCCCCAGCACCGCGAGGCTGTCGTCGGCGCCGAACGGGGTGGCACTCGCAATGCCCGGCCAGGCCGAGCGGTCGAGGAACTTCGCTGCCCAGTCGCGCTCGCCGGTCGCTTCGAACGCGCGGCCGACCAGGGCCAGCGAATAGCTGTCGGCATCGCCGCGCAGCGCCACCGGGCGCAGCACGTCGAGCGCGCTCTTGGCATCGCCCGAGCGCAGCATCGCTGCGCCGAGCAGACGGCGCGCGGTGATGTTCATCGGCTGGCGGCCGACCAGTTCGCGCCATGCCTCGATCGCCTGTTCATAGGCGCCGGCCTGGTAAGCAAGCATGCCGTTGAGCAGCAGCGCGCCAGGCAGATGGTCGATCTTGCCGCCGGTGCGCTGCATCAGGCTGGCGGCGAGTTCGTAATTCTCGGCACGCGCGGCGAGCACGGCCTGGAGGTAGAGCGCCTGCGGGCTGCCCGGACGCGTCGCCAGCGCGCGCCGGGTCATGTCGAGCATGTCGGTATAGCGGCCGAGATCGCCGAGCGTCGCGGCGTATTCGATCAACGCAGGGTGGTAATAAGCATCACACTGCAACGCGGCTTCGAACCACGGCAAGGCCGCCTGCAACCCATATTGCTCGCGCATCAGCTCGCCGCGCAAGGTCAGTGCTTCGAGATTGTTGGGATTGAGGTCGACCGCCTTCTGCGCATTGCCAGTCGCCCCGGCGATGTCGCCCGAGCCGTAGCGGATGCGGCCGAGATCGGACCAGGCATAGGAATTGTTGGGATCGGCATCGAGCAACTCGCCGAGCAGGCCCTGCGCCTCGTCGATCTTGCCTTGCGCGGCCAGTGCGCGGGCGATGACGCGCGCGGCATAATTGCCGAACCTGGGATCGGCCTTGGCCGCTTCGGTCATGGCGCGCTTGGCGTCGCCCTGCAGCAGCCAGGCCTCGGCGAGCAATTGGTGCCCGCGGTTCATGTCGAAACCGACCGCGGCGGCGCGGCCGAGCTCGGACTCCGCCCCGACCCCGTCGCCGAGCGCGAGATAGGTGCGCGCCAGCACGGCATGCGCCGCGCCCCATTGCGGGTCGGCCTTGACCGCGGCCTGGGCATGCGATCGCGCCGCGTTGAAATTGCCCTGGTCGAGCAGAGCGAGGCTGTAGCCCAGTTCGGTCCGCGCGCTGGCGGCGTCGGCATGCGCCGGCGCGATCAGGCCGAGCGCGATGCCGGCCATGGCGCCGATCGCGGTGGTGCCGATCAAGGCGGTCTTGACGATGTTCTTCATGGGTCCGGTCCTACGCATGGAGGTCGTAGCTCTTGAGGAGGTCGTAGAGCGTCGGGCGACTGATCCCGAGCAGCTTGGCGGTGTTGGAAATATTACCCTCGGCGCGCGCCAGGGCATGGCGGATCGCCTTGCGGTCGGCGCTTTCGCGCACCGCCTTGAGGTTGATCGGGTCGGGTTCCTCGCGCGCGGCGAGGTCGAGGTCGGTCGCGGTGACCTGCTTGCCGTCGGCCATGATCACCGCGCGCTTCATGCGGTTCTCGAGCTCGCGGACATTGCCCGGCCAGCCCCAGGCATCGATCGCCGCCAGCGCGTCGGGCGACAGGCCGGTGACCGGCCGGTTCATCGACTTGGCGTAGAGGTGCAGGAAATGCTTGGCGAGCAGGGTCGAATCCCCGGTGCGTTCGGCGAGGCCCGGGATGCGCACGACGATCTCGGCGAGGCGGTAATAGAGGTCTTCGCGGAACGATCCGCTGGCGACCATCGCATCGACGTCCTGGTGCGTCGCGCAGACGATCCGCGTATCGACCGCGATCGGCTTGCGACCGCCGATCCGCTCGATCACGCGTTCCTGCAGGAAGCGCAGCAACTTGACCTGGAGCGGCAGCGGCACGTCGCCGATTTCGTCCAGGAAGAGCGTGCCGCCATCGGCCAGTTCGATCTTGCCTTCGGTGGTCTTGACCGCGCCGGTGAACGCGCCCTTTTCGTGCCCGAACAATTCGCTTTCGAGCAGGGTCTCGGGGATCGCCGCGCAATTGATCGCGACGAACTGGCCCTTGCGGCCCGAGGCATTGTGCAGCCCGCGTGCGAGCACTTCCTTGCCGGTGCCGCTCGCGCCAAGCAGCATCACCGACACGTCGGCGCTGGCAACGCGCTCGATCATGCTGGTGACCTTGAGCATTTCGGGCGCGGCAGTGATGATGCCGCCCAGGGCCTCGCGCGGGCCCGCGGCGAGGCGACGATTTTCCTCTTCCAGCGCATGGACGTGGAACGCCCGCGCGACGATCAGCCCGAGCGCGTCGATGTCGATCGGCTTCTGGTAGAAATCCCACGCCCCCTCGGCGATCGCGCGCAACGCGCTTTCGCGGGCGCCATGGCCCGAGGCGACGATGACCTTGGTATCGGGCTTGAGGCGGACGATCTCGGCCAGAGTCGCGAACCCCTCGGTCACGCCGTCCGGGTCGGGCGGCAGGCCGAGGTCGAGCGTCACCACCGAGGGTTCCTCGGCACGGACGGCATCGATCGCCTCGCGGCGGTCGCTCGCGACGATCACCTCATAGCCGTCATAGGCCCAGCGCAACTGGCGCTGCAGCCCGACGTCATCCTCGACGATCAGTAATTTCGGCCTGGTCACGCCGCACGCTCCATCTTCTGCACCGGCGCAAGCGCCTCACGAAGGACGATGGTGAAGCGCGTGCCCTCGCCTTCGCGGCTGGCCACGTCAAGCTTGCCGCCCATCGCCTGAATCAACTGGCGCGCCTCGAACGCGCCGATCCCGAACCCGCCATCCTTGGTCGAGACGAACGGGCGGAACAGCCGGTCGCGGATGAAGCTAGCGCTCATCCCCGATCCCTTGTCGGTGACCTCGATCGTCGAGCGACCGACCACCACCGCGACCGGGAGGCCCGGCGCACTGGCCTCGATCGCGTTCTGGATGAGATGGCCGAGCGCCTGTTCGAGCCGCGCCGGATCGGCCACCGCGATCGCGTCGCGCTTGCCGCCGACCGCGACCAGATGATCGAGCCCGCGGCGGCCGATCACGCGCTCGACGATCGGCATCAATTCGATCGCGACCGGTTCTTCGACGCGCCCCGAATTGTGCTGCGACAGGCGCGCGAGCAGGTCGTTCATGCGGCCCGCCGAATCCTGCAGCGTCGCGATCATGTCGGCGCGGAAGTCGGGATTGTCGGCATGGCGCTCGGCGTTGCGGGCGACGAGGGTCAGCTGGCTGACCAGGTTCTTCACGTCGTGCATGATGAAGGCGAAGCGGCGGTTGAACTCGTCGAACCGGCGCGCATCGGCGAGCGCCTCGTGCGCGCGCGCTTCGGCGAGGTAACTGGCGACCTGGCGTCCGGCGATGCGCAGCAGGTCGAAATCCTCCCAGTCGAGGCTGCGATCGATCGGTGGCCGCGCGAGCAGGATCGCGCCGATCAACTGGTTGAGATGGACCAGCGGCACCAGCGCCCAGGCGCTGGGCTCATCGATCATCCATTGCGGCACGGCGGCGAGCTCGGCCGGCGCGGCATTGCCGGCGCGGACGCTATCGATCTCGATGATCCGGCCGCCGCGCGCGAGGAAGGCGGCGAGTTCCTCCCCCGCGACCGAGGCAGGCGTGACACTTTCCCAATTCCATCCCGCGCCAAGGCTCAAACTGGCCTCGTCGGCGACCAGCAGCAGGCCGGCCGGGGAATCGGTCACGTCGGCGACCGCCTTGACGATGCGCTCCTCGAGCGGGGCCGCGCCCTCGCCCGGCGCGCCGAGCGTTTCGGTGAAGCGCGTCCATTCGGCGCGATAATCGTAGCGGTGGTGGAACAGATGCTTGGCCACCATCACGCGCAGCCAGGCCTTGATGGTCGGGGACGACAGCAAGGTCAGCAGGGTAGCAGCCGAGCCGAACACGAAGGCGGTCTGCGCGAGCCGGGCATAGCTGCCGCCGAACGCGTCGAGCGCGCTGATCGCGAGGATCGTGGTCAGCGCATAGGCCATCAACGCGACCAGCGAGAGCGACTGCCAGGTCACGGTGCGCGACAATCTGAGCGTCCAGTCGCCGTTGCGATGCACAGCGATCGCCAGCAAGGGGACGATCGCGACCATCACCACGCCGCGCGCGGCAACCAGCTCGAGCGGCCAGTCGCTGCCCAGCCAGGTCACGCTATAGAGCGACAGATCGGTCAGCCACATCAAGGCAAGCGCGACCACCGCCATGCGAATGCCGCCGCGCGCGCCGGGCGCCACGACCGAATAGAGGTGGTGGACCAGCACCAGCGCACCGACCGCGACCATCATGCGCAGGAGAACGCGGACCGCCGACACGCTGGCGACGAGATCGCTGCCGACCGAGCCCTGGACGACCGCCAGCACTGCCCCGAGCAAGGCGACCAGCACGACCACGCTATAGATCATCGTCACCGCACGATCGCGCCGCGCACCGGTATCGCGGCGGAGCAAGGCGAACATGAAGGCGAGCCAGCCGAGGTTGCGCAGGCTTTCGGCGACACGGGTGGTGACGTCCTGGCTGCCGATCCCGGCCACCGCGAGCGTCCACAAAGCGGTCATGCCGAGCGCCGCGACGAAGGCGGTACGCGGCAGGCTGACGGCGCCGTCGCGCAGTTGCGACAAGGCCAGCACAGCGAACAGCAGGGCAGCCAGGGCGTGGCCCCAAAGGATGACGGTGGCGGTCATTGTGCGCCGGCGCCGTAGAGCAAGACCTCGTCACCCCGGCCTTGAGCCGGGGTCCCGCTTTCTTCTGCCGATGCCGACAGGAAGCGGGACCCCGGCTCAAGGCCGGGGTGACGAAGGTTGGTATGGTACAAGAGCCGGCGCATCCTACCGCGCGCCCTCCGGCCACAAAACGACGCGGATCGTCTGGAGCAGGATCAGCAGGTCGAGGAACGGCGAATAGTTCTTAGCGTAATAGAGGTCGTATTCGAGCTTCTGGCGGCTGTCCTCGATCGACGCGCCATAAGGATAATTGATCTGCGCCCAGCCGGTGATGCCCGGCTTCACCATGTGGCGCTCGGCATAATAAGGCAGCTGCTGCTCGAGATCCTCGACGAATTGCGGCCGCTCGGGGCGCGGCCCGACAAAGCTCATCTCGCCCTTCAGCACCGACCAGCATTGCGGCAGCTCGTCGATCCGCACCTTGCGGATGAAGCGGCCGATCCGGGTGATGCGCGGGTCGTCCTTCTCGGCCCAGACTGCCTTGCCGTTGACCTCGGCATCCTGGCGCATCGAGCGCAACTTGATGCAGTCGAAGCCGACGCCATACAGGCCGACGCGGCGCTGGCGGTAGAAAGCCGGGCCCTTGCTCTCGAGCTTGATGGCGAGCGCAGTGAGCGCGATCACCGGGGTGACCAACGCCAGCAGGATCAGGCTGGCGGCGATGTCGAACAGGCGCTTGAACACCCCCGACAGCATCCGCCCCGACGAGAAACCGTCGGAGAAGATCAGCCAGCTCGGGTTGACGCTCTGCAGGTCGACGCGGCCGGTTTCGCGCTCGAGGAAGGTCGAGATGTCGTTGACATGGACGCCGGTGGTCTTGATCCGCAGCAGGTCTTTCAAGGGCAAAGCATTGCGGCGTTCCTCGAGCGCCAGCACGACCTCGCTGGCGTTGAGCAGCACGACATGGTCGGCGAGATTGTAGATCGCGTCGCGCGCGATCGCTTCGGGGATCACGCGATTGGCTTCGCTCATCGAGACATAGCCGACCACGACGAAGGCCGAGCCGGGCTGCTGCTGCAAGGCCTTGAGGCGGGCGGCGCGGGCGCCGGCGCCGAGCACGACGACGCGGCGCTTGAACACCTGGCTGCCGAGCATCTTGCCGAGCAGGATACGGATGCCGACCAGCAGGACCGGCGCGATCCCCATCGCGTAGAGCAGGTTCGAGCGCCAGAAGGTGAGCTGCGGCGACAGGAAGAAGACGACGGCGAGGAAGATCACGCCGAGCGAGATCGCGACCAGGATGCGGGCGATCGCGCGGCGTAGCGACTGCAGCGCATCGGCACCGTACACGCCGACCGCGACCATCGCGATTTCCAGCGCACCGGCGAACACCAGCAATTGCGGCCAGCGGCTGATGATCGGCTCGACGATGCTGCCGAGCTGGTGGAGCCGGATCGAATACGCAATCTCCGCCGCCGCGATCAGCAACGCGACGTCGAGCAATCCCAGGAACAAAACGGCATGCGGCACATAGTGCTTGAACAGCCTGATCATCGTCTTCGTCTGCCTTCCCGGCCCCGGGTTCCACTCGTGCGTGTAAGGTTTTCCGACACGGTCAGGCGCGGTGTCGCATTAATTGACAAAGAAAGGCTGAACGCCCGGAAACCCGCGGGCTCGCGCCGAGTTTGGCAATTCGCGCGAAGGCCCCCTAGATACACCATAGCTGCAAAGGACAATTGAATGCCCGAGTGGACACCGATCATCCCTGTCATCCTGTCGGGCGGATCGGGCACGCGTCTGTGGCCGATGTCGACGCCGGAAAAGCCCAAGCAATTGCTCGCGCTGACCGCGGAGCAGACGATGCTGCAATTGACCGCCAAGCGCACCATCGGCGATCGCTTCACCGCGCCGATCGTGGTCGCCAATGCGCGGCATGCCGAGGAGATCGAGGCGCAATTGCAGGATGTCGGCGCGACCGCGCAGGCGCTGATCCTCGAGCCTGCCGGGCGCAACACCGCCCCGGCGATCGCGCTGGCGGCGCTCGCCGCGGGCGGCGGCGAGGCGGCGTTGCTGATCATGCCGTCGGATCATGTCATCGCAGATGTCGGCGCGTTCCACGCCGCGGTGCAGGCGGCGCTGCCGCTGGTCGAGCAGGGCTGGCTGGTGACCTTCGGGATCGACCCCCACGCGCCCGAGACCGGCTATGGCTGGATCCATGTCGGCGAGGCAGTCGCCCCGCGCGTGCACAAGGTGGCGCGCTTCGTCGAGAAGCCGCCACTCGACCGCGCCGAGGCGATGCTGGCGGCGGGCGACCATGTCTGGAACGGCGGCATCTTCCTGTTCCGCGCCGACGCGTTCCTCGGCGCGCTCGCGGTCCACGCGCCCGACATCCTGCATGCCACGCAGCAGGCGATGCTCAAGGCACGGCACGAGGGCGCGCGCATCTATCCCGATGCCGAAGCGTTCAGCGCGTCGCCATCGGACTCGATCGACTATGCGGTGATGGAAAAGGCCCCGCGCGTGGCGGTCGTCCCCGTCAGCATGGGATGGAGCGATCTCGGCAGCTGGGATGCGCTCCACGAATTGAGCGCATGCGACGCCGGCAACAATGCCTGTGTCGGTGACGTCGTGGCGATCGAGACCGAGAATTGCCTGGTCCAGGCCGATGGCGTGCGCGTTGCCCTGATCGGGGTCACCGATCTGATCGTCGTCGCCAATGGCAAGGACGTGCTGATCCTGCCGCGCGGCCGCAGCCAGGAAGTGAAGAAGCTGCTCGAGGCGATGAAGAACGACTGATGGGGGGCCGCGTCCGCCGCAAGGCGCTCGCCGCCATTCCCCTGCCCGACCCGCCGCCGACGATCTGCGCCTTGTGCGAGCGCCCGCTCGGCCGACGGGTCGAGTGGCACCATCTGATCCCGAAAAGCGAGGGCGGGCGCGACACCGCGCCGGTCCACCCGATCTGCCATCGCATCATCCACGCGACGTTCGGCAATACCGATCTGGCGCGACGCTACAGCGACCTGGAAGCCCTGCGCGCGGAGCCGGCAATCCAGCGCTTTCTCGCGTGGATCGCCGGCAAACCGCCCGACTTCAGCGCGCCGACGCGGCGTGTTCGCCCCTAGTTTCAGCGGAGCCGAAACGGTAGCGGTGCCGGCCCGCTCCTAGAAATGCAGCTGCACGCCGATCCGGTAGGTCGAGCCGTACCGCTCGCGCTCGACCAGGAAGTCCTTGCTGCCCATGTAGTGGCGCCATGGGGAGTCGGTCAGGTTGGCCGCGTCGACATAGATCGTATATTGCGGCGTCACCTGATAACCGACGTGCACGTCGAGCTGCCCCTGCGCATCCCAGAACGAGTCCGTCGCCGCGCTGGTGCCCACCACGTCGGAGAAGGCCGAGCGATAGTTGAACGCGGCGCGCGCGGTCAGGCCGTATTTCTCGTAGAAGATGCTGACGTTGCCGAGGTCGTGCGACTGATAGGCGAGCGGGATCGCACCCGCGCGGAACCCCGGCCCGGTGGCATGGCCCCAGACATGGGTGTAATTGGCCGAGACGCCAAAGCCGCTCAGGAAGCCCGGCAGGCTGGTGAACTGGGTCTGGAGATTGAACTCGAACCCGCCGATGAATTCCTTGTCCATGTTGGTGTACTGGATGAGGTTGATCCGCGGATAATCGGTCGCCGGCGCGCCGGGGATATTGCCCGGATTGACGATGTTGGTCTGGCCGACCTGGTAGATCGGATTCTTGATGTCCTTGTAGAAGAAGCCGGCGCTGAACAGGCTGTCCTTGGTCGGGTAGAATTCGATCGCGGCGTCGAAATTGACCGCCTTGTAGGGCTTGAGGAACGGGTTGCCCGCGGTCACCGCGGCCGGCTGCGGGTCGTTCGGCGTCACGGTGATGAACGGCGCCAGCGTGCTGTAATTGGGACGGCCGATCGAGGTAGTGACCGCACCGCGCAGAAGCAGGTTCGGCATCGCCTCGAACTTCATGTTCAGGCCGGGGAACCAGTCAGTATAGCTGTTGCTGGCCAGCGCGTTGAAGCCGTTGTTCGCCGCCAGCGTGGCGTCATAGGCTGCCTGGGTCTTGATGCCCGAGGCGATGGCGGTGATCGCCGGGCCGACCAGCTTCGCCGCCGTCCGATCGCGCGTATTCTCGACGCGCAGCCCCGGGATGACGGTCAGCTTGCCGAACTTCAGCGTGACCATCGCATAGCCCGCCAGGATGCGTTCCTTGACGTCGTAATCGGGCGCCAGCGAGCCCGTCAGATTGCCAGCATAGTCGAAGGTGGCAACGTTCGGATGGGCGGCGAGATAGGCCTGGGCCGCGTCCCAGTTGATCCGGTCGCCGAGCTTGAACAACCCGTTGTAGAAATCGGCATTGCCCGGGGCACCGACCGTATCGAGCGTCCAGTTGGCGTTCTTGACGCTCTTGTAGCTGATCAGATCATGGTCGTCATTCTTGTGGCGGTCGAGATATTTGAAGCCGAACTGGAAGGACGAGCCGGTCCCGATCGCCAGTGGATGGCTGTAGTCGGCGCGGTATTGCCAGATCCGTTCGAAGGCGAAGCGATGCTCGGCCTTGAGCTTGCTCTGGACGAACTTGGTCGGGTCGAGGAAGATCCCGGCATTCGCGCCGTTGGCCACGAGCGTATAGGGATAAGTCGACGGGTCGTACGTCGCCGTGACGGTCGGTCCGGTAAAGGTGAATTCGCTGCGGGTCGGGTCGACCTTCTCGGCGCGGGTCCAGCCGCCCGACATCGACAGCGTGCCGCCGCCGACATTGAAGTCGCCGCCGCCGGTCACCGACTTGGTATTGTCCTTCTCGATGCGGCGGCGGACCAGGATGGTCGGCGTCGCCTTGAGGTTGTTCACGCCGCCCGAGAAATCGGTGATCGCGAGCAGATTCTGGTCGCGGACTTCATTGTCCTCATATTTCGAATAGCTCGACCGGATGTAGAGCTTGACGTCGTCGCTCGGCCGCCAGTCGAAATTGCCGACCACGCCGAGCCGGTTGCGATAGAGGTTATAGTCGCGATAGCCGCCACCGACCGGGATGTTCACCCCGCCGACGACATGGCTCCAGTCCGACGAGCCCTGGAAATTCTCGGACTCGATCGGACGCCGCGAATAATTGACCGACAGCACCGCGCCGAACTGCCCGCCGGCGCCGAAGCGGCCACCGATCGTGCCGTCGACTTCGAACGGCGACTTCTTGTTGATGCCATAGAGGCCGATCGCGCCACGCGCGTCGAAGAAGAACGGCGTCTTGCTGTCGAACGCGGTCTTGGTCTTGATGTTGACCTCGCCGCCGATCGCGTTGGCGTCCTGGTTCGCCAGCAGCGACTTGGTCACCGTGATCGACTGGATCATCGCCGAGGGAAGGTCGTCGAGCTTGACCACGCGGCCGTCGGGCTCGGGCGCCGGCAGGGTCTGGCCGTTGAGCGTGACGTTGACGAGGCTGGGATCGATGCCGCGGATGACGACATAGCGGCCTTCGCCCTGATCGTTGGCGACCGACAGGCCAGGCAGGCGCTTGACCGCCTCGGCGACGTTCTGGTCAGGAAGCTTGCCGACATCGTTGGCGCGCAGCGTTTCCACGAAATTGTCGGCTTCGCGCTTCTCGGCGGTCGCGGCGCGCAGCGCGGCACGGTTGCCAGTCACGACGATGTCGGCGGCCGGCGCGTCGGTCGAGGCGGCCCCGCCATCGGTCGCCTGCGGCGCCTCGGTCGCGGCGGCCACGGGTGTGGTCTGTCCGTCGGCGGCAAAGGCCGGCGTGGCGACTCCACCGAGCAAGAGGGCGCCGACGGCGAGTCGCGAAACGCCGCCGAACCAATTGTGGTGCTTGATCATGGATTTAACCCCCGAGCTGCTGAACATTGGGTATTCCCAATGCTGCGTCGCAGCGGGCGCTATTCGGGTTGCGCGTCAGGAACGCGTCAGGAGCGTTACGGCTGGGTTACAATCCACGGTCTTGTGAAGAAAATATCGCAATACGAACGACATGGCCGATCCGGCCGGTTTTCCGTACCGTCGCCCTTACCCGTCATCCCGGATTTAATCCGGGGTCCCGCTTCTGTCCCGCCGACCAAGAAGCGGGACCCCGGCTCAAGGCCGGGGTGACGGGGAATTGGCGCCGGCCGATCAGGCCATCAGCTTCTCGCACGCATCGAGCGTCTCGCGGAACGTCTGGACGATCGCCTGATACGGTGCCGGGCTCGCCATATCGAGACCCGCGCGCTTGAGAATCTCGGTCGGATAGTCCGATCCGCCGGCCTTGAGCACGCCGAGATAATTGTCGCGCTCCTTCGCGCCGCCGTTGAGGATCGTCCGGGCGAAATACGACCCAGCCGAGATCGAGGTGGCATATTGATAGACGTAGAAGCTCGAATAGAAATGCGGGATATAGGCCCATTCGGAGGCATAGGTGTCCGACACCGCGACCTTGGGCCCGTGGTAGCGCTTGAGCAGGTCGAGATACATCGCGCTCAGTTTCTCGCCCGATATCCCCTCGCCCGCCTCGGCCTTGTCGTGCGCGGCGAGCTCGAACTCGGCGAACATCGCCTGGCGGTAGAAGGTGCCGCGCATGCCTTCGAGCTGCATGCCGAGATAATAGAGCTTCTCCTGCTTGGTCTTGGCATTGGCGACCATGTACGCCGACAACAGCTGCTCGTTGCAGGTCGATGCGATCTCCGCGAGGAAGATCGGGTAATCCGACTTTTCGTAGACCTGATATTTGTTGGCGAGCAGCGTGTGGATCGCGTGGCCCCATTCGTGCGCGTAGGTCGTCATCCCCTCGTAATTGTGCCCGAGGTTGAGCAGCAGATAGGGGTGCACGTCATAGGCCGCGCCGGGGTTCATATACGCACCCGATTTCTTGCCCGGACGCGGGAACGGATCCATCCACTTGGCTGCGGTACCCTTCGAGATCAGGTCGGTATATTCGGCGCCCAGCACCTTGGTCGCGGCCAGCGTGTTGGTGCGCATCGTGTCGAGCTCGACCGTCTTGTCGAGCTTCACCAGCGGCGGATAGATGTCGTAATAGGCCATGTCGGGCAGGTCGAGCAGCTTGCGGCGCAATTCGAAATAGCGGTGCAGCTCGGGCAGGCCCTTGTTGGTCTCGGCGACGAGTGTCCGATACACCGCCTCGGGCACGTTGCCGCCCGACAGCGCCATCGCCAGCGAGGTCGGATATTTCCGCGCCTTCTTGCGAAACACATCGGCCTTAAGCTTGGCGCTATAGGCCGCGCCGAGCGAGTTCTGGAACTTGCCGTACTCGGCCCAGAAGGTGTCGAACACGAGCTTGCGGTCGGCGCGGTTGGGGGCGTCGCGGTTGAGCGTATAGGCCTGGTCGTCGAGCCGCACCTGCTTGCCGGTCGACAGCGTCACGGTCGGCCAGGGGATGTCCGAGGCGACCAGCTGCTCGCGGATGTCGCTCGGTCCCGACAAGGGCGAGCCGACGCCGGCCAGCAGATTCTCGCCTTCGGGGCTCAGCGTGTGCTCGGCCTGGCGCAGCGTATCGGCGAGCGCGAAGTCGAAGCGCTTCTTCAGCGTCTCGTTGGAGGCGACGAACCCGTCGATCTTGGCCTTGCCGAGCGACAGGATTTCGGGCGTCGCCCAGGACGTCGCCTCGCCGAGCGCGGTGAACAGGTCGATCGCCTGCCCCTGCCGCTCCTGGTTGGCCGAGACGCGCAGATCGGCATCGGCGTTGAGGCTGGCATAAGTGTAGATGCGGCCGACGACGCGGCCGATATCGGACTGCGCGACCATGAAGGCGGCGAGCGTATCCGCGCTCGAGCCGAGCTTGCCCTGGTATTTGGCGAGGCCGGGAATGTCGGCCAGCGCCTTCTTGCGTGCCGCGTCCCAGGCGTCGACATTGGGATAGAGGTCGGTCAGGTCCCATTGCGCCCCGCCGCCCGCGTCATTCTGCGCCCAGGCCGGCATCGCGGCGACAAGGCCGGCCAGCGCGGTCGCGGCAAACATCTCGCGGCGGGAAAAATCGTTCATCACGGACTCCGTAAGGACTGTTGGATTGCCCGCTTTGTCGCGCGTGCCGCGCCGAAAGGAAAGAGTGTTTTGTCCGACCAAGGCACCTTGACTCTATAACACGTTATATATCATGTTATGGATCAACGAGTCGGGAGTAGGTTCGATGCTGCAGGACGTGGTGAAGCTCGAAGGCGCGGTGATGCTGGGCAGCCGGCTCAAGCGGCTCGCCGAACGGCTCCAGGCGGGTGCCGAGCGGATCGCGGAGGATTGCGGTCTCCCTACCCAGCCGAGCCAGATGCCGCTGCTCACCGCGCTCTACCGCAACGGGCCGATGACCGTCGGCGATGCCGCCGAGGCGATGGGGATCAGCCAGCCGGCGGTGACGCGCATCCTCGGCCGGCTGGTCGATATCGACCTGGTCGAGACCAGCCGCGACGCGCGCGACCAGCGCACGCGGACGATCGCGCTGACGGCGAAAGGACGCGAGTCGATGGACCTCGCCGCGACCGTGCTGTGGCCACGGCTGCGCGCCGCGGTCGGCGAGGTATGCGACATCGAGGCATTGCTGACCCAGGTCGCGGCGATCGAGACCGCCCTGGCCGATCGCCCGCTCGAGCGCCGGCCGCTCGGCGGATTGGCGATCCGGCAGTTCAGCGACGCGCTGGCCGGCGATTTCTACCGCATCAACCGCCAATGGATCGACGACATGTACACGATCGAGCAAGGTGATCTCGACGTCATCGAGAACCCGCGCGAAAAGCTCGTGGCCCCGGGCGGCGACATCCTGTTCGTCGAGGATCCCGAACTGGGCATCATCGGCACGTGCGGGCTGCGCAAGACCGGCGAGCGCGAGTTCGAGCTGACCAAGATGGGTGTCGTCCCCGAAGCGCGCGGCCGGAAGGCGGGCGAATTCCTGCTCCATGCGACGATCGAACGCGCCTTCGCGCTTGGTTGCGACCGGTTGTATCTGTTGAGCAACGCCAAGGGCGCGGCCGGCGTGCATCTCTACGAGAAGGCCGGGTTCGTCCACGATGCCGGGATCATGGAGGAATTCGGCAAGCGCTACGCACGGTGCAATGTCGCAATGCTGTACCGGGGGCCGCGGCAAGGTTGACCGGCCCCCGTCCGCGTCGTCATCCCGGCCTTGTGCCGGGATCCGCCGGGAGGCAGGCGCAGGACTGGAAGCTCAAGGTCCGGGCGATGGGCCTTGCGGATCCCGGCACAAGGCCGGGATGACGGATTGGTTGGTGGTGGATGTAGCGCGCCGCTTTGATCCGGGTTAGAATCGCCCAATAACAAAGGTCGCATTTCGCCCAGCACGAAGGGAGAGTCATGCGTATCCGAATTCTGTCCGCCGCGATCGTCGTCGCGATCGCTGCTTCCGCCGCCGCCCAGATCCGCCCGGTCGATCCACGCCTGCTCAAGCCGCAGCCGACGCCGATCGCGCGGCTCAAGGTGACGCCAACGCCCGTCGCGCCGCTGATTACCTATCCGCTGACAGTGACCTACCGGAACAACGGGACGCTGGTCTATCGCGTCTTCGCGAGCGGCGCGACGTTGAGCTGTCCGGGCGCCACGAGCAGGCCACCGGTCACGGTCACTTGCACCGCCAATGTCGCGCCGGGCACGACGGTGACGCTGAATGCCGAATGGAGCTCGGGCAACGGCACCGGCGGCGCGCAGCGCGCGGCCCGGTCGGAGCCGGTCAAGGCCGATGCCTGGGGCGGCGACTGCCGGGGAACGCCGACGCCGGCCTGTCGGCTGATGATGACCGCGGGGAAGAGCGTGACGGTCGGGTTGTGAGCCCCCGATCCTTCCCCTGGCGGGGGAGGATTGTGCGAACAGAAAAAGGCCGGGGGAGCGATTGCTCCTCCGGCCTCTTTCGTTGGTCTGGCGGGCAGCGGCAAAGCCGCTGCCTGTCGTCGGTCGGGACTTCGGCGGAGCCGAAGCCCGCCGTCCGATCCGACGCGAGTCCCTGGCCAAGCTCGCTTGGCCAGGGCCGCGTTCGGATCAGAAATCCATGCCGCCCATGCCGCCCATGCCGCCACCCATGGGCATGGCGGGCTTGTCTTCGGGCAGTTCCGACACCGCCGCTTCGGTGGTGATCAGCAGGCCGGCGACCGAGGCCGCGTCCTGCAGCGCGGTGCGGACGACCTTGGTCGGGTCGATCACGCCCGACTGGACGAGGTTCTCGTACGTGTCGGTCTGGGCATTGAAGCCCTGCGACGGATCGTTGCCCTCGAGCAGCTTGCCCGAGATCACCGCGCCGTCATGGCCGGCATTCTGCGCGATCTGGCGCAGCGGCGCGTAGAGCGCCTTGCGGACGATATCGATGCCGCGGGTCTGGTCGTCATTGGCGCCCTTGAGGCCTTCGAGCGCCTTGGTGGCGTACAGCAGAGCCGTGCCGCCG
>OUNM010656193.1_pt1 | contig 28448 bp, 27 predicted proteins | sample 1769961 | NCBI WGS metagenome assembly OUNM01 (sample SAMEA3914820, study PRJEB12502) | metagenome | biome: forest; material: soil | place: USA | collected 2012-03-12 | depth 0.3 m | reverse complement strand
GCCCGCGAGGATCCCATCCCCGGAGTCACGAGTGCCTTGATCACGGGGCGCCTCAAGAGCGGCAGGCTCGTGGCCGGCGGCCAGGAAGCGCTGGACGCGGTTCTCTCCGCGGCCGGCGAGGGCGACATCGTGCTGACCGTCGGAGCCGGCGACGTGACGGCCTACGGCCCCAGGATCGTGGAGCTGTTGGGTGGCTGATACCCGGAAGCCCACTTTCAAGCCGAAGGCGGGCACCCGGCCCGGAGTCGTCAGCGCTGAACGCAGCCTCGACGATCCCGTCGGGGGCCCTTCGGAAGCCGCCAGCGGCAAGGACAGCAATGTGCTGGCCTTTCCGGAGCCCAAGGGACGCAAGCAGCGGCGGACAGTGCTCACCGTGTTGGCCATCGTCGTCGCCCTGGTCGCCGGAATTATCGTTGCGGCGGTCTACTCGCCGGTATTCGCTGTGCGCACGGTGACGGTTGACGGCACCAAGCTGCTCCAGGCGGCGAGCGTCCAGAAGGCCCTCGAACCGGTGAAGGGAAAACCCCTTCCGCAGATCAACGACGCCGAGATCGCCGCGCTGCTCAAGCCCCTCGTCCAGGTGCGTTCCGTCAGTACCGAGGCCCGCCCGCCGTCGGAACTTTTGGTCCACGTCGTGGAGCGGGTGCCCGTGGCGCTGGTCAAGAGCGGTGACAACTATTCACTGGTCGACGTCGACGGCGTCCAGCTTGGATCAACCGCCGATCCCGCATCGGTTGCCTTGCCCCTCATCGATGGGCTGGGAGCCAACCAGAATCTGTTCAGGGCGATCACGGCCGTTCTTGCGACGCTGCCGGCGGATGTACTGGCGAAGATGGCCAGCGCGTCGGCTTCGTCGCCGGACGCCGTCGAGCTCAAGCTCACGGACGGCAAGATCGTTGTGTGGGGGAATGCGGATGAGAAGGAGCTGAAGGCGAGGGTCCTTGAGGCGTTGCTTAAGGCTCCCGCCAATCCAAAAGTTCCGGTGAATGTCTACGATGTCAGCGCACCGAGGCATCCGTTTACCAAATAGGCAATTTCGGCAAGTAAATTCGCCGACGCGCGGGGCTATTTTTCGGACTTTCACACGACACGCTGAGGCGGTCATTGAATGTCGGATTCATAGCCCATACCGTCACTTAAGAGTTACTTGACATAACTATAACCTTCAACTAGAGGGTTAAGGTCCAAGGATTCAAGTTGGACTCGATCTGTTTCGCTATAGGACACAAGCAAGGGGCACGAAACGTGGCAGCACCGCAGAATTACTTGGCCGTCATCAAGGTCGTCGGCATCGGCGGCGGTGGCGTGAATGCAGTTAACCGAATGATCGAAGTCGGCCTTCGCGGCGTCGAGTTCATCGCCATCAACACCGATGCCCAGGCTCTCCTCATGAGCGACGCGGACGTCAAGCTTGACGTCGGACGCGAGCTCACCCGCGGACTGGGAGCCGGCGCCAACCCCGACGTCGGACGCCAGGCCGCCGAGGACCACGCCGATGAGATCGAAGAGGTCATCCGCGGAGCCGACATGGTCTTCGTCACCGCAGGCGAAGGCGGCGGAACCGGAACCGGCGGTGCCCCCGTCGTGGCCCGGATCGCGCGCTCGCTCGGCGCCCTGACCATCGGTGTCGTCACGCGACCGTTCACCTTCGAAGGCCGCCGTCGTGCCGGTTCGGCCGAGGCTGGAATCGACGCCCTGCGCGACGAAGTCGACACCCTCATCGTGATTCCCAACGACCGTCTCCTGTCCATCAGCGACCGTAACGTCTCCGTCCTGGACGCTTTCCGTTCCGCTGACCAAGTACTCCTCTCCGGCGTCCAAGGCATCACGGACCTCATTACCACCCCGGGGCTCATCAACCTCGACTTCGCCGACGTCAAGTCGGTCATGCAGGGTGCAGGCTCCGCCCTGATGGGTATCGGCTCGGCTCGCGGCGAGGACCGCGCCGTCAAGGCCGCAGAGCTCGCCATCGCTTCACCGCTTCTGGAAGCGTCGATCGATGGCGCCCACGGCGTCCTGCTCTCGATCCAGGGCGGTTCGGACCTTGGTCTGTTCGAAATCAACGAAGCCGCGAGGCTCGTGCAGGAAGTGGCGCACCCCGAAGCCAACATCATCTTCGGTGCCGTCATTGACGACGCCCTGGGTGACGAAGCGCGCGTCACGGTCATTGCCGCTGGATTTGACGACGTCAAGGCCACGTCGCCGTCGATGAACCAGCAGTCGGTTTCCCAGCAGCCAGGTCAGCACCAGGCGCCTGCGGCCCCGGACCGTCCCGCCGCGCCTTCAGCTGCCCCGGCCTACTCCGCGCCGCAGCACGTGTCCGCCGGCGTCGGCGCTTCCGGTTTGAGCAACTGGGGCCAGCAGCGCCCGTCAGCCTTGCCGGCTGACTCGGGCTTCGACGTCGACCTTCCGGCCGTCGTCGAACCGGACCTTTCGGGAAGCCGCACCGACGACCTCGATGTTCCGGACTTCCTGAAGTAGCCAGTCCCGTTCAAACCCACCCAGGAGAGTCAGCCAGTAGTGTTTTGGTGGCGAAAAGAAGTGCGGCCGGGGATATCGGTCGCCTTCTCCGATGACGATGCGGGCAATCTTGCACTGCACGTGGCGGACAACCCTGACGATGTCATGGCGCGCCGGGCCCGGCTGGAAGCAGCAGCGGGGCTCGGCGAACGCCGTTTCCAGTTCATGAACCAGGTCCACGGAAAAGCCGTCGATTTCATCGCCGCCCACGGCGACGGGCCAACGGCTGACGCCATGGTGTCGAGGGGGCAGCCCCTCGCGGTCATGGTGGCCGACTGCGTCCCCGTCGTGCTGTTGGGCGAAGTGCCCGAAGAAATCGATCCGGTCCTTGCCGTGGTCCACGCAGGCAGGCCCGGAGTTGCAGCGGACATCGTTTCGGCCACTGTGGCGGACATGCTAAACCGCGGTGCGGCGACCATCAGCGCCTGGGTGGGCCCTTCCATCTGCGGTGCATGCTACGAAGTTCCCGAACAGTTGCGGACGGACGTAGCCGCCATGGTCCCTGAAACCTGGTCCACAACCTCCTGGGGTACGCCCGCCCTGGATTTGCCCGCCGGTGTGCGCGCCCAGCTGAAAGCACTCGACGTCACCATCGAGTACTCGGGGGAGTGCACACTGGAGACCGCCCGGCTCTACTCCTACAGGCGCAATCAGGACACGGGCCGCTTTGCAGGTTTGGTGTGGACACATGAGTGAGAATTTTCCAACAGCGGAAAGCGCTGCAGGCGATCCCCGGACCGCCGAGCTGCGCGAACGGCTCGCCGCGGTCCGCCAGCGGATTTCGGCGGCAACCGTGGCTGCGGGGCGAAGCGAAGAGCCGCAACTGATAGTCGTCAGCAAGTTCCATCCCGCAGCGGATGTCGCCCGGCTGGCGGCACTTGGCGTGACGGACGTCGGTGAAAACCGCGACCAGGAAGCGGCCGCGAAGTCCGCCGAACTCGCCGGACTTCCGGTGCGTTGGCATTTCATCGGTCAACTGCAAAGCAACAAGGCCAAGTCCGTGGCGAAGTACGCGTTTTCCGTGCAATCGATCGACCGTCCGCAACTCGCCGAGGCCCTTGCCAAGGCTGTTGCGCGGCAACAGTCCGAGTCCGGCAGGCCCGACCTTGACTGCTACATCCAGGTCAGTCTTGAGGACGACGCCGGCGCCCACCGCGGCGGTGCCGCCCCGTCCGACGTCGAGCGCCTCGCCGAATCCATCGCTTCCGCCACCGGGCTGCGCCTGGCCGGTGTGATGGCCGTCGCGCCGCTCGGCGCGCCCCCGGAGGAAGCATTCGAGAAACTCGCCGCCATTTCACAGGATCTGCGGGGGCTGCATCCGGATGCCGCGGGGATATCCGCAGGGATGAGCCAGGACCTCGAAGCCGCTGTTCAATTTGGCGCGACACACCTGCGAATAGGCTCGGATATTCTCGGTTCGCGTCCGCGGGTGGGGTAGCGTCAAAGTATTGGAAGCGACGGGCCGGGATTTCAGCGATGTCAAGTCATAGGCGGCCCGCCTACTGCAGACACGATAGGAGTCCAGCATGGCTGGCGCACTGCGCAAGACAATGGTTTATCTTGGGCTCGCCGATGGCGATGAACACTACGAGTCTGAGCAGCACGTGCAGCACACGGACGAGGAACGGTCTGTCGACCACAATCGTGAAGAGCGCCGCGCCCCTGCACCTGTACGTGAAGTAGTCCGTGAAGTCCCCCCTGTCGCCGAAGAGGAATACCGCGCACCCGTGACACCTATCAAGCGTGCGGCATCCAGCCGCGAAGACGCCTCCGGACTGAGGCAGATCACCACCGTCCATCCCCGCTCCTACAACGACGCCAAGGTCATCGGCGAAAGTTTCCGGGACGGTATCCCCGTGATCATGAACGTCACCGACATGGGTGAGGGAGATGCCAAGCGCCTCGTCGACTTTTCCGCCGGGTTGGTCTTCGGACTCCATGGCAGCATTGAACGCGTCACCAGCAAGGTTTTCCTGTTGTCGCCGTCGTACGTCGAAGTCCTTGGCGACGACAAGAAGGTCAGCGAAGCCCAGGCAACGTTCTTCAACCAGAGCTAGCACAGTCATCACGGATGCCAGGCAGAGCGATCTGCCTGGCATCTGTGTTGCAATAGAGGGACTGACCGAGAAAAGTGGCGAACTAGGAGATCTGAGCTAACCCGTGGGCATAGTTTTCGGCCTTTTGTACATTGCATTGCTGCTGTTCCTGGTCACCCTCATCATCAGGCTGGTCTTTGACCTGGTGCAGATGTTCGCGCGCCAATGGCGCCCCCGCGGCGCTGCCCTGGTGGCGGCGCACGTGGTCTATTCTGTGACTGATCCGCCCTTGAAAAGGATCCGCCGGCTGATTCCACCACTGCAGCTTGGTGGGGTGTCCCTTGACCTGGCCTTTCTGATCGTGTTTATTGTCGTCAGCATCGCGATGGGATTCGTCTACACGCTGGCGTAGCTTTTCCGCAGGCCGTTTGCCGTAGATCTGTTTTTCTTCGGCCAGCGGGCTGCAATCCTCCGACCCAACACGATGGTGTTGAATTGGGGGAATCAGATGATATTTAGGTACCGTAGTTTTGAACGGCCGGAAGGCCTACTGACTAACTAGACCAACGAGGTGACCAGATGGCTTTGACGCCAGAAGACGTTGTCAACAAGCGCTTTCAGCCGACCAAGTTCCGCGAAGGCTACGACCAGGACGAGGTCGACGACTTTCTCGACGAAATCGTCGTCGAGCTGAGGCGCTTGAACCAAGAGAACGACGAGCTGCGCAAGAAGCTCGGCGAAAGCGGAAACCCGGTCCCTGCCAGCGCAGCTTCGGCGCCCGTGGTCGAGAAGGTGCCCGCTCCGGTGAAGGCCGACAAGGACGCGCAGGCCAAGGCAGAAGCCGAAGCGAAGGCCGAAGCCGAGAAGAAGAAGGAGCCGGCCGTTGCCGCCGCTCCGGCCCCGGCCGCACCTTCGGCCGGCTCTCCTTCCGCCGAGTCCGCAGCCGGCCTGCTCGCCATGGCCCAGCAGATGCACGACAAGCACGTGGCCGATGGTGAGCAGCAGAAGGAAAAGATCATTGCCGAGGCACAGATCGAAGCCTCCAGCCTCGTCAACGACGCGCAGGACAAGTCCCGCAAGATCCTCGGTGCCCTTGAGCAGCAGCGCAGCGTTCTAGAACGCAAGGTGGAGCAGCTCCGCGGCTTCGAGCGCGACTACCGCTCGCGCCTGAAGGCCTACATCGAAGGCCAGCTGCGTGACCTGGATGCCCGCGGCTCAGTTGCGGCTCCTGAGGTCGGCGAAGCCGCCGCAGAGGTCTAGCAAGTATTCTGAAAGCCGGTGGCTGGGGATTCCTCGGCCACCGGCTTTCGCCTGTTAAGGCGCCAGAGGCCACGGTTACCGAATGAAAGTACTATGAGCGACGAACAAACTGACGGCACCACGGAGCCGGTCCGCATCAAAGCCCACACGTGGCGTCCCGCACTGCTTTGGGTCTTTGCAGGCTTCGCCGCCTTCGCGTACGCCTTCGATCAACTGACCAAGCTCTGGGTCACCAGCACTATGGTCGAAGGCGAGCGGATCCCGGTCCTTCCTCCGCTCCTGCACTGGTACTACATCCGAAACTCGGGCGCTGCGTTCTCCATAGGTGAAAACGTCACCTGGGTCTTCACGATCGTCATGGCGGCCGTTTCAGTGGTGATCCTGTTCCAAGTGCGCCGATTGGGGTCGGTCTGGTGGTCGCTGGCACTCGGCCTGCTGCTGGGCGGCGCACTCGGAAACCTCACGGACCGCCTTTTCCGCGAGCCTTCCTTCGCCATGGGCCACGTGGTGGACTTCATCCAGTTGCCCAACTTCGCTATTTTCAATATCGCCGACTCGGCGGTGGTTTCCAGCGTCGTGATCATCTGCCTGCTGACATTGCGGGGGATCGGCCTCGACGGCTCCCGCCACCACTCCGCCGGTTCCGCACCGGCCAAGGCCGGCACGCCGGAGGATGAGGATGCGGGCGATGTCTGAGCAATTCGTGGTGCCCGAAGAACTGGGCGGGGCAAGGGCCGACGCGGGCTTGGCGAAACTGATGGACATCTCCCGCTCCGCCGCCGCCTTGCTGATCGCCGAGGGCAACGTCACCATCGCCGCGAACCCCATGGGTAAATCGGCGAAACTCGTTGCCGGGTCCGTGCTGGAAGTCACCGTTCCCGAACGCAGGGGTCCCTTGGAAGTCGTGGAGGAAGTCGTGGAAGGCCTGAATATCCTGTTGGACGATGACGACTTTGTCGTCATCGACAAGCCTGTAGGCGTGGCGGCGCACCCGTCACCGGGTTGGGTCGGCCCTACCGTGGTGGGTGGCCTTGCCGGTGCTGGATACCGGATCTCAACGTCCGGCGCGCCTGAACGTGCCGGCATCGTCCACCGTCTCGACGTCGGAACCTCCGGCGTCATGGTCGTGGCCAAGAGCGAGCAGGCTTACACGGTGCTCAAGCGGGCCTTCAAGGAACGCACGGTGGACAAGGTGTACCACGCAGTCGTCCAGGGCCTGCCGGATCCCTTGGAGGGCACCATAGACGCGCCCATCGGGCGCCACCCGGGGCATGATTGGCGATTCGCCGTGATCGAGGATGGCCGTCCCTCTGTAACGCACTACGAAGTCCTCGAGGCGTACGGCAAGGCGACCCTCGTGGAAATCCACCTTGAGACAGGCCGGACACACCAGATCAGGGTTCATTTCTCGGCCCTCAGGCACCCCTGCGCGGGCGATCTGACCTATGGTGCGGACCCGCGTTTGGCTGCCAACCTGGGACTGACCCGGCAGTGGCTGCACGCGCGGCGACTTGGCTTCAACCACCCCCGGACCGGCGAATGGGTGGAAGTCACCAGCCAGTACCCGGCGGACCTGCAATACGCCCTGGAACTTCTTGAGAGCGGCAACGCTTAGGGGGTCCACGCTTCCAGCGCGCCACTCCAACTGCGCGGGCCCTGCCGGTAGACTGTCGTGGTGACTTCCAGCAATGACTCGTTCGTCCATCTGCACACCCACACCGAATACTCCATGCTGGATGGTGCGGCCCGTCTCACCGAGTTGTTCGACGAGACCGAGCGGCTCGGCATGCCCGCGCTGGCCACCACGGACCACGGATACCTGTTCGGTGCCTTCGATTTCTGGAAGAAGGCCACGGACAAAGGCATCAAGCCGATCATCGGTGTCGAAGCATATGTCACGCCGGGCACGGCCCGCGGCGACAAGGAACGCGTCCGGTGGGGCGACGAGAGCCAGCGCAAGGATGACGTCTCAGGTGGTGGTTCCTATACCCACATGACGTTGTTGAGCTACAACAACGCGGGCATGCGCAATCTGTTCCGGGCATCCTCGATTGCTTCCCTTGACTCGGTGTTCGGCAAATGGCCCCGCTTGGACCGGGAGCTGCTGAACACCTATTCCGAAGGCCTGATCGCCACCACCGGCTGCCCTTCCGGGGAAGTCCAGACCCGTCTTCGGCTCGGGCAATACCGCGAGGCGCTGGCTGCGGCTTCCGAGTTCCGCGACATCTTCGGTGCGGAAAACTACTTCTGCGAACTCATGGACCACGGCCTCGACATCGAGCGGCGGGTCACCGGAGATCTGCTGCGTTTGGCCAAGGAGCTGAAGCTTCCGCTCGTGGCCACCAATGACCTCCATTACACGCATGAGCATGACGCGAAGGCCCACGAGGCCCTTTTGGCGATCCAGTCGGGCTCCACGCTGCTTGAACCCACCTATGACAACGGCGGCTCCCGGTTCGCGTTCTCCGGCAGCGGCTACTACCTGAAATCCCCGCAGGAGATGCGCGAGCTGTTCCGCGACCATCCCGAAGCCTGCGACAACACCTTGCTGATCGCAGAGCGTTGCGAAGTGTCCTTCAACACGGGTGCGAACTACATGCCGCGGTTCCCTTGCCCTCCCGGCGAGGACGAGACCTCCTGGCTCGTCAAGGAAGTAGCCACGGGACTCGATTACCGCTACCCGAACGGCGTCCCGGACAAGGTGCGCAAGCAAGCCGACTACGAGCTTGACGTCATCACCTCCATGGGCTTCCCGGGATACTTCCTGGTGGTGGCCGACTTCATCAACTGGGCCAAGAACAACGGGATCAGGGTGGGCCCGGGCCGTGGTTCGGGTGCGGGCTCCATGGTGGCGTATGCCATGCGCATCACCGACCTCGACCCGCTCGAACACGGCCTGATTTTCGAGCGCTTCCTCAACCCGGACCGCGTGTCCATGCCCGACTTCGACGTCGACTTCGATGATCGTCGCCGTTCCGAGGTCATCGACTACGTCACCCGGAAGTACGGCGACGAGCGCGTCGCCATGATCGTCACCTACGGCACCATCAAGACCAAGCAGGCGCTCAAGGACTCATCCCGCGTGCTCGGGTACCCGTTCAGCATGGGCGAACAGCTCACCAAGGCCCTGCCCCCGGCCGTGATGGCCAAGGACATCCCGCTGGCGGACATCCAGAACCCGGAGGCCAAGCGCTATGGCGAGGCCGGAGACTTCCGCCAGCTGATCAGTACGGACCCGGAGGCCGCCAAGGTCTTCGAGACCGCGCTGGGCATTGAAGGGCTGAAGCGGCAGTGGGGCGTGCATGCCGCGGGTGTCATCATGTCTTCGGACCCCATCATCGACGTCATTCCCGTCATGCGCCGCATCCAGGACGGCCAGGTCATCACGCAGTTCGACTACCCGACGTCCGAAGGCCTCGGCCTGATCAAGATGGACTTCCTAGGCCTGAGGAACCTGACGATCATCTCCGACGCCCTGGAAAACATCAAGATGAACCGAGGCGTCGACCTCGATCTCGAGCACCTGGCGTTGGACGACCCGGCGTCGTACGAGCTGCTGGCGCGCGGCGACACTTTGGGTGTCTTCCAGCTCGACGGCGGGCCCATGCGGTCGCTGCTCAAGCTCATGAAGCCGGACAACTTCGAAGACATCTCCGCCGTGTTGGCGCTGTACCGGCCAGGTCCCATGGGCGCCAACGCGCACACGGACTACGCCCTGCGCAAGAACAAGATCCAAGAGGTCATCCCGATCCATCCGGAGCTCGAGGAACCGCTCGCCGAAATCCTCGGCGGAACGTACGGCCTCATCGTGTACCAGGAGCAGGTCATGGCCGTGGCGCAGAAGCTGGCCGGCTACTCGCTGGGCCAAGCCGATATCCTGCGCCGGGCCATGGGCAAGAAGAAGAAATCAGAACTGGACAAGCAGTTCGCCGGTTTCTCCCAAGGCATGCAGGACAACGGCTACTCCATGGATGCCGTCAAGACCTTGTGGGACATCCTGCTCCCGTTCTCCGACTACGCCTTCAACAAGGCGCACTCGGCCGCGTATGGGGTCATCTCCTACTGGACTGCGTACCTGAAGGCCCACTACGCTCCCGAATACATGGCCGCCCTGCTTACTTCCGTGGGTGACGACAAGGACAAATCGGCGATCTACCTCAACGAATGCCGGCGCATGGGCATTACTGTCCTGCCGCCGGACGTCAACGAGTCAAGCCTCAACTTCACCCCTGTCGGAACCGACATCCGCTTCGGAATGGGGGCCATCCGCAACGTCGGCGTCAACGTGGTGGAAGCCATGGTGGCGGCCCGGGCGAGCGAGGGTGCCTACACCTCCTTCAAGGACTTCCTCATGAAGGTTCCGGCGGTCGTCTGCAACAAGCGCACCATCGAGTCCCTCATCAAGGCAGGCGCGTTCGACTCCCTCGGCCATCACCGCCGGGCGTTGGCCATGGTCCACGAAGAGGCGATCGACTCCGTCATCACGCTCAAACGCAATGAGGCGATCGGCCAGTTCGATCTCTTCGCCGGGTTCGAGGACCAGGAGCCGCAGGCCTCGCTGAGCACGGAGATCCCGGACCTGCCGGAATGGGAGAAGAAAGACAAGCTCGCCTTCGAACGGGACATGCTTGGACTCTATGTCTCGGACCACCCCCTGCAAGGGCTTGAGGGCGTGCTGAGCCAGCATGCCGAGCAGTCGATCACCTCGATCCTCGGAGAAGACGGACCGCACGACGGCGCCATCGTCACCATTGCGGGCATGATCACTTCGCTCAGCCGCAGGATCGCCAAGGCAAGCGGCAACGCCTACGCCCGGGCGGAGATCGAAGACCTAGGTGCTTCCATCGAGGTCATGTTCTTCGGCCAGGTCTACGGCCCCATCGCTTCGGTCCTCGCGGAGGACCTGATCGTGGTGGTCAAGGGCCGCCTGCAGCGGCGCGACGACGGCGCGGTCACCTTGAACTGCATGGAGCTTTCGGTTCCGGACCTGAGCGAAAGCACCAACGGTCCCCTCGTCATCACGATGCCCACTTACAAGGCAACCGAGGCCGTCGTCACTGACCTTCGCGATGTTTTGACCACCCACCGGGGAAACTCCGAGGTCCGGCTCCACTTGCAGGGTGACTCCAAGGTCGAGGTCATGGGCCTGCCCGTGCACATGCGCGTGAATCCCACTCCGTCACTTTTCGGTGACCTCAAGGTACTTCTTGGCCCGACCTGCCTGGACAGCTAACTAGATCTCATAGTCGAGCGGAACCGGCTGGCCGTAGGAGCCCGAATGGTAAAGCAGGGGAGTATCGTCCTCGCCGACCAGTCCGTCCACGACCTCCACCACGACGATCGCGTTGTTTTCGAAGGACAGGCGCATCTGGATCTTGCCGATCAACCAGCCGGCGACGTTCTTGAGGATGGGGACATCGAACGGGCCCGGTTCCCAGTGATCGCCCTCAAACCGTTCCTGGGTGCGGGCGAAGCGGTCTGCGAGGGCCTGGTTCTCCAGGCCGAGCATGTGGAGACCGATATAGGTCGAATTCGCCACCGCGGGCCAGGAACTGGAACTGCGGGACATGTTGAACGTGAAGCGTGGCGGCTCGGCGGACAACGAAGCCACGGACGTCGCGGTGAAGCCGAAAGGCTTGCCGTGGAGGTCGGCAGTGATGATGGCCACGCCGGCGGCATGCCGGCGGAACATTTGCTTGAATGTTGCTTCAAAAGCCGGATTGTCCGAAGCCACTTTGCCGTTCTCCTGCGTGAGCTATTGATAATAACGCTGGTGGATTCAGCGTATTCCGCCGCTCGCCCGGACGCGTGCTTGTTGAGCGTCCGGAAACGTTTGTTAATGTTTGTGTCATGACCACGCCAACATCGAACCTTCTCGACTCCGGTCCCACGAGGGACACGGACACCGACCCGGACACGCGGGACCGCACATGGTGGCTGTGGCTCGCCGTGCCTGCAGCCTCGGGCATCGGGCTGGGTCTCGCATGGTGGCTGCTGGCTCCGGGCGGCCTTAACGTGATCTCCGGAAATCCTGCCCTCGCGGATCCCACAGCCTCGGCCGGGCGGCTTCCGAGGGACTTGGTCCTGGCCGGGCTCCTGCTGCTTTCCGGCTGCTTCACGGCGGTCCTGCTCGATAGCAAGGTCCGGAAGCCGGGACACGGCATCCGCACATTCCTGGCAGTCCTGGGTGGAGCGGCAGGGGCTTTGGTGGCTTGGCAGGTGGGGTTGCTGGCCGCGCAGTGGTGGGGTCCCGCCGCAAACGGAAGTGACGGCTTCACATTGCGGGCGTCGACGGCACTCTTGCTCTGGCCGGGGGCGACGGCCCTTGTGACATTCCTCCTGACTCTTTTCAGCTTGATGGGAAAGCAGCCGGAGGCACCGCCGCTTGCCCCGTAAAATGATCTGGTGACCAATTCTCCGGAGAATCCTGCCGAAACCGCCGCCCAGTCCCTGGACTTCCGCCGCATTGACTTGCGCGGACGGTCCCTGACCTTGGCGGAACTGCGCGCCGCGGTGCCCCGGGCGAAGCATCAGACCATGGCGGACGCCGAGCAAAAAGTCCTGGACATCATTGCGGCCGTCCGTTCCCGCGGCTTCGAGGCGCTTGGGGAGTTCGCGTTGGCTTTCGACGGCGTGGAACAGTCCCACCCCCGCGTGCCGGCCGCCGCCCTTGCCGAAGCCCTTGAAAACCTGGACCCGGCAGTCCGCGCGGCCCTGGAGGAATCCATCAGCCGTGCCCGGCGCTTTGCGGATGGCCAACGGCCCGCGAACGTCGATGTGGAACTGGGGGACGGCGCCGTCGTCAGCCAGAACTGGGTACCGGTGGGTCGCGTGGGGCTGTATGTTCCCGGCGGCCTGGCCGTCTACCCGTCTTCGGTGATCATGAACGTTGTTCCGGCGCTGGCTGCCGGCGTCGCATCGATCGCTTTGGCTTCCCCGCCCCAGAAGGACTTCGGGGGCTTGCCCCACCCCACCATCCTGGCCGCAGCCGCTTTGCTCGGGATCGACGAGGTCTATGCCATCGGAGGTGCCCAGGCGATTGTTTCCTTTGCCTACGGCATCCCCGGGGCCGGCGATGATCAGCCCATCGAGCCCGTGGACGTTGTGACCGGACCAGGAAACATTTTCGTGGCCACCGCGAAGCGGCTTGTGAAAGGCGTCGTGGGGATCGACTCCGAGGCCGGCACCACCGAGATCGCCATCCTGGCTGATGCTTCCGCCCGTCCTGCGCTCGTGGCCGCGGACCTCATCAGCCAGGCCGAGCACGACCCCAAGGCGGCATCTGTCCTGATCACCGACTCCGAGGAACTCGCCTCGGCTGTGCAGCGGGAACTCGCGGTGCAGGCAGGAACCACGAAGCACGGCGAACGGGTCACCACGGCATTGTCGGGCCCGCAGTCAGGCGTGGTGCTGGTGGACGATATCGAGCAGGGCATCGCGGTCTGCGATGCGTACGCGGCAGAGCACCTGGAAATCATGACGGCCGGCGCAGCCGCGGTCGCCGCAAGGATCCGCAACGCGGGTGCGATTTTCGTGGGGGACTACAGCCCGGTCAGCCTCGGGGACTACTGTGCAGGATCCAACCACGTTTTGCCCACGAGCGGTACCGCAGCCTTCTCTTCCGGACTGAACGTGACAACATTCCTGCGCGCCGTCCAGGTGATCAACTACGACAAGGCTGCCTTGGAACAGGTGAGCAGGCACATCGTGAGCCTCGCGGATGCCGAAGACCTTCCCGGCCACGGCGACGCCGTCAAGATTCGTTTCGCGGACGCCTGAACCACTACATGTATGGGTCACAACCACTACATATAGTAATTACAGTCTTGTCATTAGGCCGTATATAGCCGTAAACTGGTGCCGGAAGTCAAACTTCCGGCACCTTTTGCGTTCCCGGCCGATGCCGCCGCGAGGACAGGGGCCGGAACCGAACAGGGGAGGCCCAGCGTGTATTGTCCGTTCTGCCGAAACCCCGACTCACGCGTTGTGGACAGCCGGATGGCCGACGACGGCTCGGCCATCCGCCGGCGTCGCCAGTGCCCCGAGTGCGGACGCCGTTTCACTACCGTGGAGACCACCAGCCTTTCCGTGATCAAACGTTCAGGCGTGGGCGAACCCTTCAGCCGGATCAAAATCATCAACGGCGTTCGCAAGGCCTGCCAGGGGCGTCCGGTGACTGAAGACGACCTTGCGATGCTTGCCCAGGAAGTCGAAGAAAACATCCGATCTTCAGGTGCGGCGGAAATCGACGCCCACGAGGTCGGCCTGGCCATCCTTGGACCCCTCCAGAAACTGGACGAAGTCGCCTACTTGCGGTTTGCCAGCGTCTACCAGGCCTTCGAATCGCTTGAGGACTTCGAGTCGGCCATTTCGCTGCTTCGCCACGAAGCCGAAAGCGCAGCGGCCGAAAGTGCGGCCAAGGGCGCCAAAGGCAAGAGCTCCGAGAAGAGCCCTATCTAAGCTCCGGCGGTGCCAGACGACGGCGCGCCCGCGGGCACGCCGTCGTCCATCCTTAAGGCTGCCGTGCTACTTGGCGAGCTTGTGGTGGAGGGCGACGTCCAGCGCGGCCCCCACGATTCCGGCGTCGTTCTTCAGTTCCGCGGTGACGATGCGGGTCCGCAGATTCAGATGGGGGAAGTACTCGTCCGAACGCTTTGAAATACCGCCACCGATGATGAAGAGTTCGGGGGAGAACAGGAACTCGACATGGGAAAGATAGCGCTGCAGCAGCACGCTGTACTCTTCCCAGCTCAAGCCGTCGCGTTCACGCGCGACGGCCGATGCCTTCGTTTCGGCGTCGTGGCCGTCCACTTCGAGGTGGCCGAGCTCGGCATTGGGTACGAGGTGCCCGTTGAAGATGAAGGCTGAGCCGATGCCTGTGCCGAGCGTGATGACCAGGACCGTGCCGTCGACGCCTTCGCCTGCGCCGTAGCGCGCTTCCGCGAGACCGGCTGCGTCGGCGTCGTTGATGACTTCGACGGGCCGGTCCAGGCGCTTGGTGAGCAGCGTATCAATGTCGGTGTCGAGCCAGGACTTGTCCACATTGGCAGCAGAGCGGACCACGCCGTGCTGGATGATGCCGGGGAAGGTAACTCCCACGGGCGAACCCTTGGCCGGAGCATCCTCGCGGGCCGACAATTCTTCGACGATCTGTGCGATCACTTCGGCGACGGCTTCGGGGGTGGCAGGCTGCGGAGTGGGGATACGGAGGCGCTCCCCGAGCAGCTTGCCCTTCTTGAGATCGACGATGCCGCCCTTGATACCGGTGCCACCGACGTCGATGCCGATCAGCGGGCCGTTCTTATGGATCTTCTCATCCTTCTTGGTCAATGCGTTTCCGTTCATGGCAGGAGGGGTGGGCATGTCGCAGCACGAACGGCTGCAGGTGACCTTCCGGAGAGCTTAAGGAAGAGTCAGGATTTCGGCGCCGGTCTCGGTGACCAACAGGGTGTGTTCGAATTGTGCGGTCCGCTTGTGGTCGCGGGTGACTACGGTCCATTCATCGGGCCACATGTCCCACTCGATCGTTCCGAGGGTGAGCATGGGTTCAATCGTAAAGACCATGCCTGCTTCGATCACGGTGTTGTAGGCAGGCGCGGCGTCGTAGTGGGGGATGATCAAGCCCGTGTGGAAGGCCTCGCCGACGCCGTGGCCTGTGAAGTCGCGGACCACGCCGTAACCGAAGCGTTTCGCGTAGGACTGGATGGCCCGGCCGATCACGTTGATTTCGCGGCCCGGCGCTACGGCCTTGATGGCCCGGTTAAGCGACTCGCGGGTACGTTCAACCAGGAGCCGGGACTCTTCGTCTACGTCCCCCACCAGGAAGGTGTAGTTGGTGTCACCGTGGACGCCGTTGATGTAGGCCGTGATGTCGATGTTCAGGATGTCGCCGTCTTCTACGACGGTGCTGTCCGGAATGCCGTGGCAGATGACCTCGTTGAGCGAGGAACACAGGGACTTGGGGAAGCCGCGGTAGCCAAGCGTTGACGGGTAGGCGTGGTGGTCCAGAATGAACTCGTGGCCGATCCGGTCCAGCTGGTCCGTCGTGACGCCAGGCTCGATGTGCTTGCCGACTTCGACGATCGCCTGGGCAGCAATTTTGCTCGCGATGCGGATCTTCTCGATGGTTTCCGCCGATTTGACCTCTGAACCGGTGAACTTCGCGGGTCCCGGCTTGCCGACATACTCCGGGCGCGGGATGGACGCCGGTACAGGCAGCTGTGGGCTGACGGTTCCACGGGTGAGCGTGCCGATGGGTGCGGTCAGAGCGGGAGAAGGCATAGATTGATCATATAAGGGACGCACGAGACGCAAGTAACTAAGTAGCTAAATATCGGCCCGGACGAAGGGCAACCGGCCCCGCCGGGGTTACGGCGGGATTCGCAAAGGAGAAACCGTGGCGGAGTTCTGGTACAACGTTCAGACACACCAAGTCGAAGAGGACGCGTTGTCCGACTGGTCCCAGCTGATCGGTCCCTACAAGACCCGCGAGGAAGCCGAGCATGCCCTCGAAAAGGTCAAGGCCCGCAACGAAGCGTGGGACAAAGACGACGAGGACTGAAGCTATGTCCTCCTAGAAGGAGTGTTCCGGGCCGGGGAACTGACCGGACCTGACGTCGTCGGCGTACGCCTTCGCTGCCTCGCCCAGGGTGGTGCGCAGATCCGCATATTGCTTCACGAACTTGGCCATCTTGCCGCCACGCAGGCCCGCCATGTCCTGCCACACCAGAACCTGTCCCGTGGTTGCGTTGCCTGCGCCGATTCCGATTGTCGGCACGTCAATGGCCGCGTCGACGGCGGCTGCGGTTTCCGCGGGAACCATCTCCATGAGCACACAGAACGCTCCGGCATTTGCGAGGGCAACGGCGTCTTCCACCAGGCGCTCGGCGTCATCGCCCCGGCCCTGGACGCGGTAGCCGCCCAGGGAGTGTTCGCTCTGGGGCGTGAAGCCGATGTGCGCCATGACGGGTATGCCGGCCTGGACCATGGCCCTGACAGTGCCCACATAGAACGCGCCGCCTTCGATCTTGACGGCGTGCGCCAGGCCTTCCTTCAGGAAGCGGACACCTGTTGCCACTGCCTGCTCCGGCGACACTTCGTAGCTGCCAAAGGGAAGATCTGCCACTACCAGGGCACGCTTCGCGGATCGGGCCACCGCGCGGCACAAGGGGAGGAGTTCGTCGACGGTCACAGGGAGGCTGGTTTCGTTGCCGAAGACGTTGTTGGAGGCCGAGTCGCCTATCAGCAGGACCTCGATGCCGGCCTGGTCGAAGATTTCAGCCGTGTATTGCTCGTAGGCAGTCAACATTGCAAAGCGCTCACCCTTGGCCTTGGCCTGTTGAAGGTGATGGGTGCGGATCCTGGCGGCGGGCTTCGGCGTTGAAGCCTCCGCTGAAGCCCCGGAACCTGCAGTGGCAGGTCCGGTTCCGTAAGGCGCAGGAACTTCGGCGGGCATGCTGGAATCGGAACTGTTGCTTGGGGCCATGAATAGAGCGTATGCGGTACCGGCCGTCCTAGCCACCGGCGCATGGGGAGCCTCACATTTGTAAACGCTGTGTTACGCGAACTGGGGGTGCAGCCATTCCGGGCCAATGCTTAGTAGAGTGAATGCTGAGTTGTCGTCGGCTTCGAACCCCGAACCCGCGGCATGGACGTTGACCCGGAAATGAGGCCCCATGGACCGCCAGCAAGAGTTCGTTCTGCGGACTATCGAAGAGCGTGATGTGCGCTTCGTACGCTTGTGGTTTACCGACGTCGTCGGTTCCCTGAAATCGGTGGCACTTGCACCGGCAGAAGTGGAGGGCGCCTTCGAGGAGGGCCTGGGTTTCGACGGCTCGGCGATCGAGGGCCTCGCCAGGGTTTTCGAATCCGACATGCTGGCCCAGCCGGACCCCTCCACGTTCCAGATCCTTCCGTGGCGTGGTGAAACCGAGCAGACCTCCAGGATGTTCTGCGACATCCTGACCCCCGACGGCGAGCCGTCGGCTGCCGATCCCCGGAACGTGCTCAAGCGCACCCTCGCCAAAGCGGCGGACATGGGCTTCACGTGCTACACGCATCCTGAGATCGAGTTCTACCTCCTCAAGTCGCAGGACCTCGACGCCAACGGCGTTCCTGTTCCCGTTGACGAGGGCGGCTATTTCGACCACGTGCCCGGCGGTGTGGCGCAGGACTTCCGCCGCACGGCCGTCACCATGCTTGAATCCGTGGGCATCTCCGTGGAGTTCAGCCACCACGAGGGCGGACCCGGCCAGAACGAGATTGACCTCCGCTACGCGGATGCCCTCCAGACGGCGGACAACATCATGACCTTCCGCACGGTCATCAAGGAAGTGGCCCTGCAGCAGGGTACCTACGCCACGTTCATGCCCAAGCCGTTCACGGACCACCCGGGTTCAGGCATGCACACGCACTTCTCGCTGTTCGAGGGCGACACCAACGCCTTCTACGAGGCCGGCGCCGAATTCCAGTTGTCCAAGACCGCGCGCCAGTTCATCGCCGGTATTCTGCACCACGCGCCGGAATTCACTGCCGTCACCAACCAGTTCGTCAATTCGTACAAGCGTCTCTGGGGCGGCGGCGAAGCGCCGAGCTACCTGAGTTGGGGCCACAACAACCGTTCCGCCCTGGTTCGTGTGCCGCTCTACAAGCCGGGCAAGGGCCAGTCCGCACGGATCGAATACCGCGGGATTGACTCCGCCACGAACCCGTACCTCGCCTACGCCGTGTTGCTGGGTGCCGGGCTCAAGGGCATCGAGGAAGGCTACGACCTTCCGGCGGCGGCGGAAGACGACGTGTGGTCGCTGACCTCGGCCGAGCGCAAGGCGATGGGTCACACGCCGCTGCCGGCCAGCCTCCACGATGCCATCCGCGCCATGGAGGATTCGGAACTTGTCGCGGACATCCTCGGCGAACAGGTCTTTGACCACTTCCTGCGCAACAAGCGTGCGGAATGGCAGGATTACCGGCTCCAGGTCACGCCCTACGAGCTCAAGCGCAATCTCGGCATTCTCTAGGCTGTGAGTGTGAGCCTGGCCCGCCGGCTCATCTCGGCCGGTTTCAGCGATCTTGAAAAGGGTGAGCGGTTCCTTGGCGCGCGTGAACTCGACGGCATCGACCAGGAGACGATCTTTGCCGGTCTGCACCTGAGCGCCAACCCAGACACCGCGCTCCAGTCGCTTGTCCGTTTGATTGAGAAGCATCCCTCACTCAGGCAGCTCGCGGGGGAGGACCCTGATCGCAGTGAACCGCTTTACCGCTTGCTGGGGGCGTCCGAGGCCTTGGGCGAGTTCCTGATCAGGCATCCGGAGCATCTGGACGTCTTCGATGTCCGCGTCAGCCCGGAGCCCTTGTCCGCCGATCCCGGTGAGCTGCGGACGAAGCTGCTCCGATCGGTCAAGGCGGACCCCAATTCTCCCCGGCCGGTTGCGGCGATGACGGGAGCCAGCGCCTACACCGCCCTGCGGACGGCTTACCGCCGCGGGCTGACCGAATTGGCCATCAAGGACCTCTGCGCCGCCAGTCCCCAAGACTTCATGCCCGCCGTCGGCGCCGAACTGGCCGACCTTGCCGGTGCGGCGATAGAAGCGGCCCTGGCGGTTGCCAGGGCAGAGGCCGCGGCGACTTACGATCCCGTCGATATTGCCGGCGTCGGGCTGGCCGTCATCGGCATGGGCAAATGCGGTGCCCGGGAGCTCAACTACATTTCCGACGTCGACGTCATCTACGTGATCGAGGCGCCGGACCTGGAGGACGCCAAGGCCGCAACGATCGGTACGGCCCTGGCCGCCGGGATCTCCCGTGCCATTTCCTCCACGGGATCCGAACCCGGGCTGTGGGAGGTCGACGCGAATCTGCGGCCCGAGGGGAAATCGGGTCCCCTGGTCAGGACGTTGCCCTCGCACTTGAGCTATTACGCGAAGTGGGCTGAAAGCTGGGAGTTCCAAGCGCTCCTCAAGGCCCGGACGATCGCGGGGGACAAGGATCTGGGCTCGCGTTACGAGCAGGCCGTCCAACCGCTCGTGTGGGCTTCGGCCGGCCGGGAAGGGTTCGTGGAATCGGTGCAGGCGATGCGCCGCAGGGTGACGAACAACATCGCCCCGGCGGAAGAACAGCGCCAGATCAAACTCGGTCCCGGCGGCCTGCGCGATGTCGAGTTCACGGTGCAGCTCCTGCAACTCGTCCACGGAAAGTCCGATGAAACGCTCCGTTGCCGGGATACGACGTCGGCAATATCCGCGCTGTCCGCCGGTGGCTACATCGGCCGTGTGGACGCCGCGGCCTTCGACGCCGCCTACCGCTATCTGCGGGTTCTTGAGCACCGCATCCAGTTGTTCCAGATGCGCCGTACGCACCTGATGCCGACGAGCCAGGAGTCCTTGCGTTTCCTCGCAAAGGCCGTCCTGGGGCCCTTCTCGACGGGCAGGCCGCATCCGGACGCCCTGATCGAAACCTGGCAGAAGACCAAACGGTCCGTTCGCGAACTACACGATCGGATCTTCTACCGGCCGCTGCTCAACACGGCCGCGAAGCTGAGCACCGAAGACGCCCGGCTCACTCCGGAAGCCGCCCAAGGCCGGCTCGCGGCACTCGGCTACCGCGACCCGCAAGGCGCCATGCGCCACATCGAGGCCCTCACGGCGGGAGTCAGCCGCCGCGCCGCCTTGCAGCGGCAACTGCTCCCGATCCTTCTCGGCTGGCTCGCCGAAGGCGTGGATCCCGACGCCGGACTGCTCGCCTTCCGCCGCGTCAGCGAAGCCCTCGGAACCACCCATTGGTATCTCGGGATGCTCCGGGACTCCCAAGCGGCGGCCGAGCGGCTTTGCCACGTGCTCTCCAACTCACGGTTGATCGCCGATCTCCTGGAGGTCTCCCCGGAATCCGTTGCGTGGCTTGGTTCCGACAAGGAACTCATGCCCCTTAGCTTCGAAGCGCAGTGGCAGGAAATCCAGTCCAAGATGTCGCGCCACGCCGATCCCGCGAACGCGATGCGGCTCATCCGGCTCATCAGGCGCCGGGAAATCCTCCGGATCGCCATTGCAGACAGTTCCGGCCTCCTGGAACAAGACGCGGTGGGCGCGGCATTGGCCGATGCCGACCGGGCAGCGGTTCTGGGCGCCCTGCACGTCGCCGAGACCATCGTGGCTTCCGAGGCCCCCCTCAAGACGCAAGTGCTGGTGGTTGCCATGGGCAGGCAAGGCGGACGGGAGATCGGCTACGGTTCGGACGCCGATGTCATGTACGTCCATCGCGCTCTTCCCGGCGCGAGTGAATCCGAAGCCCAGCAGCAAGCGCTTGCCATCGTGGGGCACATTTCCACGTTGCTGACCCAACCCCTCAAGCCGGCCATCCTGGCGGAGCGCGTCCTCAGCGTCGACGCCGATCTTCGCCCGGAGGGGAAGAACGGGGCCATGGTCCGTTCCCTCGAGTCATACGCGGAGTATTACCGGCGGTGGTCCCTCATCTGGGAAGCCCAGGCGCTGTTGCGGGCACAGCCAATGGCCGGGAACGACGAATTGGCCGCCGAGTTCCTCAGGCTCATCAACCCGATCCGCTACCCGGAATCGCTCGCGGAGACCGATGTGCGCGAAATCCGACGCGTCAAGGCACGGGTCGAGTCGGAACGGCTCCCGAGAGGCGCGGATCCGGCCAGGCATGTAAAGCTCGGCAGGGGCGGACTCAGCGACGTCGAATGGCTTGTGCAGTTGCTGCAGCTCCAACACGCGGGGAAGCATCCGCAACTCCGGACGACGTCCACGCTGCAGGCCCTCGACGCCATTGAGGCGTTGGGCCTGATCGACAGGAGTGACGTTGTGTTGCTACGCGAAGCCTGGCGGCTCGCGAGCCGTATCCGATCGGCGAATGTGATCTGCACCGGACGTGCCTCCGATCTCCTCCCGGCCTCCCGCCGGGATCTTGAGGCAGTTGCCAGATGGTGTGGTTACGCTCCCGGGCAAGCCGCGGTGTTCGAGGAAGATTATCTGCGCCTGAGCCGGCGGACCCGGGCTGTGTTCGAGAAGGACTTCTACGGCCAGTGAGCCCCCGCTCCCGCCGTGCCGCGGAGTGCGGAGGCGGCTAAGCTCGAAGCATGCTGGACACCGTGTGGCTCATTCCCTTGAAGGATCTCGACGACGATGCCCGCGCCATCAAGCTCGGCGACGTCGCGGCGATGGAATTGGCTGCGGGGCAGGAAGACTTCGTCGGGGATCCGTTCACGATGATGCTCATGGGTCTCGACGACGAAAGCCGCCTGCCGTACGTGATCGAAGCGGCTGGTGCCGCCGTCGGAGTCTTCACTTTGCAGGCCGGTGCCGCGACCTTGGCGGGATGGCCCGACGACGATTCCGCGTGGCTCCTGCGCGGGTTCCTGATCGACCAGACGAGCCAGGGGAGGGGCCTGGGCTCCCTGTCGGCTGTAGCTGCGGCCCGGGAAGCGCAGAAGCTGACAGCGAGGCTCGGTGGCGGGCAGGACGGCGTCGTACTCTCTGTTAACGAACGCAATCCCGCCGCCCGGGCTGCCTACGCGAAAGCGGGTTTTCTCCAGGCGGGCAGGTACCTGGGTGGTTCCTCCGGTCCGCAATGGACGATGTACCGGAGGTTCGGCGGCTAGGCCGTGTCTAGGACTCGACGAGCGTCAGGATTGTTTCCGGGCGCACGCCGTCGTATTTCATGGCGTCGGCCGCAACTTCGGACTCCATCATCCGTTGGAATGTTTCCATGTCCGGAACTTCGACGATCAGGCCGACACGGTTGGTTTTTGCCGGGTCCGCGAACGTTCGGACCGTAATGCCCATGGGTCCGAAGATTTCTTCCCGTTTTGGTGAGCTGAGCCAGTGCTCAACGTCGTCGACCTCATGGAAGATCATCAAGGTTGTCATCGTATGCCTCCGCTTCAGAAGTTGCGCCAGGAGCCGGAAGGGATGAGGACTCGCTTCCAAGCATCCTGATCACGCTGAACGTACCACGGCGTCCACTGCGGCGACAGGCTTCCGAGGTGTTTGCCTGACAAGCTCATCGTGCTGCGTCTCTCTCGCCCGGCGAGAAAGTAAGCTTACTGAATGAATAGACCGGACGAAGGCCCTGCAGATACTCTCCTTGGCGGTAGGTACCGTGTGCACGAGCGCATCGCCTCCGGCTCCATGGCCACCGTCTACCGGGCCTCGGATGAGTATCTTGGACGCGACGTCGCGGTCAAGATCATCAACAGGCCCGCAAGCGCAGCGGGACCCGTCCCTCTGGACGATGAGGTGGCCATCCTCGCCCGCATGAGTCATCCCGGCCTGGTGACCCTCCTTGACGCCGGCGTCGACCGGGAGGGACCCGGAGGACCCAAGGTTTACCTGGTGATGGAGCTGGTTGAAGGGCCGGACTTGAAACAGCGGCTGGCCGACGGTCCCGTTGTTTCGCGAGACGCGGCCCTGCTTGGCCATGATCTCGCGGACGCTTTGGAATACATCCATCGCAGTGGCGTCATCCACAGGGATGTGAAGCCAAGCAACATCATGCTCTTCGACTACAACCAGGGCTCCGCGAGGATGCGGGCGAAGCTGACGGACTTTGGCATCGCCCTGATCTCGGAAGCCCCGCAGGGGCCTGATGGCGGCGTCTTCGGGACAGCGGCATACCTGAGCCCGGAGCAGGCGCGTTCCGAGCCTTTGAGCCCGGCCAGTGACGTGTACTCCCTCGGCCTGGTGCTGCTGGAGTGCCTTACAGGGCGGATCGCTTTCCCCGGAGATCCCCTGCAAAGCGCGCTTGCCCGGCTGATCCAGGACCCGCCGATCCCCGCCGACCTTGACGAGTTCTGGCGGACCCTCTTGGGCGCGATGACCGCGGCCGATCCCCAAGTCCGACCGACAGCGCGGGACATATCCGAGGCCCTGTACGAGCAAGCCCACTCTGACCGGGGCAAGCACAAAGTAGACAGTTCCATCATTCCGGCGGACGAAGCCGAGAGAATGGCGGCGGTCCACCAATACCAAATCCTCGATACGCCCCCGGACGGCGCCTTCGACAGGATCACCGCACTGGCGGCCCGGCTTTTCGATGTTCCCATAGCAATCGTCAGCGTCGTGGACCATGACCGGATTTGGTTCAAGTCCCACCACGGAACCGCGGTTGAACAGATCGACAGGGACCCCGGTCTCTGCGCCTCGGCGATCCTTCAGGGAGGGACGTGGGTTGTCGAGAACGCCCCTGAGGATCCCCGCGCGCTCTCTAACCCGCTGGTGGCGGGGGAGTTCGGACTCGGCTTCTACGCAGGAGCCCCGCTGACTACCCGCGAGGGCTACAACTTGGGGACCCTGTGCATCCTCGACTTCGCTCCGCGAAAGATGTCCGCAGCGGAGATCGACACACTCCATGACCTGGCCGCGGTAGTCATGAACGACCTGGAACTACGGCTCGAAATCCGGCTTTCGGCACAAGCCGTGCGCGCGTCGGTCGATGTCGATTAGATTAGTAAGCCTACTTACAGTATGGTTACTCAGGTTTGCACAACGATAAAGGCAATCATCAGAATGTTTACGACTGAAACGGAAGGTACATCATGAATGTCATCCTCGGAATCGTCGCGGTCATCGCGATCCTTTTCTTTATCATTGGCGGAACTGTCAAGGCCCTTGGATTCCTTCTGTGGATCGCCCCGATACTGATCGTCTTGGCGATTATCGTCTTCCTGTTCAGGTTGATTAGCGGGCGCCGGCGGGTGTAGGAAAATTGGGGGTCCGGCCCCGGCGATCCGGGGCCTTTGCAAAAGGACGGCTGTGTCTTGACGGACACAGCCGTTCTTTTTTGTGCGGGATTTTACTGCGGACATTTCCGATTCGGTAAACAGAGACGGCGTTGAGGTCCGGCGCGCATCAGTGCTAAGCCAGGATGGCCGGTTCAACGTGGTGATTTTCTTGATGTTTCTCGTTGTACGCTTCTTCCCGAAGTTCGTCGTACGGTAAGCCTCCGGGAAGCGAGCCCTCGGCGAGGCCGCGGAGGACGAGGCGGCGCAAGGGTGGCTGTCCGTCTGCCGCGGGAACTGACGAACCGATCGAAGCAGGGGCAGGTATGTTGGCTGCTGCCATCCGGTCAACTCCCGATGCGCCGGCCGCGCCCAGGAGCACCACTGCGAGGGCCGCCATTGCGTGCACTACGGGTCTTTTCCAAAGCCTCATTCCTTAAACCTGACCCAGTTGCGTCAAAACTGCGTCAGATTCTCCTTTGCGGAGGCTGGGAGCCTCGAACTTTCAACGGCCGGAGGCGCGCAATTGCGAGGTGCGGTTAAAAGCGGAAGCGCCCCTCGCCCGGTGAACGGGCGGGGGGCGCTTTGCGCCCAGGGCGGTTCAGCCCTGTGATGTAGCTAGACGCCGTAGTAGAGCTCGAACTCGTACGGGTTCGGGCGCAGCGACAGCGGACGGATCTCGTTCTCGTACTTGTACTCGATCCAGGTGTCGATCAGGTCCTGGGTGAAGACGCCGCCGGCCTGCAGGAACTCGTTGTCCTCGCGCAGGGCCTCGAGTGCTTCCTCAAGCGAGCCCGGAGCCTTGGGGATGTCCTTGGCTTCCTCGGCAGGCAGTTCGTACAGGTCCTTGTCGATCGGAGCCGGGGGCTCGATGCGGTTGCGGATGCCGTCGATACCGGCCATGAGCTGGGCGGAGAATGCCAGGTACGGGTTGGAGGCGGCGTCCGGAGCGCGGAACTCGATGCGCTTGGCCTTCGGGTTGGAGCCCGTGATCGGGATGCGGATGCCGGCGGAGCGGTTGCCCTGCGAGTAGACCATGTTGACCGGAGCTTCGAAGCCCTTGACCAGTCGGCGGTAGGAGTTGACCGTCGGGTTGGTGAACGCGAGCACGGCAGAGGAGTGCTTCAGCAGGCCGCCGATGTACCAGCGTGCGGTGTCGGACAGGCCGGCGTAGCCCTTCTCGTCGTAGAACAACGGGTCACCGTTGCTCCAGAGGGACTGGTGGCAGTGCATACCCGAGCCGTTGTCACCGAAAATCGGCTTCGGCATGAAGGTCACGGACTTGCCGTACTCCCACGCGGTGTTTTTGATGACGTACTTGAACTTCTGCAGGTCGTCGGCAGCGTGCACCAGCGTGGTGAACTTGTAGTTGATCTCAGCCTGGCCTGCGGCGCCGACTTCGTGGTGCGAGCGCTCGACTTCGAGGCCTGCTTCGTCCAGGGCGAGGCACATGGCGTCGCGGAGGTCGGCCTGGTGGTCAACCGGGGATACCGGGAAGTAGCCGCCCTTGAAGGGGGTCTTGTAACCGAGGTTTCCGCCTTCTTCTTCGCTGCTCGTGTTCCACGGGGCTTCAATCGAGTCGACCTTGTAGAAGGAACCCTGCGGGGAGGATTCGAACTGGACGTTGTCGAAGACGTAGAACTCGGCTTCGGGAGCAAAGAATGCCGTGTCCGCAATGCCAGTGGAGGCCAGGTAAGCTTCGGCCTTTTCGGCAACGCCACGCGGGTCGCGGTGGTAGGGGTCACCCGTGCGGGGGTTCACGATGGAGAAGTTCAGTGCGAGGGTCTTTTCGATGCGGAAGGCGTCGATGAAGGCCGTGGTGACGTCCGGGATGAGCTGCATGTCGGACTCGGCGATGCCCTGGAAACCGCGGATGGAAGACCCGTCAAAGAGCTGGCCGTTGACAAAAAAGTCAGCGTCAACGCTCTTCGCCGGCACATTGAAGTGCTGCTGGACGCCCGGAAGATCGGTGAAGCGGATATCGACGAATTTAACGTCTTCGTCTTTGATGAACTTGAGGACTTCGTCCGCAGTCTTGAACATCTATGCTCCTAACGCATAACAGGTAACAGGCCCTCGGGCCGTCTGATCCAGCGCAAACCGAAAGCAGGGAAACAAAAAAGTATCCCTGATGCGGCGGCTAGCAACTTCTCCAACCATAGGGAAATGGGATTTCCCCGGGGTGTCAGTATTGTTTCGGGCAGGTTACAGAACTGCCTGCCGTGTAAACGCTACTGGTCTACTGCAGTGCCAGTCTATGTCTTACGCCTGTGTGTCTGTTTCCTTGCGAACACTGTGAACGTTCCATCACCTGCGACCACCGCCGCCAACCATCCGATGGTGAAGCCGTAAGCTTGAAGCGTGGTTGATCGCAAAGATATTGGTTCATGGCTCACAGGGCCGGATACGTCCGGAATCTCCAAGTACCCGGGAGCACGGCTCGGCCTGCCCGAGTCCGGACCCGGCTCCATGGCCCGGGCCGGCCGTCGCATCCTGGCAATCTGCATCGACTGGGTCATTGCCTTGGTGATCAGCAACTTTGCCTTCGGTGGCAACCAGTGGGCGACGCTCGCCGTCTTTGCGGTGGAACAGATCCTGCTCATCGGCACGCTGGGCTACAGCATCGGACACCGGGTTGCCGGGATCCACGTGGTGCGGCTCGGAGGAGCGCAGGCGGGACCCTTGGCTGCCTTGGTCAGGACGATCCTCCTGTGCCTGGTGATTCCTGCAGTTGTTTTCGATCCCGACCAGCGCGGCCTCCACGACAGGGCCATGAACACCATTCTCATTCGGATGTAACTTTTACGCGGACAAAAAAGCCGCCCGTTCCTGGAGATTCCAGGAACGGGCGGCTGTCGTCTTGGTTAGCGTCCGCGTGCTGCTTTGCGGTCAGGGCGTGCCTTGTAGGGGTCGATGCCCTTGGGGATCGGCAGGCGGTTGCCCAGCGACGAGATCCGCTTGCTGACCGCGCCGACCTCAACCTTGGTGAGCTCGTTCTTGTATTTGTTCATGGTCTTTGCGATTTGGCTGATGGGCACTTGGCCCTCGCCGCGACCGCTTTCGATCACGTGAATAGTGACGTTCGGCAGGATGCGGGCGAGCTTCTTGCGCTCGGCGTCAACCAGCGGCTTGACGCGGTGCGACGGTCCTTCGCTGACCAGCACGACGCCGGGACGGCCGATGGCGCGGAAGACAGCGTCCTGGGTGCGCGGGTTGACGGCGACCGGCTGGTCCTCAGTGATCCAGCCGCGGCGCAGGGTCCCCAAAGCCGCACCGGAAGCTCCGGGCTGGTTCTCGATCTGCGCGAAGGCAGCCCGTTCCGCGCGGCGCGAGAGGATGAAGACAGCTGCCAGCAGGCCCAAGGGGATACCGATGATCAGGCCTGTGACCCAGTTGTTCAGGAGGAGCCCGACAACGAGGCTGACAGCAACGACGCCAAGGAACGCCAGCAGCATGAGCCACACGACAATGGGGTCATTGCGGCGGGTCATCTTGAAGACCTCGCCGATCTGCTTCAGCTGGCTCGGCTTCTTGGCCTTGGCTTCCTTGGGCTTGCGGGAAAACAAGCCGCGCTTGGGAGCGTCGGCAGCCGATGTTGTCGAGTTGCTGGAATCAGGGGATTTCGCCATAGTGCCTTAATTCTACGTGATTTATGTCAAAGGACCGGACGCCGGATTTGTCCGGGGTCCGGTCCTTTGACCGTGCTTTAGCCGACGTGCTATGCGTGGTGGGCGAGGAGGGTGCGGGCTTCCTGGCGGGTGGTGCCGGAGTCCTGGATGCCGTCGGCGATGTGGGCCAGGTGGGCGGGGATTTCGCGGCCTTTCTTGCGCATCGCGGTGGCCCAGAGGCGTCCGGCGCGGTAGGAGGAGCGGACCAGGGGGCCGGACATGACGCCGAGGAAGCCG